>JGI25131J35506_1000319_pt1 | contig 10652 bp, 16 predicted proteins | sample ETNvirome_2_1000_FD_35506 | JGI IMG/M metagenome (IMG submission 35506) | reverse complement strand
GCGTAAGAGGCGAGAGTATTAGCAAAATTGTCAACAGTGTCTTCATTGTTCAGTTTAGACCCCCATGCTGGTAGGTTGATGGTAGACGATATAGCCATATCGACGTAGTCCTGCACGTCGGCTTGAAAGGCTATGCGCCGCTCGTAGTTCTCAGCCAAATCTATGGCTGATTCTATCTTCTCCGGGTTGGTCCCGTACAAATCTATGATTTCCTGCGCTGCACTGTCTACCACATACTGATAGTGCCACCTACTCTGCCCCTTAAGATACCTGCGACGATAGGATACAGCAAATATAGGTTCAACCCCAGTGCTAGTACCAGCGAGTATGCCGATTGAACCAGTGGGGGCAATTGCTCGACTAGCCACAGGCTTAGAAATACTAAGCTCGCTAGCAAAATCACGACTATTAGTATCGCTAATTCCTCTATATGTAGAAAGCCACTGGTGAAGCTCTGGGGAAACAGCATACTTATATCCTCTCTTAATGAGCCACTCGTGAACCCCCATCAAGCCCAGACCTAACCTGCGATTTTTCTCTCGCACCTTGTTTATCTTTTCATACGGCAGTTTAGCTTTCAGAGTGCCACAGATGAGAAACTTAGTGGCAAGTTCACAGACATCGCTGAACTCAGACAGAGTTTCTATCCTGCCAAGATTGATAGAACCTAGGTTACAGACATCAGAATCATCTGCACTGGTGACTTCGGTACAGGCGTTACGAAGAGTTTCATCTTCCTTGTCAAAAAAGTTAAAGCTGAATCCCGGCTCAGCTGTGGAAAGAGCTTGCTTCACGTTCTCGCGAAAGACGTCGCCAACGCTACCGCTCTGCCAGTACGAGTTGACCCAATCGGTGTCGTAGTTAAGACTGATATTGGTCATGTCCAAAGGAGCGGGGAAGTTAAAGTCCTGTTCCTTAACCTGAGCCAAGCTAAGACCGCTGCTACCCACAGGCATGTCGTGCCAGTTCTTGGAGTGCAGGAAGGTTTCCGCATCGCGGTGCTCCCAGTTGAGGCTGGCGTAGATCGCGGATCGTCTTGAACCGCCCTGCATCACCCTGCGACCTATTTCGTTAATCATCTGCATCTTGGGTATAGGACCACTGGCAATACCGCCCGTCTTCTTCAGGCCAGAGCCGGAAGGTCTGTAGACAGAATAGTCTACTCCGATGCCGCCGCCGGTCATCAGGCAGCTCTCTGTCTTCCAAGACAGGTTAGCCCAATCCTCGCGAGAATCTTCCTCTGCCTTGAGCAGGTAGCAGTTGTTGAAAAACTTGTTAGGTCTGCCAGCGTAGTAGAGATACCTCCCGCCGGGGATAAACTTCAGCTCAGTGACAAGCTGGGTAAGCTCGTTAATCTCGTCCTTGCTGAAGTAATCTCCGCACACATCCTTGACCAAGGTGCGAGCCAGATCTGCCCAAGTTTGACAGTCCTCGTGCGCATACTTTTGCTTGAAGATGTCTTCGGAAAACTTAGAGCGGAACATCGGGTTTTCGTTAGAGGTGTAAAGCATCACAATCCACTGGCCTTATTTCAAATTTGGTCAAGTTTTCCTGTACTCGTTCTCTAAATGATTGCAGAAGTTCAAGCGGTTCCAGCTCCAGAATTTCCAGTATCTGCTCTGGAGAATATGCGTCTGCTATGTCACTGAGTATTTGATCAGAAAGCATCTTTAGCAGTNACCCTGCTCTTCTTCTGTCTGCCTAAGAACCACACCGGGCGACCACTTTTGAACTCCAGATTCACGTCTTCAGTCTTCCAGCACTCTTTCTTGTGAGAGCAGTAAGAACAGTTGAGAGCAAGCTTTTGCCTCTTGGAGGCGCGGTCAAGAACCGACTCAAAGGGACGCTCTGGGGGAACATCGTGACCAAGAGCCATNCGCACAACTCGTATACGCTTCTGAGTATCCTCCAGATCAGTGTGGGTATAAGTAGCCAGCTCTCCGTTGCTCTTATCGAAGGCTAGGAACGTACCTCTATCATCGCCCATTGCATTNGCATAGCCGCTGATCTGGGAGATATACCCAAACGGGTCATCGTCGGGCAGCGTACCGTTCTTGAACTTCTTCATCCCATAGCTGCTACTGCTCTTAACGTCCGTAAGTACGCCGTCTATGCGAGCATCTATGTGACCTTTAATACCGTCGATCTGAACTTCTTTCTGCTGATCTTCTACGGTATGTCCCGCCTCCTTGACCAAGTAGAGGATTACGGCTTCCACCACATCTCCTACCATAAACTTGAGTTTAGTCTGAGGAGAAAGAGGTTCAGCCTCGTGCGTCCCTTTAATATCGTACCAGAGAGCGCGAGTGCACGGCTTACCTAGGTTGGACATACGGAGAGATGACTTACGGTCACTGGTGCTCATCCAGAGCTGTCTACGCACCGCTTCAACGATGGCGCTGCCCATCCCAAACAAATATTCTTGGCTGGGGTTTTTACTCCCCTTCTCTAAAAGTTCGTAAACGTCTCTAACTAAGGTGTCGATCTGCTTCATCTGTGTACTCCATTGCTACTATGCCCTTGTAAATATCGCGTTTCCCGTTTCGTAATTCGTACAATCTCTGGTGGTTAAACCCATTATCCTTGCACCACTGCCTGACGGTCACCCCGTCTACCCACTCCTGATGCCCCCCGTGATAGGTTATCAGGAAAGGACCGTGGTACTTNCTGTTGTTAACGCCCCGGAGCTTTTTTCTCAGTTCCTCAGAGAGGTAGCTCTTGACAGGGCGGTAAAATCTTAGCCCACCTATGTTTGCATTATAGTAGTCTTCGCTCTCAAGTACTCCCAACTCCACCTGCAATTTCATTTCATTGTAATACAGGTTTCTCTTGTTGTTGCAAAGCATAAGTATTTCAAATTTGAACTTCTTCTTACCTAACTCTTTAATATCAGGTATCAAATACTTGGAGCTGCTGCAGTAGTATCTCCATTCACTTGCTCTGCTCCTTTTACCTTTGCTGAATTTCCAAAGGTGTTTACAGCCGATGTACTTTTTACCACTGTCGTGATTAGTGATCTGATAGACAAAGCCAAGGTGGGCATCAGGATCAAACCTGCCGACGCAGGATATGTCCCAATGCCCGTAGGCAGGAGCTGGCATCTTCTGCTCTAAAACTCAGAAGATTGCCGGTCTTCGCCGTCAGCTTGGTAGGGGATTACGCTAAGCAGCTTAACGGCAGTGAAGAACGTGCTTACGCCTTTGCCGTACTGGTTATCGTAGGGGCGCTGAGTAATCTTGACGATGCCGGTAGATCCGTTGGAGATCATAGTAGTGCCGTCGTAAGGGTCACCGTTCTCGTCAAAAACATCAGGCTTATAGTTAGAACGGAGCTGCACATAGGGTACTCCGTTATCTTTGTCAGAATCTTGCTTCAGCTTCAGGCCAAGCTTTCTAGCCTTCACTATCGCATCTCCTGAGAGAAGAACTTTCACGCTATAGTGATCATACCGATCCCGCGTGTCGAAAATATAGGGGTACTGAAGAGTACCCTCTAAGTAATCAGTCGTGGTGCGCCTTGCTGTTGCCATCCTAGTGTATTTCACTCCAATTCTTTCCAGAGGTTATATCACAATCCAATTTACAGCGTAAATTATATTGTTTATTTACTGACTGTAAGCTTAGTTTAACATACTGACCAACCCTGTCAATATCTTTTTGACCAGCTTCTATGACCATCTCGTCGTGCACCATAGCCACTATCCTAGCGTCTACCAGTGTCCCTAAACTATTATCAGTGCGCATAAACCAGCTCTTCATCAGGATAGCGCTAGAGCCTTGTATAAGAGTGTTGAGGCTGGCGTGGGGGTGCCTAACGTGCAGCACTCTCCCGTCTATGCCCTTGAGCCACCTCTGCGAATTACCTTTACGGATGACAGCTTCGCGCAGGCGGCTGAACGCTGGCAAGTTGGACAAGAAGCGCTCTCTAAGCTCTTCCCCGTCCTTTGCGGTACCGCTGACCACAGTACCCAGTTTGGCATCGCCAGCGCCGTAGAGGAGGGCGTATATGAAAACCTTTGCCGCATCTCTGGTGGGCAGTCCAGCCATCTTCTGGTTGGTAACGTGGATGTCTCCCTCCAGAACTTCTTTGATATATCTGGCATCGTCCATATAGTGAGCCAAGACTCTTAGCTCCAAGGATTTAGCATCTGTATCAATAAGAGCAGCGCCGTGTTCAGCTACCCACAGTTCTCTACACTCATGCCCCAAGGGTTTACGCATTGAAGGTATCTGTTGCAAATTTGGACTAGAAGAAGACATGCGATTTGTAACTGCACCAAGAGAGTGGAAGTTGCAGTGAACTCTCAGATCGCTACCGCAACTCTGTATCCAAGAGTCGAGCAGACCCGCTCTCTTCTGCAGCATGAAATACTCTGCCAGTATCTGAGCTTCGGGGATGTTACACTCGCTCAAAGTGTTCTCGTCTATTTTTGGCAAGCCGGTTTCGGTGAACTTGGTAGGCTTCCAACCCTTCTCCTGTAACCGTTCTCCTATTTGTTTCCTGCTGGCAGGGTTGAACGGTATGAGCTTGGTCTTGGTCTTTAGCTGAACAACGCTGTCGGGGAAAACGTCCTGCATCTTGAGCGTGATATCTTTTAGCTTGCTTATCAATTTAGAATAAAACTTGTAACCCTTNTCTAGNTCAAAGGCAAAACCCGTAGTTTCCACTTTGTTTACAAGGACTTGCATACGATGCTCGTCGCGNACAGCTTGAACGCTGAACCCTACCATTTCGCTGAGCAAGTGTCGATACNCCTTTTCACATAGCAGGACATCATTTTGACAGTAGTCAATCATTTCTTGAGTGCAGACATCCCACTCACCAGTGTACTCGCTCTTGGCAAAGCGCAGCCTCTCTCCCCACGCGCTCAAGCTGTGACCGCCCTTACGGTCTGGGCGAGCTAGTCGCGACATGATGAGAGTGTCGGTCTGCTTGTGCATCGGGATCTGAACTCCCCACAGTTTTTGCAAAATAGGGAAATCATATCCGCAACCGTTATGAGCTATCACCGTTTCGTATTCAGAGAAGAAGTCGGAGAGGCCGTCAGGGGAGGTCTTAAGGTACATGGTTCCCAGACTCGTCACCCCGTCCTCTATCTCCTTGACCCAGAGGCAGTGAATCTTGGTGGGGTCAAAGCCGTCTGTCTCTATGTCGATAACGCATTTCTTAGCCAACATGCTATAGCGAACCTTCCTGCAACTTAGTGATGCGCTCGTTGAGTCTATGGATTTGTAGCCCCACCTCCACCTCGTTCCCCGCGGCAACACCGGCCAGTATGCCGTTATACTGATCGTATAGCTTCATGCGCTTAAGCTTCAGCGCCTTAATCTGTTCGCCCAATGGTAGCTGCTCTTCCTTTTTCATATCAACCCTGCCCCCTTCTCTTCTTACGGTTGCGGTGACACGACTTGGGACCGTGCGACTTACGGTGGTTAAGGGGTCTGAGGCGCGACCTTCTGCGCGTCCTCCGCTCTCCTCTCAAGCTCTGTGGTCCTCTCATCAGAAATCCTCCTTGGAATCTTCAAGTCTTCCGGTGGTTTTATCGTAAAACAACCTGCCTGCCAAGCCTACATCTCCGGTATAGCGACACTTGAGAACGCGAAGAGTAACCGTGTTGGCCTCCACCGGGTCATCGGCCTGAGTGTTGCGCTCCAGAGCGATCACGGTGTCTGATATCTGACTGATCCCGTGCGATCCTCTGAGGTGAGACAGGTTGATCTCAGCGTCGGAAGACTCAAAGGATTTGTCAGAGGACAGGCGGCGCAGGTGCGTGACCAAGTGGATGGTGCAGCCGGTTTCCTCAGTAAGCTGGCGCAACAGGGTCATTGTGCGATCTATCGCCTTCCGCTCGTCAACGATCTGTAATCCTGAACTCAGAATACTAAGATGGTCTATGAAGATCAGCTCAGTCTGTAGCCCCACCACCATGTAGCGAACACGGGCAAGCAGATCCTGTATCTCCATGCTCCCGAAGTGATCGTAGAGATACACCCTCCCAGAGCCTAGAGTAGCATCGAACAGCTCTCTGATCTTCTCCTTGGGGTACTTCTCAAACACCTCGTTGAGGTGCAGCCTGTCGTTAGCTTCCACCGCCATGATACCGCGCTTGGTGCGGTCCACGCTTTCCTCCAGAGCTATGATGCCTATGTTGCACTCCGTTTCCTTAAGGTAGTGGTGTTGCAGCTCGCGCAATATGCTGCTCTTCCCTACGCCAGTTCCAGCCGCCCAAGTTACGATCTCGCGGCTGCGAACGCCATAGGTTTTCTCCTCCAGACCGCTCCACGGGAAGGGGATGGAGGTGATGTTCTGCGCGTCCCAGAGGGAGTCAAAGTTGTCAGCGGCGTTGGCTATGCCGGAGGGGGTGTAAGGCTTAGACTCCAAAATATGGGAGGAGAACTCAGTAGCTTTGCCAGCTTCGGAGTACTCGCAAGCGTCCTTGCGCTCCAGCGTCACCACATAGGCTTTGCCCGGAGACAACAGTTTGGCGCAGCGAGGGGCAGCTGCTCTCCCGTGCTCGTCAGAGTCAAAGCAAATGTATATCTTCTCAAAGCTCTCCAGCAGCTCTAGATTGTTCCTGAAGTCCCGCTCTGCGCTGGCGCACCCGCTCTTTATAGAGAGAGCAGCCACGATCCTACGGTTCATCGTGTCAGAGGTGAGCTTTACCGAAGCAGGGTCTATCCGGTTGATCATCTGGAACGCTGCCAGAGCATCAGATTCGCCTTCGGTTATAATGACCGCGCCGTCGCGCTTGACAGCATCTTTCTTCAGGGTGTGCGCTCCAAACAGAGCTGCCTCCTGAAAGTTGCCGGAGGTGTAGAAGCTTTTCAAGGAGGTGCGGTGCTTGCTCCCCAGCTTCAACCCGTCCTGATCGTAGTAGGGGAACTCGACTTCGCCGTCGTGCTTTAGCTGCACGTCAAAGTATTTCATCACCGCGGGGGAAATGTTACGCTCTTCCCAGCGGGTAAGTTCGGTAAAAGGCATCTTCAAAATTCTTCTTCCCTTCGGGTCAGTGTGGGTTGAATAGGTCTGGCAGCTGAAGCAGTAGGAGTGGTCTTGGTAAATAGTGACCGCGTCGGAGCTGCCACAGTCGGGGCAAGGTTGGTATCTGGTTTCTCTCGCCTCCATCTACTCTTCACCTCCATACTCAAGTTGGATGCACAGGTCGAGGTAGTGCCTAGCTTTATACAGGTCTTCCTCCTCGCCCTTGAGCCGGTGGCGGGTGACATACTTGACCACGTTGCCCTCGCAGAAGTTAAGCTTGTTAGCCATGATGTACTGGATAGGCTGGATCTTACAGGAGCTATAGTGGTTCCCGCCTACCTGTCGCTCTAGGCTCTCCGGGCTAGCGCGTCCTGTCAATTTCTCTCTGGGCAATTTCTTCTCCGGTGTGTCTGGTTCGGACAGCATAGTCTAGGTTTTTCAGCTGCGAGTCAACTGCTTTCTCCAGTTGAACAGCAGCGCCAAAGACGAGCGTCACCACAGGTGACATATATTTAATCAGAAACATATTTCTTAATACTCCTAATGTCGGGGGTTTCGGCGGGGAGGTAGCGGTCGAGGAACAGAACGGAGTCTACCGCGCTCTGGCAGGTAGAGCAGACAAAGACAAACTGGTCTTGCCCGCGCCCGCGCTCGCGCCTGAGCTGGTGGTGCGCGGGGAGGAGGTGATCGCAGATGGAGCAGCGCACGGGCTATTCGTCCTCCAGCTGCTTGCGGTGTTTGAGGCGGCGCGAGTAGAGGCGGGCAGAGCGGATGCGCTGCTGCTTATGCTCGCCCTGCTCCAAGGAGTGAGCGTGGCGCGAGCGCTTGAGGTGGCGCGTGATGCGATCGATCAGGCGCTGCCTATAGAGGTCGTTGTTGTTTTTCATCGCGCACACATACTTGTCTCTAGTTGTTCAAAGTTGAGACTCTTAGTGTCATATAGAGTCGTATAGAGTTAATACTATTCTGTCCTCTATATTGTATACNAAGTGATTCAATATTGATTATACACTAATGTCAGAAGAAAGCTAGTTTATTTTGCGCTTCAAGAGCCATAGTTGACGCTCTAGGGCGCTAGGTTCTAGGTCTAGCGGTTCCAGCTCTGAGGGGGTGTTCCCTTCTAGGTAGAGGCGAAAGGTTTCCAGAGCTTCCAGCATGAAGTGGTCTGGAGGCTTATCGTTTAGCAGTCCCAGCTGAGCGTAGAAGTCGTATGTCTGTTCGGTCAGGAGCAGCTCTATCATCTTGAGAGGGGGGTTGCAGGTCACGCTATCCCCTCGTCGCGCAGGTAGGAGCGGTATAGCTCCTGATCTGTCCCGCTCAGGTACTTGGTCAGCTGGATAAACAGGGGGCGTAGCTCCTGCTCGCAGCTGAAGAGCGACGCTATGGGCTGGCTATGGTCTGTGTCAATTATGAGCAGTTCTATCATAGCTGTTCACAGCCCCCGCCGTAGTCTTCATCGGTTCCCCACCCTACAGAGGCTAGGGCAGAGGCGTGGTCGCCGTCCATCTCGCCGGGGTCAGGCTCGCTCTCCTCCTCTATAAAGTCTAGGTGGGTGTGCATGACGTGCAGGGTGACACATTCCAGCTCTCTCTCCCGTGGTTGATCAGGTTTGTCAACGCCTAGCGAGAGCAGGAACGCGTTCCACGTCATGCCTACTTTGTTGTTGCGGAAGTCATCGGGGTAGAAGGTTATGGTGCGCATAGTGTGTGAGTGTCCTTGCGTTGGAGGTGGAGGCGGGGGTGCGTGAGTGTCCTCAGACACTAACATATGCGGCTGTAATTTTCAAGGCTAAGGCGCTTGACAACTTTGTCCGGGGAGAGTATTTAGGAGGCTTATAGCAACCTTTATAAAGGGATTCAGTTGATGAATCAGAAAAGTATTCTCTTGGCTCTCTATGAGGCAGGAAAAGAAGTCAACCGCGACGATGCGTGGCGGTGGGGAATCCGTAACTTTACCGCTCGCAACTCTGAGCTGGAAAAGAGCGGCTACGCCCTCGCTCGCCGGGTTATCAAGGATAATCAGGGGCGGAACCTGATCAACTATAGCAAAACTGCTGTAGCGGTCGCGGTCGCTGCCTAGACAATCAACATAAAAATGGAAGGGCAAAAGGGCGCTGGCCGGTCGAGCTGGTGCCCTTTTGTTATGTGAGGATTATGAGGAAAAAGAATTTGTTCAGCAAAACTGTCAAAATTGACGAGCCGTATGCGGTGTTTGCCGCGCCTGACGGCTGGCTTTGGCGCGTGGTCAAAACTTACAAGCGGCCGCAGAACGAGAAGGGCGATCAGTATGCGCGGTGGTTCACTTTTGTCACGTCGCCCTATTGCCCGGAGGGTGAATATGGCGATACCTATTGTGCCGATGTGCGCGAGTATGGCAAGCTGGTTGAGGCGACGCCGGAGTGGCAGGAGCAATACGGCGAGACTCCGGTTACCGGGCGTGAAGCTTGGGAGTTGTTAGCGTGAGCCTATCAGCAACTCAAGACAAAATGCTCTTGCAAGTTAAAGTCAATTTTATCAAATTCCTGCAGGAGCAGGTAGAGTTGAGCGGTGACGCGCTTTTGACGTGCGGAGCAATCGGAGCTGGCTTACGTGAAGCTTATGTCGAGTTGATAGGAGCTGAGGCAACAACGGAGCTGTTCAAGCAAGTGGCAGAAATGAAGGCGCCTATTGCGTCGCTGCACTAAACAAGGTAGAAAATATGACTTGGGTTATAGGAGGTATCCATGACTGAATTTTTAGAGCACCATCAAGCAGTTGCCGACTTATTAAAAGAACCCCATGACACGCTCACAATTTATATCAATGGGGAATATTTCCCCGCCAAAATCGAACACCATGATAACGATGTTGCGTCACAATTTGTAGTCGTCGTTGACGATCCCTACGACTNATCAAAAGATGCTGATTGTGCGACAATTTTTTACCAAGAGCAAAGACCTGCTTGTAAAAACAGACATACCAACTTGGGCAAAGGAGGCTTGCATGATTATATACAAAGGAAATTCACTGCTGGATGGCGTAACGCCGTTAGTGGTAATAGCTATCGCCGGGTCAAAGAATAGCAAGACCGGCGATATGGTTCAGACTTACATTTTATTGGATGAAATAGAACCGCTCACGGCAAGCAAAATAGGCGCGGACTATGCAATCTGCGGCGATTGTCGCCACCGTGGCACGCCTACACAAGATAGTGAGCGCAAAACCGCCAAAGGGCGCACTTGCTACGTGACGCTGGCACATGGTCCCAAGGCTGTTTATAAAGCTTACCGGAGCGGTAACTATAAGCGCGTCGTTCCTGCTGACGTCTGGAAAGTAGGCGCAGGTCGCTTTGTTCGCCTTGGCACCTACGGCGACCCGGCAGCAGTTCCAGTTCATATATGGCACAAGCTGCTTAGCGCTTCGCTAGGCCATACCGCCTATTCACATCAAGATAAACACTTCGATGCTGACATTTATATGCGCTCAGCTGACAGTCGCTCCGACGCATATGCAGCGGCAGCAGCTGGGCAGCGTAGTTATAGAGTGATAAGCCAGCGCGACTATAAGAGCGGGCGTGATGCTCTTATTGACGGGTTGGAAATACTTTGTCCCGCTAGTGTTGAGGCAGGTAGGCGCACAACGTGCATCGAGTGTCTGCTCTGCTCAGGTGCTGGCAGCGCTGGCAAGTCTATT
>JGI25131J35506_1000307_pt1 | contig 11013 bp, 9 predicted proteins | sample ETNvirome_2_1000_FD_35506 | JGI IMG/M metagenome (IMG submission 35506) | reverse complement strand
GTGTCTATGCGTACAAACTCTGATTCAGTCGGGGTGAATAGGGCATCAATACGGCCAGAACACGGGATAAAGTCATTGCTTGGGTCTTCTGCATAAATACGTGCTTCAAAGCTATGACCTTGCAGCTGAATATCCGCTTGTGACAGTGGCAGTTTTCCACCTGCAGCCACATTAATTTGCCAGCTTACTAAGTCACGCCAGTGACCATTTCGGTTACCGGGTGCTCTACTTGTAAACGAGTGTTCATTTCCATGAAGAAGAACTCATCGCCACACAGTAAAAACTCAACAGTACCGCACCACGATAGTTAATTGCTTGTGCACAGCGTACAGCGGCTTCACCCATTTCTTTTCGTAGCGAATCAGATAAACCCGGCGCCGGTGCTTCTTCAATCACTTTTTGATGGCGACGTTGTAAAGAACAGTCACGATCGCCTAAATAAACACAGTTGCCATGATTGTCTGCAAATACTTGTACTTCAACATGACGGGGTTTAGTAACGTAACGCTCTAGAAGCACTAAATCATTACCAAAGCCTGCTTTAGCTTCACGCTTTGCCCCTTCAAGCGCACTGATAAAATCTTTTGCATGCTCTACTACACGCATTCCTTTACCGCCACCGCCAAAGGCTGCTTTGATAAGGACAGGGTAGCCAATTTTTTCTGCTTCGGCTTTTAAAAATTCAGTGTCTTGGTTATCGCCATAATAGCCCGGCACTAAAGGGACATTGGCTTCGTGCATAATTTCTTTTGCACGCGTTTTAGAACCCATTGCTTCAATACTTGATGCTGGAGGACCAATAAATGCAATGTCGTTTTGCTCACAGGCTAGGGCAAACTCACTGTTTTCAGATAAAAAACCGTAGCCGGGATGAATGCAATCAACGGAGGTTTGTTTTGCAACATCGATAATTTTATCTGCGACTAGGTATGAGTCTTTGCTTGGTGCAGGACCAATGTGATAAGCCTCATCGGCCAGCTTTACATGTTGCGCGTGTTTATCTGCATCTGAATATACAGCAACCGTAGTTAGGCCCATTTGTTTTGCTGTGCGCATAACNCGGCANGCAATTTCACCACGGTTTGCAACGAGAATTTTTTTCAACGTTTTTGTTGTCATAATGGATCCTATTTCTGCCAATTTGGGCTGCGTTTTTCAAAAAATGCGCTNAGACCTTCTTGTCCTTCGTCTGATACACGAATACGCGCAATACGCTCTGCTGTTAAATCGATTAGTGTTTCATCAATGGCTTTACCCGCAACATCATTGATTAGCTGTTTGGCTGCTTTCACTGCAATAGGCCCATTATTAACAAGGCTTTGCAAGTGCTTGTCTAATGCTGTTTGTAAGTCACCGGTCACTTGATGAATTAAACCTAATTGTTTNGCTGTGTGTGCATCAAAGATTTCTGCGGTTAAAAAGTAACGGCGTGCAGCACGCTCACCAATNGCTTTGATCACATACGGACTAATCACAGCTGGAATTAAACCTAACTTCACTTCGCTTAAACAAAATTGTGCATCGTCTTGGCAAATAGCAATATCACAACAGGCTATTANGCCTAANGCACCACCAAATGCAGCCCCTTGTACGGCACATAGCGTTGGATGAGGGCTTGTTGCAAGCACATGCATTAATTTGGCNAGTTGCTTTGAATCTGCGAAGTTTTCTGCAAAGTCATTGCCAGCCATCGATTTCATCCAATTTAAATCAGCGCCTGCAGAAAAATGCTTACCTTGTGTTTTTAATACCAAAGCACGTACATCACAGCTATTGGCGTGCTCAATGCACTGAATGAGTTCGCTAATCACGTCCTCATTAAATGCATTGTGTTTTTCTGGGCGGTTTAAAACGAGGACAGCCACATTTGATTTTGTTATTTGTAGTGTTACTGACATACGGCCTCCATTACATTCTAAATACGCCAAACTGAGAATCACGCTCTGGGGCGTTTTTAGCAGCACTTAAAGCAAGACCTAACACATTACGTGTATCGGCAGGGTCGATAATGCCATCATCCCACAGTCGTGCACTGGCATAATAAGGATGACCTTGTTTTTCGTATTGCTCGATAATTGGCTTTTTAAATTCGCTAATTTGCGCATCAGTCATGCTTTCGCCTTTGCGTGCTAAACCGTCTTGCTTCACTTGAGCAAGTACGCCAGCTGCTTGCTCGCCACCCATAACCGAAATACGGGCATTAGGCCACATCCACATCATTGTTGGTTCAAACGCTCGGCCACACATACCGTAGTTACCCGCACCATAAGAGCCACCAATTAACACGGTGAATTTGGGTACNTCAGCACACGATACNGCGGTAACCATTTTGGCACCGTGTTTTGCGATACCTTCTGCCTCGTACTTTTTACCCACCATAAAGCCGGTGATATTTTGTAAGAAGACTAAAGGGATATTTCGCTGCGCGCACAACTGAATAAAGTGCGCACCTTTTTGAGCTGATTCACTAAATAAAATGCCATTGTTAGCAACGATACCAACAGGGTGACCAAAAATTTTCGCAAAGCCNGTTACCAAGGTTTCACCAAAGTANCGTTTAAACTCATCAAANGATGAGTCATCAACCACTCGNGCAATGACTTCACGTACATCAAATGGCTTTTTAAGATCAGTACCAACAATGCCGTAAATCTCNTTAATGTCGTAACGTGGAGGTTTTACGTCTTCAAGTAATGGTGCAGTAGGGCGCTGATAATTAATGCGCTCAATACATTGACGTGCAATAGACAGTGCATGTGCATCGTTTTCAGCATAGTGATCGGCCACACCCGATGTTTTACAGTGCACATCGGCACCGCCTAGCTCTTCAGCGCTAACTTCTTCACCTGTTGCGGCTTTTACAAGCGGTGGACCCGCTAAGAAAATAGTGCCTTGTTCTTTTACGATAATGCTTTCATCNGCCATTGCAGGCACATACGCGCCGCCAGCAGTACATAAGCCCATTACCACCGCAATTTGCGGAATGCCTTTACCCGACATACGTGCTTGATTATAGAAAATGCGACCAAAATGCAGTTTATCTGGGAATACATCGTCTTGTTCNGGCAGGTTTGCACCGCCCGAATCAACTAAATAAATACANGGTAAATGGCAACGCTCTGCAATGTCTTGTGCGCGCAGATGCTTTTTCACTGTTAGTGGGAAATATGTCCCTCCTTTAACAGTGGCATCGTTGGCGATAATCATACATTCAACGCCTTTAACACGACCAATACCCGCAACAACGCCTGCACATGGAATCGCTTGCTCGTAAACACCAAACGCCGCAAATTGAGAAATCTCTAAGAACGGCGAACCTTCATCTAATAATGTTTCGATACGATCGCGTACAAATAACTTACCACGGCCAACATGGCGTTCGATTAAAGCAGGGCCACCGCCTAAGCGGATATCGGCCACTTTTTCACGTAAGTCGTTTACAAGGGCAGCCATGTTATCGTGATTTTGCAGAAATTGCGGATCGTGTGGATTAACACTCGATTTTAAAATCGTCATAACTTTAATCCTTATCGGCTTTCAGTGAATAATTCGCGACCAATCAGCATACGGCGGATTTCAGAAGTACCCGCACCAATTTCATAAAGTTTAGCGTCACGTAATAAACGGCCTGTCGCGTACTCGTTGATATAACCGTTACCGCCTAAGATCTGAATTGCATCTAATGCCATCTTAGTNGCTAGCTCTGCTGCATATAAAATGGCNCCAGCCGCATCTTTACGTGTTGTTTCACCGCGATCGCATGCGCGAGCTACCGTGTAAACATATGAACGCGCTGCATTCATTTGCGTGTACATGTCGGCAATTTTGCCTTGAATTAATTGGAATTGACCAATTGGGCTATCGAACTGTTTACGTTCATGAATGTAGGGTACAACAATGTCCATACAGGCTTGCATGATACCAAGTGGACCCGCGGCTAATACAACACGCTCGTAATCAAGGCCACTCATTAAGACTTTTACGCCTTCGTTTAAGTTACCTAAAATGTTTTCTTCTGGTACTTCACAGTTTTCAAATACCAGTTCACAAGTATTCGAACCGCGCATACCCAGTTTGTCTAGTTTTTGTGCGGTAGAAAATCCTGGTGTGTTGCGCTCAACGATGAAAGCAGTGATCCCTTTAGGGCCTGCATTTAAATCGGTTTTGGCATAAATAACGAACGTATCAGCATCGGGACCATTGGTGATCCACATTTTGTTACCGTTAAGAACAAATACGTTGCCTTTTTTCTCGGCCTTTAATTTCATTGATACTACGTCAGAACCTGCATTGGGTTCACTCATAGCAAGCGCACCAATGTGTTCACCGCTGATAAGCTTTGGTAAGTATTTTTCTTTTTGCGCTTGTGTTCCATTACGGTTTATTTGGTTTACACATAAGTTTGAATGAGCACCATAACTTAGGCCAATTGANGCACTTGCACGGCTAATNTCTTCCATGGCAATAACATGTTCTAAATAGCCTAAACCCGCACCGCCAAATTCTTCAGCTACCGTCATTCCTAATAAACCCATTTCGCCAAGTTGTGGCCAAAGTTGATTTGGGAACGTGTTGTCTAAATCTGTTTGTTCAGCAAGAGGNGCAATCTCTTGGCTTGCGAAGCTATTAACGTGATCACGGATCATGTCTGCGGTTTCGCCAAGTCCGAAGTTCATTTCTTTATAAAGTGAAATAGTGCTCATAATATGTGTTCCTGTGAGAGTCTGTTGACGCGTATAAAAAGGGTGTCAGGTTATTCGTCTAGGTTATTGAGGGTTTCACGACAGCGACGTTCAGCGGTGACTAATTCCATAAGAACAACTTTAATGTCGTCCATTTGTTGGCTTAAATCCGCTTTCTTTTCTGCAATAAGGTCAAGCATAGTCACTAACTGTTTAGCGCTTGATTTATCTGCGTCGTAAAGTTCAAACAAACGGCCGGTTTCGGCAAGTGTAAAGCCTAAGCGTTTACCTCGTAGGATCAGTTTTAGCCTTACTTTGTCACGTTTCGAGTAAATACGGGTTTGACCGTTTCTCTCAGGTGAGATCAAGCCTTGGTCTTCATAGAAGCGAATAGAGCGCGTTGTAATATCAAATTCTTTTGCTAGTTCGCTGATACTAAACGTTTGCTCATTGCTGGCAGGCTCGACTGCTGCACTTTCAAAGTTTGTTTGATTGTCTTGTTTCATGATTTATTTACCTCATTCGAATAACACCAATATAAGTGAAGTTTACGTAAAGGTAAAGTGTCATTGTGAAGTTATACTTTAGACTTATAAGGTTAGCGCTNAAAATTTATTGCAGCGCCTTATTTATATGGCTTTNTGAGGAAATGTTTGATTTTTAATACAGCAAAATACAGATAAGTTTACAGTTTTACCGGCCGCAAAAAAGTTGATTTTAGATTTACGTTGGCGTAAACGTAAATATTATGTATGCTGAATTAAATCGAAATTAAACTATAACAAATTAACTGTTTGGTTACACATGATTTGAACACATGATGATAACCACTAACATGGAGCCAATTATGACTACTGAAGCCGTTGTTATTGTTGCCGCAAAACGCACACCTATGGGTGGGTTTATGGGCGCACTTAGTGGCGCACACGCAACTGATTTAGGGGCGACTGCCATTAAAAGCAGTTTAGAGCACGCGGGATTATCTGCGGATAAAATCGACGAAGTGATTATGGGCTGTGTATTACCGGCAGGTTTAGGTCAAGCACCAGCNCGTCAAGCAATGTTAAAAGCGGGCCTAAATCAAGGCACCGGTGCAACGACGATCAATAAAGTATGTGGCTCAGGTTTAAAAGCGGCGATGTTCGCGCATGATCTAATTAAGTCTGGCTCTATTAATGTTGCTGTTGCTGGTGGTATGGAAAGCATGAGTAATGCGCCTTACATGCTACCTAATGCACGTGGTGGTATGCGTATGGGTCACGGTGAAGTNAAAGACCACATGATGTGTGATGGCCTCGAAGATGCCTATGACAACAAAGCAATGGGCTGTTTCGCACAAGACACCGCTGATCAATANTCAATTGGCCGTGAACAAATGGATAACTTTGCATTAAGCTCGTTAACCAAAGCCAATGCCGCCATTGAATCAGGTGCGTTTGAGAGCGAAGTTGCTGCACACACTATTTCAACNNGTAAAGGCGATGTAACGGTTTCTATTGATGAGCAACCAGGTAATGCTCGCCCAGATAAGATCCCAGGCTTACGTCCTGCATTCAAAAAAGATGGCACTATTACGGCGGCTAACTCGTCGTCAATTTCTGATGGTGCTGCTGCTCTTGTATTAATGCGTGAGTCTGACGCACACGCACAAGGTTTAACACCGCTTTGTCGCATTGTTGCTCACAGCACACATTCACAAGCCCCTAGCGAGTTTACATTAGCACCTGTTGGTGCAATGAAGTCTTTACTAGATAAAGCAGGTTGGTCTGTAGAAGANGTTGACCTTTGGGAAATNAATGAAGCATTTGCCATGGTAACTATGCTTGCAATCAACGAGCTTAAACTCGACGAAAGCAAAGTGAATGTTAACGGCGGTGCATGTGCATTGGGTCACCCAATTGGTGCCAGCGGCGCACGTATTTTAGTCACCCTAATTCATGCATTAAAGAATCGTGGTCTTAGCAAAGGCGTTGCCTCACTGTGTATTGGTGGTGGTGAAGCGGTTGCGATGGCNGTCGAAGCTATTTAAGCATTTTTTAGTCTCTCACAGCCGCAACGTATTTTAAAAACTATCATGTTGCGGCCTCTTAATACCCACTGGGGAGGAGTGCCTCATGCACCAAGTACCTTTATTTATCAACGGCGAATTTACCCAATCAAGTTCAACGCAGCTTATTGATGTTATTAATCCTGCAAACCAAGAAGTTTTAGCACAAGTGCCTTGNGCAACAGATGCCGAAATGGATGCCGCAATTGCTTCGGCTAAAGAAACGTTTAAAACGTGGAAAGAAGTGCCTATTTCTGAACGTGCGCGCATTATGATGAAATATGCCGCGCTATTAAAAGAAAATCACGATGAGCTAGCAACGATTATTTGTCATGAACTGGGCAAAACATTCGAAGATGCGAAAGGTGATGTATGGCGTGGTATCGAAGTTGTTGAACAAGCCGCAAATGCNCCTTCGTTNATGATGGGCGAAACCATGGAAAACGTGGCGCGTAAAATCGATACATANTCGTATATGCAACCGCTTGGTGTGTGTGCTGGTATTACGCCGTTTAACTTTCCNGCGATGATCCCACTGTGGATGTTCCCACTGGCTATTGTGTGTGGTAACACGTTTATTCTTAAGCCATCAGAGCAAGACCCACTTACACCAATGCGTTTAGCCGAGCTGTTTGTTGAAGCGGGTGCCCCTAAAGGTGTTTTACAAGTTGTTCATGGTACTAAACCACAAGTAGACCGCTTACTAGAAGACCCTGCTGTACGTGCAATTTCATTTGTGGGTTCGTGTGGNGTCGGTGAGTATATTTACTCAAAAGGCACTGCGAATCTTAAACGCGTTCAAGCTTGTGTTGGCGCCAAAAACCACATGGTTATCATGCCTGATGCGAGTAAATCACATGTTGTAAACAACCTAGTAGGTGCTTCGGTTGGTGCTGCGGGTCAGCGTTGTATGGGTATTTCGGTTGCTGTTTTTGTTGGTCAAGCGAAAGACTGGGTTGATGAAATTAAAGCGGGTTTTGAAAACGTGCGCCCAGGTGTGTGGGATGATGCGAATGCAGCATATGGTCCGCAAACATCAAAAGCGGCAAAAGACCGTATTTTATCGCTTATTGCTGGCGGTAAAGCACAAGGTGCAACCTGTTTAATTGATGGCTCAGACTTTACNGTTGAAGGGTATGAGCAAGGTAACTGGGTTGGTCCAACGTTATTCACTGATGTNACAACCGAGATGGATTTATACAAAGAAGAAATCTTTGGTCCAGTACTGGCGTGTATGTTTGTTGATACGCTTGAAGAAGCAATCGCGCTAATTAATAACTCACCATACGGTAATGGTACGTCATTATTTACCTCAAGCGGTGCAGCCGCGCGTAAATTCCAACACGAAATCGAAGTAGGCCAAGTAGGCATTAACGTGCCAATTCCGGTGCCACTGCCGTTTTTCTCATTCACTGGTTGGAAAGGCTCTTTCTATGGTGATCAACACACGTATGGCAAACAAGGTATTCGTTTTTACACTGAAACGAAAACCATTACGTCTCGTTGGTTTGAGGACGATATTGCCTCGGGTCCAAACATGAGTATTAACCTTAAATAAGCGCCGGTAAGCGCGCTTTATAAGGAATGAGCGAGGCTGTCCTCGCTCTTTAAACACCGATTTATACAAAGAATAAGACAACAATTTAAGAGGTCTACTATGGACTTTAATTTAACCGAAGATCAGCAAGCCTTTGCTGAAACAGCCCGTCAGTTTGCAGAGTCTGAACTGGCACCTTACGCCGCTCAATGGGATCAAGAACACATTTTTCCAAAAGACACCATTAAGGCAGCGGGTCAGCTTGGTTTTTGTGGTTTATACACGCCAGAAGAAGCGGGTGGTTTAGGGTTATCTCGCCTTGATTCAAGCATTATTTTTGAACAGCTTGCGATGGGTTGTACAGCAACCACCGCCATGCTAACGATTCATAATATGGCAACCTGGATGGTAGCAAGCTTCGGTACCGATGCAGTAAAAGAAAAATACTGCGAACAACTTGTCATGGGTGAATTACTTGCCTCGTATTGCTTAACCGAGCCGGGTTCAGGTTCTGATGCTGCATCACTTAAAACAAAAGCCGTTAAAGAAGGCGACGAGTATGTGATTTCAGGCTCTAAGATGTTTATCTCTGGAGCGGGTGAAACTGACTTATTAGTGGTTATGGCACGCACCGGTGGTGAAGGTGCTGCAGGTATTTCGGCATTTGTGGTTCCTGCAGATGCAGCCGGCGTTGAGTATGGTAAAGCCGAAGAAAAAATGGGCTGGAATGCACAACCAACACGCTTAATTAGCTTTGAAGACGTGCGTATTCCTGCTGCAAACTTACTGGGTCAAGAAGGCGAAGGTTTTAAATTTGCGATGCAGGGCCTAGATGGCGGTCGTATTAATATTGCAACGTGTTCGTTAGGTACGGCGCAAGCTGCACTTAATACAGCGCGCGAGTATTTAAAAGAGCGTGAGCAATTTGGCAAGCCTTTAGCCGCTTTCCAAGCGTTGCAATTTAAAATTGCTGACATGAACACGGAGCTTGTAGCTGCGCGTCAAATGGTACGTTTAGCGGCGTTTAAACTGGATACGGGCGACAGCGAAAAAACCACTTACTGTGCAATGGCAAAACGCTTTGCCACTGATGTTGGCTTTAAAGTATGTGATGATGCACTGCAAATTCACGGTGGCTATGGCTATATCAAAGAATACCCNCTAGAGCGTCATTTTAGAGATGTGCGAGTACATCAAATACTTGAAGGTACAAATGAAATTATGCGTGTGATTATTGCGCGCCGTATTTTAGCTGAATCAGCTAACGACATTCTATAAGGAGCGTACTATGTCTAATCCATCTATCGATCTTGTTATTGAAGGCAACGTAGCGGTGTTAACAATGAATAACCCGCCTGCGAATACCTGGACACACGATACACTTACCGCCTTAAAAGACACGGTGACAGAGTTAAATGCCAATAAAAACGTGTATGCATTGGTTATCACAGGTCAAGGCGAGAAGTTTTTTAGTGCCGGTGCCGATTTAAATGTGTTTGCAAGTGGCGATAAAGGCGTTGCGGCAACCATGTCTAAAGTATTTGGTGATGCATTTGAAGCATTAACAAACTTCCGTGGTGTTTCAATTGCTGCAATAAATGGCTATGCCATGGGCGGCGGTCTTGAAGTTGCCCTTGCGTGCGATATTCGTATTGCAGAGCAACAAGCACAAATGGCGCTACCTGAAGCAAAAGTAGGCTTACTGCCTTGTGCTGGCGGGACGCAAAATCTTGCGTGGTTAGTGGGCGAAGGTTGGGCAAAACGCATGATCTTATGTGGTGAGCGTTTAAAAGCCGACAAAGCACTTGAAATTGGACTTGTTGAAGAAGTTGTTGCACAAGGCGAAAGTTTAAATGCAGCAATGGCGCTGGCTAATCAAGTAGCTGAACAGAGCCCTGTTGCTGTTACTGCGTGTAAAGAACTCATTCAAAAAGGCCGTACTCAGCCTATGGCTCATGCATTACCACTTGAGCGTGAACTGTTTGTTCAACTTTTCGACAGCAAAGACCAACGCGAAGGTGTGAACGCATTCTTAGAAAAGCGTAAAGCAAACTGGGTAAACGGCTAATGAGTAATTTAACACTACTAAATCATCAAGATGCGCCAGTGGTGTTCGAAACTGCAGAGGCCGCCAGCGGCCTCATTGCAATTGCAACACTTAACGCGCCAAAGTCGTTAAATGCATTAAATTACGACATGATCCAGTTACTTGAGCCACAGCTTAGAAAGTGGGCTGACGATGACTCAGTAGCGATGGTTATTTTAAAAGGTGCAGGTGAAAAAGCGTTTTGTGCCGGTGGCGATGTGGTTAGTTTACACAAAGCGATGAGCACAGGTGAGCCTGCCAGCTACATTGAAGATTTCTTCACGTTAGAGTACAAGCTTGATTACCTAATACACTGCTACGAAAAACCCATTATGTTATGGGGTAACGGTATTGTGATGGGCGGGGGCCTTGGCTTAATGGCGGGGGCAAGTCATCGAGTCGTAACTGACACTTCTCGAATCGCGATGCCTGAACTNACTATTGGNTTNTACCCAGATGTTGGCGGCAGTTACTTTTTACATAAAATGCCAGATCAAGTGGGCCTATTTTTAGGTTTAACGGCGGCCTCTATTAATGCTGAAGATGCATTATTTGTAAACTTAGCCGATCATTATGCAACGGCCGATAAATTTGATGCCATTTTTTCTGCTATCACTGCTGAAAAATGGGGTAAAACAGCCTCATTAAACCATGAAAAGCT
>JGI25131J35506_1000299_pt1 | contig 11209 bp, 19 predicted proteins | sample ETNvirome_2_1000_FD_35506 | JGI IMG/M metagenome (IMG submission 35506) | reverse complement strand
CCCTCGCAACGGAGAGAGAAGATGGACGAACATGACGGGGATGTCATCACCGAGCTTGAGATTCTTGCCGATCACTTTGGTATACAGGTGCTTGTCACCGGGGATCTTGAGACAATCGACATGGAAGTTGCACCATGGCTCAACAACATCGTCGTAGACGGACAGGGATGTTTTGCCATACCTCATTCAATCATCGACACAGAAAGTTTTGATGGATGGGCCGAGGGACTACCATGAAAATGACATTAATGGAAGAGAGGAGGCGGTCGCAAATACGGCAGCGAATCATGCGATCAAGGCAGCAGCCTGAGCCAGCTCAACTAAAAATTAACTTAGACACGAGGCAACTCCGCCACACAACTCCGACAAACATTCTTATCGAAGAGATAGGATGGGAGGCATACGAATGGCAACGAAGGTGATTGTGAACAAGTTCTGTCAGTTCTGTCAGTTCTGTCACGGTATACAACGACCACCAGCTCAACTAAAAATTAACTTAGACACCTGATTTCGCAGGTGCTAACCAAAACAACCAAAACAATCTAGCCGGCTGGGAACAACGATGTCTTTATCAAATTGGATGATTACTTATTTAGAAGATGCTGTTCAGGACATGACAGCAGTAGCAGAAAATCTTAACTCCACACGAAGCCCATGTTGTGAAGAGAGAGCAAGGTTCAAATTATGGGACGACGAAGATGAGGCTCGGTTACATAGGCGTGTAACATCGGTAGTAAAAAGAATTGACGAGATCCTTATTGACTTCAATAGGGTAAATGACAAGCGAACAGGAGTTGACAAATGATTAACTAACAATTATATTTGTAAGGGAGAGAAGTCTGGGTGGGGGAAATTTTCCCTCAATTTTTTAGAGAGAGGAGAGAGGTATGAACGAATCTGAGTATCATCTCAGACAATTTGTAGAACCTAGCGAGGCACCAGAAGCGGTAGTCCAATTAGAAAAAGAGGGCTACCCAGTGATTTTTGCGGGGCCGCCTGGGCATGGTAAAACCTGGGCCGCCAAGAAGGCGGTCATAGAAATTTCTCGCCGTTACAACGATGGCGAGCCCATGCCAATCGTGAACTGCAACTCTGGTCGTAGGCCAGGGGTGGGTGAGTACGGTATGCAGATCTTCAATGCTACCGGATTCGACCCAGAAGATTTCGCGATGCCAGCTATCGGGGATCACACCTACGATAGGTACGTCACGACTGCACTGCCAGGAGCAGATGCAACTTGGACTAAGAACGTGAAGTGGGAAGACATTAAATGCACTGTCATTGCCGAAGAGATGGGCAAGAAGCCAGAGAATTTTAAGATCTGGTCAGAGCTTTTCAACGAGAGAACTCTGGGCACCAACTACGAGGTGCCACCCCATGGTTACTTCATTGGTACGACCAACAATGCAGACGACGGGGCGGGAGCATTCGCCATGCACAGTGATCTCGCCAGGAGGGCATGTACCCTACAAGTACGGAGTACCGCTGAAGGTTTTTTGAAACTTCATAAGGGTGAGTTGCACCCATTGATACAAACGATTCTCAAATACCAAGGCGATACGTTCCTCTTCACTCAGAGTAATGAGGCCAGCGGCAAGCCCTTCTGTACCCCGAGTACAGTTTTCCGAACCAGTAATTTAATGAGGAGAGGCTTCGACATGGACTCTCCATTATCTGAGGCCATAGTGCTGGGGATGATTGGATCCCGAGGCACAGCAGAATTGTTCGCAATGTACAGGGCGGGATTCAAATTCGGAGACCTTGACGAGATGCTTGCGGATCCCGATAAGCACCGTGACAAGATCGACACTCTCAGAAATGATACGAGTCACAACGGAAGGCAAATGTTGTGCAGTATTATTTGTATGCTTGTNTCACGNTTAGATAAAAAGCGCAGTACTTATCAAAGCCTGGGCGGCGCGAGCCAGATCAATAATATAATTAAGTTCGTAAATAGAATTGATCAGGAGGCTTCAGTGGCGTGCGTAAGTGCGGCACTCGCACTCAATAAGGACATTGAAAAAGAGGAGGANTTTATAAGACACTATNCNNAGAACCAAGACTTTTATTTCTAACCTCAGAGGAGGAGAGGCGTTATGAATAAGAAACTTTTTGAAAACTTCATGCTTACTGGCATGAATGTCAGTCAGTACGGTTACCTCAAAAGGTGCAAGGAATTATCTGATGCGGGGGCCGAGGTCACAGGGATAGATCCGCGCAGAGCTAAGGGTCAAGTAGCTATCTTCGATGAGGCGATAGTGCGGGCAATTAAAGCTCCCGTAGCTCAAGCTAGAGGTTACATGAAAAGTGTGACTGATCCGTGGACTACTTCACGAAACAACGACAACGGCGGTCGCATTAGCGGCAATGAGTATCTGCTCGCGCCAGAAAAGCTGGTTAAATATGAAGAAGTAATGGCCAGTTATAGGATGGAGTGGGAGCGCCTGCTGGAGCGAAATTTATTTTCGCGGTGGGATTTGTTCAGGGACGAGGCATTGACGCAACTGAACGGTAGGTTCCAAGAATATTTTATACCCGTTGAAGATTTGCGAAAGAGATTCAGTTGGGAAACATGGATCAAGCCTCTGGTAGATGAAGCCAATATCGGTAATGACATTAGACTCAAGGCTCCGTCAGAAGTTATAGAAAGATGTGTGGAAGGAGCCAAGCGTGAGCAAGCCCAGAAGATAGCGAACGTTGTGGGCAGTATTGCAGACAGCGTTATGGATGAGGCAAATGCTATCGTGAAACGCCTTGATGAGTACGTCCATAACGAGGGCGACAACAGAAAGAATACTCTGCCATACGAGAAGGGATGGAAGAAACTAGAGGATCTGGCAGATAAAATTGATGTATGGCGTCAGGCACTGGACGATGAAGATCTGACCGATGCCGCCGATAAGATCCGAGATCTGATGGGAGATATAAAAGATCTAGGGGATGGTGATATTAGTGCGGCACGGTCGGCGCTGTCAGGTGAGGATGATACCGAGCGAAAGAATGTCAGGGACAAATTAACTGACATCACNACGGCAGCCGCACCCGCAACAGACAGGTTCGACAAATTCATGGGTAACTAATTGGCTTAGAATGGCGGTTACTGGAGGGTCAGGGCACGTCGTCTGCAACTAAAAATAAGTTTAGACACCCGGAGAGTTTGCCAAATTGCGTGTGACACCTGTGACACCTGTACCACACATAAAAAGAGAGGGGGAATATGTACGGAAACCAATCCAAACAACCAACAGATGACGAACTAATCGTCAGGCGTGTTAAGAAACAACGTTCCAAGTTGTTCGGATGTGCGCCTGGTGCTCACCAGCTAATGGGTTTCTTGCCCATCGTCGTGAGTGATCAGATCGCAACGTATGCTACTGATGGAAAAGTAATTCTGGTCAACAGAATTTTTGCGGAATCTCTAAGCGATCTCAATACTCGCGGAATTATAATCCACGAATCTCTTCACATTGGGTTCAAACATCACATACGACTCGCAACATGGATGAAGCGTTGCCCACTTTCCGAAGAGGACGCGCATGAAATATGGAATGAGGGTAGTGATTATGTCATCAACGGTGGCATAAAGAAAAGCGCAAACTACGGTATAGATTTCACGTTACCAGCTAACGTTTTATGGCATGATGTTTACTCCACCTGTGGGTGGCCTGTCGAAAAGATATGCAACGATATGCTGAGAAAGGGATGGAAGCCCAAGCGCAAGCGAGGCGGAGGTGGTGGTGGAGGAGGGGGAGGAAAGAGCGGCAACGATCCCACGGATCATGGATGTGGAGAGATCCTGGTTCCCAAAGAAATGGAAGGGGATTCCAAGGAAGCTAAAGATGCAATAGAAAAAGAGTCACAGGATATTAACAGGCGTGTAGCAGAAGCTGCCATGCTTGAGAGACAGGTGGGTAGTGGAAAGGGGACGATGTTTGATAAGATCTTTACGTCAACTGGCAAGACCACATCGTCAGAACATATCCGCCACTTCCTAAGGAAGAACTTCTCTCACATCCGTAGCTACAAGCGTCCCAACAAACGGTTCTTGCACAAGAAGATATATTTACCGAGCAGGATAAAGACTCCGCATACACTCTATGCTTGCATAGACTCGTCGGCGTCCATGGGTAGAGATGATTTTGAAAAATGCCGAAAGAACCTAGTGAGATGGGCCACGGAATTAGGCTTGAGCATGATTCGGGTAGCCTATGTGGACAGTAGGATACACATNAATCCAGACACGGATGAGCCTTGGTACGATATGGATCTGAAGAATGGAACCGGGGCAGATGCTATGGAGTTGGAGATCTACGGAGGAGGAGGAACATCATTCGATCCGATATTCGATTACTTAGCGAAGAGCAATGAAGATGTTGGTGGCCTCGTCTATTTCACCGATGGTTGCGGTAGCGTCCAAGACAGAAGTCCTGCCTTCCCAGTACTATGGGTTACGACATATCAAAAACCAACCGTTAATCACTACGGAAGTAAGGATAAACTGTTTGGTAAGGTGGTTTATATTTAATTTTACCACTCGTGCATCACGAGAGGGGGGAAACCATGGCGCAGAATGAGTACAAAGGTTTTGCAAACTGGGAAACCTGGGTTGTGAATTTGTGGATAGATAATGATCAGAAACTCTATGAATACTACGGAGAGATGGCCCGCGTAGAAGTTTCAAAAAATAAAGGCCATCAAAAATCAACCGCATTCCAATTGTCCCTTACCCTTAGCGAACAATTCGATACGTGGATGCCAGCGGTCGAAGGCCCGTATCTGGACCTGTTAAATGGGGCGATGAGTAAAATTAACTGGCATCAGATTGCTCGACACCTAGTCGAACGAGTAAAGGAAGAAGAAAATTATGCCAAACAGGTTAACTAAATGACTGAGAAATATCCCTGGCGGAAGATGGCGGAGGGGGACTCGTTTCTAGTAGAGGGAGGTGGCATCCAGCTACGTCAGACGTTGTATAACTCTGGCTACAAGTGGCTGAAGAATCACGGTGAAACTCACAGCCATCTCCGTGTGATTGTCCGCAAGGAAGGCGACGAAGCCTACCGTGTGTGGATGATCAGCAAGAAATGGCAACCGTCATTTCCTTTCTATGGAGAATTCCAAGAATGAGAACCCGTGAAGCGAGGCGCATGAGAGACAGGGCGCTCAAGGATGCGCGGAGGCAGGGCCATGACGTAGCCCTTATTGCCAAGTCGGGAGCTATAGAACTATACGGATGCCTCAATGATTGCGATGCCATTATGGATATCTGGGATTCGCCCGCCATAGTTAATGGGCCAATGCCCGAGGTGAAATGTCCCGGTGGTAGGCAATCGCCATCCCTGCTCGACCGGGCATTGAAATATTTTTATTCCTGGACCAGGAATTTTCGTTATCCCAACAAGAGAGGAGGATAAAGATGTCTGATTACCCGAACAAAGAAGTCGTTGATATGCTCATGGAAAAAATCAAGAAGCACGCAGCCCTTTCCCTATTGCGTGGTCAATTCCAATCGCATGAGTCCCCGAAATCATATCTCATATGGTCTGCCGAAGCCAAAGAAATTGAAGAGGATATTGAGAACAGTCTCTACATGGTTCTAGAGTCAGCGTTTGATAACGGCCACACCCAAGGAGGTATGGATGTGGTACCCCATCTGGTAAACTAAATAAAAAACCGCCGCCAGCGAAAAGTCTGGGAGACTCGCTGACGGCGGCTGACTCAACTCACACCATGACAACTATACTACGAGAGAGGAGGTTTCGTAGTATGGGGGAATCTATTTCCAAAATCATCTTTAGTCAACTACTACTAAGGAGAAGAACAATGTCAGACACGTTTGAAGTGACCGGACCAATGGCCATCTTGATGGCTAGAATAGACGAGAGCCCTAATATTTTACCATTGGACAGCTTTACAGAAGCAGCACAAGAAGCAATCCAGAAGATGGCCAAGGAAGGCTTGATCATGGGCCTTTGGTCTGACTCTAATCACATCGCTCTGACGGATAAGGGCTTCGACACAATGAGCGAGCACGATGCATACGGAGAGCTATTGCATCAGCGGAGTGTGGATAAGAAGTAAGCCTGACCCTACTCAAAGTCCCAATCGTAATCATCATGTGCGGGACTGAAATCACGCCAGCGTCCGGTAATGGCATCGAAATGTAAGGGGCAAACACCATGCTTACCTATCCAAGACCAACGGATCTTCCAGATATGGCATTCGGGTGGCTCTTCATCACGTTGATGACGCCATGCAGTAATACCGATATCGGCTTTCGCGAACCACGCTGCGGAGCCCGCAATATCATGTCCAGTTACAACAACTTTCTTGTCCCCTCTCCTATCGGGAGGAAGCTTCGTCGGATGGGCAATAAAGAACACATGACATTCATGGTCTCTGGCAAACTGCTGCACCTTAGTCAGCATATCTGATATGGCGTCCGTTTCACGGTAGCCATGGGCGAGTTTTATATGGTTATAGGGGTCTATCACTAAAACCCTACAACCCATTCTCATTACTGCCGCAGAAGCAACAGAGAGGATGCCGTCGATATCGTTGGGACCATCACGACGACTGTCCATGAACATGAAGTTTTCTTTGATCCACTCGGCAGCGAAGTCACGCTCTTCGGTACTCATACGAGTAGACGGACCATCGAAGAACGGACGATCTATAATCTTTTGTGCCAATTGAGCCATGTGTAACTCAGGTGGCTTTTCAAAAGAACAATAAACGGTTTTCCAATTGCATGATCTGGCGAGGTTGATACAGATCTGGTCAACTAGATCCGACTTCCCACTACTAGGAAAGCCTGTGACTACCGTAAGCATACCCGGAGGGATTTGTATGTATCTATCCAACGAAGCAAGGCCAGTAGAGGCTCCCTTCATCTGGCCGTTCTCGTACAAATCTATAAACGAATCGACAAATGCTTCTACGCCATACAATCCAATGGTCGGGATCCGTTCACAATATTCCAACTGCTGCTCAAGGTATGCCGAACCCTCGGCATCCACAGCTTCTGAAGCATCCTTGTAATCACCAAGATCTATCGTCCAAATCTTTGTACTACCTACCCTGCGAATGATCTCTTCTTGAAGAGCTTTTCCAGGCTCATCTAAATCGGTNTTCAAAATAATNCTTGGCGCAGAATCTAACTGTCGTTTCGCACGCCAGATATATCGAAACTTATTGTCATCCTTCGGATCAATCTTTCCGTCCCGAACCTTGGCTGGTGCGCCATTGGGGACAGAGAGAATGGTCAGGTCGTCTGGAAGATTAGTACTCATCCAAGCGAGCGCATCAAGCTCGCCTTCACAGATCAGCACATCATTGCCATCGACATAAGAATCCAGATTGAAAAAATCTTCGCATATATTTTCTTGACTAAAACGCTTCTCTTCGTCGGCAGACCTCCACTTCACGGCATTAACAACACTGCCATCTCTGTAAGGGAACCCAACCGCCGGAACCGTTTTGCCATTGAACCGATAGGTACCAAGAATTGCATGACTCTTAATAATCTCATCGGTTATATGCCTGGATTTCAGATAATCAAACGCTGTACCGTTCGTAGATCCACGATCAATATTGAGGGGGAAACTTTCCCCTCTTGAGGGAGATGGTGCCATGAATAAATCGAAATCACGATTGTTGTCATGGTCCCAACCACCCTCCACTTCACAATGATGACACCTGTATTTAACCCCTGTAGTATCTATCCTAATAGACAGAGGACGATCCTTTCGGTTCTTCCCAGACCTAGTATCCTGACATTCTGGGCATTGTTTCTTGTACTGCCCATTACCAAGATTAGAGACTACATCAAGAATTTGTTTAGCTACTTGCATTGGGTATCCTCCCCTTCCTCTATTAGTGTTAATAAGGTACTTCTAACCAAGTCTTTATTACCCAGACTACTAATAACAATCACTGAATAGGGAAACTCTTTATCTAATCCATGTTCAACGTACTTAGCTTTTATACTTCGGTCGTTCTTATACACCTTACCCTGTAGAAGATCTAAGATTAAAGATTCATCTAAGTCTGGTCTTCTACTTCTATAGTAAATCTTGATAGCTATACTCAAGTCTTCTTCAAACATCTTTTTTCTAACGGGGCACTGTAGATCAAAATCTCTAGAATACTTAAGAGCTTTTTTTGATTTAATGAACCGGGGCTTTCCACCAAGAAAAACCAAACGACGGGAGTTGGCCTTGGAAGATGGCTCACCGAGTATAGTAATTATACACGGATCGTCGTCGATGCTATTGCGCTTCTCTATGCGGTTAATTATCATTACTCTCAACGTTGGGCACCTCAGACGATAACACATGGAGGTGAAGGGTGCAAGAAGAGCCCAGGAGATACAGGATTTACGAAGGGGTTGGCGTACCGCCTCTCGTAAATCCTGGGCCACGCCGCAAGTGGGGCGACCTGCCGCTTGAGAGCGTGGCAGTAGGGGATCTCATTGAAATGCCTATGAACAAGGAGGAAATAGACAAGTTGATCAGTTCAATCAGAAGTTACGTCTACCGTGTGTCGCGCAGAACGAATAGAAAATTTTCTGTTCGCAAATCTGAATTTGGAATTGGAATATGGAGGGTGAGGTGAGCGATTTTGACATTCGTGACGACAGGCCGATGCCCGACAAGATGAGCCTTGGGGCTCTGAATTATCCCTTTGATGATCTAGATGTTGGGCAGTCCTTTGTGGTTGATGCGGGGACAGATGGGGATGATGATGGCCGCAGGACAATAGAAAACCGGTTACGGTCAGCGGCTTTTCGTTATGGCAAGAAACTCAATAAGAAATTTTCTTGTCGTTTTATGAGCGATGATAGAAAGATCGGTGTTTGGAGAACGGAATGAAGCTTACAAATCAGTACGAGGCACCAGATGTTTTCATAAGGGCCATTGAGGCCGATCCCTATGACATGGGAGAAGCGGACTTCAGCGTGACGGGGCTACTGCAACCTCCGCAAATCACTCGTCTACGAAAGGAGCATGAGGACAAGCTCACCTCAGACGTTCGTGATGAAGTATGGAAGCTTCTGGGATCTGGTGTCCATGCCGTACTGGAGGGTCACGGTGATGGTACCGTGGAGCAGAGATTGTTTGCTGAATGTGATGGGGTAAAGATCTCCGGTGCCGTGGACTTGGTGAAAGATGGGCATGTTACCGACTACAAGGTTACGTCGGTCTATACCACAACCAGGGCTCTCAAGTCTGACTGGGAATCGCAACTCAATTTGTATGCATGGCTTCTGGGAAAAAACGAAATCGAAGCGAGGAGTCTAACTATCGTTGCGGTATGTCGGGATTGGATGAAGAGCAGGGCTGGTAAAAATAATTATCCAAACAGCCCGATTGTTTCGATTCCAGTTCCGCTTTGGTCATCGGAAAGACAGGAGAGGTTTCTATTCCAACGGGTATCCGCCCACACGAAGGAGGCAACCACACCTTGCACGAACGAGGAACGTTGGATGAATGATGCTGGAACCAAATTCGCTAGATGCGAAGGTTGGTGTCCCGTAAGTGGATTCTGTCCACAATGGAGAGGGGGAGACGGATGAGTGATCCGCTCACAAGGAAGCTGTTCAGGAAAGAGGATATGGAGGAAGGTGCCCTGAAAGGGCTCCATAAAGATTTCAAGCACACTATCGAAAATGATGACGAGTTGGTGTGGCCGGAAATCTACAGCTTTCTGTTGGCTGACATAGCCATGAGCCTAAGAAAGATGGCCGACTCCTTTTCCCCTAACGGCCTTGATGTGGATATCGTTGACCTTGTATCCATTTATTTACGGTTTGATGACACCAAATCATCAAAAGAGGGAGGAAGAAGAAATGGTAGCTAAGAGTTTAGATGCTGCGTCTATATGGAAGGCGCTGTCCAAGATTGATTGCAGCAGCAAAACAATGGACAAAGGAGGCTTGACTTATCTGCCTTGGAACCAAGCCGTCACCTACATGATGAATCATTATCCTGAGTACACGGTGAAATGGCATGGCACCACAGATGAGAATAACGTCACCAGGGATGTCACCTACTATGAAGGTGGCACCGCAATGGTCAATTGTTCAGTCACCATTGGCGAGGTGAAACGTGAGTGCTGGCTACCTGTTATGGATTATCGCAATAAAGCCATTGCACATCCGTCAAGTCGGGATATATCGGACGCAAAACAACGCTGTCTGGTTAAATGTTTCGCACTATTCGGCCTTGGAATCTACATCTACCGTGGCGATGCGGTTCCAGATGTTGAGGATTCTAAAAAGGCATCGAAGCCCAGAGCTACCAAGAGATCACCCAAAAAGGCCGTGGAGGAGGCCCAAGAAGATCTATCGCCACTAACCTATGAAGATGCATCGGTGGATGGATGGATCATAGATCTAAAAGAAACGGTAACCGATCTACACAACCGGGGATGGACACCCGCTGATGATCTCGCCAAAAAGCAGATCACAGATGCGATCAAGAATCGCGACGGAGAAGCCCTGGTCAGGCTGAGAAAAGAAATTCTGATCTTAGCAGACAGTGCGCTCAAACTTCACGATGCGGAAGAGGAGAAACAGGATGGCTAATTACGCTGACGAACCGAAACTAGACTTCGCAGTTTTCAAGAACAAGTATGCGAAGACTGATCGCCACCCCTCAGAGGTGGGCAAGATAGAGTTTACCAGGGAGTTTCTGAAGGCAATGGTGGAAAGAGCCAAGACGGGCACCATGCCTGTTTTGAGGGCCGCCATGTGGGATCGTACAAGCAAGGCTGGCATGGACTATCGTTTCTTTAGGCTGGAACTAGAGCGTGTTAAGCCCATGTCCACGGTGGATGCGGATGTTGATGCCGAAGAGCCGACGACCGAGGAGGCCAATGAAGGACTCCCCTGGTAGAAAACATTTTCTACTCAGGCTTCCACACGACCTGTTTGAACGTGCCAAATCATACGCTGATAAAGAAAATTTCAGCACCACACNGTATATAAACAGGGCGATAGAAGCATACGTAGAAGCCACGGATGAAGTCGATGAATACCTTGCCGGTGGACCGGATCCGTATCCCGAGGACCGGATCCGTAATCCCGAAGTCACGGNGAAGCCGCGCCTCGTTGTTGTGGATTTGACTGTACCCCGCGATGACGAGGCGGATGAGGGTGAAAAAAAATCACCACCCCGACCAAATCCGGCGTGGTGGGCGTAGTGGA
>JGI25131J35506_1000291_pt1 | contig 11358 bp, 9 predicted proteins | sample ETNvirome_2_1000_FD_35506 | JGI IMG/M metagenome (IMG submission 35506) | reverse complement strand
TGCCTGATTTGATCGACTATGTGAACCAGTTTTCCCCTGCTCAGGCCATCTTATTGCATCTGGAGCGGGTAACGGATGCCCAGCACTTTATGACCTCCGTACGGGATGCTTCCCGTAACCGTTTGGTGGTGGCGATCAAAAGTGGCCGCACGCCGCAGTCGGATATTTCCAGCATGCCCCCTACACCGGGAATCGCCAATCGCGACGTGGTGTTCGATGCTGCTTTCGCCCGTGCAGGCGTGGTTCGGGTAAACGATTCGGATGAAATGCTCGATGCGCTGGAAACGCTATCACGCATGAAGCCACTACACGGCGACCGTTTGGCGATTGTTTCCAACGGGCTTGGGCCTGCCATGCTGGCCATCGATAAGCTGATTAGCGCGGGTGGCAAGCTCGCTGAGTTCAGCNCAGACACCCAGGCGGCGCTGCATAAAAGCCAAGTGGATATGAGTAAGCCGGGTGAAAACCCTGTGGACTTAGGCGGTAACGCGACGCCAGAGCGNTTTGTGGAGGCGCTGCAAATCGTCACCGCTGACCCTAATGTGGATGCCGTGCTGGTAGTGCATGCCCCCACGAGGTTAGCGCCTTCCCAGGTCACCGCTCAGGCGCTGATCGATCAGCGTAAAACCTTTAAGCGTAATTTACTCACTAGCTGGATGGGCTTGAAAGAAGCGCTAAATGCTCGCCATGTCTGCAACCTGGCAGGGATTCCNACCTATACCTCGCCTGAAAAGGCAGTGAAGGCGTTTATGCACATGGTGGATTACCAGCGTGTGCAGGCGCTGCTGCATGAAATCCCCCCCAGCCTGCCGTTTTCTACCAGCCCGGAAATACGTGCAGAATGCCGAGCACTGATCAAGCAGGCAAAAGAGCAGGGCAGGCAGACACTCACCCACTCTGAAACCGCGCAAGTGTTGGAGGCTTACGGCATTCCTACCTCCACCAGCGCCTATGTGCACTCGCCAGAAGAGGCTTTGGTGGTCGCCGAGCGCTTTCCGGGGCCCAAGGCGCTGAAAGTGGTTCATGAGGGTAACTGCCGGCCTTATCGCTATCGCAAGCACCCGCATAAAATTTCCGCTGGGCTGCTGCAAGACTTGGAAACGCCGGAGCAAGTCGCTGAGGGCGTGCGGCGGTTAGGCGATAAAGTACAAGAGAAATTTCCCGAACACGCCATTCGTGAGTACTGCTTACAGCCCATGCAGCGTGGCAAACACTCTATGCAAATTTGTGCAGGCATCACNCGGGACCCCGTGTTTGGGCCGCTGATCGTCTTCGGTATTGGCGGTTACAAGGTTAACGTACTTGCCGACCGCCAAGTGGCGCTGCCGCCGCTCAATATGAGCCTCGCCTCAGATGTAGTGGGCCGCACTCATGCGGCGTCATTGATTCGTGAGCACTCTGCCGACCCCGAGCGAGATATTCAGCACCTTTGCCAACTGCTGGTTAAGCTGTCACAAATGGCCTCTGACCTGACGGATCTGCGTGGTTTGGAGCTCAACCCGCTGCTGCTAAACCGTGACGGCATGCTGGCAGTCGATTTTGCGATGGATTTGGGGCACCCCGCACGCTTTGCGATCATGCCTTACCCGGAAGAGCTCAGGGAGTGGGTCACACTCAATAACGGCTGGCAGGTGGAGGTGCGGCCTATTCGCGCCGAGGATGCTCCGCTCATTACTACCTTCCACCGCCAGCTATCGGAAGAGAGCATTCGTTTTCGCTACTTCCACAACAAGTCGAACCTTACCCAGCGGGACCTCTCCATCCTGTCGCATATCAACTATGACCGGCAAATGGCATTTATTGCCGAGCATCAGCACGATGATGGCAGTAAGGAGATGCTGGGAGTGGTGAGGGTTTGGAANGATCCAGACAATATCCGCACNGAGTTCTCNATTATCATTCGGGATGATCTTCAGGGGCTGGGCATTGGCAGCCTGCTGATGAAGAAGATGATCGACTACTGCACCAGCATCGGCACGCTCGAAATGATCGGCAAGATCATGGTGGATAACCACCCGATGCGGGCACTGATGAAGCACCTTGGCTTCCGCTGTCGGTACAACATGGAAGAGCAGGTGATTGATGCAGTGTTACGGCTAAACGAACCCGACAGCGAGTGGCAACGGCACCGCTTGGAGAGCCNGCCGGATTAAGCCTAAGCCACGCTCAAACAAATGGCCTGCTGGAATACCGGCAGGCCATTTGTTGAATGACATGTCGCGCTAGATGATTAGGGCGCTAAACGGAACCGGCTCCACTCACCGCCATCACGGCGCTCATAGCGCAGGCGGTCGTGCAAACGGCTGGGTTGCCCTTGCCAAAACTCGATCATTTCAGGATTTACTCGGTAGCCGCCCCAATGGATAGGGCGCGGAATATCCTGGCCTTCGTAAGCCTGTTCAAAGCGCTTTTGACGCTCCTCAATCCAGTTGCGATCTGGAATGACCACGCTTTGGGTCGCGATCCAAGCCCCTAACTGGCTGCCGCGCGGGCGGCTGGCAAAATACTCGTCTGACTCTTCTGCAGACACTTGCTCCACTGGGCCTTCGATGCGTACTTGGCGTGATAAGGAGGGCCACCAGAACGTCAAGGCAGCATAAGGCACGTTGTTTAACTCGCTNCCTTTATAGCTATGGTAGTTGGTGAAAAACACCATGCCCTGCTCATCGAATCCCTTAAGCAGCACAACGCGTGCATGAGGACGACCCTGGCTGTCCACCGTGGCGAGGGTCATGGCATTGCCATCCTTGCCTTCGCTTTCCAGCGCTAAGCTGAACCACTCATCAAACATGACAAACGGGTTATCTGGGGTTTGCGCTTCTTCTAAACGCCCACCCTCATAGTCACGCCTGACGTCGGCAATCTTTCGTGTCATCGGTGAAGCTCCCTTGCAGTGATAAGTTGCATTATTGTCATGTTCGCTGGTCTACCGATAAAGCTCAAGTGTTGTTCGGTTTGTGGTTGCAAACGATAAGAGCAGTAGCAAAGCGTTAGCAGGCGCGCTGAATCGTTCTATGAGAACACAGCAATAAATGAGAAACTCTACCAGTATGACGTTAGAGGATAGCTTGATGCAGAGTCGCACGACACGCATAGCCGTATGGGATAAGTTAATTCGTTTGTTTCACTGGTCCCTGTTGGCGGCGGTGGTGATTTCGTTTTACACCACCAAAACCACGGGGCAGCCGTTTTTATTTCCTATCGAAGTGCATGCTCAATCAGGCTACATCATTATTGGCCTGTTGGTATTTCGTTTTATTTGGGGGTTGGTAGGCTCGCCCTACGCTCGGTTTAGCACTTTTTTATACGGCCCGAAGAAGACAGCCGAGTACGCCAAAGCGCTGATGACACGGCGTGCACCGCACTATGCAAGCCATAACCCGGTAGGCGGATGGATGGTGGTGCTACTACTAGTGTCACTGGGTTTTCAAGCGCTCAGCGGACTATTTCTGAGCGACGATATTTTCTTTCAGGCGCCGCTTTATGGGCTTTTGGGCCCTGCAGTAGGTGATGTGCTAGCCCGGCTGCATTCGTTGAATAGCGACCTGTTGCTGATATTGATTGGTTTACATCTGGTGGGTTTGGTTTGGCATACCCTGCAGGGCGAACGCTTAGTGCCCGCTATGCTGACGGGTGTGAAGCGTTTTTCAAACGTGCCAGCCGATGAAAAGCCTGCCGCTTACCGTGCACAAAAGCGCTATGCGATTGGCGCGTTGCTGGTAGCAGCAGGCGTGAGTGGCTGGCTCTGGTTTTATTAGCCGTTAAGGCGCTGCTGGCGGCTACGAAAGCGCGCATAGCCCATGCAGCCCGCAAACAGCGCCAGGGCGACTAAGGCCTCCAGAACGCCACGCATACCTTGCCCCGGTAGCGTGGCTAACATAACGCCTTGGGTGAAGTAGAGCAGGCTGACGAACGCAAGCCAAGCGTGCCCACGAGCTCTCTGGCCAATAATAGACGGCAAGAACAGCACCAGTGGAAGCACAAACGCCACGACTGGCCGCCAGTTAAACGTATCGCCCTGTACAAAGAAGCCACGATAAATCACCAGTAGCAGTAGCAGCACAAAGCTGATGATTACTAACTGTCGTGCTTGTCGAGTTAATTTATCGAGCCCGTGTTTCTCCTCAAGCCCCTCTAACCACTGCCTCATGGTGTTTCCTCCAGGCGCATCTTGTGCATTGCCAGCGCTAGTTTCGCGAGCCGTTTACCTTGTGCCTTGCACAGAGCCCGTTCGTGCTCGTCTACCGGGCGATCACTGCGCGCCCCTGCCACATGGCTAGCCCCGTAAGGCGTGCCGCCGTGCTGAGTGTTCAGCAGCTCGGTTTCACTGTAGGGAATGCCCGCATACACCATGCCGTGATGGAGTAGCGGTACCAGCATCGTCAATAGCGTGCTTTCTTGGCCGCCATGCAAGCTGGACGTGGAGGTGAAGGCGCTGGCGGGTTTATCAATTAACGCACCGTTCATCCAGAGGCTACTGGTGGTGTCGAGAAAATACTTTAACGGTGCTGCCATATTGCCAAACCGCGTCGGACTACCTAACGCTAGCGCGCTGCAGTGGCGCAAGTCATCCAGGTCTGCATAAACAGCCCCTTCCTCTGGGATCTCTGGATCCACCGCTTCACAGGTTGGCGACACAGCTGGCACGGTGCGCAAGCGCGCCTCAATACCAGGGATGCTTTCAACGCCCGCAGCTAGTTGGCGTGCCATGTCTGCAGTGGCTCCTGAACGGGAGTAATACAGAATTAATACGTACGGCGTGGCTTCACTCATGGCGTGTCCTAAACAGTAGGGGTGGCGACCGTCGGTGGGACTCTACGGCCACAAAAAACTAGTCGTATGTTACCAGAGCTATCCGGTGGGCAGGAGGGTGGATGTCGAGCTCACTTACCATGGGGAGTCGCACGTATACCCAGGCAGTACTACCATCCGCGAGTGTCTGTTCAACGCGTTCATAGCGAATGCCCAGCCGCTCGTAGCGGTCCAGCCGCTGCAAGGTCTCGGGCGAAACGGTCAGCAGTAGGCCATCGACATGACTGTCTGCGTTGCGGGAAAGATCCAGCCCTTGGCGTTCAAATCCGTCTAGGCGCGCAGGCTTAGGCGAGCCTGAGGTGCCCATCACCACCCATCGAATGGGCAAGTAACGTAGCGTGCCATAAACAAAGACCTGGTGCGTGCGCTGTTCGATGTCCGGCAGCTCTTCCGGGCGTTCGTAGAACCATGGGCTAAGCATGGTCAACCATAGCCAAGTGGCCACTCCCATTAGGCAGAGTAGCGAGACTACCACTAACCGCTTTAACCAAATCATGCTGATGTCCTAGGCAACGAATGGCTATCTAGGGTGAAGAACTGACCGCCGTAAGACAAGTCTTAAGCAGTGTCGGTGATTTTGCTACGATAAGCATCGTCGCTTAGGCATTAGACTAAGCATCGGACCCTATCGGAGGAGCCTGTTATGAGCCAGTCACTTCGTGATGAGATGGATTTCCGCGCACTCGTTGGCGATGTGAAGCCACTTCCCCAGCGTAACCGTGCAGACACAGGCCCCCAACGTCAACGGCCCTCAGAAGCCCAGCTGGCCAGACGTGAAAGCGCTGCAGAGCGCTTAGATGAGCGTAATTTTTTATCCGACGACTTTGTTGATCTGCTGCCCCCGTTTGATCCTATTGAGTTTCGCCGAGAGGGCATTCAACAAGGGGTCGTCGATAAATTAAAGCACGGTGGCTACAGTGTGCAGGCGCAACTACACATGCTACGGCGCCCGCTGGCAGAGTGCCGGCGAATGCTGTTTCCCTTCATCCAAGAGGCTTATGCGCACGACCTGCGCTCGGTATTAATCGTTCACGGCCGTGGGCGGGAGCTGGATAGCCCGGCCAACGTACTGCGCTCTTATATTGCCAAGTGGCTCACTCAGTTTGATGAGGTGCANGCCTATGTATCGGCTCAGCCCTCCGAAGGGGGATTAGGCGCAACCTGGGTGATGCTGCGTAAAAGTGATCGCGCCAAAGCCAATAATCGCGAGCGCCAGCAGAAACGGCGTGGTTAAANGCAAAAACGCCGACAAGGGCTGGCCCCTGTCGGCGTTTGTAGTNCAGTAGAGCGGTTTAATGGCTAGCCGTTAAACGCTTTTCAAATAGCGCTTGGCGCTCTTCAACGTCGGTTTGGTAACGTACGCTAAAGGCGTTCAGAGCGCGAAGGGCATCCTCTGGATGCTGGTCATCACGCAGTGCCATGGCGGAGAAACCACAGCGGCGCATGTAATCCAACTGATCCACCAGCACATCNCCAACCGCACGAATTTCGCCTGTATAGCCATAACGCTCGCGCAGCAGGCGAGCGATGGTGTAGCCGCGACCATCGGTGAATGCCGGAAAGTCTACGGCAATGGCAGAAGCGCCTTTCAACGTGCTGCCAAGCTCGGTAGTGAGTTCAGTGTCACTCGTGAGCAGAGGGGCGAGTTCGTTGTCGTCCTGGTTCGCCTGCCATAGCGCCAGTGGAACAAACGCAGGGCGCTGCTCGGGTAGCGCCTCAGCATCGTATGAGACACACCAGGCGTTTTCAGCGGCCAGCTCACCGTTTTCAATTAAATGATCTACATGAACCGGGGTTTGTTCAACCACTTCGGTTTGGGTGTCATTGCTGGGCATAAACACGCTCCTTAAAGGGTTTTAGGCCAATGCGGCGATAAGTATCCAAGAAACGCTCATCTTCGTGACGCTCGGCCACGTAGACTTCCAGCACTTTCTCAACCACGCCCGGCACGTCTTCACGGAAGAAAGAGGGGCCCAAGATTTTACCCAGCGAGGCATCATCGGTGGAGTTACCGCCAATCGAGATTTGGTAGTACTCTTCGCCTTTCTTATCGACCCCCAAAATACCAATGTGGCCGACGTGGTGGTGACCACAGGCGTTCATGCAGCCTGAAATGTTCAGGTCCAGCGGGCCAAGGTCGTAAAGGAAGTCTAAGTCTTCAAACCGCTCTTGAAGCGCCTGGGCAATTGGAATAGAGACCGCATTGGCAAGGGCGCAGTAGTCGCCACCGGGGCAGCAGATGATGTCGTTCAGCGTGCCAACAGTGGGGTTGGCCATGCCGAGCGCGTCCAGCTCTTTCCACAGCGCTTCTAGCTCGTCAACCGGCACATCTGATAGCACCAAGTTCTGCTCGTGAGTAACACGCACTTCACCAAAGCTGTAGCGGTCAGCCAAATCAGCAACGGCTTCCATCTGGTCNGCGGTGACATCNCCCGGTGCGTGCTCACGGCGCTTCAGCGACAGCGTGACGGCTTTGTAGCCCGGCACTTTGTGGTCGGTCACGTTATTGGTCACAAAGCGCGCAAAGCTGCGGTTTTCACTGCGTAGCTTGTCGAAATCTTCCGTGGCGCTCGCTGCTACCGGGCGACGGTCGGGTTCAGGGAAGTGTACCTTGGCTGCCTCGACCGCTGCTTGGTTAAGGGTCTGCGGGCCATCTTTCAGGTAGGCCCACTCTTCATCAACCCGGCGGCGGAATTCTTCAATGCCTAGCGCTTTCACCAATATCTTAATGCGCGCCTTGAACTTGTTGTCCCGGCGGCCGAACTGGTTGTAAACCCGTACGCAGGCTTCAAGATACGTCAGCAGGTGCTGCCAGGGCAGGTCTTCGCGCACCACATCGCCAATCATGGGCGTGCGGCCCAGACCACCACCGGCCAGCACTTTAATGCGCAGCTCGCCGTCATCGTTGCGCCACAGGCGCANGCCAATATCGTGCACTTGAATAGCNGCGCGATCTTGGGCAGCACCGCTCACGGCAATTTTGAATTTGCGTGGCAGATAGGCGAATTCCGGATGCAGGGTAGACCACTGACGAATAAGCTCGCACCAGGGGCGTGGGTCTTCCACTTCATCGTTGGCAATACCAGCAAACTGGTCGCTAGTGGTGTTACGAATGCAGTTGCCGCTGGTTTGAATAGCGTGCATCTGTACTTTGGCCAGCTCAGCTAAGATATCTGGCACGTCTTCCAGCGCAGGCCAGTTGAGCTGCAGATTTTGGCGCGTCGTAAAATGACCGTAGCCGCGGTCGTAGCGGCGGGTGATATCGGCCAGTGCACGCAGTTGGGCGCCTGCTAGCATCCCGTAAGGGATGGCAATGCGCAGCATGGGTGCGTGCTTCTGAATATACAGGCCGTTTTGCAGCCGTAGCGGGCGAAACTCTTCTTCTCCCAAACGTCCNGCTTGGTAGCGTTCCATCTGATCGCGGAACTGAGCTACGCGCTCNTCAACCAGCGTTTGGTCGTGAATATCATAACGGTACATGGGGCACGATCCTGCTAAAAGCGAAATGGTCACGTCGAGACGGACGGTAATGTACCGTCACCTTAACGCGGGCGTCATATTCTACAAAAGAATATATAATTATCTTTTTATCGTTAAATGCTATTTAGAAGCGTCAATTTTAAAGCCGTGGGCTAGCCAGCGGCGTCGCTGCCATACCCATAAAAAGCTGCTGGAGTTGAGTAGCCGGTAAAAGAGCTGCGTCAACCATACACCTACAAGGCCGTAGCCAAGCCAAATACCCACCCACCAGGCCAGCGGCAAAAAGAGTAGCCACTGCATGCCCAGCGTCAGCAGCATGGCGGTACGCTGCGCACCTGCGCCCATCAATGCCTGCGCCAGCACCAGTGCGGCAGCATCAAGCACAATCATCAAGCCGGTGATTTGCAGCGGCAGTCTCCCCAACTGCACCAGCGCCTCATCGGTAAAGAAGATGCTTAAAATGGGCTCGGGCATAACAAGCATGGGTAACGCTAAAACAGTCAGCAGCATACCGGCAACACTTAAGGCGTCAATGCCCCAGCGGTGGGCGGCCTGCTGATCGTCACGGCCTAGGGCCTCGCCTACAAGGCTCATGGCGGCCACGCCAACGCCGACCCCTGGCAAAATCAGTAAGAGAGATAAATTCACCAGCACATGGCCCACGGCCACGCTGGATGTACCCAACTGGCCCAGCAGCCAAAACAGCACCATGTAGCCTGCGGCAAACCATAACTGCTGTAACGAGTGGGGAAGCGCGAGCTTCAGAGTAACCTTCACGCCATGCCATGAAGGNAAGAGGCGAGTAAGCGGGGGGCTTTGCCGCCACGTAATGACAGCCCAGATGAATAACCCGAGCAGAAGCGACAGAGTGGTGCCGATAGCGGCGCCGTTCACACCTAATGCTGGTAACCNNCCAANACCGTAAATCAGCGCCGCGCTGAGGGCGACGTTCACAACATGCACGAACACGATAATACGCAGATAAAGGTGCGTTTGTTGCAATCCATTCCAGTAGCCGCGCAGGCAAAGCGTCAGTGCAATCACCGTGAGCGCTACAACGCGCCAGCGGAAGTACTCAAGGGCGATCTGAGTCACTGCATCCGAAGGTGCCACCAATTGAATGAGGGCAGGCGTTTGCCACCAAGCAAGGCAAGAGAGCGGCACACCAATGGCTAAGCCAACCATTAAGCCAGCGCGAAGCGGCTGGGCAGTGCAGGCTTTTTCAGCACCTGAAGCATGGGCGGTTTGCGACTGCACGCTGGAGGAGAGCCCGAAAACCAGTGCCGTCATCATAAACATGGCATAGCCGCCGATACCGACCCCCGCCAGTGCTTCCTGCCTAAGTGACCTACCAGAGCAGCATCAATAAGGTTGAGCACGCTCTGGGAGAGCATGCCCAACATAATGGGGAAGGCCAAGCGCATGACCTTTCCCTGACGACGAACCACCGGCGACATACGCTAGACTGGTTTAGCTAGGGTCGTAAGAGAGTATCGGCGACAGCCAGCGCTCCATTTCCTCCAGCGGCATCTGCTTACGCTCAGCCAGCGCTTCGACTTGGTCGCGAGTAATCTTGCCGGTAGAGAAGTACTTCGACTGGGGGTGCGCAAAGTACCAGCCCGACACGGCGGCCGCTGGCCACATGGCAAAGTTTTCCGTGAGCGTCAAGCCAGTATTCTCCGTGGCGTTTAACAGGCGGAACAACGTCGCTTTTTCAGTATGGTCAGGGCACGCAGGATAGCCGGGGGCAGGGCGAATACCCTGATATTTCTCGGCAATCAGCGCATCGTTATCCAGCGCCTCTTCGGGCACGTAGCCCCAAAACTCTTTACGCACCCGCTCGTGCATGCGCTCGGCAAAGGCTTCGGCTAGCCGATCGGTCAGCGCCTGTACCATGATGGCGTTGTAATCGTCACCGGCGGCCTCGTAGGCTTTGGAGAGCTCATCCACGCCATGTCCGGTGGTCACCGCAAAGCCCCCAATCCAATCGGGTTTGCCGCTCTCTTTGGGGGCGATGAAATCAGCCAGGCTGTAGCAGATACCGTCACGGCCTTTAGTGGTTTGCTGACGGATGTGGTGCAAACGCTCGATAACCTTGGTGCGACTCTCATCGGCGTAGACCTCGATCACGTCGTCATCCACGCTGTTGGCGGGCCATAAACCAATGACCCCGCGGGCATGCACGCGCTGTTCATCGATCAATTTGCGTAGCATCACTTGTGCATCGGCAAACAGGCTCTGGGCGGCTTCGCCCACCACTTCGTCATTGAGGATTTTTGGGTACTTCCCGGCAAGTTGCCAACTCATGAAGAAGGGGGTCCAGTCGATACGCTCAACCAGCTCTTCCAGGTCGTAATCGTCGAAGGTCATCAGGCCCAAGGTATTCGGCTTGGCGGGCGTATGATTCGCCCAGTCGGTGCGGAAGCGTCGTTTACGCGCCTGGGTATAGTCCAGGTCTGCCGCTTTGGGGCGGCGTTTGGCGTTGCGCTCGCGTACTTTTTCGTACTCTTCACGGATCTCGGCCACGTAGGCCGACTTCAAATTGGGGGCTAGCAGTCTGCCTGCCACGCCCACGGCGCGAGATGCGTCGGTGACATAAATCACGGGGTGCTCATACTGCGGTTCGATTTTCACCGCCGTGTGTGCTTTTGAGGTGGTGGCGCCGCCAATCAGCAGCGGTAGGTTCATACCACGGCGCTGCATCTCTTTGGCAACGTGTACCATCTCGTCCAGCGACGGGGTAATCAAACCAGAGAGGCCGATGATATCGGCATCGTTGTCGATGGCGGCCTGCAAAATTTTCTCGGCCGGTACCATGACGCCAAGGTCGATGACTTCGTAGTTATTACACTGCAGTACCACGCCGACGATGTTCTTGCCGATGTCGTGGACGTCACCCTTGACCGTGGCCATGACGATTTTGCCCTTGGCCTGAGTGTCCTCACTTTTTTCCGCTTCGATGAAGGGAATCAGATACGCCACCGCCTGCTTCATGACACGGGCGGACTTGACCACCTGGGGCAAAAACATTTTACCCGCCCCAAACAGGTCGCCCACCACGTTCAT
>JGI25131J35506_1000288_pt1 | contig 11390 bp, 10 predicted proteins | sample ETNvirome_2_1000_FD_35506 | JGI IMG/M metagenome (IMG submission 35506) | reverse complement strand
CTGGTCAAATAGCACAGTAGTGGGGAGGCCTGGGGCTTGAAACTGGGCCATTAGGGTTTGCTGTGGGTCGCGCAACGGGTAGCGAAAGCTCAGCGACTGCTCGTCTAGGTAGCGTGCGATAGGTAGTAAGTCCTCGCCCTGATTGGCCACCACGACAGTAACGCCCTCGCGCTGGTCGGCCTCTTCCAGCAGCGGCATTTCACGCAGGCAGGGGGGACACCAGGTGGCCCATAAATTCACGATAATGAGCTCATCTTGATTCGTCAGCGAGGAGAGACTAACCGCGTTTCCATCGAGATCTTCCAGGGTGACGTCGGGCAGCGATGCCACGGCAAATTGCTGGCCTAGCGGGGCCAGCGTGACCAACACTAACCAGAGGCTAACGGCCCCCACCGTCATGGCGAGTCCGCCGATCATCGCCAGCAGACGTGCACGCAGCGTCCAGGCGGTCCACAGCAAGCCGGTGACTAGTCCACCCAGCGCGTGATAGCCCGGCTGCCACACTTTTAGGGCGTCGAGCGGGGTAGCGCTATAACTCTCCCAGTTAAGGGCCACAAACGCCACGCGTGCCCCCAGTAGCCACACCACCAGCAAGCCATTAAACCAACGGCCATGCTGCTTAGCGGGCAGCCCCAGCAGGTAGCGACTACTGACAAGCAGCAGCAGTGCACAGCCAAAGGCATAGAGGCGGGGCGTGGAAATCAGCAGTGGACCGAGAGCAATGGCATTCATAGTCGTTCCGATAAGCAGGTACACTGGGCAACCATACCATGCACGCTTCACATGACGGAGATGTCGATGCCGCAATCCTCTTTTGACACCCTGCGCGCCCTGGCCATAGGTACCCAGGCACTTGGCCTGGCGCTCATCATTACCCTCGAAACCGTCCTCGGCGACGCAGCACGCCCCTGGCAGGGCGGCGTGCTGGCCGCCATGGTGGCGTGTGCACTGGTCATTGCGCTGGTGCGTATGTACCGCAACAAGCGCCGCCAGAAGCGCTTGGCAGAGCGACTAGACGCGTCGGCGTCAGAAAACCACGAGTGTTAGAAACCGTTGCTTGTGTTTTTGGCGTGACGGTTCCAGATTAAGCCCGGCTTATTCATGAGGCCGACCTGATAACGAAGATAGCGAATGGTATTCTCTTGAAAATTCAGTGTGTTCCGCCAAGAACCTGAACCAAGAGAGCCATCCGCTATGGGTGAAAGCCTATCCATCTGGACGCCCTCATGCAACGGCGATGCACGCGGCATGACGCCCCTGGTCCAGGACCGGCCGTCTCAAGCCACGCTGTCGCGGCTGCTTGGACGGCCGCAATTGATTCCAAAGAGCTATAAGAAAGCGGGAAAATTCCAGCGTTTTGGCATTACTCAACAGCCACTCGCGCTGAAGATGCGAATCCTGATAAGCAATGCCAACAGCCAGTACCTTCAGACCGCTCAATCAGCGCCCTCGTGAATGAGGCGGGGTTAGCTTACTTTTTGCTAGCGCGCTTACGCTCGTTTTCGGTCAGGTGCTTCTTGCGCAGGCGGATGTGGCTGGGCGTGACTTCTACCAGCTCATCGGAGTCCAGGAACTCGATGGCTTGCTCAAGGGTAAACTTGATCGGCGGCGTTAGAACGATGTTCTCATCGTTACCGGTAGAGCGCATGTTATCGAGCTTTTTACCCTTGGTCGGGTTCACCACCATGTCGTTGGCACGGTTGTTAATACCGATCAGCATGCCCTCGTACACTTCGGTCGCGTGGTCGATGATGAGCTTGCCGCGCTCCTGAAGGGCGTACAGTGCGTAAGCCAGCGCTTTACCGCCTACCATAGACACCAGCACGCCGTTACGACGCTCGATAGACGCATCGGGCTTCAGCGGGCCGTAGTGGTCAAAACGGCTGGTCAGGATGCCGGTGCCGGAAGTTAGCGTCAGGAACTGGCCACGGAAACCGATCAAGCCACGCGCCGGGATAATGAAGTCCAAACGAACTCGGCCTTTACCATCCGGGTTCATGTTGGTCATCTCACCTTTACGGTAGCCAAGCTCTTCCATGATGGAGCCCTGGTGCTGTTCTTCACAGTCGATGATGACTTCTTCGTAGGGCTCTTGCTTAACACCGTCGATCTCTTTGATGATAACTTCCGGACGGCCAACGGCCAGCTCGAAGCCTTCACGACGCATGGTTTCGATCAGTACCGACAGGTGCAGTTCGCCACGGCCAGAGACTTTGAATTTCTCGGGTGTTTCGCCTTGCTCGACGCGCAGGGCGACGTTGTGAATCAGTTCCTGCTCCAGACGATCTTTGATGTTACGGCTGGTGACGAACTTGCCATCTTTACCCGCGAATGGCGAGTCGTTGACCTGGAAGGTCATAGAAACGGTCGGCTCATCAACAGACAGCGGCGGCAGCGCTTCAACGGCGCTCGGGTCACACAGAGTGTCCGAGATGGCCAGGTCTTCGATGCCTGTGATGCATACGATATCGCCAGCGGTGGCTTCGGTGGTTTGAACTCGCTCAAGGCCCATGTGGGTCATGACCTGACCGATTTTGCCTTTCCGAGTCGTACCATCAACACTGATGACTGAAATCTGCTGGTTAGGCTTCACAGAACCGCGCTTAATGCGGCCAAGACCGATAACGCCGACGTAGCTGTTGTAGTCCAGGGCAGAAATCTGCATCTGGAAGGGGCCATCTACTTCAACTTTCGGTGGCTCAACGATGTCCACAATCGCTTGGAACATCGGATCCATGTTGTCGGCCAGCGCTTCCGGATCCATACCAGCAATACCGTTCAGCGCCGAGCAGTAGATAATCGGGAAATCGAGCTGTTCGTCAGTGGCACCCAGGTTGTCGAACAGATCAAAAATCTGGTCGATAACCCAATCAGGGCGTGCACCGGGGCGGTCGATTTTGTTAACCACCACGATCGGCTTCAGGCCCTGGGAGAAGGCTTTCTGGGTAACGAAGCGGGTTTGTGGCATCGGGCCGTCTACGGCGTCAACCAGCAGCAGAACCGAGTCCACCATGGACATAACACGCTCAACTTCGCCACCGAAGTCGGCGTGCCCAGGGGTGTCCACGATGTTGATGTGGTAGCCCGTACCATTACCATCCTGCCACTGAATAGCGGTGTTTTTGGCCAGGATGGTAATGCCACGCTCCTTCTCCTGGTCATTAGAGTCCATGATACGCTCTTGGCCTTCGGCCTTACGGTCGAGCGTGCCGGACTGGCTTAACAGTTTGTCTACCAAGGTAGTTTTACCGTGGTCAACGTGGGCGATGATGGCAATGTTGCGAAGATTCTCGATCACGACGCGATCCTGCTGGAAAAATAGGGCGGCATTATAGGGTCTGGGAGTGGTCCACTACCAGCGCTGTCTTAAATAAAGCAGCAAGTCAATAACCTAAACGCGGCAGTTTTCGCTGTTGTGGCGCTTCCGTTAAGATAGGCGTTTTCCCAGTTGGGGCAAGCACATGACCATCGGTAACCTGATGCGTTTGTTAAGCGATGGCGAGGTTCATTCCGGTGAACAATTAGGCGAAGCGCTGGGCGTTTCCCGAGCCGCCGTGTGGAAACAGCTAAAAAAATTAGAGGCGCTGGGCGTAGAGCTGGTCGCTGTGAAAGGGCGTGGCTACCGGTTGGCTCACCCGTTAGAGCCGCTGGATGGCGCCAAAATCGTCGAGCGACTGCCCGCCGATGCCCGCCACCTGCTGGCGCGACTGTTCGTGGAAGATCAGCTTCCTTCAAGCAACGAATACCTGCGCGAGCGCTTCTCTCAAGGGGCAGGGCATGGCGAGGTCTGCTTCGTCGAGCTGCAAACGGCTGGGCGTGGCCGCCGTGGCCGGGTGTGGTCGACGCCCTGGGGGCAGAGCCTCATGGTGTCAATGGGCTGGCGCTTCGAATCAGGTATCAATGCTCTGGAGGGGTTAAGCCTGGCGGTGGGTGTGGTGGTCTCTCAGGTGCTTGAGCAGTATGGCGTATCGCCCAAACTAAAGTGGCCGAACGATGTGCTACTAGCCGAGCAGGGCAGCGAGCTTGGTAAGTTAGCCGGTATTTTGATTGAAGTGACCGGTGATGCGGCAGGCCCTTGTGAAGTAGTGATNGGCATGGGCATGAACCTGTCGCTACCGGATAGCCTGCGGGCCACCATTGACCAGCCGGTGGCGGCGCTGTTTGATGCCAAGGCAGGTATTTCCCGCAACCAGTTGGCTGCCGATATGGTGTCGGGGCTGTTGGGTATGCTGGCGGGCTTTGAAAACAGTGGCTTTGCGCCTTGGCTCGATGCGTGGAATCAGCGCCATGCTTATGCAGGCCTACCCATCCGAGTGATTCAAGGTGAGCGCTCAAGCGATGCTGTGGCGGGAGATGTGGATGAGAGTGGTAACCTGTGGGTTACTGAAAACGGTCACTCGCGACGCCTATCGGGCGGTGAGATCAGCGTACGTAGGCGCNTATGATTTTGGATTTGGATATCGGCAACACGCTGTCGAAATGGCGGCTTAAAGATGCCGAGAGCAGTGAGATCCGCTCGCGAGGTGCCGTGTGGACACGGGAAGAGTGGCGCCCGGGGGCGGATATTCCCGACCTGGATGTCGTCGAAGCCGTGCGGATATCCAGTGTAGCCAGGGCCGCTGTGCTGGATGAGACTGTGACGTTGCTACGCCGTCAGGTGCGTCACGTTTATGTGGCGCGCTCAACGCCAGAAGCGCTCGGCGTGGTCAATGGTTATGAAGAGCCGGGCCGGTTGGGCGTTGACCGCTGGATGGGGGCGCTGGCGGGCTACCAGCTGGCGGGTGGTTGCTGCGCGGTGGATTGCGGTAGCGCCATTACCATTGACTTCGTACTACCTGGCGGTGTGCACCTGGGTGGTTTCATTATTCCCGGCCTGCGGCTCATGAAAGAGAGCCTGAAGCTAGGAACGCGCAACGTCGCCATCGACCCGGAAAGCGAAGCCGATGCATTGCTAGAGCCAGGGCGGCGCACGGTGGATGCGGTGAATCACGGTATCTATATGGCGGCCGTCAGTGCGATTAACCGTATCTATAGCGAAGTGTGTGACCAGCAGGGGGTGGCGCTACCAGTGCTGCTCACCGGTGGTGATGCCAGAGTCGTTTCCCGCGGTGTGCAGGTGCCCCATGCGGTATGGCCCGATATGGTATATGGCGGGCTTGAGGCCAGTTTTCCGCTCACCTTTGCCGAACGGGCGGGCAAGATGTCAGGTGCTCCTCGGGTTCCAGAGCCGGTATCATTAGAAAAAATTCGCGCAGGCCTTGCATTCTCGATGCTGCTTTGACAGAATGCAGCGCGTTCCAGAGCGGAAGCTGCGCTTGAGAAGGCGTTGATCCAGCAGGCTTTGATAAATAAAGAGTTTGCAGGCTTGACACCGTTTTGGAGGCTGGCATAATGTGCCGCCACAGCTGGAGAGGTTCCCGAGTGGCCAAAGGGAGCAGACTGTAAATCTGCCGCGAAAGCTTCGAAGGTTCGAATCCTTCCCTCTCCACCAGATTGAGCAGGCGTTGAGCTAGTCAGCGTCTGGGAATGAAACGCCGGTAAGCGGGCATTAGCTACTGTTACTCGTGCAGCGGATTGTCATTCTATAGGCAAGTTCGGCGGGCGTAGTTCAATGGTAGAACCTCAGCCTTCCAAGCTGATGGTGCGGGTTCGATTCCCGCCGCCCGCTCCAGTTTGATGTGTTTTGGCTCATGTAGCTCAGGGGTAGAGCACACCCTTGGTAAGGGTGAGGTCGACGGTTCAATTCCGTCCATGAGCTCCATATTGCGGAAAAAGCGAGCGAAGCTCGCTTTTTTTGTCTCTGCCCTTCGGTGGTTTGGGAGGGGTGAAAGTAAGGGTTGTCAGGTGGAGGTTTCTCCGCTATTATGGCGCCCGCTGTTGCGTAGGCGTTTGCTTGCGTGCATGACGATACAGGCCAGTAGCTCAATTGGCAGAGCAGCGGTCTCCAAAACCGCAGGTTGGGGGTTCGATTCCCTCCTGGCCTGCCAGCCTTCCCCAGGTTGGTATGTCTTTTCTAGAATTCCTTTGTCGCTCGCTGCACCCTTAGGAGTCTCGTTTTTATGAAGCCTAGTTCCGTAAAACATGGCGCAGAGGTGCAACGGACGCGCCATGACGGGCTCAAGTGGGCGGCGGTTGTGGCGCTGCTTGTCGTTGCAGTCGTTGGTAATACCTATTTCGCCGATATTGGTCTGCTCTACCGCGTCTTGGGTGTGGTGGTGTTGTGTGCGCTTGCTGGTTTGATCGCCTTAACAACCACAAAAGGTCGCGATTTAGTTGAGCTTGCCATAAGCGCCAAGAAAGAGATTCAGCGCGTTGTATGGCCGACCCGTCCTGAAACCATTCAGACAACCGCCATTGTGCTGGTAGCTGTGCTGGTGGTGGGTCTGATGCTGTGGTTGATCGATACTCTTCTTGGCTGGGCGATGTCCGGCGTCATTGGTTAGGAGTTTTCATGTCCAAACGTTGGTACGTCGTCCACGCTTATTCCGGCTTCGAAAAGCATGTCATGCGCTCGCTTATCGAGCGTGTGAAGATGTACGGCATGGAAGATCGCTTTGGCGAGATCCTGGTGCCGACGGAAGAAGTGGTTGAGATGCGTGACGGCAAGCGTCGTAAGAGTGAGCGTAAGTTCTATCCGGGCTACGTGTTAGTCGAGATGGAAATGGATGATGAAACTTGGCACCTGGTGAATGAAACGCCGCGTGTCATGGGGTTCATTGGCGGCACCAAAGAGAAGCCCGCTGCGATTACTACCCGCGAAGCCGAAGCAATTCTGCGTCGTGTGAAAGATGGTACCGACAAGCCGCGGCCCAAAACTATGTTTGAGCCGGGCCAGTCTGTCCGTGTTATTGATGGTCCGTTTGCTGATTTCAACGGTGTCGTTGAAGAAGTGAACTACGACAAGAGCCGCCTGCAGGTCAGCGTACTGATCTTTGGGCGTGCGACGCCTGTTGAGCTTGAATTCTCTCAGGTAGAAAAAGAGTAAGTTCATAATATTGCAGGGTGGTGCGCAGTGCGTGCCACTCTGGATTCATGTAAAGCAGCCCAGCGCTGCTTTACGCGTACCGGGGAGCCGTCAGGCGCTATCACCCAACTGGAGTATTTACCATGGCCAAGAAAGTACAGGCTTATATCAAACTGCAGGTTGCTGCAGGTAAAGCCAACCCGAGTCCGCCCGTAGGCCCCGCGCTGGGTCAGCACGGCGTGAATATTATGGAATTCTGTAAGGCGTTCAACGCTGCCACTCAAGAAATTGAGCCGGGCCTGCCGACGCCTGTCGTGATCACTGTCTACTCTGACCGTAGCTTCACGTTCGTCACCAAAACACCGCCGGCTGCCGTTCTGCTCAAGAAAGCAGCCGGCATCAAGTCTGGTTCTGGTGAGCCGAACAAGAAGAAAGTCGGTACCGTGACTCGCGAGCAGCTCGAAGAGATCGCCAAAACCAAAGAGCCGGATATAACGGCTGCTGATCTCGACGCCGCGGTGCGTACCATCGCTGGTAGCGCTCGTAGCATGGGCTTAAACGTGGAGGGTCTCTGATCATGGCTAAACTGTCTAAGCGCGCGAAAGTCATTCGCGAGAAAGTAGACCCGAATAAAGCGTACTCTCTGGAAGAGGCCGTGTCGCTGCTTTCCGAGCTGTCCACGGTCAAATTCAAAGAGTCTCTGGATGTGGCGATCAACCTGGGTGTTGATCCACGTAAATCTGACCAGGTTGTGCGTGGCGCCACCGTTATGCCTAACGGTACCGGCAAAGACGTACGCGTAGCCGTCTTCACCCAGGGTGCCAATGCCGACGCTGCTAAAGAGGCAGGCGCTGACATCGTGGGTATGGACGAGCTGGCTGAGCAGGTCAAAAAAGGCCAGATGGACTTCGACGTGGTCATTGCTTCTCCGGATGCAATGCGCGTTGTGGGTCAGCTGGGTCAGATTCTTGGTCCGCGTGGCCTGATGCCGAACCCGAAAGTGGGCACCGTAACGCCCGACGTGGCAACTGCGGTCAAGAACGCCAAAGCGGGTCAGGTGCGTTTCCGTACCGACAAAAACGGCATCATCCACACTACCCTGGGTAAAGTGGGTTTTGACGCGGTGTCCGTTCAGGGCAACTTGGAAGCACTGGTAGCTGACCTGAAGAAGCTCAAGCCGAGCTCCTCCAAAGGCGTCTACTTTAAGAAAATTACCCTGTCCACTACCATGGGCCCGGGTTTGACCATCGACCACTCTGCGCTGGTATAAGCGAGTCGTCGGCAGGTTTTAGTAAGTACCGAGCAAGAACTTTGCGGTCCCTCGCTAGGTAGTTAGTCGAGCGAGGCGCCGTCAAAGACCGCAGGTGCCGCCTTGTCTTTTGAAGATTGGGCGGCTTAATCGCCCTAGAGCGCCTGCGCAGATGGTGTGGCCGCCAGTTGGTTAACGCTTTTCGCAAGCCGCTTTCTGGTGAGCACCATCCCCTAAGGCTTCCAAGGCCAGCAGTATGCCTTGGAAGAGATGGTAACCACCGGAGCCTTGATGGGTTCCGGCACGAAGGAGTGATCACTGTGCCACTAGCACTTGAAGGCAAGAAAGCGATTGTTGCCGAGGTCAGTGAAGCGGCCAAGGGCGCACTCTCCGTCGTAGTTGCCGATTCTCGTGGTGTTACGGTCAGCAAAATGACCGATCTGCGTAAGCAGGCCCGCGAAAACGGTGTAGAGCTTCGTGTTGTTCGTAACACGCTGGCTCGCCGCGCACTCGAAGGCACTCAGTGGGAGTGTCTGAACGAGAGCTTTGTTGGTCCTACTCTGTTGGCTTTCTCTACTGAACACCCGGGCGCTGCTGCTCGTCTGTTCAAAGAGTTCGCTAAAGACGAGAAGAACTTCGAAGTTAAGGCGTTGGCCTACGAAGGTGAGCTGATTCCGGCTGCTGACATCGATCGTCTGGCAACCCTGCCGACTTACGACGAGGCAATTGCCAAGTTGATGTCGGTAATGAAAGAAGCCTCCGCTGGCAAGCTGGTTCGTACTCTGGCCGCCCTGCGCGACCAGAAGCAAGAAGCCGAAGCTGCCTAAGCAGTGTTTCTTGCAGGCGGCGTGAACGATGTGATCGGTACGCTGCCTGAACCAAGCAATGAACCCCGAGTCCTCGGCTGACCGAGACTCCCGCAAAGTTAGGAATGAAACAATGGCACTGTCCAAAGACGATATCATCAATGCTGTAGCCGACATGTCCGTAATGGAAGTTGTTGAGCTGATCGAAGCAATGGAAGAGAAATTCGGCGTTTCTGCAGCGGCAGCCGTTATGGCTGGCCCGGCTGGCGGCGGCGAAGCAGCTGCTGAAGAGCAGACTGAATTTGATCTGGTACTGGCTTCTGCTGGTGACAAGAAAGTTAACGTCATCAAAGCTGTTCGTGAAATCACCGGTCTTGGCCTGAAAGAAGCCAAAGGTGCCGTTGACGGCGCGCCGGCGACCATCAAAGAAGCGATGTCTAAAGACGACGCTGAAGCAGCTAAGAAGAAGCTGGAAGAAGCGGGCGCAACCGTCGAGCTCAAGTAATCCTTGTGCTGATGGCTTTACGCGCTGCGTAAGCTTCCACGGCTGGCGGCGGGCTATCCCGCTGCCGGCCTTTTTCTGTTGTAATATGCTGCAAGGCAACAGCAGAAGCGCTGCGGTAAAAAGCAGCAAAACAGTAAGACCGTTGTTGTGAAGCGTACGTTGTTGTAACGCGTCAGTTGTGAAGCGCGAGTGATGTTGGCAAGCGACAGCAAAGCGCGAACAGCACTACTGTAACACTGTTATCTATCAAGATTTTTGACGGCGAGCTACCGATTTAGGAGCTTGCTGTCTGCGTCTGAAACGCCCGCGGGGCAGATGACCACGCATCGGTCACCCATGGTGAACAAGCTGGGGAATACAGATGGCTTACTCATATACTGAGAAAAAACGCATCCGCAAGGATTTCGGCAAACTGCCCCAAGTGATGGATGTGCCTTACTTGCTGGCCATCCAGCTTGATTCCTACTACGACTTTCTCCAGCAGGATCGTTCGCCCGACGAGCGCCACGAGGTTGGCCTGCACGCGGCGTTCAAGTCCGTGTTCCCGATCGAGAGCTTCTCCGGCAATGCGGCCCTGGAATACGTCAGCTACCGCTTCGGTACGCCAGCGTTCGATGTCAAAGAGTGTCAGCTGCGTGGCGTGACCTATTCCGCTCCGCTGCGTGTCAAGGTTCGCTTGATCATCTACGATCGCGACTCTTCGAACAAGGCCATCAAAGACATCAAAGAGCAGGAAGTCTACATGGGGGAGATCCCCCTGATGACCGAGAACGGTACCTTCGTCATCAACGGTACTGAGCGGGTTATCGTTTCTCAGCTCCACCGTTCGCCCGGTGTGTTCTTCGATCACGACAAAGGCAAGAGCCACTCCTCAGGCAAGTTGCTCTACTCTGCTCGCGTGATTCCTTACCGTGGCTCTTGGCTCGACTTCGAGTTCGACCCGAAAGACAACGTCTTCGTGCGTATCGACCGCCGCCGCAAACTGCCGGCCTCGGTACTGATGCGTGCGCTGGGTATGAGCACCGAAGAGATCCTGGCTGAGTTCTTCGAAACCAGCAAATTCCACATCGAGAAGACCGGCTTCTTTGTGGAGCTGGTGCCATCACGCCTGCGCGGTGAAACGGCCACGTTCGACATCAAAGATGGCGAAGGCAGCGTCATCGTCGAAGAGGGTCGCCGGATCACTCAGAAGCACATTCGTCAGCTTGAAAAAGCCGGCCTTGAGCGTCTGGAAGTGCCGATGGAGTATCTGTTCGGCAAAACGCTGGCCAAAGACCAAATCGATACCAAAACCGGTGAGCTGATCTGCCCGTGTAACACGGAAATCACTCCGGAAGTCCTCGAGCGTATGGCGCAGGGCGGTATCACGCATATCGAAACCCTCTACACCAACGACCTCGACTGCGGTTCGTTCATTTCCGACACTCTGAAGCTGGATACCACCGGCTCTCAGTTGGAAGCGCTGGTCGAGATCTACCGCATGATGCGTCCCGGCGAGCCGCCCACCAAAGAGGCTGCCGAGACGCTGTTCCATAACCTGTTCTTCACCGAAGACCGCTACGACCTGTCGGGCGTTGGTCGGATGAAGTTCAATCGTCGCCTGCGTCGTGAAAGCGACACCGGCTCCGGCGTGCTGGATCGCAAGGACATCCTCGATGTCCTGCGTGAGCTGATCAATATCCGTAACGGCTTCGGCGACGTGGACGATATCGATCACCTGGGTAACCGTCGTATTCGCTGCGTGGGCGAAATGGCCGAGAACCAGTTCCGCGTCGGTCTGGTGCGTGTCGAGCGTGCGGTGAAAGAGCGTCTTTCCATGGCGGAAAGCGAAGGCCTGATGCCGCAAGACCTGATCAACGCCAAGCC
>JGI25131J35506_1000282_pt1 | contig 11765 bp, 8 predicted proteins | sample ETNvirome_2_1000_FD_35506 | JGI IMG/M metagenome (IMG submission 35506) | reverse complement strand
AAAAAGTAAACTAAAGGGTGTACCTTTCGCTAATTTGGGTATAAACTAAACGCGCTTAATTTCTGCATAGTATCGCCTTTCGATAGTGTATAGGCTATTTTCTATGCTTACCTACTTAACAATTGGACTGTGGAGTAAACATGCGCCTGCCTTTCGCGTCTGCCAAATTATCATTATCTGCGTTGTTTTTTGTAACTGCACCTTTACTATTACAAGGTTGCTCAGAAGCACCTCAGCAGCAACAGGGTCAAATGCACCCTGCCGCGGTAGCAACNATGACAATGACACCGCAAGATGCCCCCTTTACTATCGAATTACCTGCTACGTTGTCTGGTTCAAAAGAAGTCGAAGTTCGTGCTCGCGTTGCGGGTATTCTTGAATCACGTAATTTTGAAGAAGGTCAACGTGTTGAACAAGGCACTCTTTATTTACTATCGACCTTGAACCTTATCAATTAGCGGTTGACCGTGCTCAAGCTGCACTTGATGGAGCCAATGCAGCGTTAGTACAAGCTAACAGAGATGTAAAACGTTTAGCTAAATTACGCGCAGAAAAATCTGTGTCGCAACGCGATTACGATAATGCAAGTTCAGCCTACGACATTGCAAAAACAGATCTCGAGGCGGCGAAAGTTGCCCTAAAACAAGCGCAGTTGAACCTTGAATATGCACAAGTTAAAGCCCCGGTTGCCGGTGTAATGGGTCGTGAATTTGTCTCAGAAGGGACCTTTGTATCGGGGCCCGATTTATTGCTTACACAAATGACACAATTTGATCCAATCCGTATCCGCTTTGGTTTATCTGAGCGAGAGCAGTTACAAATGCGTCAAGATGTTCAAAATGGCTCTCTGACCTTACCTGAGCAAGGCCATTGGCAAACAAAAATTAAACTTCAAGACGGCTCTGTGTACGGCAAAACAGGTGAAGTTAACTTCTCAGATGTGCGTATTAACCCAAATACAGGCACCAGTGAATTTCAAGCGATTATTCCAAACCCTGATTTTCAATTACGTCCTGGTCAATTCGTCCGTATTGAGTTAAGTGGTGCTGTGCGTAAAAATGCGATCATTGTGCCACAGCGTGCTGTACTGGATAACGGCACAGGTAAGTTTGTGTACGTTGTCAGTAAAAATGAGCAAGGCATGGATGTTGCCCTGCCGGCTCCCGTAACGGTAGGAGAATGGGTTAAACAACCAAATAACGAGCAATATCAGAACTTTTGGCTGATTAAAAGTGGCCTAAAAGAAGGCGATAACGTGATAGTTGATGGAATGGCGCGTATTTTCTTCCCTGGTATGCCAGTGAATGTTGGCCAATCGGCTGCAAATTCAAACCACGCAGAATAAACACAGGGAGTCTTATGTTTTCTCGTTATTTTATAGACAGACCTATTTTTGCGTTTGTTATATCTATTGTCATCGTATTGGCAGGTCTTGCTGCCATGCGCAGTTTACCCATTGCCCAATACCCTGAAATTGCGCCCCCAGTCGTTCAAGTAACAGCTGCATACCCAGGTGCGTCTGCAGACGTACTTGAGCAAACAGTTGCTGCCCCAATTGAAAATGCGATCACCGGTGTTGAAGGCATGATGTATATGTCATCAACCTCGACGAGTGCAGGTTCAACCACTATTGAAGTCACNTTTGAAATTGGCACAGACGTAGACCAAGCCGCAGTAAATGTGAACAACCGTGTTAAACAAGTTGAAGCGCGTTTACCNGAAGAAACACGCCGTCAAGGTGTGGTTGTTCAAAAAGGNTCATCCAGCTTTTTACAAGTGCATGCCTTTTATTCACCGGATGGTTCTCGNTCAAGTTTATGGACATCAAACTATGTCACCATGAACGTGCTAGACCGTGTAAAACGTATTCCAGGCACTACGAGTGTGCAGATTTTTGGTGCCAAAGACTACGCTATGCGCATTTGGTTGCGTCCTGATGTTATGAGTCAATTAGGCGTGACTGTCGAAGAGGTGGCCGGAGCGATTCGCGTTCAAAACTCCCAATATGCCGCAGGTAAAATTGGCGCTACCCCCACTGCATCCTCACCACAAGAGCTTGTTTATAGTGTAACGGCACAAGGCAGACTCTCTGAGCCTGAACAGTTTGAAAACATTATTATTCGTTCAAACCCCGATGGCAGTAGCTTACGCTTAAAGGATGTCGCGCGTGTTGAGCTCGGGTCCAAAGATTATAACTTTAAAGGCACAATCAACTGTAAAGAAGCGGTCCTGTTGGGTATTTTCTTACAACCCGGCGCGAATGCACTTGATGTCGCAGACGAAGTAAATACTGTAATCGAAGAGATGAAAAGCCAGTTTCCAACTGGTCTCTCACATTTAACTTCTTACGACACGACACGTTTTGTTGAAGTCTCTATTCGTGAAGTTGTTAAAACACTGCTCGAAGCCATGGTACTGGTATTTTTAGTAGTGTATTTATTTTTGCAAAACTGGCGCGCAACATTAATCCCCACCCTTGCTGTGCCTGTGTCTCTGCTTGGAACATTTGCCGGCATGTACATGCTTGGCTATTCGATTAACTCATTGACATTATTTGGTATGGTGCTCTCGATAGGTATCGTGGTTGATGATGCCATTGTGGTACTCGAAAACGTTGAGCGTATTATGCACGAAGAACACTTAAGTGCACGCGAAGCGGCAATTAAAGCAATGCGTGAGGTCAGTGGCCCTGTTGTTGCAATCGTTTTAGTGCTGTGTTCTGTGTTTGTGCCTATTGCATTTTTAGGCGGCTTAACNGGTGAATTGTTCCGTCAATTTGCGATCACCATCTCTATTGCGGTGAGCTTATCGGGCGTAGTTGCNCTAACCATGACACCTGCANTNTGCGTCCTAATCTTAAAACAAGAGCATAAACAAACCGCGCGGTTTTTCTTATGGTTTAATGCAACCTTCACAAAAATTACGAGCCGTTATGTTGGTGCCGTCGGATTTATGGTNCGTCGTGGATTACTCGGCTTAATACTCATGACAGCAATGATTGCTGCCACAATNGGACTGTGGCAGAACACACCCGGTTCATTAGTACCAGACGAAGATCAGGGCTATTACATNTCGGCTATTTTCTTACCCGATGGTTCATCGCTTGAGCGTACAGAGCACGTTACTCAACAAGTTGTTAAAGCGGTGCAATCAAACCCTGCCAACGAAAACGTCGTGGCATTTACGGGGTTTGACTTTATCGGTGGCGGGTATAAAAACAGCGCTGCAACCTTGTTTGTCACTCAAAAACATTGGGATGAACGCGAGGTCGACACGAAAGCGCTTGTTCAAGAATTGTTTATGAAAACAGCCGGGATAAAAGAAGCACTGGTACTTGCCTTTAATCCCCCCGCTATTTTTGGTCTGGGAAATACAGGTGGTTTTGAGTTTTATATTCAAAACAAAGGTGACAGTGACCCTGATAAACTGCAACAAGCNATGCAGTTAATGACAGCAGAAGCACAAAAGAGCCCTATCATTAGTGGCCTTCAAACTCTGTGGCGCCCAGATGCCCCGCAACTGCGTGTTGATGTTGACCGCGAGCAAGCTCGTGCAATGGGGGTTGAAATAGACGATGCCTTTACCGCACTGGCTGGTAACCTAGGCACCTATTATGTAAACGACTTCAATAAGTTTGGCCGTGCATGGCAAGTGCTTATGTCTGCGGATGCTGAATTTAGAATGAAACCTGATGACATCAAACGTATCTATGTTAAAAACAACCTAGGCAATATGGTGCCCTTGTCAGCGTTTACAACAATTGAATACAGCCGAGGCCCTGAGAACTTAAACCGCTACAATAACTTACCAGCCGTAAAACTAATGGGTAATGCAGCACCAGGTTATAGCTCAGGCCAAGCAATTGCCGAAGTAGAACGGATCGCAAACGCAGTGCTCCCCNCTAACATGACCTACGAATGGACAGGGTCTGCGTACCAAGAAAAACGCAGTTCAGGGACAACGGGTATTGCACTAGGGCTTGCTGTGATCATGGTGTTTTTAATTCTGGCAGCATTGTATGAACGTTGGTCATTACCGCTCTCAGTGATGCTAGCATTACCCTTTGGTACGTTTGGTGCATTGATTGCTGTTTGGCTGGTAGGCATGACTAACGACGTTTACTTCCAAATTGGCTTAGTCACCCTACTCGGTCTAGCGAGTAAAAATGCCATATTAATCGTTGAGTATGCGCTAATGAAACATCAACAAGGGTGGAGCGCAAGTACTGCTGCATTGGAAGCAGCTCGCTTACGTTTTAGACCCATTATTATGACCTCATTANCCTTTATATTGGGTGTTGTACCATTGGTGTTAAGCTCAGGTGCCGGTGCTGGAGCCCGTCACAGCGTTGGTACAGGCGTAATGGGCGGCATGATGGCGGCTACCTTCCTCGCAGTGTTCTTTGTACCGCTGTTCTTTTATTGGCTGACTGAGCGTAAGTTAACTGAAAAACGTTCAAGGCAAGAGCTTGCTGATGAAATTGCTGCGCACCATAAGCAAGAGCATGTCGATACGCAAGAAGGCAACTTATAAAAAACGAAGGGCAAACAATAAGTTTGCCCTTTTTTTATAAGTCATTTGTCAGTATTTCATTACTGGTAATTTGTGCTTTGCGGCGCTAATATTAACTAAATATGTGTGGAGTACAGCATGAACAATCAAAAATTAAGCGAATTTGAGCAATACTTTCAGATAGAAGAAAGCAACCGCGTGAACTTATACGCTGTTGAGCCACATGTTGTGCCGAAAACGCATGCTGAACTTGAAGCCGATATTCCCGCCCTATTTAAGCTTGCAAATGAAGTGAATGAACTTGAGCAAAGTACATTACGCCCACTGCGTAATTTAGGTGACATAGCTCAAGAGCTGGCCATATTTTTACAAGCTCAATCACGTAAAATAGACTTGATTATGAGCCACATTCTGGCCTCTGAACAGCCCGAAGATAACGCAAATTATTGTGATAGTTATGGTGGCGGTGGCGTAAAACTCACATCGACTGAGGTATACGAATTAGGGCAAACGTTTAGAACCAAACTATTTTTGCAGCATGAAGCATCAGCGATATATTGTTATACCGAATTAGTTGCGATTGAAAAGCGCGATGATGATAAATACCAATACACTTTATTATTCACTGCCATTCGCGATGCAGACCAAGATTTAGTCGTTCGGGCAGCATTGCATGCACAAACTCGCCAGCTTAAAAAACGTCAACAAGAAAACACGTCGCAAAGCAGTTAAAAATCCTGCTTTATCGCGCACAAAAAGCTGACATCTATGGCTAAAATGCTAAACTAGCCCCACCTTTGTTTGTTTAATACCTTCATGAAATTTAGACTTTTACCTGAATGGGCTGAGCAAGACGCTGTAATGCTCACTTGGCCGCACCAAGATACCGATTGGGCTGCAATTTTAACGGTTGTAGAACCCGTTTACGTCGCCCTATGTCAAGCAATTAGCCAACAACAAGATGTGGTGATTGTTGCTCATAACGACGCACTTAAAAACCACATAAGTGCCCTACTGGCCGACGCGGGTGTTGATGCACACCGTATTCACTTTGTCGTTACCCCGTGCAACGATACATGGGCTCGCGACCATGGACCGTTAACCTGTGCGAACCTTGATAACGCAGCTGATTTAAAAATCATGGATTTTATTTTTAATGGCTGGGGTAATAAATTCGAAAGCCAGCTTGATAACCATATTAATCAAGTGCTCGTCAAACAACTAGCAAACCCAAACACGGCTTATCAGCAAAGTGATTTAGTGCTTGAAGGTGGCGGCGTTGAAATTAATGAGCACGGTGTGCTGTTGACGACCAGTGAATGTTTGTTAAACCCGAATCGTAATCCATCGTTATCTAAAACAGACATCGAGCAAATCCTTAAAGAACAATTAGGTGCCGAATCGTTTTTATGGGTTGATCACGGCTATTTAGCGGGTGATGACACAGACAGCCACATTGATACGTTAGTGCGTTTTGCACCAAACAATACGCTTGTATACGTTAAGTGTGATGACGAAAATGATGAGCATTTTGCTGCATTAGACGCGATGGAAAAACAGTTACACACGTTTAAAACACACCAAGGTGAAGATTACAGGCTTATCGCTCTTCCTTGGCCTAAAGCGGTGTTTAACGATGACGGTGACAGATTACCCGCCACTTATGCCAATTATTTAATCATCAATAAAACAGTGCTTGTGCCAATTTACGGTGATGAACATGACTCACTGGCATTAGCTCAAATTGCAATGGCCTACCCAGAACACACCGTACTGGGTATTAACTGTTTACCAATTATCCATCAGTTTGGCAGTTTACACTGCATTACGATGCAATTACCGCGCGGCTTTTTAGCAGGAGCAAACAATGACTAAACCAACGCATTTAAAGGTTGCCCTTGTTCAGCAATCTAATTCTGATAACGCCCAAGAAAACATGGCAAAATCAATTGCAGGCATTCGTGATGCAGCAAGCCAAGGCGCTAAACTGGTTGTTCTTCAAGAACTACACCGCAGTTTATATTTCTGCCAAACAGAAGACGTTGATGTTTTCGATTTAGCAGAAACAATTCCAGGCCCAAGTACAGACACACTGGGTGCGCTGGCAAAAGAGTTAAATGTGGTGATCGTGTCATCATTATTCGAAAAGCGTGCCACAGGCCTTTACCATAACACCGCCGTTGTACTTGAAACAGACGGCAGCATTGCGGGTAAATACCGTAAAATGCACATTCCGGATGATCCGGGGTTTTACGAGAAGTTTTACTTCACACCGGGGGATTTAGGGTTTCAACCAATTCAAACCTCAGTGGGTAAACTCGGTGTGCTAGTATGTTGGGATCAATGGTTCCCTGAAGCCGCACGCTTAATGGCGATGGCGGGAGCTGAAATCTTAATTTACCCAACAGCCATCGGCTGGGATCCTCGTGATGATAAAGACGAGCAAACGCGTCAAAAAGACGCCTGGGTTATTTCACAGCGTGCGCATGCTGTTGCCAATGGTGTGCCCGTTATTAGCTGTAACCGCGTTGGTCATGAAAGTGATCCAAGTGCGCAAAGCGAGGGTATTCAGTTTTGGGGTAATTCGTTTATCGCAGGCCCTCAAGGTGAAATCCTTGCACACGCAAATAACAGCGACGAGCAGTTACTTGTTGTTGAACTTGACCAACAACGCAGCGAAAACATTCGCCGTATTTGGCCATACCTACGTGATCGTCGCATCGACCACTATCAGGATCTAACAAAAATTTATCGAGACTAAACACAGTTTAAAGGAGTAGTAAATGGCGTTTGCGCAATGGGCAGCATTNCCTTGGGTAAAATCTGAGAAAGATAAAATTCACTGGGGACAACTAACCGGCAGCGGGCTGAGTATCGCAATAGCCGAAGGTGTGAAACAACATAACGAACTTGTTGTGATTGTCACCCCAGATACACCAAGCGCCCTTCGCCTTGAAACTGAACTCGAATTTTTATTACCTGAAAACCCAGTCATGGTCTTCCCTGACTGGGAAACGTTACCTTATGATCATTTTTCACCGCATCAGGATATTATCTCTGCGCGTCTTGCCACTCTTAACACCTTAAAAAAAGAACAACAAAGCGTGTTAATTGTGCCCGTGTCGACCTTGATGCTACGCACTGCTCCCGCGTCATTTATCTATGGTTCAACCCTTAATTTTACGGTGGGTGACACGCTAGATACTCACACCCTACGTGATAACCTTGAGCAAGCAGGCTACTTACATGTTCAACAAGTGATGGAGCATGGTGAATATGCAATACGTGGCTCAATTGTTGACTTATACCCGATGGGGAGTCCTCACCCATTCAGATTAGACTTTTTTGACGATGAACTAGACAGCATCCGCTTGTTTGACGTAGAAAGCCAACGTTCTGATGAAAAAGTCGATAAAATAGAGCTCTTACCGGCCCACGAATTCCCGACAAACGATGCAGATATAGAACGGTTTAGAATTAACTATCGTGAACAATTTGGTGCCAGCTCCGAGCAAGATTCTATCTACATGCAGGTAACCAAAGGCACTTGGCCTGCGGGGATTGAATATTACATGCCGCTGTTTTTCGATCAACTAGCGACAATTTTCGATTACCTTCCTAACAATACCACTTTCATGCACTTTGGTGATATTGAGCATGCCGCTGAGCAGTTTTGGCATGATGTAAATGTACGCTATGAAAACCGCCGTGTAGACCCTCTTAGACCGCTTCTTGAGCCTATAAAACTTTATCAAAGTGTCAATGAACTGTTTGGTGAGTTTGCACACTACGCGCGAATACGTTTATCACAGGCAAAGCTTGGTACGAAAGCAGGACACACAAATTTAGCCAGCAACGATTTACCCAATGTACGTATTGATCATAAATTGCATGAGCCGTATCAAGGCTTAATTGACTATGTTGCCAGTGAAAAAAAACAAAAAGGCCGTGTGCTACTGTCTGTAGAGTCTGACGGACGACGTGAATCGCTGCTGACACTGTTAAGACCAAGTGGTTTAAAGTTTAAAGAATTTAATTCATTCACCGACTTTACCCAAAGCTCCAGCGACGTGGGTTTAATTGTCTCGCCCCTTGAACAAAGTGTGGTACTGGATGGTAAACCCCGTTTAACCATCATTACAGAGCAAGAGTTATTAGGTATTAAGGTGTCTCAGCGCAGACGCCGAAAACATAAATACGAAGCAAGCCAAGATGCATTAATTCGCAATCTGGCCGAACTGCGTCAAGGTCAACCAATAGTGCACCTAGATCACGGTGTGGGTCGTTATCAAGGTCTTGAAACCATTGATGCTGCAGGGGTGATTACCGAGTTTGTTACGATCACCTACGCAAACGAAGCCAAACTCTATGTGCCCGTTTCTGCACTTCATATGTTGAGCCGTTATTCAGGTGGAGAAGAAGCAAGTGCCCCACTTCATAAACTGGGTTCAGATGCATGGGAAAAAGCGAAAAAACGCGCCGCAGAAAAAGTACGCGATGTCGCTGCTGAGCTGTTAGATATTTACGCAAAACGCCAAGCTAAACCTGGCAATATGTTTAAGCTTGACGGCAGTGCTTATCGCCAATTTAGCGACAGCTTTCCATTTGAAGAAACAGACGACCAACGCAACGCCATCGAAGCTGTACTGGGCGATATGCAAAGTAAACAGGCTATGGACCGATTGGTGTGTGGTGATGTGGGTTTTGGTAAAACAGAAGTCGCCATGCGTGCTGCCTTTGTTGCCGTAAATGATAACAAGCAAGTCGCCGTGCTAGTCCCGACCACGTTACTTGCACAGCAACATTTTGAAAACTTTAAAGATCGCTTCGCTGATTTGCCAATAGAAGTCGGTGTTTTATCGCGTTTTAATTCGACAAAAGAGCAAAAAGAAACACTGGATAAAATGGCCGAAGGCAAGCTAGATATTGTCATAGGTACTCACAAATTAATTCAGCAAGACATTAAATTTAAAGACTTAGGCTTATTAATCGTTGATGAAGAACATCGCTTTGGTGTTCGTCAAAAAGAAAAAATAAAAGCACTGCGCGCCGATGTCGACATTTTAACCCTCACCGCCACCCCGATTCCGCGTACACTGAATATGGCAATGAGCGGCATGCGCGACTTATCGATTATCGCCACACCACCGGCTAAACGATTGGCTGTTAAAACCTTTGTAAGACAACGTGATGCTGAGCTCATTCGCGAAGCTATTCTGCGTGAAATTAAGCGCGGCGGCCAAGTTTATTTCTTACACAATAATGTTGAAACAATCGACCGTGTTGCTGAAGAAATTACTGAGTGGGTACCAGAAGCGAGCGTTACCACTGCACACGGACAAATGCGTGAACGCGAGCTTGAGCAAATCATGAGTGATTTTTATCACCAAAAATACAATGTGATTGTGTGTACAACAATCATTGAAACCGGCATTGATGTTCCGACTGCAAATACCATCATAATGGATAGAGCCGACAAGCTTGGCCTAGCTCAGCTGCATCAGCTTCGCGGCCGCGTTGGTCGAAGTCACCACCAAGCGTACGCGTATTTATTAACAGGCAATCCAAAGTCATTAACNAAAGATGCAGTAAAACGCCTTGAGGCCATCGAGTCTTTAGAAGATTTAGGCGCNGGCTTTGCGTTAGCGACNCATGATTTAGAAATTCGTGGCGCGGGTGAGCTACTCGGTGATGATCAATCAGGGCAAATGCAGAGCATCGGTTTTAGCCTTTATATGGAAATGCTTGAGCAAGCCGTTAACGCACTAAAAGAAGGCAAAGAGCCAACACTGGAGAACCTGCTAGGTCAACAGACTGAGGTTGATTTAAAACTGCCAGCCTTATTACCGGATGATTATATTCATGATGTAAATGCACGCTTAGGAATCTATAAACGCATCGCAAGCTGTGCTAATCTCAATGACATGGACGAGCTACAGGTCGAGTTAATAGACCGATTTGGTTTACTCCCAGATGCCACNAAAAACTTATTTAGTTTGCAACAACTGAAATTGCAAGCCAGCAATATTGGCATCAAAAAGATTGAAGCAAACCCGAAAGGCGGCTATTTTGAGTTTAGCCAGCATACAAAGGTTAACCCTAGCTTCATTATAGGTTTGATACAAAGTGCTCCGCATATATATAAAATGGACGGCGCAAATAAATTGCGTTTTGCGATCAGCGAGGCGAACCCTCGTGAACGCTTGAAAATGGTCACTGCAATGATTGCAGATTTCGAAAAAAAGGTTAGCCATTAATGTTGTTTAGAAATAGTTTTATTTTACTTTGTTGCTTATTTACAAGCTCATCGTTTGCAGCACGCTGGTTCGAAATAGAAGTGCTTATTTATAAACAACGTCCAGCGCCCTACTTACAAGAAGATTTCTCGTTAAAACATGATGAAATCAATGCAAAACGTTCGAAAGACTTATTATCACCTGTCTACAAAGCGCACGCTAAACAAGCTTGTATTAACGGTGATAGTCGTTTTCGTTCACAGTCATTTACTGATGAATTGATTAATTCAAACCCACATTCGAATGTCTGTGACGACAGCGTTGATTTTTTAGCAAGCTACAACGAATTACCAGTCTCTCCCCCTGTCGAACCACGTGAAGACACCGACGAAATTTATTTAATGGCGCCTGAGCAACTGCAATTTACTGAACAGAAAAACCAGCTTGATAGAAAAGGTTTAACACCGTTATTACACACCGGTTGGCGTTTTCCTGAAATGAGTGAATCACGCGCTCAAAGTATTCGGTTATTTGCAGGCAAACATTTAGCAGCAAGTTCACCTGCTATTGAACCAGATAACAATGACTTTATTAGCCTAGTAACTCCATCAGAGCAATATATTCCAGAGAGTTTGCAACAAACGCCTGATTGGGAATTAGATGGTTTAATGAAAATTTACGTTCGTCATTACCTTTTTATAAATGCTGATTTTGATATTAGTCAGCGTTTAGAAACCGGTNATTATGAAAAAGCCCGCTTTTCACAATTTAAGCGTGTGATCAGCAACGAAATACATTATTTCGATCATCCTCGTATGGGCATGATCGTGCAAATAAGACGCTACAACCATTAATGGAATCTATTATGAAAAAATANATGGCAATTGCTGCTGCCGCTGCAGTGTTAACATTAGCNGGCTGCTCTAAAGTAAACCTTGAGAACTATGAAAAAATAAAAATCGGTATGGATAAAGCAGAAGTTGAAGCTATCTTAGGCTCGGCTGATAAGTGCGAAGA
>JGI25131J35506_1000278_pt1 | contig 11809 bp, 9 predicted proteins | sample ETNvirome_2_1000_FD_35506 | JGI IMG/M metagenome (IMG submission 35506) | reverse complement strand
TCGTCTAGTTTGATAAGCTCACCTTGGCGTACTTCAAATACCGCACATAGGCTCATGGTGGTTTCTTTTGATGCCGCACCTTCTTTTTCAACGCGTTGAATNGTTCGTAGGCTCACATCACAGGCGTCGGCCAACTGCTGTTGTGTCCAGTCGAACTTNAGCCTTAATGTTTTAATTGTATTAGGGTTTAATTGCATCACTTACTTCCCAATAAACGGCTCGATAAGTGTGATAAAGGCAAAACCAAAAATTGCCCCCCCAATAAAGCAACCTAAGGTAACCATAGCAACTTGTTTTGGGTTATCAGTCAGTGCGGTTTGCGTGCTTTGCTTTACCAATTTGCCAGCTTTAAAAAACGAACATTCAAGCTTGCCTGTTAGCATATTTTGCATCTTAAATTCGACTGCATACGCATTATCTTGGTAGTTAAAGTCGTGACGACTTTTAAAGCCGAAGCTGCGCTTTTCACTAACCAATTCATCGTTTACATATATTTCTTCTTTGCCGCTCATAATGTGACCAAAGCATGCGATTTGGTTATCACCATCTTGAAAGTAAAGTTTATAACCTAGTTTATGTGAGTTTAGTACGTCGTTTTTCATCATCGTTTCCTTGTTAAGTTGATGATGTAAATTTAATGATTATTTTTGTTTTTTACGCCGTCAGCGATACGCCAGTCCCTATTTTGGCATATGACAGCCAAGATGTCATATTGGTTTTGTTATTGAAATATAAGCGAATTATTTTAAGTGGTTCGATTGATGTTGTATCGGTCACTGTCGTATTGGNTTGCACTAAAATAACCGTTTGATAANAAAAAAGTAGCGATNACACTCTGGTTATTAGATATAACCAGAACAAATAAACAACGGGTTAGTACATCTTGCTACAAATCCGTTAAACTTANGGCATAGCAGTTAGGTACAACCAGAAAGGCAAAAATATGCGTCATGAAATTTGGCAACAGCTTCGCGAAGAAGCAAACGAAGTCGTTACTCGCGAACCATTATTAGCAAGTCATGTTTACTCGTGTGTGTTAAATCATGAGTGTTTGGGGTCGGCGCTGAGTTTTATTGTTGCTAATAAGCTGGCAGATGCCGTCGTGTCAGCATTTACTATTCGTGAATTATTTGACCAAGCCTTTGTAAAATGTGACTTAATGCTAACGCATGTGGCCCATGACATAAAAGCTGTTAAAGATCGTGACCCCGCAGCCGATAGTTATTTAACTGTGATACTTAACTTAAAGGGCTTCCATGCAATACAAGCACACCGACTCGCACATTGTTTATGGCTGCAAAACAGAAAAGAGCTTGCTCGCTTTATTCAAAGTAGAACCTCAGAAGTATTTGGCGTTGATATCCATCCTGCTTGTAAAGTCGGTCATGGTATTATGTTTGACCATGCAACTGGGATTGTAATTGGTGAAACCGCGGTTATCGAAGATAACGTATCGATTCTACAGTCTGTGACATTAGGCGGTACGGGTAATGAGCAAGGCGATCGCCATCCTAAAATTCGCGCAGGCGTTTTAATTGGCGCGGGTGCAAAAGTNCTTGGTAATATAGAAGTCGGTGAGGGTGCGCGTATTGGCGCAAACTCTGTGGTATTGAGTCCTGTTCCTGCCCATACAACGGTGGTTGGGGTGCCAGCTAAGGTGGTTGGTAAACCAAACTGCCCATGCCCCGCAGAAAGCATGAATCAAAACTTTTTAGATGACAGTGCAGCCACCCCTAGCAATGAATCGCATACGAGTGCTATGTTGTAATTTCAATTAATTGTTATTTAAGGGGCAACGGAAGTGTCTAAATTATCTTTAGGGTTAGTCGTTGCAGCGTCTTTTTTATGTGGCGCTGCTGCGATGTCGTTCTATCAATCTTTTTCTGCTACAACAACGCCTGACATTGAGCCAGCAGCGCCGAGTGTTGCTGGTTATGAACCGCATGAAACCTCATCTGTGAGCATTAAAAAACCTGAAACCATGAGCGCTCAAAATGAGCCACTCAACAAGGCGCCTATAGAATCCGCTACGGCAACTGAGCTTGTGCAACAAATTGAAGAGTTACAGCAGCAAGTGGCAAATCAGCAAACAATTATAGCCAGTTACAAAGCGGCGGTTGTCTCACCGCAACAGATTAATTCGCGTACCGAGGCATTGTACAGTTTATTAGAAGAGCAGGCGCGTGATGAAGCATGGGCGTATCAAACAGAAACGGCCATGGCAGACTTTCTTATCATGGCCGATTTACCTGTACAGCCAGATATGACTGTTGCCAACTGTAAAACCTCCGTCTGTGAATTTAAATTGCAACAGCCTGAAGGGGTTGATTCACTTCCTGCACATTATTGGCGAAATATCAGCGATAAGTTGATGGAGCAAGGCTGGTGGAAGCAGTTTAAATACTCTTCTTCCACATCAAGCGACGATACTCTGAGCATCATTGTTAGTACTGAACAGTAAATAACGCACAGCTAGATCACGTTTGATTTTAATTGGCCGTCCGCTAGTTCAGTTATCAATAATTCCCCTGATTTGATATCAGCCACTGACTTCACAACGTGACCGTGCTCATTTTTAGTGATGCTGTAGCCACGTGCTAGCACGCTTAGCGGACTCACCGAGTCTAAACGGCTTGCTTGCAGTGAAAGGGTGTTACGAGAGATTGAGAGCTGTTGTTGCATAGCTTGCGTTAAACGGCCATGTAATTGCACTAATTGATGTTCGCTTCTGGCCAGCTGCTTTTCAGGTGAACGCTGCATTAAACGCGGTGTTAAGTTTGCAAGAACGCGCTCATAATGCTGAATTTTACCGTTAATAGCGCTGTGCAATGCGAGGGTTAACTCATCTAATTTTTGAGTTTGCTGGTTTAACTGGTTACGCGGATGACACAGCTGCAAACGATGTTCAAACTGTGTCGCAGTGCTGCGTTTAACAGACAGTGTATGTTTAAATGCATGGTGTAAATGCTTCACTAACTGACTGACTTTATTGTGTAGCTCCTGNGTGTTAGGGCTAACAAGCTCGGCAGCGGCAGAAGGTGTAGCGGCACGTANATCGGCTACATAATCACTGATTGTGGTGTCGACNTCATGCCCAACTGCGCTGACAATNGGTAATTCACTGGCAAATATAGCGCGGGCGAGTTGTTCATTGTTAAAGCACCATAGATCTTCTAATGAGCCACCGCCACGACCGAGTATTAATACATCAACTTCATGTCGNTGGTTAGCAATATTAATTTTTTCAATAAGTTGGCTGTGGGCATCAGCCCCTTGNACCATGGCAGGNTAAATCACAACTTCAAGCTGCGGTGCGCGACGCTTTAAAACGGTNAAAATATCGCGGATGGCAGCCCCNGTCGCAGAGGTAATGACACCAACGCGGTTTATCGTAGTGGGGAGGGGCTTTTTATGTGCAGAACTAAAAAGGCCTTCAGCGGCAAGGCGCATTTTCAGTGCATCGAATTCTTGTTTTAGTAACCCTTCACCAGCCGGTGCCATATGCTCAACAATGAGTTGATAATCACCGCGCGGTTCGTACAATGAAACCCGAGCACGCACTGTGACTTGCGCGCCATTTGTTGGGCGAAAAGTCTGTCCACGGTTATTGCCTCGCCACATAGCCGCTTTCACTTGAGCTCTGTCGTCTTTTAAAGTGAAATACCAATGGCCTGAAGCCGGGGCAATAAAATTAGAAATCTCGCCNGTTAACACAAGTGATGAAAAGCCTTGCTCTAAAACATGGCGAATTTCCTTATTTAGGCGCGAGACCGTATAAATAGGCTGTGTTGAGTGCGTTAAAGCCATTTNAAACCCCAATAAAATAAACTGCGTCTACTTTATCATAAATAAATGCGGAATTTTATTTACTCATGCGCATAACGCTGATAAAATTTGGCCGCAATTCCTTATACTCAGATCCACATGTGAGAAGTTGCCAAAATGCTTAGAATTGCTAAAGAAGCTCTTACCTTTGACGACGTACTTTTAGTACCAGGTCATTCTACTGTTTTGCCACACACGGCAAATATTTCAACTCGCTTAACGCGTGGTATCAAACTTAACTTGCCGCTAGTTTCAGCATCTATGGATACTGTAACAGAAGCTCGCTTGGCGATTGCGCTAGCGCAAGAAGGCGGTTTAGGTTTTATCCACAAAAACATGACAATCGAAGAGCAAGCTAAAAACGTACGTAAAGTAAAAACGTACGAGGCAGGTATTGTTTCTTTCCCTGTTACTGTGACTGCGGATCTAACAATTGCTGATGCTATCGCGCTTTCAGAAGAAAAAGGTTTTTCAGGTTTCCCTGTAACCGACGCTGACAATAACCTTGTAGGTATTGTTACAAGCCGTGATATGCGTTTTGAAACTAAACTTGAGCAGCCTGTTTCTACAGTGATGACGAAAAAAGAATCGTTAGTGACTGTAAAAGAAGGTGCAGACCGCGATGAAATTTTAGGTCTCATGCACGAGCACCGTATCGAAAAAATTCTTGTAGTTGATGATGCATTTAAACTGAAAGGCATGATCACTGTAAAAGATTATCAAAAAGCACAAGACAAACCTCACGCATGTAAAGACGAACAAGGTCGTTTACGTGTAGGCGCTGCTGTAGGTGTTGGCCCAGGTACTGATGAGCGTATCGCTGCCCTTGTTGAAGCGGGTGTTGACGTATTACTTATCGATACTTCNCATGGTCACTCACAAGGTGTTATCGACCGTGTTGCACAAACTCGTCAAACATACCCAGATTTACAAATCGTAGCGGGTAACGTTGCGACAGCTGAAGGTGCAATTGCCCTTGCTGATGCNGGTGTTGATGCCGTTAAAGTGGGCATTGGCCCAGGCTCTATCTGTACTACACGTATCGTTACAGGATGTGGTGTACCACAAATCACCGCTATTTCAGATGCAGTTGAAGGCTTAAAAGGCCGTGACATTCCTGTTATTGCTGACGGTGGTATTCGTTTCTCTGGCGATATCGTAAAAGCACTGGTTGCGGGTGCATCATGTGTCATGGTGGGTTCAATGCTCGCGGGTACAGAAGAAGCACCAGGTGAAGTTGAGCTATATCAAGGCCGTTACTACAAGTCATACCGTGGTATGGGTAGCCTTGGTGCGATGAACCAAAAAGAAGGTTCATCAGACCGTTACTTCCAGAAATCGAACGAAGCAGACAAGCTTGTTCCTGAAGGTATCGAAGGCCGTGTTGCTTATAAAGGACCTATTGCGACAATCATTCACCAACAAGTGGGTGGTCTTCGCAGTGCAATGGGCTTAACTGGCTGTGCGACAATTGAAGAGTTAAATACTAAACCTCAGTTTGTCCGTGTAACGTCGGCTGGTATGGGTGAATCACATGTTCACGATGTGCAAATCACCAAAGAAGCGCCAAACTACCGTTTAGGTTAATAACCGTAACGTATTGAAATTACATGGGCTAGCATATGCTAGCCCTTATTTATTTTTCATCTCCCCTGTGGGAGAGCAGTTCCTGACTAACGAGATACTCCATGAGCAAAGACATTCACGATTCACGAATTCTCATTTTAGATTTTGGTTCGCAATACACGCAATTAATCGCACGTCGTATACGTGAAATTGGTGTTTACTGTGAGCTGTGGGCTTGGGATGTAACAGAAGAGCAAATCCGCGAGTTTAACCCACAAGGTATTATCTTGTCGGGTGGCCCTGAGTCAACAACGCTTGATAACAGCCCACGTGCTCCAGAGTATGTATTTAATGCAGGCGTGCCTGTACTTGGTATTTGTTACGGCATGCAAACAATGGCAATGCAACTTGGCGGAAGTGTACACAGCTCAGATAAGAAAGAGTTTGGTTATGCGCAAGTTGAAAAAGTAGGCAACTGTGCGTTATTCGATGCTATTGAAGATCACATTACNGATGGCGGCGCAGGCGTACTTGATGTATGGATGAGCCACGGCGATAAAGTAATGGAAGTACCTGATACTTTCAAAACGACNGCTAAAACATCAACGTGTCCACATGCTGCTATGTCATGGGAAGAAAAGCGTTTTTACGGCGTACAATTCCACCCAGAAGTGACACATACTCACCAAGGTCTTCGTCTTCTTGAGCGTTTTGCGATTGATATCTGTGGCTGTGAAAAGCTTTGGACACCTGCAAAAATCATCGACGATGCGATTGAGCGAATTAAAGAAACAGTCGGTGACGATGAAGTTATCTTAGGTCTTTCAGGTGGTGTTGATTCATCGGTTGTTGCGATGCTTATTCACCGTGCGATTGGCGACAAGCTGACTTGTGTATTTGTTGATAACGGTTTACTTCGTTTAAACGAAGGCCAACAAGTCATGGATATGTTTGGTAACAAGTTTGGCCTAAACATCATCAAAGTAGATGCTGAAGATCAATTCCTTGCAGATCTTGCCGGTAAATCAGACCCAGAAGACAAGCGTAAAGCAATTGGTCATACATTTATCAAAGTATTTGATTCAGAAGCGAAGAAACTGAAGAATGCACGTTGGTTAGGTCAAGGTACTATCTACCCAGACGTGATCGAATCTGCNGCATCAGCAACAGGTAAAGCACACGTAATCAAGTCTCACCACAACGTAGGTGGTTTACCAGACGACATGGAAATGGGTCTTGTTGAGCCTTTACGTGAGCTATTCAAAGACGAAGTACGTAAAATCGGTCTTGAGTTAGGTTTACCGTACGACATGCTACCGTCACCCATTCCCAGGGCCAGGTTTAGGTGTACGTGTACTGGGCGAAATCAAGAAAGAATACTGTGATTTACTTCGCCGTGCAGACGCTATCTTCATCGAAGAGCTACACAAAGCTGAGCTTTACCACAAAGTAAGCCAAGCGTTTACGGTATTCCTACCTGTTAAATCAGTCGGTGTAATGGGTGATGCGCGTAAGTATGATTGGGTTGTATCACTGCGTTGTGTAGAAACAATCGATTTCATGACAGCACGTTGGTCACACTTACCTTATGAGTTCTTGGGGGTGGTGTCTAACCGTATCATTAATGAAATTGATGGTATCTCACGCGTTGTTTACGATATTTCAGGTAAGCCACCTGCAACTATCGAGTGGGAATAATCCTTTTATTTCTGTAACTACCGTATAAAAAACGGCGGATTAGCTTGCTAATTCGCCGTTTTGTTTATTTTGAAAGCAGTTGAACCACAAACTGTGTTTTTTTACTTTACCTTTATAAAAAGCTCTATATAATTCATCGTCATTGCAGGGGCGTAGTTCCAATTGGTAGAACAGCGGTCTCCAAAACCGACGGTTGGGAGTTCGAATCTCTCCGCCCCTGCCATTTCTTCCCGCTTTACTTTAATCGCAAATCTCCCTATATTACTTGCTCTTAATCATGATTGAGTTGTTATGAATCCAAGTTACGCTGCGATATTTTCTGTACAATCTTTAGAGTTAAACCAACACTATCGAACAGTGCCTGATGTTCAAGTAGAACATGCGCCAATGTCTGAGCAAACGCCGCTTACACTCTCGTTACAGTTTCATCANGATCTTGAAAAAGCATGTGCTCCTTTGGTGATTACACACGTTGTCAAAGCGCCAAATATAAGCTGGCAGGATGGCTGTTTAGCCTTACCAAGTGAGAAACTTAACAGTGAGCAAAAAAAACAATTGTGGTCTTTAATTGGTGAACAACTTGATAAGCTTTAAGCCTGTTGATGCAAATTATATAACTCAGCTAATGACAATCGAAAATGCCTGTCACAGTCACCCATGGACCGAAAAAACCATGTTGTCGTGTTTAGCTGGACGTTACTTTAATCTTGCCGCTTTTNAAGGTGATGAGATGCTTGGTTTTTACATTGGTGAGCAAGCTGGGCCTGACTACACGTTAATGGATATTTGTGTGGCGCCAAGTCATCAGGGGCAGGGCATTGCAAAGCAGCTTTTAGATGCTTTTATTCATCATGGTGAGCAACANCACGCTGAGAATCTATTTTTAGAAGTGCGAGAGTCAAACACGCGTGCCATTGCACTATATGAGCGTGCAGGTTTTTCTCATATGTCGGTGCGAAAAAATTATTATCCGACAGCAACAGGTAACGAAGATGCCATTTTAATGGGCTTAACTTTACGCTTCTAGCGTTTAAGAAGCCTTTTTTAACGCACTGATAAGCATTTCGTAACTTTGTTCTATTTGCTGGGCTTGGTTACTGCGTAGTGCCGTTTCGAGTTGCCCCGCAGTCTCATGGATTTCCTCAAAGCTAAAGCAACCCGCACTGCCTTTTAGACTGTGTGCCAGCGAGCGTAATGCTTCCCACTCTTTAGTTCGGTACAACTGCACGACTTGGTTGAGGTAGTCAGGTAATTTAGAACGGTAGTTGTCGTTAATTTGCTGGAACTTCTCACTNTTGAGTAAATTTTCCCACTTGTTTTGACTGTCTTTTTCAATATTTAAATAACTAACCAGCACTTGCTCAAGGGCATTTTTATCAATCGGTTTTGCAAGTGCTTCATCGCAGCCTGCTTCGAGATAGGTGTCAACATCGGTTTTCATTACATTTGCCGTAAGCGCGATGATTGGGCCATCGTAGGCTGCATGGCGCAGCATTTGCGTCGCCTCTAAACCACCCATAACAGGCATTTGCATGTCCATAATAATGAGTTGGTAGTCATTGACGAGTGCCATTTCAACGGCTTCTGCGCCGTTTTTCGCGATGTCTGGCTCAAGTCCCCAGGTCTGTAATAACAGTTTGATAAGCAATTGGTTATCAGGGTTATCTTCAGCGACCAATATATTTGCATCAAAACTATTTGAGGCAAAAGAAAGCTGTAGATCTTTGCTTGGAGACAATTGCTCTAAGTTATGAATAAAGGCGTCATTTTGTTGTTGCTCTGGTTTTAGGTGACACGCAATTTGCACTGTAAAACAGCTGCCTATACCGGGCTCGCTCTTAAGGTAAACATCCCCTCCTAATAGCTGAGCCAAGTTTTTTGAAATACAAAGTCCTAACCCAGTACCGCCAAAGCGGCGAGTTGTTGTGGCATCGGCTTGTTCAAACGGTTTAAACACCCGTTCAACTTCGCGCTCTGACATACCAATACCTGTATCTTGAATCGCAAATTCTAAATATTGTTTTGCACTGTTGTAGCGAATATCAATGGAGATATGCCCTTGTTCGGTAAATTTCACCGCATTACTGGCTATGTTGATTAATATTTGCTTTAAACGGGTCGTATCACTGTTAATACTTTTAGGAATTGGCAGGCTGTAGTTAATTGTAAACTCTAATCGTTTTTCGTTTGCCAGTGGACGAATAATCGAATCAAGATCATGAATTAATTGGACGACTGAGCATGGCCCACACTCTACAGCAAGCTTCTCAGCTTCAATCTTTGATAAGTCGAGAATGTTATTAATGAGCTCAAGCAGGTGTTTTGAGTTTCTTAAAATAGTGCTTAAATGCTGGTCGTCATTCACGGCATCTTTATTGTGNAGTAGCTGTTCGGTAAACCCCATAATGGCAGTAAGAGGCGTGCGAATTTCATGACTCATATTCGCTAAAAAACGACTTTTAAGTTGATTCGCTTGTTCAGCTTGTGCAATGGCTATTTCAAGCTTGNTNTTCATTGCTTCAAGTGCTTTTGTACGGCTTTCAACTTTATCTTCTAGGTGGTGTTTATACTCTTTTAACTCATCTTGATAATGACGAATCTGGTTCACCATGTGGTTAAAGTCGTTAAATAATACACCGACTTCATCATTGGTGTGGGCGGGTAAATACACCGATAAGTCACCATCTCCAACGCGATGGCTGGCCGCACCCAATAACTCAACAGGGGTGAGTAGTAAATTGCGTACCACAATATAAATTAAAATGGGTAACGAAATAACCGAGATGATCACAATCAGCGCGGTGATTAAACTAATGGCTTTACCNGATTGGTAAAGTAAATCTTTGGGCGTGGTCGATACNTAATAATCGCCATCGGTCATTTGTACCGCATAAATAATACGCTCTTCTTTATCGATACTCGACAGTTCAATGCTAGACAGCTTGCCATAATCGGCCAAGCCTTTAATTTGTTCTAATTCATACTCACTTAAATAGTTGCCCCGTAAATCGTAGTCGGAGCTAAAGAGTATTTGCCCTTTACTGGTCAAAAATAGGTTTAAGGTGTTATTAAAAGGGGCTTCTAAAATACTGGTGTTCAAAATTGATGGCTCAACATGAACAACGATAAAGCCTAACTCTTGGGGTCGTTTTAAGTAATAGTCGATATTGTAAATAGGGTGCACAAAATAAAGACTGGTTGAGCCGTCTTCTTTGGGGATCATAAATTGTTGTTGACGTAAATTAGACTGTAGAACTTGATCAAAAAACGGGTAACTTTTAGGTGCAGGAGTTAATTGGCTCGAATAAAACGCATCACTTTTACCTTGCGAGTCAACATAGTTAATGCTGACAATATCAGGGTACGCTTCTGAGTAACTGGCAAATACATTCATTAACTCGCCGAGGTGTTCTATATACTGATTTTTCGAATTAGGCTCGCGTGCTAAAAAATCGGCAAGTACCGGAGAGGTTGATAAAAGGCGAGTAATAGAATGAAATGAGTCAATATAGTTGAAAATTTTATGCTGTTGCTGCTCAACAAAGCGACTCACAATAAGCTCTGCTTGTTTTTTTGTTGAATTGGTCACATTGGTTAACGTAAAGCCACCTAAAAACAACAAAGGTAAGATCACTAATGGCGTGATATACCATAATAATCGAATACTGAGCTTACTGGTTTTCATGACCTAAATTGATATCCCTCCGTGCAATTTGTCAATAGTATGCGTTACAACTTGATTACACAAGCTTAGCAAAAAAGTGAACAACGAAAATTGCTTATCAAGGGGGAATAATTACTTACAATCGCTGCTTTTTTGGCTAAGACAAACAGGGTATAATGCCCGCAATTCTATTTTATTTTTCAGTGCGCACCGAGCCCTCTCGTTTTTAGAGCCGCTAGGTGTGCTTTGTTATGACTAAAAGCAGCTTACATGTCTAATTTAACTACCGAAATTAATAAACGACGCACCTTTGCGATTATCTCGCACCCTGATGCCGCCCAGCCTTTCAACGCTTAAAACCACCTTTCATTGCACACCACAATCACATCTCTACGTACTGAATTTAAAGGCTTTTTGTCTTTTTCTCGTTTCTTTGCTTTTCAATGATGTTCAAGCGTAACCTCGGAAAGTGTGTACAAACTTGAGTACAAATTCCGTTTTAGAGGCCTTTGGCGAAAATTCTATGACACAAATCTGGCTGTAGGCCTTGTGGTTACTGGGTTTGATGAAGAAAGTACCTCCTGCTTTTGGTACTTTGGTTTCGACATTACAAAAGCGGAATAAATGCGATCATCTCTAGTTTTATGTTTGTAAGCTTATGAATTTAAAGGGTTCGTTGTTGTGGTTTTTGATGTGTCATTGTTGCGAGTGTACAAACAGTGTGTACAAATTTTTCTCGTTAGGCGTGTTGATTGCTATTCATGACACAAACCGCCTTGTAGCCCTTGTTATTCATAGGTTTGAGCTGAAAAGTTCCTAATAGCAACATTTGTGTTTTGATAAGGCTGATCTTCTAAACAAATCATGCATCTTTCTGACCATCAACAAGTGATGAATCAGGCGATGATAGCTTTACATTGATTTTCAGGAGAATGCAGATGACAGCAGTAGCGCACCAAGTAACCCCTTTTCTAACATCTTACGAAGTGATGGCTCGTTACCACATTAGCTATACGACGCTCTGGCGAAGAATAAAAGATGGCAGCTTGCCGCAAC
>JGI25131J35506_1000274_pt1 | contig 11881 bp, 8 predicted proteins | sample ETNvirome_2_1000_FD_35506 | JGI IMG/M metagenome (IMG submission 35506) | reverse complement strand
TCGCCTTGGCAATCACCTCTAGTAGTGCGGGGTTATCCGGTAAATTGCCTGCGCCCCATAGCTGTAGCAGCGCGCCTTTTACGTTTGGATGGCTAAGCCACGCCTCTAATTGCCAGGGCGCTATGCCAGGCCAGAGGGTAATGCGAACCACCTCGCCATTGGCGACAGGCTGGTAGTCCACCAGCTCAAAGCGCGGAGCCCCGCGCTGCTGGTAAGACAAGCCGCGGCTGGGGAACAGAATAAAGTCGTCGCCGATGCGCTCGCCCAGCAGTGGGTAGCTGGGTGAGGAAAACGCCTCGACAGCCTCGCTGTGCTGTTTGATGGCGCGCGTGCCTCTGAGCAGGCGGTTGGCAAAATAAATGGCCACTTCCTGTAGTTCGGGATGGGTAGCAAATCGTAGGGCGCCGTAGAGATTTTGTAAGGCATCGCTGTTAGGAGCCTCTAGGGGAGCCATGGCACCCGTCAACACCACAGGCCTATCTAAGCCCTGCAATTGGTAGGCTAAGCTAGCGGCGGTCCAACTTAGCGTGTCGGTGCCGTGAATCACCACAAAACCACGATGCTCTGTAAAGCGCTCGGCGATGTCGGCGGCTAACTGCTGCCATGTCATTGGGGTCGCCGCGCTGGAATCAATCAGAGGTGAGTAGCTGATGACATCATAAGCAGGGAGCATTTGTTGGTCCCGCAACGGCAGCTGGCTCAGTGCTCTGGCCAAGCGTTCAGGAAAATCACCGGCAGGTGAGAGCCCGTTAGCCTGAGGCTGCATACCGATCGTGCCGCCGGTGTAAATCACAAGCAACCGCTCTTGGCTGCTTTGAGCATCTGCAAGGAGAGGAGCCTGGCTCATCGCTGTATCCTGTTGAAAGCTAAGAAGTGGTTAGCGGTGATATACCTGTAGTTGGCCGCTTTGGTCATCAAGCTGCCGTTTGCGTCCCGCAAAGAACGCAAAGCCGCAGCAAACGCCGATCAATCCAATCAGTAGCCAAGCAATATGCTGCGTGGTAGCACCGGCTTGGAGCATCAGACCAACCCCAAAGGGCCCCAATGCGGCCAGGGTATAGCCACCCCCTTGCACCAAGCCAGAAAGCTGGCCTGCAAGGCGTTCGTTTGCGGTTCGCAGTACCAATAAGCTTAATGCAAGGCTAAAACTTCCGCCCTGCCCAAGCCCCAGCAACACGGCACCGGGCCATCGCCATGCCAACGGAGCGGCTAACAACATGACAAGCCCTAAGGCTGTGCATACCAATACCAGCAGTAGGGCCGGGCGCTGGTCGTGATGCAATCGCGCAATCCAAGGCGCACTCAGTGCTGAGACCAGTTGGCACATAATGGAAACGGCCATCGTCCAGCCAGCGGTTGCCTCGCTGTATCCGCGCTCAATCAGAAGAGTTGGCAGCCAGCCGAAAACGATATATGCCATAGAAGATTGAATGCCCATAAAGAGCATCACCTGCCAGGTTAGCGGCTGCCTGAGTAGCGACACGAGGGGGATGCCGGTGGGCAGGTTAAGCGTTGGTTTTGGCGCAGGAGATGGCGCATAGCTGATCCATACGATGANTGTAGCNAGTGCGAGCAGTGACCAACTGACTAGGCTGGCTTGCCAGTTGCCCAGCCACTGCATTAACGGCACGCTGAGCCCAGCGCCTAGAGCGCCCCCCAAGCAGAGTGCCATGGTGTAGAGCCCGGTGAGCAAATCTGCATTTTGAGGCAGCTCACGCTTGACTAGCGCGGGTAACAGCGTGCCCGCCAAGCCAATAGCACTACCGGCCATGGCGGTACCTAGATAAAGCAATCCAGGAAAAGGCAGAACCCGTAACAGCAAGCCGCTGGCCAGCAGGAGTAATGCGGCACTAAGTGCACGCTCACTCCCTATACGGTTGCCAATCATTGGTGCCAAGGGGGCGGTTAAGCCAAGAAAAAGAACGGGGAGCGTGGTTAGCAAGCCCGCCGCTGAGGCGGAAAGCCCCGCATTTTCTTGCAGCCGACTTAGCAGGGGGGCGACCGAGGACATGGCAGGGCGTAAATTTAGCCCCACCATAAACATCAGCAAAATGAATCGGCAAGCGTGGCGTGAGATCATGAAGCGGCGCTTATTTTAAGTAGGGGCGAAGGTCGCCTCGCACCGCATCTAGCAAGGTGATGAAGTGATAATCTTGCGTGGTATCCAAGCAATCAACACGTGCCTGGGTACGCATGCCTTTATTGATATCAAGCTTGTCGTAAATTTCCAGCGTTAGCTTGCGTGCCGGTTTATCACCTGGCGCGATGATGCCATCTTCTAGGGTAAAAGTTTCCAATAGTGTGACCCGAACGCGGGTGCTGTTGCCTTCGCTTAGTACGCGCCGTACAAATAACCAACCTTCACAGGGGAGTGAGGCGTTATCGCGTTCGCGTAAAAACAGAGTGCGATAACAGGCACCTTCGTTTGAGGCTTTTTCAGCCATGCTGCGATAGGCCTGCAAGACCTGATTAGCTGAGGCGCGGGCGTCCTCTAGGCGCTGAGAAATACCTTGATGCTCGCGGCTGAGTTGCTCCTGACGCTGAAAAGTCAGCCATTGACGATAATCTGCCATGAGTTGTGAAGACGCCATAATCACTCCATGAATTAATTCAGCAAAAACGCCGGAATAAGCGAGGCGCTACCTTCGCATATTCCGGGCGTTCGGGCTACCGGCGAGTGCGACGGCGGCGCTCGCCACCAGCATTGGCAGCTTGGCCGCCAGGCTTGCGGTTAGCCCTTGGCTGGCGCTGGCCGCGGCGGCCATTCTCGATCGGTTCTGGCTTGGCGTTGGGGTCTGGCTCAAAGCCTGGCTCAATATGTTTCGGCAGCGTTTGATTAATCAGGCGCTCAATGTTTTTGAGTAGGCCGTGTTCATCGACACACACCAAAGACACCGCTTCGCCATTGCTACCCGCGCGCCCCGTGCGCCCAATACGGTGGACATAGTCTTCAGCCACGTTGGGCAGATCGAAATTCACCACGTGAGGAAGTTCATTAATATCTAGCCCGCGTGCCGCAATATCGGTGGCTACCAGCACTTGTAGGTCGCCGCTCTTGAAAGCACCCAGCGCCCGAGTACGTGCCCCTTGGCTTTTGTTGCCATGGATCGCCATCGCGGGAATATCCTGCTTGGAGAGCTGTTCAGCGAGCCGGTTAGCGCCATGCTTGGTGCGGGTAAACACCAGCACCTGGAACCAGTTGTGGCGCTGGATCAGGTGGGCCAATAGATCGCGTTTTTTGTCGCGATCAACGCGGTAGATGGCCTGCTCAATTTTTTCTGCCGTGGTGTTGCGTGGAGCCACTTCGATGAGGGCAGGGTTATTCAGCAGTTGCTGGGCCAGCGTTTGGATCTCGTTAGAGAAAGTGGCAGAAAACAGCAGGTTTTGGCGCTGTTTCGGCACCAGACGCAATAGCCGTTTGATATCGTGGATAAAGCCCATGTCTAGCATACGGTCGGCTTCATCTAACACCAGAATTTCAATGGCGGAGAGGTCGACATGCCCTTGCTGGTGCAAATCAAGCAAGCGCCCAGGGGTGGCTACTAGAACGTCCAGGCCGGCTCTTAAAGCGTCGACTTGGGGCTGCTGGCCCACGCCACCAAAAATAATGTGTGAACGTAGTGAGAGGTGCTGCCCATAAGCAGCCACGCTTTCCCCCACTTGTGCAGCCAGTTCGCGGGTGGGTGTGAGGACCAGTGCGCGAACCTGGCGTTTGCCNGGGCGTTTGCCATTTGCCAANCGCTGTAGCATCGGTAGCGTAAAGCCAGCGGTTTTGCCGGTACCGGTTTGTGCGCTGGCAAGAAGGTCGCGACCTTCAAGAACGACGGGGATGGCCTGTTGTTGAATAGGCGTAGGCTGTGTATAGCCCTGCGCAGTTACCGCGCGCAATAAATCGTCATGCAGACCAAGATCAGAAAAACTCATGCGTTCTCCGCAATCGCATAGCAATCGGCGCCACTAGCTCGGCGGCGTTGCTAGGCGTAATGTTCAAAAAGCGAGGATGGTACACCGTCGCGGCAGCGAAGTTTGCCAGATAATACGCTGTGCCGCGACGGGCATTTATACGTCTTGTAACGCCATACCAGGCATAACAAGGGGGTGACAGGGTAGCGCTGACAGTGATGTCATTTATTGGCAAAGAGTGTAACACGAAAGTCTCACACCAATGCTGTTCCCCTAGCGATTGCAATAAAGGTTTAGAAGTAGCCGCCTTGTCGAACCTGCTGAGCAATTTGTGCAGCAACACTCTCCCAGCTTTCGCCCAACGAACGGACCAGGGCAGGGTAGCCATCCTGTTCAAGAGTGGTTTCTGCAGTGAAGCTTTTGAGTGCGAGCAACTCGCCATCGGTATCTCGAAGCTGCCACTGGCCGCTGGCTACCGCGACACCGTCAAAGCGGCCTTGGAATTGATCCACTTCCATGGACAGGGTGAGCGCCCCAGGGCTGCTGCCTTCTGCTCGTACCACTTGCACGTTGGGTAACTGATCTGCCAATTCGGCCCGTAAGGCGCGTTCAAGCTGGCGCCCAATACCCTCCGCCCACTGGTGCTCCCGCGCTTCGTTTAATGTGATGTCGTCTAACTGCATCACAATCCCGTCCACGTCTAAATAGTGGGCTAGTCGAGGTGTGCGCACTTGCAGCGTGGCCTGGGCGTTAGCCGGTGCGTTCACTGCTGGGCTGGCAGGAAGCATATAGCGTGCAGGGGGAGAGACACTGCTAGCGCAGGCGGAAAGCAGCAAGCTCAAACTGATGATCAGCAGTAGTAGCGGTAATCGGCGTAACATGACGTTCAATCCTTCTTAACGGGGAGCACGAGGAATCGGGTCCTGCGTTTCTAAATTGTCGAACAGCAGCGCGCGTGGGTTCTCGTTCAGCGTCCGAGTGAGCGGNTGTAGGTCNCGCATCAGCCGATCCAAACGCTCAATGGCGCCGGTAAGCTCTTGATAGGCGGGCGATGAAGGCGAGACCCCTTGAAGGGTGCTGCGCAGCTCTTCCAGCGTGCCGTTGAGGTTGCTCCCGATGGCTTGCGTTTCTGGATCATTGAGCAACTGATTGATAGACGCGCTGACTGCACGCACTTCGTTCAGTACACTTTCAGAAGCTTGCAGGTTGCGGTCCAGCCCGGCTATCAACGGTTCTACTTCCAAGGCGTTTAGTTTTTCAAGCAGGCTAGTCACCTGAGCCTGAATCTGTGCAAAACCGCCCGCTACTGTCGGGAATACGGTCCGCTCGGAGAAAACTTCCGCGACGTATTCGTCGGCAAGGTCACGCCGGAAGTTAAGGTCCACAAACAGCGCACCCGTTAACAGGTTGCCATTCTTGAGTGATGCCCGAAGGCCTAAGCCGAACATGCGCTTAAAGCGGTTATCCCACTCCTCCAGGTCGATATCGGTGTTTTCGATCCCTAAGCGTTGTGGTTCGATGCGGATGAGCACAGGGATGGCGAAACGAGCCCGCGAATCGGGCTGTGGCGCCGTAAAATTCCAGGGTACTGCTGCCACGGTACCAATTCGGACGCCACGAAACTCGACCGGTGCGCCTCGTGATAGCCCGCGAACCGTGTCATCAACAAGCAATACATACTCTAGATAGCGGTTAAATGTGCCTTCCCGGGCAGTATCTTCATCAGCATAGAGGTTAAAACGTGTATTGGCTTCTACCGGCTTACCCATGGGAAGATCTTCAGGCACACCAAAGGTGACACCGCCACCCAGCAGAGCTTCCAGCGATTCTACGTTGACCCGCACGCCGTCAGCATCNAGGCGGAAATCCACTCCGCTAGCGGTCCAGAAGCGGGTGCTATCGGTCACGAGCTGGGCGTAGGGNTCTTCGATAAATACTTGGTGGTGCATGGTACGTGTGNCTGCATCGAAGCGAGCGTCTTCTACGCGCCCTACCGTGTAACCTTGATAAGAGACGGGATCCCCAACACGCAGCGAATTGCCCAATTGGCTGACAAGGCTAATTTGTAACCCTGCTTGCCCAGCAGGCGCGACCGGTGGGATATCGCTTACCTCAAACTCTCGCTTAGGTTCCTCTGATTGCCCAGGCTCAAGCTGTATATAAGCCCCCGAGAGTACCGTGCCCAGGCCGCTGATCCCCTCGCGCCCTATGCGTGGCTTAACGACCCAAAAGCGACTGTCTTCGCGGAGCATGGCTTCGGCTTCGGGTTGAATTTGAGCCATCATCACCGCGTGAGACAGGTCATCAGACAAACGAACGCTCTGTACGCGGCCAATCTCAATATTGCGGCTGCGGATCAGCGTACTGCCCGCCTCAATACCTTCTGCGCTGTCCATGGTCAGCGTCACCATGGTGCCCCGGCTTGAGTAGTTATCATAAACCAGCCACAGCCCAATAATGACGGCCACCAAAGGAACTATCCAAATAGGCGATAGCCGAGTTTGTGGCGACGATTTGGCTTTATGTAACTCATTGTTTTCAGCGTTTGAGGTATTCTGAGGCGTTGGATCATTAGCCATCAACAGGTTCCTTGGTGGCCGCTTTACGGCGAAGAGGGCGTGGAGTGTGGGTATCCCAGATTAAGCGAGGGTCAAATGTCATGGCAGCCAGCATGGTGAGCACTACGACGGCACCAAAAGCTAGCGCGGCAGGACCTGGTGTAATCGACATTAATGACCCGGCGCGGATGAGGGCGACCAAAATGGCCACGACAAATACGTCAACCATTGACCAGCGTCCAATAAATTCAGTTAATCGATAGAGGCGGGTACGGCTCTGTGCGTTGAGCTCGTTGCTGCGCTTAATCATCAAGCATAGCCATGCGAGTGCCACCAGTTTGCCAACAGGCACAATNACACTGGCGATAAAAATCACTGCAGCCACCGGCCAGGACCCCATTTGAATGAGCTGAACAACGCCGCCAACGATAGTGGAGGGTGTTGAGCTGCCCAAACTGGTAGTGGTCATGATGGGGTAAAGGTTGGCAGGTATATACATGATGCTGGCTGCAAAGAGAAGCGCCCAGGTGCGCTGTAAGCTATGTGGTAGGCGCTTATGCAGTTTTTCATGGCAGCGAACACAGCGTTCTTTTCCATGCTGAATCCGATTAATCAATCCGCAGGTGGGGCAGCCAGTGACATGCTGGCTAGCAGCGGTGGTGCCAGTGAGCGTGCCTTCAGGAGCAAGGGGTTCGCCTTCCAATGAGAACCACATCCAGTCAGCGTCAATGGACTGCACCGTCATTAATAACAGTATGGCGAACAAGCAGAATGCCCAAAAGGAGATGCCAAGTTCAATCTGCGCCATGCCAGCAACTTTAATTAAGCTTACCAGTGCGCCGATGATGAATACATCGGCCATCATCCATGGGGTTAGATGTGCCAGGGAGCGGGCAATGTCACGGCTAAAAGGCATAGGGCGAGACTGCAGTAAGCCAAACTGAAGCCAGACGACGCTTACAAGATATACGGCGGGCAGCACGACAATAGTCATCATGACCGCAATAGCTACTATCGGCTGGTGGAAAGCAATCAGCGTGGTGCGGTCTGCGATAGATCAATGCGGTTGCCAACACCGCTAACGCTGAAACTGACAAAAGGAAAAGATACCGCGACTATTAATGCGACCAATGAGGCTAACGCTAGCGCCATACTGCGCTGAGCAGGATAGCGGTGGCGCTTCACTAACACATGCGAGCAGCGAGGGCAGGTGGCTTTTTCACCAGAGTTCAGGGGGGGGAGCGCAGATACCCAGTCACATTCATGGCACGCACGCAAACGCCTTCGCTGGGTGCGAGTTTCAGGGGGGAAGCAATCAACCTGGGGTGTATTAACCGGCAGCGAAGGCCGTTTCATAAAGGCGTAATGGGGCAACAGCAAACTCTCTGTGCATAATACGGTTAGAACCAATACGATGGGACATCGTGTGTGTCAACCTAGGTAACCTGATAACTACTTGCAAACAGCACTTGACCAAATACCAGAGTTAGACAAGGATGCAGCCGCGATAGTGCCTAACATTATGACATTAAGGAACTGAAATGTTACTTGCCTTTATTGCTGTGGTAGTAGGCTTGGTCCTGCTCATCTGGAGCGCAGAAAAATTTATTGATGGCGCTGCGGCAACTTCGCGGTGGCTGGGGCTGTCGCCGCTGCTGATTGGTATGTTGGTAATCGGTTTTGGTACTTCTGCACCGGAAATGATGGTGTCGGTGCTGGCAGCGATGCAAGGCAACCCAGGCCTGGCGGTGGGGAATGCGTACGGTTCCAACATTGCCAATATTGGTTTGGTTTTGGGCTTTATCGCACTTATCTCTCCGTTAGCAGTGCATTCAGCTGTTATCCATAAAGAAATGCCCCTGTTGGTAGCGGTGATGCTGCTTACCGGCTATATGCTTTTCGACGGTTGGATTTCCCGTGCTGAAGCTATTGTGCTGCTAGTGGCGCTGGGCATATTTATTGCGATCAGCATTATTCGTTCTCGAGGTCAGGAGGATGATCCGCTGTCGGGTGAAGTAACCGAAAGTCTTGATAGCAACCCGATGTCGCGCGGTAAGGCCATCATGTGGACGCTGATTGGCTTGGTGCTGTTGATTGCCAGTTCGAGGCTGCTGGTATGGGGAGCTGTCGAGATCGCGGTAGCTTTCGGGGTCAGTGATTTAATTATCGGTCTAACCGTAGTCGCCGTGGGTACTTCTTTGCCGGAGCTGGCTTCTTCAATCAGCGCACTGCGGCGCAATGAGCACGATATGGTACTGGGTAACGTTGTAGGCTCTAACCTGTTTAATAGTATGGCCGTTGTTGGGCTGGCGGGAGTGATTGCACCTATTGAAGCGGGTCGTGAGGTGCTGGTGCGTGATTGGAGTGTCATGACCTTTATGACGCTTATGATGGTGCTCTTCGCATTTTCTTGGCGTGGTCGCCCACGGCGTATCAACCGCGTTGAAGGCGGTGTTCTCTTCGCCATTTTTATCGCCTACACAGGCTATATGGTCAGCATTGTGGTGATGTCTTAAACGATTGCACCGAAAAATGGTGGTTTGTCTGAGGAGTATGCGTCAANGCGACACAGCTTTTCAGGCAAACTATCGCTGTATAACGGCGGTCGAAACGTTAAACTACAANACATGTAAAGAATAAGCTTAGTGCTTATAACTAAAATGCAGCGCCATTAAGGCTCAACTAAGCTTGTGACACCCATTGATGGGATTTTAATCCAGGTCTTAGGAGCGTGTGATGGAACTCGACCCCCTTGTACTATCGCGAATGCAGTTCGCCTTCGTTGTATCGTTTCATGCGATTTTTCCGGTCTTCACCATCGGGCTGGCGTCTTACATAGCGCTGCTTCATGGGCTGTTCTTCAAGACCAACAACCCCGCTTGGGACCGCCTGGCACTGTTCTGGACCAAGGTGTTTGCCGTGGTTTTCGGAATGGGCGTCGTCTCCGGGATCGTCATGTCTTTCCAGTTTGGCACCAACTGGAGCAACTTCTCCCAGGCGGCCTCCAACTTCCTCGGGCCGGTGCTCAGCTACGAGGTCGTTACCGCTTTCTTCCTTGAAGCGGCGTTTCTCGGTGTCCTGCTCTTTGGCCGAGGCAAGGTGCCACAAGGGGTGCACCTGTTTGCTGCCATCATGGTGGCGATCGGTACTTTCATTTCGTCGTTCTGGATTCTTTCTGCCAACAGCTGGATGCATACGCCGGCAGGGGTAGAGCTCATCGACTATCGGTTCCACGTGGTTTCCTGGACCGAAGCGATATTCAATCCCTCCTTTCCTTACCGCTTCGCGCACATGGCCATGGCATCCTTCTTGACCGGTGGCTTCGTGGTGGCCGGTGTGAGTGCCTGGTTCCTGCTGCGTGGTCGCGACCCGGAAGCCAACCGTCGAGCGCTTTCCATGTGCCTTTGGTTACTGCTGTTTCTGGCGCCAGCCCAGGCGGTCGTGGGGGACTTCCATGGTTTGAATACTCTGGAGCATCAGCCGGCNAAAGTGGCGGCCATGGANGGGCATTGGGAAACCTCTGGCAACGTTCCGTTGCTGCTGTTCGCCATTCCGGACCAGGAAGCGCAAACCAATCGCTTTGAAATCGGCATCCCCAATCTTGCCAGCCTCATCCTGACCCACTCTACGGATGGGGTTATTCAGGGGCTGAATGAATTTGCTCCTGAAGAGCAGCCNCCGGTCTGGATCGTCTTCTGGGCGTTCCGCGTGATGGTGGGGATCGGACTGTTGATGATTGCCACCGCCCTGANAGGACTGTTGCTGCGTCGCAAAGGCAAATTCCATCAGCACACCGGGTTCCTCAAGACGCTGGTGTACATGATCCCCATGCCGTTCGTCGCCGTGCTGGCTGGTTGGATCGTGACCGAGTCAGGACGTGCCCCATGGCTGGTATACGGCATGATGGCCCATGCGGAAGGCGTTACGCCTTCGTTGACCGGCCCCATGGCGCTGTTTACGCTGGTGGGCTACGTGCTGGTGTACGCGGTGGTGTTCTATGCCGGTATCTACTATCTGACCCGCGTGGTGCGTAACGGCATGCTGCCCAATGAAGAGCGTGAAACGGCAGGCGACAATTTCAGACGCCCCATGCGTCCACTGTCGGCCACGGAAACTCCCTTTGATGACGATGTCGACCCGGTGAGGAACTGAGACATGGAAATGTTTGATCTGACGATAATCTGGGCAGGCATCATCGGGTTCGGGTTGATGATGTACGTGTTGATGGACGGTTTCGATCTGGGGCTTGGGATTCTGTATCCCTTCGCCCCGGACGAAGACGCCCGGGATGTGATGATGAACTCCGTGGCGCCGGTCTGGGACGGCAACGAGACGTGGCTGGTGCTGGCGGGGGCCGGTTTGCTCGGGGCTTTCCCGCTGGTCTATTCGGTCTTCCTGCCNGCACTCTATATTGGCGTGTTCTTGATGCTGGCGGGGCTTATTTTCCGNGGTGTGGCCTTCGAGTTCCGCTTCAAGTCCCGGCGCAATCGTCGCTGGTGGAACCGCGCNTTCTGCTGGGGCTCCGGCGTGGCCGCTTTCGCTCAAGGGGCGGTGGTCGGTGCTTACATTCAGGGGTTTCATGTCGAAAACTTTGCCTTTGCAGGTGGCGCTTTCGATTGGCTGACGCCATTCTCGGTACTGACCGGCTTCGGCCTGATGGCAGGTTATGCGTTGCTGGGAGCCACTTGGCTGATCTTGAAATCCGAGGGCCATATTCAAGAGTGGGCGTACAGGATCACGCCGCTGCTGTTGGCGCTGGTACTGGGCGTCTTCGGTATCATCAGCATCTGGACTCCGTTCGTGAATCCGGTGGTTTGGGAGCGCTGGTTCGGTCATTTGCAGCTGATCTGGGTGTTCCCGGCATTGGCGCTGCTGTCGGCCTTCATGGTGTATCGCTCCGTGAAACGTCGTGACGAGGGCATTCCCTTCGTGGCCACCATCGGCATCTACGTGTTCACTTACCTGGGACTGATCGTCAGCAAGTGGCCCGTCATCGTGCCACCGAACTACACGCTGTGGGATGCCGCCTCCGCCCCTGAATCTCAGCTGTTCCTGCTGATCGGTGTGCTGTTCGTCATTCCGATCATCCTGACCTACACCGCCTGGACCTACTGGGTCTTCCGCGGCAAGGTGCGCGTCGGCGAAGGGTACCACTGATTCATGGCCCCTCCTGCGGCCCAGTCGAATTCGTTGACGCCGCGCCGTTGGCTGAGCACGCTGGCTCGTCGTGAGCGTGCTCGGCTGGCGCTGGCGGCGTGCTTCGGCGTGCTGTCCGGCGCTCAGACGATCTTGCTGGTGGTCGGGTTGGCGTGGTCGATCGAGCAACTGGTCGTTCATGGCCGCTCACCTGTCACGCTGGTGCCCGTGCTGCTCGGCCTGGTGGTCGCCGTGGCGTTGCGCTCACTGTTTCTTGCCCTGCA
>JGI25131J35506_1000273_pt1 | contig 11953 bp, 15 predicted proteins | sample ETNvirome_2_1000_FD_35506 | JGI IMG/M metagenome (IMG submission 35506) | reverse complement strand
TCTTGCCATTGATGAGAGGCACAGGAGTCGCCAGTGGCGTCTCCACCTGAGTTCCACTTGCAGATGACATCCGTATAGGTGTCACCAACAGAGGAATTAGGCCCGTCAACAAATCCAAGAATACGGATCGGTAGGGTTTTAGTTACAGCAATCGTGGACGAGTCAATTGCATTCTTACTCGTTCCGATTGTCGTGGAGCCAGCAGTTTGAACAACCGCGACATTATTACCAAGCGCCGTCTGGGCAAGCGTTGCATCGCCCTGCGCTTGGAAAACAACATTCGGGTCATCAACAACATACGCTTTGATATCGGTGGCAGTCGTGCTTGCCGTCCACATCTGTGAGTATGTTGGCTGATTGGTATTGGGGTCTGTATAAGAACACCCAACGAATATCCCTACGGGTGTCATAGTGGTAGTACCAGCGTCTTTTTCAACAGTGCCAGCAGCCACAACTTTGACAGCATCCCCGTAGAAGATAGAGGTTCCATACGAATTGGTCACTTTCATGTGACGCACGGAATCACTCCATGCCCCACCACCAAGCAAGCCAACCGGACGGAAACCATGTGGCGTAGCAGAAGTCGCCATATTGTTATCCTCCTTAAAGGACTAAAGGTTAAACCAAAGCACCAAATATTAAGCAGTCAATATTAACTAACTACTTAGGTTTAGTGCCGCCACCGAAAGAAACTGATGTCCTAGACTCATTGAGTTTCGGCATTCTTGGATCAGACTCTCTCATGTAGTTATGATCCACAGAGTCAATCTGTCGTTTCGACATTTCGGCATAGTATTGATTACGGGCGTCAACATTTTCCTTGGAAGTTTTGCAAAGCAGCAGACCACCAACTTCTATGTTTCCCTTAAATTTAGAGTCCCGATCAGTTTCAAGCATAAGCTCTGGATGATCTTCCGCCCTCACAGGTTCCCATCCCTCACGAAAACGCTTCGACGCATTCACGTTGTCAACGTTCCCAAGAATGGCAGTCCTGATCCACCGAAAAACATAACCGTCCTGCGGTATTGGATCAGGGAGTACCTGCGGTGGCTCCCAAGATTTTTCCCGTTCAACACTATCCCTAGTCTCTGTTTCTCTAGGTTTGCGCTCCGTTGCCTTTCCGTCAGCCATTGCCCATCTCCTTCACAAGCTGCTGTGCGTACTGTTCTGGCGTTAGCCCAAGTTTGCGAGCGAGCGAAACTTGAGTACTGGTCAACTCCACTTTGCGGGCTTTGCCTCCGCCTCTTTTGGCGGGTGCAACAACCGGGGTTCTACGGGAAGTCGGAGCATCACCAGCAACTTCTGCCTTCCCGAATTTATCTGGAAACTGTGTACGCAGTGCCTCATCTACATGTTGGTAATACTCAACATTACCGCGAGGGTCAAACCCTTGTTTCACCAGTTTCTCATGTATTCCTATAGCAAACCCAGTTACTTCCTCATAACCGGGTTGCTGAAACCAAGCATTACTCTTTAACCAATCTACAGCCAAAGGATCAGGCGGTGGAACAGCAGGAGCCTGTGGTTGAGGCTGCTGCACTGGCTGCGCTTCCTGCACAGACGGCGCAGCATACATATACTGAGACCTTTCTGCATGTAGCCTTGAAAGCTCACTCTGGGCATCTGTAATAGAATCCGCATCGCCAGCTTCATAAGCCTCACGATACTTGCGTTTCGCTCCGTCAATCTCGGCATCTGTCTTGGCAGATACCTGATCATACAACAACTTGCGCTGGTCTATTAACTGACCTTTAAGAGCTTCGTTCTCGCCCTGTATAGATTGAGCATAACGAACCGCTTCCGTATTTTCTCTTAATGCCTTTTCCTTGCCGCGCCTTTCCTCATTCCACTCGTACCGCAGTTTATCTATACGCTTGCGAATACGATTACTGAACTGCGACTCATCAATATCATCTTCTTCGCCCCCACTTGCACGGGCGGGGCGGTTCTTGTCCCCTTCAGGTGTGTCATCAACAATACTTACTTCAACATTATCAACATTGCTTAACACCTCTGTAGGCTCGGCTGCTACTGCCGCCAAATCAGGCTCCGGCAGTTCAGCAGTATTCCTGTCTTCACTCATGCTCTTTTCACCCCTCTGGGGTCTTCAACGACGGATCTTACAGAATCATCATTTATTAAACGAAGCTCCTGCCCATGAATGACTAGGCGATCACCTGTATATGATTTCATCGTAATCCAGTCTCCTACCTTGCAGTAAGGACCGCTGGGGAACCTCTTCTTGTCTCCATACGCATCAGGCCCCATTCGCAAGACCATTCCTGAAATAGTAGCCGTATATTCCCTGTCTCTTAAATCTTCAGGGACATACACGCCACCTTCCGTTTTGTCTTCCTTTTCAGGCAAAGCAATTAAAAGAACATAACCACAGGGTCTCGGAAGCTGTGATGCCTTCCTCTTCTCATCTAAATCAACAACGGTATTATCTGACATAATTTCCTCTTGCACGTTTTTCTGCCATTGGCGGGGTTGAACGGCCCCCTGCTCACGATTAAAGAGTCGCGGTCTCTGTTACACTATGCTTCTCCCTTTCTCATTGCCTCTACCAAATCCAGTAGCTCTCTCTCCGCGAGAGCCAATCCTTCTATAACTCCTACCATCTTGGAGTACTCATCATAAGTTCTTGCAGAGCCAGTAGAAATAGAATCTGCAAGATCGTTCATTCGTTCCCGTAACTTCTTCTGGTAGGTTTCAAATAAAAGTTCTTCGGCCAATAGTTATTGTCCCCTTGTCTTCCCGCTGTCTATCAACGCCTTCCCTGCATCCCTGACAATCTTGGCTCTTTCTATCGTATCTTTTTTGTTGATCTTATCCTGCTCCTGCGCCATCTCATCACGACCCTTGGCGACTTCGATGCCAAGACGCATAGCCTCAATTTCAGCCTGCGTCTCAATCCTCTTGGTTTCTGTCTCCTGCTGCATTTCCGCCTTGGCCATATCAGAAACAACGCGGGTCTTGTCGGCCTTTTCCTTACGCTGCAAGTCTTGCGCCCGTAGTTGCAACTCCGCTTTCTGCAACTGTAGGTTCGGATCTTCCATTTGCTTCTGAATCTGCTTCTGCTGCTCTTCTGCGACATCCTTGTTGTAAAGTCGCTGTGCCGCCTGCGCGACCAGAGAAGACAGCTTCACTTCCAATTCTTCCGGCATTGACTGACCCGGAGGAGGTAGCTCTATACCTAACTGCATCTCCATTTCCTTGCGGTACTGGAACCCGAGATGCTCCTGTACATGAGCCGCCATAGCCGCAGCTATCGTCTGAGCCATAGGACTTTGGCCCACAAGCTGCTGTATCTTCGGATCTTGTATCGCCATCATATGAGTTTGAATGTGCGACTCGTGATCCTGATATATGAATGCTTTCAATGGCTTACTGTTAAGTACGTCCATATTCTCCGAGACAGGATCTCGCGGNTTCATCTCTTCACTCAACGGAATAATCTTATCTGCATCCTGAATNCCAAGCACATCCAACATCTGCCGATGCAGTTCAGGAAGATCATACATCTGNGGAGCCTGCTGACTTAACGTCAACGCTGCCTGATACTGCATGATCCTTTGACTCATGGTAGATGAATTAGGATCACTAACAGGAATAACATCAACACGCCCATCAAAGTCTTCGGACTTTATTGCTTCCTCATCAATGTCATATTCATACCCTTCATCAGGGGCGTAATCTTTTATAAGGTTAGCTATCAATATAAACTCACGCTTCATCGCCGCATGGAGTCTAGCCTGTATAGCAGTCATCACCTTCATGCTGCGTTCTATCAAAGCAAGTGTTGTACCAACAGGGGCGTCCTGCTTCATGTCTGCTAACTTCAGGTCAGTCAGACTGGCAAATCTTCTTCCTTCCTCAACAATTTCCGTAAGCATTTGATGCAGGACACCCGATGGTTCCTTGTAAGGAAGGAACGTAATGTTATCCCTGATCGCGCCTCCGGGGACATCCACATCCCTGAACTCGCCGGGAAGAATAGGAGAATCATCCCCCTTGATTCTCAACCCCCTCGCCTTCAAGCCACCCGGTAAATTGGCCAAGGTGCCTGCGTCAACAAGCTGGCGTGTCAGCGATGTTGCCGTCTTGGCGATGCCCCCAATAAGATGTATCAATCCAAAGCCATAGAACCCAAGTCCCGGCATATACTGGTAATGCACAAAATGAAGCCGCTTCATACGAAGAGGATCGTCTTCATACCAGTTACGGCGTATCGCCAGTACCTGATTAGAGCCTCTGGCTATGGTCACCACATACGGCAACGCTATTTCCGTAGGCTCACCACTTTCATCCTTATCTTCAAAACCTTCCATATCCAAATTAACGTGCATCTCAAGAAGAAGATGACGGTTGTCACTCTCATACGAAGGAGTATCACCTTCAAGATCATCATACTTTTCTTGTATGTCACTACCAACATGAATCGATGACCCGACATCTACATCACGATACAGACCTGCCACCTGCAACTTCCGTATCTCATTCTTCGATTTACGCATCACATGCGTATAGCGTTCCGCAGAAATAAGATCAGAAGCACCATAGCTTACGACAAAATCTTCCGCAGGTACGAAGTGGGCGCAGGCCCTCCCCATGTTAGGGTCATAATAAACCTTCTTGAATGCAGACCCGGCCAACGGCAAACTAAATAACAACTGTTCGGTCTCCGGCCTGTACTCAGACATCTTCTCAGTCAAAAGATAATTCATATAGCCCCGAATACGGGAAGCCTGCTTCTCTTTTTTCTCCGTTAGTTCACCAAGTATTTTAGTCCTGACGGGACCACTGGCAGGAAAAATTTCCGTAATCGCTTGCGACTGGAAACGAATTACAGCCTCCGTCAAAATAGGATGGTGTACTCCACAGGCTCCGGGCCAAGGTGTCGTCCTGTCTTCTGCCTTTAACCCCAATAGATCAAGACCTTCAACATAAGTTCTCTCCCAGTCAGAGCGAGAATTTTTGTCGCCTTCATACTCCCCAATAAGTTTAGAAGATAACTTCTGCAAGCAATCATCATCGCACAATTCTGCAATGTTAACATCATGCTCGTCTTCACTAACCTCCGCGCCACCGGGGTTAAATTCTATAACCACACCACCGTCTTCTGTCTCCATCGAAACAATTTCAGGATTCACCACAGCTATCTCAACAGCACCACCTTCATCATCAGAGTCCAGTTGTGCAATTTCTGTGGGCTTGTCCCTGCGACTAGGTGCCTGTGCTATAGACTTTTCTATGGCCATGCAATCATACCTTGCTTCTACGTCTAAGGAACTTCAGAAAATCAACGCCTGTCTCAATGTCATGCAGTACTGTCACAAGACCGGGGTCATCATCTGAACGCTCCGGGTTAATTACTGTCACTACTGCTGGCGATACATTTTGATTCCGTAATCCCANTTGTTTCGCATAGTTATCATATATCTTGTAACTTGCCACCCTTATAGCGTGGCTGATTAATCCTGAATTGGGCTGCTTAATAATCTGATAACCACTGATGTGGCGGTGACCACTGATAATAACATGGTCATCAATCCCCATTTGTGCAGCTTTCGCGGGACCATGAGCAGGGTTCCACTGACTATGGCCGCTCCAGTCATGCCGTGCATTAACCCGAACTTCCTTTCCATTCGAGAACTGCAAACCAACTCTGGCACCGTGCGCCTGATACAACCCAGCCTGCTTGCGGACCATCCACTCTATCGGATCGCCGTCCCCAACCCAGAGATCATGGTTGCCACCAATTAAATACAACCAGTCAACGCTGGTAATGAGCCACTCCACCAACTTCCACGTTTCCGCTTCGGTAACGGTCTGATGTGCGTGAAGACGAGCAAGCCGTCCAACCCAATGATTGGCCATGTCCCCGACATTCGCCCCGAACAATCCCTGCGTCTCAGAGATTAGCCCGACATGCTGCTCCAACAAATCTATCGAAGTACCGGGGTCGTCCACATGATTGTCCCCCATGTGGAGAATAGCTATTGGACCGTCAATCTTTATTTTACAGGAAATCAGATTACGGGATTTCTCCGCTGCCTCCTTGCGGAGGAACTCTGATCTCCTTCTTTGAATAATCTCCTCAAGGGGGGCGGTCTCATCCGCCAACATATCCTTATCAATATAAAACTCCGGGGGCTGAGAAAATCTTTTTTTAGCAGCGATAAGGCGTCTCTTCATAGAAGACTTGGAAACTCCCAAAGAGTTCCCTGCCGCCCTCATTGTGCCATGAAATTCATAGGCATCCTTCGCCTCACGCAATTCATCATCTGTAAATTGATTTGCCATACACCCCCCCTAGTAGTATTCGGCACGTTTAGCCTTGAACTCCTCTTCTTCTTCATCAGTCGGGACACGGACAAAACCACCCTGTCGAAACCTTAAAAGAGCCTGCGTACTGCTATCGACAAGATCATCATGTTCCCCGACAGGGAATGCTGCAAACTCCTCGATAACTTCTTCTGCCCAGCTTGTCTTGGGAACCCACACCATGCCAGAAGCAAACAAATCACTAACTGCATTAACGCGGGCAATTTTGTCATTCCCCCTAGAGGGAGTAAATTCACTAACCGGGATACCCATCTGACGGAGTTCAAAAATTAGGGGAGATCCCGCAGCCTTTGCCTCCACAATACAGGCATCTGGCTCCCACTTATTATAAGTCTTGCGTGCTACTGCCTTCAATTCAGGGAACTCCATCCTGTCCTTGAAGGCATCCAGTAATACTATGTTCGCCGCTTCTTTTCCCGCAGCGTCCTCTCGAAAGAAAACACCCCATGTAGTACAGGCAGAATAATCTGCTCGCTGTGTTTTCAGAAACGCCGTGTCCCAAGACTGTATAATAAACTCACATGGCGGCGGCTTGTCCTCTTCCCACTTTCGCCACCAGTCTCTCTTGATTAACGCCTGTTCTTCCGCAGTCGGATCTTGCTGATACTGCGCTGACCATTTGGCAGCAGGAAGTTCCGCTTTTAATTTTCCCAGTTCTTCTTCCGGCCAGTATTCAGGCCACAAAGATTTACCGGATGGCAATATAGCAGGAAGCTGTATCACTTCCCATTCATCACTCCCCTCCCTTTGCTGGGAGGCTTTTAAAATCTGTCCTGCAAGATCACGCTGGTGCCAGCGCGTCATCACAATAACTATCGCACCTCCGGGTTGCAGCCTTTGTCGTGGCCCGGAAGTATACCATTCATAAACAGGGTCAAAGACAGAGCCATCCGGCGAGCGGGCCTCTTGTTCGCTATGTGGATCATCTATGATTAGAAGGTCCGCGCCCTTGCCTGTCACTGCCCCACCGACACCGATAGCGAAGTACTCGCCTTCGGCGTTCGTGTTCCATCTGCCAGCAGCTTTGGAGTCCTGTCTTAACCTTACTCCGGGGAACGCTGCCTGAAAATCCTCATCCCCTACTAAGTTCCTGACTTTCCTACCGAATCCCACCGCAAGTTCTGCGGTATGGGCAGTCTGAATAACCTTCTTCTCGGGGTATCTTCCAAGAAACCAAGCAGGAAGCAGGTAGCTTGCAAACTCAGACTTGGTATGTCTCGGTGGCATATTAACTATTAAACGCTTGAGCTTACCACTAACGACACGCTCAAAAGCATCGGCCATAATCGAGTGGTGGCTGCCCTCAATAAAAGCTGGCCATACCTTCTTGACGAATTTGAGAAACCGTTGTGATATCTCCTCACGCTCTGTTAGTCCGTCCAGCTTGTGAAGCAAAGACAGAATTGATTTCTGCTCTTCAAAAGGAAGGAGATCAATTTTATTCAAGTAGGTCTGTAATTCCTGATCTGCCATAACCTCAAAAGAAAAGGACGCTTTCGCGTCCTTTTCTCCTAATCAAAAGGGGGGAATATGCACGGGTAACGGTATCCCCGGCACCGATCTTAGAGTGCCACCACCAAGTCGCTAGTACTCTAAGACGATATCACACTAGTCCATTGACAAAATACCGTCAACATTAACTGTTCAACTTTTATTCTCTATGGCCATTATGGATGTTAACTTAATTACAGAATACTGGGACCAACTAATAGTCCTTTTTCTTTTCGTCGTTATGGCTGTACGACTAAGGGAGAACGTGACATCTCTTAGAAAAGATGTGGACTCACTCAGCGCCTACTTAGAAAAACGCGATACCTACGTAGAGGTAGTAAAACTGCGTGCCGATTTAGACGCAGCACAGAAGAACATCTCTTCCCTATGGAATTATGCCAATGGCCTTCGTGACCGGGTGAACGGGAAGTAGTATTTCCCCTAAACCACGCACCTATCCCCCGTGGCCATTAGCCGTTTTTTTTATCCTGTAACTCTTAAACTTTTTCTTCTTCATCAATTTTGCAAACTTTTCGTCCAGCTTTTTAGCAGCCATACGAAATTCCCCCGGATCATTAAAAATTCGATTGGGTCTAATCCCCATTTAGATTCTATCCTTTTCCTTTGACCAAACTTCAAAATGACAGATATCAGCGCATGGTTGCCACCAGATAGAGACAGCCAATGCCCTGTCAGGGCTACCGCCCTTTCCGAGATAGTCCTCCCGCCAATCCATGTTGGCAAAGATATTAGGTCTATGACGCTGGAACTGCTCACGACCTTTCTTGCAAGCCCACAGTCTTTCGGGACACACCAAGGCCATACGCTTCACCCCTATGGCAAAAGCATGGTCAATAAATTTTCTGATATCCTTGAACGGCGGGTTCGTTACCACATGCTCCAGAGGTGCGTGGCCAAAATCAAAGAAGTTCTGCCCCTTCTGTATATCCGTTTCCATAACATCACACACACCTGCGGCCTTCAGGGCTTCCGCTATGCGGCCATCTCCTGCACAAGGCTCCCATACAGGAGTTGAGTGGCGTACAACCGGCGTCCGTTTGATGTACTCATCAACCATTAGCCGCACAATACTTAATGGGGTAGGATAAAAGTCGAAAGGCTTCCTCACTCTACACTCTCCTTGCTGGCCTCCACCCAAGCAACGGCAACCTTCAGATCACGCCTGCTTTCCTTGGTCAGCACACAGACAGGAAAACAGTTCCTGTCCCCGAAGGTAGCTTCCTTCTCCTCTTCATCGTAGGCCCACGTTGAGAAAGTTCGGACATACTTCTCACCATTGGCTTCAAAGCAGTCAAACAGATATCCTTCCGTATACATAACAGGACAAACTAGTTTATTGGCTTCTATAAGCCTGACCATAGCACCATCCCCGACAATATCTCTCCAGCGTATGGTTATATGAGGGTAGCGAATACCACCGATTTCCACAGAATTTATAGCCGGTGATATCATCCCTGCCCCCTCCTCTTCTTTCTTGCGGTGGCCCAAGCGGATTTTGGCCCCAGCTTCTTCCGGTGGTTCCTTGGACGCGGCCTACCACGCCTTCTCGACTTCCGCTCCATCACGATCTCTTAATTTATGCCACACATTCATAGGGTATATCGCCCTTGCCTTCCCCCTGTCTATATGGATAAACCCACGCTGGTATAAATCATTGACAATCTTATGAGCATTGCCCAGACCACCACGGGTAACGCTGGAGATATCCCGGTAACTGGGGGAATACCCCTTCTCTGCCCAGTATTTACTAATATAGTCCAGAGCCTGCTTCTGATTAGGTGTCATCTAAAAAATCCTCTACCATGTCTCTCTTCTTTTTCTTCTCCTCACGGTACGGGTCAAAGCACGGGAGGTGCAGTAAAATCCCTTCCCCGTTCACTACCCAGTAATCATTCTCAAACCTTCTTCCACAATATCCGCACGGCTCTATGGGTATTGCTGCCTTATTGTCTGTCTTCACTTTCTTCATTAAGCATCAGAACCTTCTTGTTTGTAACCAATGCCCAGTCTATTTCCTTATTTACACCGGGACTCTTCTCCCACCCCTTCAGGCAGTAGACACCCAGAGCATCACAACGCTTGAAGAACTCAAAGTCCCTCCGCAACCACCATTTGTTATCGTGCATAAAGCCATTGGCTTCGATCCCAGACCCATACACTATAGGACTGAAGACCCAGCACCCGCTGTCCAGTAACCTGTGGGTAAATTCTATGGTCTTAACAAGTCTACGACGGCGCACAGAAGCCTCCACGGCACCCTTGCTGGAGTATGGGGAGGCCAAATACATAAGCCCCCCGTCAAGCTCCGCTAAGAGGTGGAAGAAATCAGGGCTAGGGATGTACTTTAGATTGAATATAGTGAATTGATCCTGAGTATACGAAGAACCGTTGGTAAGCATTAGACGCTCCCATCAGGATCTGGAATATGATTCAAGCTAGCACTCCATCTTTTTAGACTGCCCCGCTCAACAACAAAAGTTTTGCCATGCCCGAGGTCATCTTCATTGCCTTCGGAGAAAACCTCTTCCTTGGTGGCATACCCGGCCAGATCAAATTCCGGGAAATCCGCAATAACCAGTATATAGATATCCGCATTGTCAACACTATGCGGCCTGACCAGCAGCCTCCCCGCAGGGTTGTCCGTTGTCTTGACATCTATCCTTGCTCCCTTCTGGCTTACCAGATCAGCACCCCCTACACGCGGGAAAATCGTCAGATCAGGATAAACATTAAGCGCCTTGGCTACCGCCAGTTCTCCTCCGATCCCAATAAGGTCGGTGAGGAAATTGCTCTGCGGGCCTATCTTGGAATTTTTAATCCCCGTCTTTCTACAAACAGCATGTCTCATAGCCGCCAGACGTATTGCAAGCTCCTGTTCTGCACCATTCAGATTTACTTGTGTCACAATTCCCTCCTGCTGAAGAACATACTACTAACAAAATCAAAATATATTTTCAAGATGTAGAGTCTAGATTCATAGAATCTAGATTCGTTTAGAATCTATATTAATATATTAATTAGATTCTAAGATAGTCTAGATTCTTATAGACTGAATCTAGACTCATGCTTAGGGATATGATAAAGATTAAATTAGTTTGACGGACATGATCCCTCCCACATGTCCTATGCCCTGCTTATGATGACGATTGTAAGCGGGGCTTTTTATTTGAGAGTGTGGGGCAGTGGCCACCTAATAGGGTTCCTTAAAACGAATATAATCGTTTGTGTGGAATAGTGTGTAGGGGGGTGGAGGGGGCCGCTGCACGCAAGGGGGGGTGGGGGGTCTCCCTCCCGTGCCGCTGGGATAGGGTTCCTACATGGCCCTACCCTCTGGGCTTTTTCTCAGCGCTATTCCCGAATCATCATAGCGCTGCTGATCGATTAGTTGGAGCAGCGCCTTGACTAGGCTACGAGCTTTTACGCTGGCCAAGCAATTGAGTCAGGCGTGACTCCAATTCCCTGCGAACATCGTCGGCGGACTCTGGACTTGTGTTGGTGACTTCGACTCGCTCACTGAAAAGTGCAGGACCATCGATGGCCACTCGCCCTAACAATTCCAAACTACGAATGCGTGAGCTTGCATTCGATTCAGTGTCCATGCTTTCAACCATCAACCGATTTAAAACGTGCTGCTGTCGAGCGAGCGCTGAAGATACCGCAAGACGTTCTTTAGCTGAGTTAGCCTCGTTGAGTCTTTGGGTTATCATTGGGTGACTCGCAAGCAAACTACTCTCGCGATAACACGCATTCTTACTCATGTTCTTTGTGTCGTAACATTGTTCGTACGCACTTATCTGCGACTCACCTTTCACCAACAGTTGTGCAAACTTTAATTGCTTCGCAGTTAACTTTCGTTTTGGTTTCTTCTTATCAGTTGCACGGTCAATGTTTGTTGCGTCGTGTGCAGCATGGCCACTGGTGTCGCTGTTGTTGTCGGACAATGTGTCGTCACTGTCTTCACTGTTAACGTCATGCGTTGCGTTGTGTGTTGCGTCATGCGTTGCACTGTCGCTCATGCCGCCATCGATAACTGTGAACGTGTGCTTGCTGCTGTCGTCATGTTTGTCATCGCTCATTGTCTCACTGTCCTGTC
>JGI25131J35506_1000272_pt1 | contig 12004 bp, 10 predicted proteins | sample ETNvirome_2_1000_FD_35506 | JGI IMG/M metagenome (IMG submission 35506) | reverse complement strand
ACCTGCTGTATACGTACTGTGGAATCCCGGGTGCGGCGGGCCAACGACCGGACCTCGTCCGCCACCACGGCGAACCCTCGACCCTGCTCGCCAGCACGGGCGGCTTCGATGGCCGCATTCAGTGCCAGCAAATTGGTTTGTTCAGCAATGTCTGAGATCAGGCTGGCGGCCTCACCAATGCTTTCTGTTGAGGCACCCAGTTTCTGGATGGCCGTGCCAATGCCGTTCACCCGGGTGACCAGCTGTTCGATGGCCGTCAGGGCCTCACCGCTGCGCTTGCTGCCGGTGGCCGCCATCCGGTTGGCTTCTTCCGCCACTTTGGCGTTGCCATTCACGGTTTCAGTCACTTCCTGGATCGACACCGTCATTTCGTTAACGGCCGATGCGGTCTGGTCGGTCTCGGCCCGCTGTTTGGCAATCGACTCGGCGCCCTCGCTGATGTAACGGTGGCTCGCCCTGGCATGCTCATACAGTAGCTCCGCCTGGTCATCAATACGGGCCAGGGCGGTACGAATCCTCGCTTTCTCGCTCATGATCAGCATGGCCATCTGCGAGAACAGGCCGCTTTCATCACTGTAGGTCCGTGCCACAACGGCATCACGGAAGGCGTCAGGGCGCAGGTCAAGCAGGCTCTGCAGGCGGGCGGTTATGGACCTGAGGGTCAGCCCCGCTGCCAACACATGAGCTACCACGATCACGCCGATGGCCATCCCGGAATTGCCCAGCATGGTCAACGCCACCAGGCTCAGGACCAACGACAGGGCAAAGGGCCATCCTGACCGCAAGACAGATGCAATCCGACTTTGGACACTGACGACCGCCTTGCCGGCAGACAGCTTCGGATAGAGTTTTTCAGCCCGCGCCACTTGCTCACGGGTTGGCGAGACTCGTACCGACTCGAAGCCAATCATTTTTCCGTTTTCAAGAATCGGGGTCACGTAAGCGCTCACCCAATAGTGGTCACCGCTCTTGGTGCGGTTCTTGACCACCCCCATCCAGGGTTTTCCGGCCTTGAGGTACTCCCACATTCCCTGAAATACAGCCGACGGCATATCCGGATGACGGATTACGTTGTGGGGCTGGCCGACCAACTCCTCTCGAGAGAAACCGCTAATGTCGACGAACTCGTCATTGCAGTACGTAATGACGCCTCTTGAATCGGTGGTGGTAATCAGTCGACCGCTTTCGGCCATTCGGACTTCACGCTGGGTAACCGGAAGGTTTTTTCGCATTACAGGCTGTCTCCCTGACATGGCCATTCCACATTTGGTTTGGCAATTATGGCAACTCTAAGCGTAGACGCCGTCAGCAAACATTGTGAAATATCCGATATCCAGAGGATGTCAGAGTGAACCGGGACGACCGTTTACAGACAACGGGGAGTACCGTTACACCGCCAGCCTTGCCCGCGGATGAAAGCGCGCATTCAACCACAGCGACAGGGCGATAACACCGCCTCCTATGGCCAGTCGCAACAGGTCGGCATCCCGGTTCCAGATCACCAGATTGACCAGCAACCCGGCGGGCACCAACATGTTGTTCATGATTGCCAGAGTGCCGGCATCCACATGGCATGCCCCCCGGTTCCACAGGAACAGCCCGATACCGGACGCTGCCAGGCCCAACCAGGCGAGGATGCCCCACTGCAACGAGGTCGTGGGCAGACGACTGGCATCGCCAAAGATCAGGAAGGATGGCAGGGCAATGATCAGTGCCCCGAAAAAGAAATAACCAAACGTACGGTAGGCCGGCAGTTCCGTCGGGAAGCGCATCATGGTGTGCTTATAGCCGACCTGGCCCGCCGCAAAGGTGAAATTGGCCACCTGCAACAGCAGGAAGCCAGTGATAAAGCCCTGGCTCAGGCCGTCGTAACGGATAATCCCTGCACCCAGCGTTGCCACGGCTGCGGCAACCAATGCAATCGGCGAAAAGCGCCGGTACAGGGCGTCATCGATCAGGGTAACGTACAGTGGCGTGAAAATGGTAAACAGCAGAACTTCCGGCACGGTCAGGTAGCTGAACGAGCGGTACAGGCACAAATAGGTCACACCGAACTGCAGCATACCGGTGACCAGTACACCCAGCTTCAAGCCTCCGGGAACCCCACGCCAGCGGGTCAGCGGCAGAAACACCAGGGCGGCAAGCACCACACGGGTCAACACCGCGAAATCGCTGTCCACACGCCCGGCCAGAAATTCGCCAATCAGGCTGAACGAAAACGCCCACAGGACTGTTACGAAAATCAGAAGACCCATATTACCCGCACCTGAAACATTGGAAGGCGGCACTTTACCCGCTACTGCACTGGGTTGTACACAGTGCCACGGAAACACCCTATGACATCCGGAGTGGAGAATGGGGTACCATCCAGCGCACCTGACAGTTTCCAATTTATCTCTCCGGCCCGGGCTCACGATTCCATGGACGAAACCCACCAGCCATTACCAGAAGTCCGCCAGCCTCTGGTCCAGCGCACACTGACCGAGTGGCGCACGCTGGCCGTCCTGGGCGGACCGATCCTGATTGCCCAGGTGGCGCAGATGGCCAACGGGGTCATTGATACCGTGATGGCAGGCCACGCCAGTGCCGAAGACCTGGCGGCCGTGGGCATTGGCAGTAGTCTGTGGATGCCGGTGTTCCTCTTTTTCATGGGCCTCCTGGGGGCCCTGCAGCCGATCATTTCCGGTTATAACGGGGCGCGCACCACCGAGAAAATCATGCCCGCGACCTGGCAGGGGCTTTATATCGCAGCCGGCGGCACGGTGATCATGATCCTGCTGCTGACCAACGTGCACCCGGTGCTGGATGCCCTGAATCTGGAAACCAACACCGCCCGCATCACCCAGGGCTACCTGGACGCCTTCGCCTGGGGCATTCCTGCGATGTTGATGATCATGGCACTGCGAGGGCTGACGGACGGGCTGGGCCATACCCGGGTGATTATGGCCTTCTCGGTGCTGGGAACCCTGATCAACCTGCCCCTGAACTACATCTTCATTTACGGCAAACTCGGCCTCCCGGCCATGGGCGGCATCGGCTGTGGGTGGGCCACCTCCATCTCCAACGGCGTTGCGGCCCTGGCGTTGCTGATCTACCTGAACCGCAGTGCGGTGTATCGCCGTTTTCACCTGCTGGCAGACTGGGCCAAACCGGACGCAGCGGGCATCCGCTATATCCTGCGCCTGGGCATCCCCATTGGTTTTACCATCTTTGTGGAAGCCAGCATGTTCTCGGTCATAGCCCTGTTCCTGGCACCGCTGGGGCCAGTGATTGTGGCGGGGCACCAGATCGCGCTGAACGTGGTATCGCTGGTGTTCATGCTGCCGCTGAGTATCGGAATGGCGCTGACCCTGCGGGTGAGTTTCCTGGTGGGTGCCAAGGCGCCGGATACTGCCCGGCTCATCGCCCGCAGTTCGCTGATTCTGGCGTCAGCGGTGGCGCTGGTATTTGCCGTGCTGCTGTTTGTGTTCGCAGAAGGAATTGCAGCGCTCTACACCGGTGAGCAGGACGTTCAGGCCGTGACGGTGACACTGCTGGTGTATGCGGCCTTCTTCCAGATTGCCGATGTGATTCAGGTGACCTGCATCAGCGCCTTGCGGGGCTACAAAGACACCAGCATTCCCATGCTCATCATGCTGTTTTCGTTCTGGGGCGTTGGATTGCCGCTGGGGTGGGTGCTGACCTTTACCGACTGGTTGCTGCCTGCCATGGGGGCCGCTGGTTTTTGGGTGGGGCTTACCTGTGGGCTGGCGTCCGCCAGTATCCTGTTGGGGCTGCGATTATTTCTGTACTCGCCAAAACCAGAGTAGTCTTGCCGGGGCGATCACGCAGGGCTGGCGACCATGTCGTCCGCGTAGACAATACGGTCGCGCCCGGTGTCCTTTGCTTCATAAAGTGCTTCATCCGCCCGCGCCAGCCAATCATCAGGTTTTTCGCCAGCCTGGAGCAGGGCAACGCCAAAGGAGGCGGTAACCTGCCCCCCGGGGTGACGCAGGAACTTGTGCATGATGTGCTGCAGGTTGTGCATGACCGCCTTCAACCCGGTTGAATCCACCCCGGGCATCAGCAATACAAACTCTTCACCGCCAAAGCGGAACAGTTGATCGGACTTGCGGATGTTCTGTTCGATCAACGCCACCATTTCCACCAGCACGTCATCCCCTACGTTGTGCCCATACTCGTCGTTGATCTTCTTGAAGTAGTCGATATCCAGCAACACCAGGGCGTAGGAGATGCCGTTTCTGGAAGCGCTGGCAACGGCCATTGCCAGCTCCTGATCCATGGAGCGGCGGTTTTTGACGCCCGTCAGGGGGTCGATTGTGGCCAGGTGTTCCAAGCGCTCCCGCTGGTTCTCGTTGCGATGGGCAAACACATAGGCGCAGCAGCTGACGACCATAGCCGTGGCGGCGAAGGTCCACATCTGGACAAGAGAACTGAAGGCCACGCCATGCACCATCAAGGCAACAACGGCGGCCAGATTGATAAAAATTGCGTAGCGGGGTTCCGTCAGGAAGAAGCTTGTCACCAGGCACGGATATAACCAGAACAGCCCAGGCTCTCCGACCAACGCTCCGACTGTCACCGCCCCGCCGCAGGCCACCAGGGCCATTGCAAAACCACTGCGAGCGGTATCGCCTGTTATCCAGGCGTAAATCATTCCGGCGGTGATCGCCAGCATAATACCCAGATCGACCACCCCGGCCAGCACGTTGCCCTGGACAAACCGCATCACCGCAAAGGGGGTTATCCCCAGAATGGCACTGATGGCCAACAACGTGATGATGGACAGCCTGAAATCTGTTTTCAGACGATAGAGCATAGTGACAGTACATTCCTACCAAGGTCTTATTAGCAAACTATCATAGCGCAAGATCCGATTACGGAAGCTGAACGCAACGAAATTTAACAAACGCACAAATGAAATACTTTGTTAAATCAAAGGACGCAGATTCCCATATCACCGCAAACGTCCCATTCCCGACCGTTCAACAACTGGAGTTGGTATCGGCTTAAGGGGTAAACTTAAGCATTATTATAATAAGCACCAGGAAGCCATTGAGTGCAGAACCTTCTTCGTATCGCACCCGGCGCATTGACCATTGGAAAGCCCTTGCCCTGGACGGTCTATGACGCCGATGGCAATGTTCTGCTGAGACAGGGCTACGTCATACAGAATGACATTCAGCTGGAGCAGTTGTTCGAGCGTGGCCTGTTCCAGCCCCGGGTGATTGAGCGCCCCGACGAGGATATTCAGGAAGATATCCGTCTCCGCAACCCGTTTGCGGATTATCCCGTATTACTGCAAACCCTGGAATCCTCGCTAAACGCCATTACTAACCAGGATGACAGTGCCCGCCAACGGGTACTTGGCCTGTCACGAATGATTGACCAGATGTGCCAGGAATCCCCGGAGGCCAGCCTGGCACTGGTGCACCTGTACTCGATCGAGCCCACCATCCATGAACAGATACTGTTCTATGCCGTTCTCTGTCAGTTTACTGCACGCCGGTTCGGCCTCGATGACAAGCGGATCGCCGTACTGATCAGTGCTGCGCTAATGGCAAACCTGGCTCTGGTGCCGGTGGCCGACAAACTCAATGCTTCCAACCGGGTATTGACCGACGAGCAGCGCGCGGTGATACGCAAACACCCCGAACGCAGCGTTCAGGCACTCAAAGAGGCCGACATCACCAGCCCACTGCTACTCAAAATCATTGCGCAGCACCACGAACAGGCGGACGGTTCGGGCTATCCCCATGGGTTGAGTGGTACCGACATACGGGGTGAGGCGGAAATCCTGGCGCTGGCGGAACGCTATGTGGCAATGATAACGAAGCGGGCTTATCGCGAACGAATGAACATAACCGAGGCCCGCAAACTGATCGCTTCGCTGGCCGACGGCAAACTACGCCCTGCCATTCCGCGGGCTCTGCTGGCCATTCTGACCGATCATCCGCCAGGAACTCTGGTGAGGCTCGCCAACAACGAAGTGGCGGTGATTGTCCGGCGCCCGCACCGTCACCGTGGCCCGTTTGCCAAAGCCATCATTGGTCCCAGGGGCAATCGTTACAGCGGCACCTTTGAGCGGGATTGCAGCCAGCCGGATTTCAATATTATCGACGTTGAACAGCCCGAAGTGATGCCCTCCATGGACTTCGGGCTACTCTGGGGTTTCCACTAACGCTCTACGCGCTCTGTATTATCTCAAGCCCAACGCCTGGGCGTGATGCTCCAGATGGTCATCGATGAACGAGGCGATGAAGAAGTAGCTGTGATCATAACCCCGGTGCATTCTCAGATTGATGTGGTGATGCACCTTCTCACATGCCTCGACCAGCGCCTCGGGATTGAGCTGACTTTCAAGGAAGTCATCCGCTGTACCCTGGTCCACCAGCAGCGGTAAGCGTTCGCTGGCGCCGGGAATCAACAGCGTCGCATCCCACTCTTCCCAGGTTTTCGGGTCGTCCCCCAGATAACCGCTGAAGGCTTTTTGACCCCAGGGGCACTCGCTGGGGTTGGCAATCGGCGCAAAAGCAGACACGGATCTGTACTGCCCGGGATTCTTCAGCGCCGCGATCAGTGCCCCGTGACCACCCATGGAATGACCACTGATACTGCGATCCTCTGTCACCGGCAAGTGGCCTTCCACCAGTTGCGGCAATTCCTTCACCACATAATCGTACATTCGATAGTGAGGGGCCCAGGGTTGGCGTGTGGCGTTCAGGTAAAAACCGGCACCACTACCGAAATCGTAACTGTCATGTTCACCGGGCAGGTCCAGACCACGGGGGCTGGTGTCAGGGCACACAATGGCGATGCCCAACTGCGCCGCTTTTTTCTGGGCCCCGGCCTTCTGCATGAAATTCTGGTCGGTACAGGTCAGTCCCGACAGCCAGTAAAGAACCGGCACTTTTTGAGGGTTGCTGCCCACGGCAACAGGAGGAAGGTACACCGCAAACTCCATATCGCAGTCCAGGGCTGCCGAGTGGTGCTGGTAGCGCCGGTGTTCGCCGCCAAAACAGACGTTGGTGGAGAGCAGTTGCATGGGAACCTCTCAGTCGGAAAATTCACAGTCTTCTGACTACGCGTATTTCGGTACTTCTATGCCATAACCGGCCTTTGCAAACTCTGCCAGGATGGCAGTGCGGGTCACAATACCGATCAAACGATCATGGTCAACCACCGGGTAGACCTTGGGCTTGCCTGCGCCCAGGTTCTGGGCCAGATCCACAACAGACATTTCCGGGGATATGGTGACCGGATTGCGAAACATAACGTCGTCCACGATCGGGTCGCCTTCGTGGTGGTAGTTGCTCACCAGCAGGGCGTGGATGCAGTCCTGTTCGGAAACAAACCCGATCACCTTGCGGTGGTCATCCACGACCGGCAGCCCAGTGACGTGGTTGTGAAGCAGTGTTTTGACCACTTTGGTTAAGGGCGTTCCACGACGAATGGGCTCGATGTGGTTCCACATGACATCGGATACTTTTAGCGATTGCATTGGCAGACTCCCTGACCAGTCATATTCTGGATTCGTCCCTCTTTAAACATAGGCAATGGGGGCGAAAACTGGAAGTATAAACCCGCAACCGGCCATCTCTTTCTGCGGGCACCGGCCGTCAGCCGTTGCCCTGCCTCGGCTGTTGCGCCATGGTTTCAAAGCCGATCTGGGCAAACCGCGACAACAGAGGTTCCGGAAGATCGTGCCCCATTCCGTCAATCATCTCAACGCGGGCATGAGGCATCAGGTATCCCAACTGCTCCGCAGCCACCGGCCGCACCAGCGGGTCGGCCTTGCCATGAATCACGGATACCGGCACCCGTATGCGCCGTGTGGCTGATGACAGGCTGCCAGTGGCAAGGATGGCACGGGTCTGGCGGAGAATGCCGGCGGGATGATAGCTGCGCCGGAACTCCCGTACGATCCGGTCCCTCACTTCCTGTTCGCGAGGTGGGTAGCCCGGACTCTGAATCGCCTTCCAGAAGTCCAGGGAGCGTGCGACAACTGCGGCTTCATCATGCCCCTTCGCGCCAATACCTGCCAGGCGCCAGATCAGCTTTGATTTTGGCATCGGCAGGCGCGGGCTGTTGGTGGAGGTCATGATAAGGGTTGCCGAGCGCACGCGTTCGGGGCGATTCGCAGCCACCAACTGGCTGATCATGCCGCCCATGGAAACACCCACCAGGTGAGCGCAGGTCAGGCTGAAGGCGTCCATCACCTTACAGACATCGTCCGCCATGTCATGCAGGGTATAGGGCGCGGCGATCGGCAGGCCCATCCGGTGCCTTGCCATGACCGCAACCGGATGACCCTCCAGGCGATCCTTCAGGTGCGATGACAGCCCGATGTCGCGATTATCAAACCGGATTACCCGGAAGCCTTCACGAACATACTGGTCCAGCAACGCCTCCGGCCAGAGCGTCATCTGCGCCCCCAATCCCATCACGAAGATCACTGGCTCCCCGGCGGGATCTCCCCGGGTTTCTACACAGAACGACAGCTCGCCTGCCTGGACGTGAAGGGTCTCGGGCATGGCGTTGACCGACGTATCGGCAGAACTCCAATCAGAGTGGCTTAGGGTTTCCGGCATTGAGGGACTCCTGAGATAACCAGTCCACAGCTTAACCCGAGAGGCTACGAATCCAATAGCTTTGCAGACCCACGTCGCGTCAGAACAGCGAATTCTTTGCAGCGAATATTTACAGATGGAAATAAGTATATAAACTCAATGAGTTATACGCTTCCGCCGAGCTCAGATCTGTACTACTCAGATCCATATCGCCGGTGTCGCGGAAGCTCCTCAATACCAAGGCACAAACACAGGGAGATTCCCATGGAAGCCTTTGAGTCGTTTATTAGCAGCATTAACGCACTGGTCTGGGGCCCGCCCATGCTGGTGATGATTCTTGGTGTCGGCCTGTTTCTGAGCATTGGCCTGAAGCTGATGCCGGTATTGAAACTGCGAGCCGGTTTCCAACTGATGTGGAAAGGCCGTACCGGGGCCGAATCAGAGGGCGAGATTCCTCCATTCCAGGCCCTGATGACCGCGCTGTCGGCTACCGTTGGCACCGGTAATATTGCTGGCGTTGCCACCGCGGTATTCCTGGGCGGCCCCGGAGCGCTGTTCTGGATGTGGCTGACCGCCCTCGTGGGTATGGCGACCAAATATTCCGAGGCGGTACTGGCGGTACGCTTCCGGGAAGTGGACGAACGCGGCGCCTACACGGGTGGCCCGATGTACTACATTCGCAACGGCCTGGGTAAAAAATGGGCCTGGCTGGGCGTGCTGTTTGCCATCTTCGCCGCTGTGGCCGCGTTTGGCATTGGCAACACCGTGCAGGCCAACTCGGTGGCCGATGTTCTGGAAACCAACTTCAACCTGCCGCACTGGGTGACCGGCCTTGTGTTGATGGTACTGGTAGGCCTTGTGCTGATCGGTGGCATCAAACGCATCGGGCAGGTGGCGAGCACGTTGGTGCCCTTTATGGCCATCGCCTATATCCTGGTTGGCCTGATGGTACTGGCCATTAACGCCGAGCAGATTCCGAACGCCATCGCCATGGTATTTACACACGCGTTCAGTCCGGTTGCCGCCGAAGGTGGCTTTGCCGGCGCCGCCGTCTGGGCCGCTGTCCGCTTTGGTGTGGCCCGCGGCATTTTCTCCAATGAGGCAGGTCTCGGTTCCGCCCCTATCGCCCACGCGGCAGCCCAGACCAAGAACCCGATCAACCAGGGCATGGTCGCCATGCTGGGCACGTTCATCGACACGATCATCGTGTGCAGCATCACCGGCCTTGTCATCATCAGCTCTGGCGCCTGGACGTCAGGTGAGACCGGTGCGGCACTGACCTCACTGGCCTTTGAAACCGGACTGCCCGGGTTTGGCAATTACGTTGTCGCCATCTCCCTGGCGATTTTTGCCTTTACCACGATTATCGGTTGGTCGTTTTACGGCGAACGCTGCATTGAGTTCCTGTTCGGCGTCAAAGCCATCGTGCCGTACCGCGTGATCTGGATACTGGCGATACCGGTCGGTGCCACCATCAACCTTGGCCTGATCTGGCTGATCGCCGACACGCTCAACGCCATGATGGCGCTGCCAAACCTCGTGGCCTTGCTGCTACTGAGCCCGGTGGTGTTCAAGCTCACCCGTGAGCATTTCGAGAAAGAGCGGTCAGTCGGCGTTAGCTGATACGTAAGTGGAGTCGGATGAGGCAAATCAAGACCCCTTGGTTTTCTCCCATCCGCCTCCACTGTTTATCGTATAGACTGAATTTTGTGCCGGCGCTTCGTCTGGCCGGGCTTTCGTATCATCAAAGGAGGAAACGCGATGAGTTTACGTCTGGGAGATACCGCACCGGATTTTGAGCAGGATTCCAGTGAAGGCAGGATCGACTTTCACCAATGGCTGGGCAACAGCTGGGGCATACTGTTCTCGCACCCTGCCGATTTTACGCCGGTGTGCACCACCGAGCTCGGCCTGACGGCCAAGCTGAAAGACGAATTCGCCAAGCGTGACGTCAAGGCAATCGCTCTGAGTGTGGACCCGGTCGATTCCCACAAGGATTGGATCAAGGACATCAACGAAACCCAGGGTTGTGCCGTTAACTTTCCGATCATTGCCGACCACGATCGCAAGGTGTCTAACCTTTACGACATGATCCACCCCAGCGCCAGTGAGACGCTGACCGTGCGATCGCTGTTCGTGATCGACCCGAATAAGAAAATCCGCTTGATGATCACCTACCCGGCCAGCACCGGTCGCAACTTCAACGAAGTGCTGCGGGTTGTAGACTCGCTGCAGATGACCGACATTCACAAAGTGGCAACACCAGGCAACTGGGAACCCGGCGGCGACGTGGTGATCGTGCCGTCCCTGCAGGATGAGGATGAAATAAAAGAACGTTTCCCGAAAGGCTATCGGGCGGTGAAGTCCTACCTGCGGATGACGCCGGACCCGGGATCGAACTGGAGTGGCGATTAAGCGCTGAACGCGCAATCCGCTGAAACGAAAAAGCCGGGCTGATGCCCGGCTTTTTTATGCCTATCGTTCCTGGCCTCAGAATGCCGGAACCACGGCTCCCTCGTACTGCTTCTTGATAAACGCCTTGACGTCATCCGTTGTCAGCACCTTCGCCAGCTTCTGGATTGCCTCATCGTTGGCGCGGCTTTCATGAGCCACCAGAATGTTCACGTACGGCGATTCAGCCCCCTCAATAACCAGCGCATCTTCCGTCGGATTAAGGCCGGCTTCCAACGCGTAGTTGGTGTTAATGAGCGCCAGATCCACCTGGTTCAGGATACGCGGCAGGGTAGCAGCCTCCAGTTCCTTGAATTCCAGGTCTTTCGGGTTATCAGCGATATCACGCGGCGTAGCGGTGATCTTGCTGCCGTCCTTCAGGGTGATCAGACCGGCTTTCTGCAGCAGAAGCAATGCACGGCCACCGTTGGTGGGATCGTTGGGGATCGCCACTGTGGCCCCGTCTTCAAGCGCTTTCAGAGAGTCGATCCGGCTTGAGTAGGCACCAAACGGCTCAACGTGGACACCCACTACGCTGACCAGGTTGGTACCACGGCCATCGTTGAATTCGTCGAGGTACGGCTGATGTTGGAAGAAGTTCGCGTCCATCCGCTTCTGATCCACCTGCACGTTAGGCTGGACATAATCGGTAAACACCTTCACATCCAGCTCCACGCCCTGCTCCGCCAGCTTGGGCTTAACAAATTCCAGGATCTCGGCGTGAGGTACCGGCGTTGCCGCCACGGAAAGCTTTTCCGCAAGGGCTGCGGAAGAGAATGTCGCAATGGCAGCCACTGCCACCAGGGTCTTTTTGAAGTTCATAAGCACGTTCTCCTGTTGTTTAAAATATCATTCAGACCTCGGAAGCCAGCAAAGACTCCGGGCCCGTGGCGGGAAAGCCCTTCCGAAAACGTGGAGCGCCAGGGATGGCGCGACCGAGCCCTACAGGGACGTACTTACGGGCGTTTTTCGGAAGGGCTTTC
>JGI25131J35506_1000262_pt1 | contig 12338 bp, 7 predicted proteins | sample ETNvirome_2_1000_FD_35506 | JGI IMG/M metagenome (IMG submission 35506) | reverse complement strand
GCGGTGAAGCGCACCATTGATCAGGCCAGCGAAAACCCCGTGTTAGAGGCGTTTGATGTCGAAACCCTACGCACGCTGTTTATGATCCGCTATGTGGATCTGGTGAAGGGTACGGTCGATAACCTGGTGACACTCTCGCTGACCCAAATCGACGATGACCGTATTGCCATTCGTGAGCAGCTGGAAGCGACCCTGGCACGGCTGGAAAAAGAGAGCCTGATAACCCGTAACGGCGATGAATACCAGTTCCTCACCAATGAAGAGCGTGACATCACCCGTAAGATCAAAGCCACGGAAGTCACCAGCAGCGACGAGAACAAAGAGCTCTCAAGCCTGATCTTCAAAGACTCGTTTCGTGACCGCAACAAATACCGCTATCCGGTCAACAAAACCGACTACAGCATTGGCCGCTACCTGGATGGCCACACCCTGGATGGCCGCTATCAAAGCCAGCTAAGGGTGGAGGTGGTCTCACCGCTGGATGTGGAGTACGTGCAGCTAAGCGAAGCGGGCTGCATTCACAAAAGCGGCGATAACGGTGGGCAAGTGCTGATTAAGCTGCCCGACGATAAGCGCTTTACCGATGAACTGCGTACCCTGCTGAAAACCGATAAGTTTATTCGCCTGAACCTATCGGCCAACGACCACAGCGTAGAGCGCATTCTGGCAGACCGTGGCCGTGAAAACCAAGAGCGCAAAAAACGCCTGCGGGTGCGCCTGGAAGAGATGCTGCTAGATGCGGACGTGTACGCGCTCGGTCAAAAGCTCGATCTCAACCGCAACCAGTTGAATACCCGTTTGGATGAGGCCTGCCGCTACCTGCTGGAAAACACCTACAACAAGCTGAGCCAGCTCACGGCGCTTAGCCCCGAGCCGATGCGCGAGCTGCAGGCCGTATTAACCGCCGATGACCTGGGCACCCAGAACCTCAACCTGGATGGTGAAGAGGGCAACGCCCAAGCGGTGAAAGAGGTAGAGCAGTATATCTCGCTACATGGCGGCGAGCCGGTGCCCTTGAACCCGCTGATTGAGCGTTTTAGCAACCGACCTTTCGGCTGGCCGGAAGGCGAAACGCTGCTGATTCTGGGCCGCCTGCATGCCGCTGGGCGCTTAACCTTCCACACCGCTGGCCCCGCGCTCAGCGGTAAAGAAGCCTTTGAGCTACTCAACAACGCCCGCCGCCGCAGTGAAGTCCGCCTCCAGAAAAAGCGCCAAACCGAAGATGCGGTACTCAACAAAGCCCGTAACCTCACCAAAGAGCTGTTTGGCCAGCTTGGCCCCACCAGTGAAAAAGAGCTGTTTACCTATTACGTAGACCGCTTATCCCACTGGCGGCGTGAGCTAGAGGCGTACAAAAGCAAAACCGACGTGGGCAACTTCCCCGGTCGCAATGCCATTGAAAACTCACTGCGCGAAGTGGAGCGCCTGCTGCGACTGGACGATAGCTTTGATTTCTTCAAAACCGTCGCCAGCCAGCAAGACACGCTGCTCGATGTTGAAGAAGACTACCGCGATCTCAACGACTTCTTTACCAAGCAGCTCACCACGTGGCAACAGCTGGAGCAAGCGCTCAACCGGTTTGCGGTGAACCGCCTGGAGCTTGAGAAAAACACCCAGGCCCAGCAAGCGCTGGCCGAGTGTGAGCGTATTTACCGCGCCGAAGCGCCTTACGCCATGCTGAACCAGGTGGATGGCCTGGTACGCACGCTGGATGAGGTGAACAACCGCCTGATAGAGGAAAAACGCCAGCACGCCATTGCCCGTATCGACACGCGCATCGCCAAGGTAAGCGCTGAAATAGCCAAAAGCGGCATTGGCACCGCCGAGCTCAGCAACCGCTTGCTGCACCCGCTGCAGCAGCTTAAAGCCTCGGTCAATCAATCGGTCAGCGTCGCGCAAATCTACCAGCTGCAAACCGAAACTGCCGTTGATTTAGAAGAAGAAAGCTTGGATGCGCTTCACAACGCACAGGCTGAGGCGGCCAAGCGGCAGACGCCCGCGCCTGCGGGAAACACCACAACACCGGCTCCAACATCAGAGAACCCCAAGCCAGCCCCACAAACGGCACCAGGTGATAAAGCGTACGACCCGCACACCGCAACAGCACCAGCGGCGGTAAATGCCCCCAAACCCGTGGCAAGAGTGCGTGTAAGCGACGTACTCAGCCGCGTGCATAGAGGGGTGTACCTGGAAAGCCAAGCGGAAGTCGATGCGTTTATGGACGAGCTGAGAAAAGAGCTGGAAGGGTCACTTTCAGCGGGCAAACGGGTACAGGTGCGTTAGTGTTCGAACGATTTTTGTTGAAAGTGGAGCGACAAGCTGAGCACAGGGGGCCGCTGCAATTTGGCAACAGACTGTTGCCAAATTCACCGACGCACCCTGAACCGCCAACAGGGGCAACGACTATCGCCAAGCCTAAGCATCCTGGTTGGCAGGGTATCGACGAGCAGGTTACACTTTAAAAATAACCCGTTCATCCGCGTCGGGTCTGAGCGATACCGCAGAGGTGAGTCATCATGCATGCCAACGTCAAGCAGCTGCGCTTGCAAACCAAAGCTTTGATTGCCGCTACCCAGCGTGGCGAGACCGTAGAGATCACCTTTCACGGCAAGCCATGTGCTCGCCTAGTGGGGGTGGCGTCTGCCACACCTAACAAGCGCTTGGCCCCCAACCCGGCGTTCGGCCTCTGGGCAGATCAGGGCGAGGCAAGCGCCCAGGAGATTGACACCCAAGTCCGCCATTTGCGCGCGCCGCGCTCCTTCGAGGGCAGCGACTGATGCTGGTGGACACGGATGTGCTGATCTGGAATTTGCGCGGCAACCGCGCCGCCGCCCAGCGCCTGGATGACGCGCCAGGTTTCTGGCTCTCTGCCGTCACTTATATGGAACTGGTGCAGGGCATGCGCAACAAGCAGGAGCTAAGGCAGCTACGCCAGGCACTGATCTACTGGCAAGCAAGCATCCGCCATCTGGAAGAGGGGATATCCTCGCGTGCCATGTTTTTGGTCGAAAGCTATGCGCTAAGCCATAACATGCAAATGGCCGATGCCCTGATTGCCGCCACCGCGATGGAGGCAGGGGTGCCTTTGCTCACCGCCAATGACCGCCATTACCGCCATATCGATGGCCTGGAGATCGATGTTTTTCGCCCGGAATAGTTCGTCCTGAGTCAATCACCAAACACTACGCCCCCTAACGCCATGCTTAACCAAGTAGCTGCGCTAGCGCTCAGCGATTGTTGGTGACACGACCAATATGCCTGTTCACTGCCGTCCCGTGTCCTGGGACGCGGGACAGCGAAGCGGAAAGAAACATGAAAAGTCAACGAGGCACCTATGACCACCGCGACCATTGAACAGCGCCTAAGCGAGCCAGAAGGCAAGCAGCTTGAGTTCAAGCGCGACCTATCATCGCCCAAGCCGCTGATGAAAACACTGGTTGCCTTCGCCAATACGGCCGGTGGCCAGTTGATCATTGGTGTTGACGATGATGGCACTGTGCTAGGCGTGGATGATCCGCTGGATATGGAAGAGCGCTTGACCAGCATGATCGCGGATGCCATTCACCCCCGGCTACTGCCCAATATTGAACTGGTGAGTGTGGGCGAACATACCCTGGTGTGTATTGAGGTGTTTTTGAGCAGCGCACGCCCACACTTTTTCAAAGCGCTTGGCGAAGAAAACGGTGTGCTGGTGCGGCTCGGTTCCAGCAATCGGCAGGCGGGGCTGGCCCTCATTCAAGAAATGCAGCGCCAAGCGAGCGGAACCACCTTTGACGTTCAGCCCATGCCCGAGCTGAGCCGTGACGACCTTGACCAAAACGCCATACAGCAAGCCTTTCGCAGCGAACAACTGCTTGATGACAATAAGCTTCGCACGTTACGGCTACTTGTCTCTTATCAAGGTCGCCTAGTACCCAGCGTGGGCGGAATTTTGCTGTTTGGCCGCGAGCGCCAATGGCACTTTGAAGATGCCTGGATTCAGTGCGGCCGTTTTCGCGGCACCGATAAGGTCGAGATTTTCGACCAGACAGATATTCACGCGCCGTTACCCCAAGCGGTTGATGACATCGAGCTGTTTCTCAAAAAACATGCTTTCAAGCAGGCAGAGTTTGGCGCCATGCGTCGCCGCGATGTGTGGAGTATCCCGCTGACCATCCTGCGTGAAGCGATTATTAACGCCTTGGTACACAGCGACTACTCCCAACGCGGCAGCCCCATACGCATTGCGTTTTATGACGACCGTATCGAGATTGAAAGCCCAGGACTACTGATGCCCGGCATGACCATTGAAGACATGAAACGCGGCGTTTCGATGATTCGCAACCCAGTGATTGCCCGCGTGTTTCGTGAGCTTGGGCTGATAGAGCAGTGGGGCAGCGGTGTGAAGCGTATTTTCTCGGAAGCCCAAGTCCAAGGGCTGCCTGAACCGCATATTGAAGAAATTGCCAACCGCGTGCGTTTGAGTATTCGGCTGGCAACGCCGGTTTCTATCCAGCAGTCAGCTTCAGTGACCCAGGCTGAGTCAGTGCAGTCAGAGTCACGGCTAGAGTCACGGCTAGAGTCACGGCTAGAGTCAGCGCTGGCAGCCAGAGTGCTGTTGATACTNCAGCAGGAGCCGCTGGGTAAAGCTGCCATAGCGCGTGAGCTGGGTCACAAGGGCGTTTCCGGTGAGCTCAATAAACAAGTNGGCAATTTACGCCAGCAGCAGCTGATTGAAATGACGCTGCCCGAAAAGCCCAATAGCCGCCTTCAACAATACCGTTTAACGCCTAAAGGCCAGCGCTTTTTGCAAGACACTTTCAAGGATCTAACATGAACACCGCCAACATCAAAAAATACGCCCCCAAAGCCCGCGCCCGCTTTATCGACACCATGACGCGTCAAGCGGCCCGGATGGGCATTAGCCCGGATGGCAAAGGCGGTGTGGTGATTGCCCCCCTAGAGCAAAAGGGCGATGTGTTGGTGATGACTGCCCAGGATGGCCAAACCCACACCGTGCCCGCCCACCTAAAGCGCGCACGGGAAGCGCTGGCCGCGTGGGTGCAGCGCGATGGCTTTACCCAAGCGATAGAGCAAGCCGCCTACAGCTGGTTTAACCGCCTGTGCGCCATTCGCTATATGGAGATTCACGGCTACCTAGACCACGGCCGCCGCGTGCTGAGCGGGGCAGGGGGCGAAGCCGGGCAGTTCCAGATTCTGGATGAGTGTTTAGAAGTAGACCTTCTAGGGCTAGACACCGCCCGCGTGCGTGAACTGAAGCTTGACGGCACCCAGGATGAAACCCTCTACCGCGAACTGCTGCTGGCCCAGTGCCACGCCCTGCATGAGGCCATGCCGTTCCTATTCGAGCCGCTGGACGACGCCAGCGAACTGCTGCTGCCCAATAACCTGACCAAAACCGACTCACTGATCCGCGAGCTGGTCGAAGCCATTCCTGAAGCCGACTGGCAGGACGTGGAAGTGATTGGCTGGCTCTACCAGTTCTACATCAGCGATAAGAAGGACGAAGTGATCGGCAAGGTGGTGAAAAGCGAAGACATCCCCGCCGCCACCCAGCTGTTCACCCCCAACTGGATCGTGCAATACCTGGTGCAGAACTCGGTAGGCCGCCAGTGGCTGCAAACCTACCCAGGCTCGCCACTCAAAGGCCAGATGCCGTACTACATCGAGCCCGCCGAGCAGGAGCCAGAGGTACAGGCCCAGCTGGACGCCATCACCCCGGCCAGCCTCGACCCCGAAACCATCAAGGTGCTCGACCCCGCCTGCGGCTCCGGCCATATTCTGGTGGAAGCCTACAACGTGCTGAAGGCGATTTACGAAGAGCGCGGCTACCGCACTCGCGACATCCCCCAGCTGATTCTGGAAAACAACCTGTTTGGCCTGGATATCGACGACCGCGCCGCCCAGCTGGCGGGCTTTGCGCTATTGATGAAAGCCCGCGAAGACGACCGTCGCATTCTCACTCGCTTGGTTGATAACAAGGTGCGCCTAAACGTGCTGGCCATGCAAAGCAGCCAACACCTGGATGCCAACACCCTATGGCGCGACCTTAACCTCACCGGTGACTGGCACCAGGGTCAATCCCAAAGCCTGTTTGGTAGCGAGCAGCAAGACCTTTCCAGCAACGATGCCACTTACAAGCTGATTGCCGACTTGATTGAGCGCTTCCAGGATGCCAAAACCTTTGGCTCGCTGATTGAAGTACCCAATGAATGGGAAGCGCCGCTGAAAGCACTGCTGGAAGAGCTGAGCGAACTCACCAACAGCGGCGATATGATGCAAAAAGCCGCTGCTCAGCGGCTGGTGCCGGTAATGCAGCAGGCTTGGGTATTGGCACAGCGTTATGAGGCGGTGGTAGCGAATCCGCCGTATATGGGCAGTAAAGGCATGAACAAGGCGCTGAAGGATTACGCCAAAAGCGCCTACCCCAACAGCAAGTCGGATCTGTTCGCGATTTTTATGGAGCATGGATTTAGCCTGCTGAATGAAAACGCCTTCAATGCCATGGTCACCATGCAAAGTTGGATGTTCCTTTCCAGCTACGAAAAAATGCGTGAAGCGCTGCTAGAAAACAGCACCATAGAAACCATGGTGCATATGGGCAATGGCGTAATGAAAATTGCTTTTGGTACCAACGCCACTGTGTTCCGGAATCGCCATATCGCAGGCATGAAAGGCTCATTCTCGTATGCGGAAGCTGGCGATATCAGCGAGAACGGAGAGCCATTTGAATTTCCGGTCAGAAACGAGCGGCTGAAAGTGATGGCGCCGGATGATTTCAAGAAGATTCCGGGGAGTCCGGTGGCGTATTGGGTAGGAGATCATACCCTCAGATCATTAGGTAACAGTATTAGACTTGGAGATATCGCAGATGCTCGAATGGGCCTGGCTACAGGAAACAATGCTAAATATGTACGGTTGTGGCACGAAGTATCTCGTAACAATATAGGTTTTGGTATGGAAAGTAGGGAAGCTGCACATCAAAGCCAAAATAGATGGTTTCCTTACTCTAAGGGCGGCCCTTTCAGGAAGTGGTATGGCAATAATGATCATATTGTAGATTGGAAAGATGATGGGTTTGAGCTTCAAAACTCCCTACACCCTTCTGGAACCAGGGTTTGGGCTCACAATTTCAACCTCGATCATATCTTTGAAGACTCCATAACTTGGTCGGATATCACCTCTGGCTACCTTTCGGTTCGATACAATAGCCATGGCTTTCTTTTCGATGGTTCTGGAACGTGTGCTTTTTTCACTAATGAAAACGAAAAAACTGCAACGCTTGGTCTTTTGAATACTCAATTTTCTAAAGAATTTGCAAAGGTCTTAAATCCGACAATGCATTTTCAAACTGGTGACTTTCGGAATATGCCATTCAACAAGGCCTTGCTGAATGATTCATATTTTAAGGTCATTCAGGATTTGATCAATATCGCTAAGTCTGACTGGGACTCTTACGAAACATCGTGGGAGTTTTTCATGCCTCGGATAATTAGTACTGAAAATAAGAGCAGGATAATTAAGGCTAACTATTACGAGATTCGTGAAGGTTGGCAGCTAACATTTCAAGAAATGCACCGTTTAGAAGAGGAGAATAATGATTTCTTTATCAAAGTAAACGGGCTGCAAGCTGAGCAAAAAAGGGATGTGCCTAGTACGGAAATTACTCTCACTTGCAATCCCCATTACCGCTATGGCGGCAACCGCTCGGAGGAAGAGCTGGAAACTCTACTCCAGTGCGATACCCTCAAAGAGCTGGTTAGCTACGCCATCGGCTGCATGATGGGCCGCTACTCGCTGGACAAGCCCGGCCTGATCCTCGCCAGTCAGGGCGAAACCGTCCGCGACTACCTCGCCCAGATCCCCGAGCCAAACTTCGCCCCGGATGACAATGCCATCATCCCGCTCACCGATCAGGAATGGTTCCCCGACGACGCCACCAACCGCTTCCGCGATTTTGTGCGCACCGTCTGGGGCGAAGAGAACCTTCAGGAAAATCTCGATTTCGTCGCTGAAAGCCTCTGCCTGCACGCCATCAAGCCCAAGAAGGGCGAAGCCGCGCTGGAGACCATCCGCCGCTACCTAAGCACCCAGTTCTTCAAGGATCACCTGCGCACCTACAAGAAACGCCCCATCTACTGGCTCTTCAGCTCCGGCAAGCAGAAAGCCTTCGAGTGCCTGGTTTACCTGCACCGCTACAACGAAAGCACCCTGGCCGAGATGCGAACCGACTACGTGATCCCGCTCACCACCAAGCTCGCCAGCTACGTGGAAAAGCTAGAACAAGACAAAGACGCTAGCTCCTCCGCCGCAGAAGCGAAAGCCATCGAGAAAGAATTGAGTAAGCTCTACAAACAGCAAGCCGAACTCAACACCTTCGACGAGAAGCTGCGTCACTATGCCGACCAACGCATTTCGCTGGATCTGGATGATGGGGTGAAGGTGAACTATGGGAAATTTGGGGATTTGTTGGCTGAAGTGAAGCAAGTGGTGGGGAAGTGATTTATGGAGCTTAAAAATATCGAAGAGCTGATTGATAACGAGGGTGAAATCACCATCGGTAGAATTGGGCCGGTGCGCTGCGGTGCTTCTGCAAGCGATGAAGCTAATTGCCTTGCGATGTTAGCTAGGCGGCCTGGCGAGTCGTTTGAGGCGTTGCTTATACGCCTGGATTCCGCGATTGAGGATGCTATTGAGCATGATATCTTCGCAGATGAAATCAACCAGTAACGCGCAATGTCAGGAGCAGCCATGATCAACCCCGTCGGCCGTTGGCGCATCACCTGGATGGAAACCTGGGATCAGGACTTTGTCGATTTGATTGAGCCTGGGCACTTTCGGTTCGATGACAATGGCCTTGGCTACTTTATCTTCGGTGCTGTTGAAGGTCAGCTCGACTACCGTCTTTCAGAAGAGGGCAAGCGTATCGATTTCACCTGGTCGGGTAATGATGAGGGCGATGAGAAATCTGGCCGTGGTTGGTTTACGTTTTCATCATCGCGTATCACCAAAGGGTATTTTTTCATTCACTGCGGGGATGAATCAGCGCTAGAAATTGAACGGCAGCCGTGAAGAGAAAAATAATAAGTAGCAAGCTCCTATTGTGGCTCATATACTAATATTTAATAAATTAGTAGTTGGAGCAATGTGATGAAGGTGCCTGTCTCTCCACCGTCCCAGGAAAAGCTACTTGAGCTGCTCAAAAGTGGCGATGTCGCTAAAATGGCGTTGCTCTTTGGTCAGGCGGTTGGGCCGACGGACAGTAAAGGCCGTTACCTACACTGGGACAAGCTTAGGCATCTGGCCATGCCTAAAGGTTACGATGCCGAGCTTTACTGGCTGGCCATGCGCAACGCGCGAGAGAAAATTTCCAGAGACCTATCTTTTAAGGATAAGCAGGGGGCTCCCTTTCGGTTTTGCATACCGGATACCGTGATGCGTGACATTCTCTGGATCAGTGAGAACGCGACGGGGGCAATCAAGGCAGACAGTAAAATCTCAGACCCTCACACAAAGCAAACTTACCTGATCAACTCGCTGATTGAAGAAGCCATCAATTCGAGCCAACTGGAAGGGGCTTCAACCACCCGCCAGGTGGCCAAGGATATGCTACGTTCGGGAAGAAAACCCAAAGATCATTCTGAAAAAATGATTCTTAACAACTATAACGCCATGCGTTTCATTCGTGAGTACAAGGAAGAAACACTCACGAAGTCAATGATATGCGAATTACATAAGATCGTGACAGAAGATACGTTACCTACAGAAGATGCTGATAAAGCCGGTGTTTTTCGAGGTCCAGATGAAGACATAAGGGTGTACTCACTCGATGACAAGCTGCTACATACGCCGCCATCCTATCAAGAGCTTGATGACCGTATTCAGCAGCTATGCGACTTCGTCAATGCGGAAAATGAGAACGAGGCTAGCTTTATACCGCCTGTTATCAAGGCCATCGTTGTCCACTTCATGATTGGGTATGACCACCCCTTTGTGGATGGCAATGGCAGAACGGCACGGGCTCTTTTCTATTGGGTGATGGCCAAGGAGGGGTATTGGCTGATGGAGTATATCTCTATCTCTCGGGTGCTGAAGCAGGCACCCGCACAATACATGGCGGCNTANCTGCATACAGAAACGGATGGTAATGATGTTACTTATTTCATTATTCATCAGCTTGAAGTGATCAAAAAATCGATTGCTGATCTGCATCGCTACCTCACTGACAAAGCAGGAGAGTACAGAGAGGCTGAAAAAATCCTCAAGAAATCAAAGCTCAATGGTTTGCTCAACCATCGGCAGCTGGGGCTGTTAAAAAATGCGTTGGATAACCCTGGGATGGAGTACACCATTAAATCCCATCAGAATTCCCATGGGATTGCTTATCAGACCGCACGAACCGACTTGTTAGCGCTATCAGATAAGTATCATCTGCTGAAAAAATATAAAGTCGGTAAAAAGGACGTTTTTATCGCGCCTGCCAATATGCTGAACCTGTTAAAAAATGACTGATTTATATTTTCCCGTGCCAGAGCAGTGCATGGCTAGGCAGCGCTGCCGCTTTTACTGATCTGAACGTGATAATATTTTGAATCACAAGTCTTTTCGCGTCTAAGTACACGTCGCTATCTATGAGATGGCAGCGTGACTGGCAGCAAGTGTTAACGTTTATGTGGCAAGGAGGCTAGATGCAGCTCGACCAACTCCAGCAGGGCTTACAACACGCCTTCTTCACCGACCGCCACCGGATTGTCTTCTGGTACGACGCCCCTGGCCACTTTGCGGATTCGCTGAATGAGCTCGCGCTGAAAGGCGTTCAGGTGATCAATATGGCGGGGGAGTCTACCCTGGGCGTGAAGCTACGCTTGGAGCTGGAAGAGGCTGAGACGCCTACGCTGCTCTACTTTCCCTCTGCCGAGCCAGCCCCAGAAGAGGACTGGCTGTTGGATATCAAGCTGTACTCTGGTCGCTTCTACGCCGACCGCGTTTCGATGATTTTCAACGAGCTGGGCCTAACCCGCCATGTACTGCGCGAGCACTTGGCGCAGCGGCAGGCGTTCTTGGCCAGTCGTAAGCGAATCGAAGCGTTGAAGCGTTTGGTCACGCCTTCTCTTAGTGAAGATGAGCTGGATCTGGCGATGCTGGCCGTGGTGGTGGGGGCCACGTCTCTTGACGTGGCCACGCTGCTGTTCCACTTGGCTGAAGAAGCGGTGGCCAATGAGCTGGGGTTAGAGACGAACCCAGCGGCGTTGGTCGAAGCCGAGAAGTACGCCTTGGTGCCTGCGCTGGTGCGTGCTCTGCAGGCCGAGGTGGGTTACCCCGCTAGCCAAGCAGAACTCAACGGTGAAGCGCCGCTGAACTTCGGCCAACTGATGCTGCGGTTATTGATTACTGGCTACTGCGAGAGCATTTCTGATATTCCTGACTGGGCGCGTCAGGTGGCCATTCCCTCTGTTAATGCTCGTGCATCTTCGCGGGCGCTGCTCACTCGCTGGCGGGATAGCTCGCGCTTTTACCCCGCGTTTGATGTGATCTCCGGGTGGGTGGCGGATGCCCAGCGCATTGATGACAAGCTGCAGGATGTGCCGCTAGAGCAGCTAAGCCATGTGGCGACGTTTGAGGTGGTGGAGAAGCAGATCATTGTCGATCTCTGCCAGGCGATTCCCACGGCGGATGCCCGCGACCTGAAGCTGTTCGACAGCATCATTGTGGCGCGCCTGGACGGTTATTGGGCGTCTCGGCATAAAAACGATGCCCGCCGCGAGCGCTACCGGCAGCTGTATGCCGCACTGACGGCGGCGATTGCGCTGTTTAGCCTGCGTCATCTGCATGCTAAAGGCTTTCATTACGAGAGTGTTGAGGCGCTCTACCACGCTTACCAAACAGATCTCTACCGTTTTGATACCGCCTATCGCCATTATGCCGTGGCCTCGGATACCACCGGCGTTGAGCTGCTTAAAAACCTGGATGCCGCTGTTGAGCGCTGTTACGACGAGTGGTTCCTGGGCCAGCTCACCCGTAACTGGAGCGAGCGCGTGGAAGCCGAACAGCGGCTCACCCACTGGAAGCTACCCAATATCCCCAGCCAGCAGCATTTCTACCGAGATTGGGTGCAACCCCAGCTAGCCGCTAGCCGCCAAAAGCGTGTGGTGGTGGTGATAAGCGATGCCTTCCGCTATGAAGCGGCGGAAGAGCTGCGTGAGCGCATTAATGCCAAGCGCTACAGTGAAGCGACGTTAAAAAGCCAGTTAGGTGTGGTGCCTAGCTACACCACGCTGGGAATGGCCTCGCTGTTACCGCACCGAGAGCTCAGCTATCAGCCGGGCAGCGATACGGTG
>JGI25131J35506_1000261_pt1 | contig 12428 bp, 10 predicted proteins | sample ETNvirome_2_1000_FD_35506 | JGI IMG/M metagenome (IMG submission 35506) | reverse complement strand
CCGTTTTGGGTGGTTTCCTGCGCAACGGCTACTTGCACCGGGCGATCCGTGAAAAGGGTGGCGCCTATGGCGGTGGAGCTGGCCAGGACAGCGTGAACGGCACGTTCCGTTTCTTTTCATACCGCGATCCCCGGTTGGGCGAGACGTTGGAGGATTTTGATAACGCCTTGGAGTGGCTGCAGACCGAGCAGCACGATCCTCAGGAGCTGGAAGAATCCATTCTCGGCGTGATCGGGCAACTGGATCGCCCACGGTCACCAGCTGGTGCAGCCCGCCATGCCTTCCACAATCGTCTGTTCGGCCGGACGCCCGAGCAGCGTGCGCGTTTCCGGGAACGGGTGTTGGCGGTGACCCTGGATGATATGAAACGAGTGGCCCACGAGTGGCTGAAGCCGGACAGCGCCAGTGTGGCGGTTGTCACCAGCTTCGAAAATCGTGATACCGCTGAAAAACTGGGGCTGGAAATCCAGGAGCTATAAGGCACCTGAAAGCATCCGAAAACGGAAGGCCGACGCTCATTAAGGGAGAGGGCGTCGGCCTTTTTGTTATCTGCTCTATCGGTTCCGTTTAAGCCCGGTGCTGACCATGATGCGCGTAGAGATTTCCTCCACGGAATACGCGGTTGTGTTGAGGTAAGGAATTCGTTCCCGGCGGTACATCAGCTCAATTTCCTCAATTTCATGCATGCACTGCTTCATGGATGAATAACGGGAGTTCGGTCTGCGTTCGTTGCGGATGGTTGCCAGCCGCTCCGGCTCGATGGTCAGCCCAAAAATTTTCTCCTTGTGAGGCCGTAGCGCAGCTGGCATTTGCTGGTCGTCCAGATCTTCCTCGGTTATGGGATAGTTGGCCGCCTTTACACCATATTGCAGGGCCAGATACAGGCAGGTGGGCGTCTTGCCGCTGCGAGAGGCGCCGACGAGAATCAGGTCTGCCTCGTCGTAATGACGCGTGCGGGCGCCGTCATCGTTATCCAGCGCAAAATTAACAGCATGGATGCGCCGTTCGTAGCTGCCTTCGTTGTTGATGGCGTGTGATTTGCCAACGGTATAGGACGACGAGGACTGCAGCTCCTGTTCCAATGGATTCAGGAAGGTACCGAAGATATCCACCATGAAACCGTTTGCGCCGGCGATAACATCGCGGATATCGCTATTAACGATGGTGTCGAAAACCAGCGGCCGCATGCCATCGATTTCCTCCGCTTTATTGATGCGCTTGACCATCTCCCGGGCTTTGTCAGCGTCATCAATATATGGCACCGTAATGCGTTCAAACTCAATTTTCTCAAATTGTGCCAGAAGGCTGTGCCCCAAGGCCTCGGCGGTCAGGCCGGTGCCATCGGATATAAAGAAAGCGGTTCGTTTCATGGTGTGCGGTCCGGCTCCGTATTTGGCGGCTACCCTAGGTAAATTCCACAGGTTACAGTATCATACACGCCAAGTTCGAGAGCCCGCAGTGGAGAATGCAGTAATTGCAGGGTTGAAATCAGCTCCACCTGTCCGGTTTGGCTCTTTGCTACAATGAATCAAGGGAGACACGCTTTGGAAGATTACATTATCTGGTTTGATCACCTGGGAATGTCAGACGTTGACCGGGTCGGGGGAAAGAATGCCTCCCTCGGTGAAATGATCAGTAATCTTGCCAACGCAGGTGTTACCGTTCCGGGTGGCTTTGCTACAACCGCTCACGCCTACCGTGAATTCCTGGCCAAAGACGGTCTTCGTGAAAAGATCGACAACGCTTTGGACGCTCTGGACATCAATGATGTGAACGAGTTGGCTCGGGTCGGCTCCGAAATTCGCCAGTGGATTCTTGATACGCCATTTCCGGACGCGCTGGAAAAGCCACTTGCGGACGCCTACGCAAAGCTACGTGACGGCAACGACAACCTCGCGGTGGCGGTGCGTTCGTCAGCCACTGCGGAAGATCTTCCGGATGCGTCATTTGCTGGCCAGCAGGAGACTTTCCTTAACGTTGTGGGCCTGGAACAGGTGCGGACGTCAGTAAAGGAGGTCTTCGCCTCCCTGTTCAATGACCGCGCCATTTCCTATCGTGTCCACCACGGTTTTGATCACAAACAGGTAGCCTTGTCTGCTGGCATTCAGAAAATGGTGCGCAGTGAGACCGCTGCCAGTGGCGTTATGTTCACCCTGGACACGGAATCCGGTTTCCGGGATGTCGTGTTTATCACCGGCTCCTACGGCCTGGGTGAAACGGTGGTGCAGGGTGCTGTGAACCCCGATGAATTCTACGTTCACAAGCCCACCCTCACGGCGGGCAAGCCTGCCGTTCTGCGCCGCAACCTGGGTAGCAAGGCCATCAAGATGGTTTACCACACTGACCCCGCCGCAGAGCAGTTTGTGGAAACGGTCAAGGTTGAACAGGACGAACGTAATCGCTTCTGCATCACTGACGCGGAAGTGGAAGAACTGGCCAAGCAGGCCATGATCATCGAAAAGCATTACCAGCGCCCGATGGACATTGAATGGGCGAAAGATGGCGACGACGGCCGTATCTACATTGTGCAGGCCCGTCCGGAAACCGTTAAGAGCCGCGCTTCGGCCAACGTGATGGAGCGCTATCTGCTCAATGAGACCGGCACCATCCTGGTGGAGGGCCGCAGTATCGGCCACAAGATTGGCAGTGGCCCGGTCAAGATCATCACCAGTATCAAGGAGATGGACCGCGTACAGGCGGGCGATGTTCTCGTTACGGATATGACCGACCCGGACTGGGAGCCGGTGATGAAGCGGGCGTCCGCCATCGTAACCGACCGCGGTGGGCGTACCTGCCATGCTGCCATTATCGCGCGGGAGCTTGGTATTCCGGCCGTGGTGGGCTGTGGCGATGCCACGGAGATTCTGAAAGACGGCCAGGAAGTGACGGTGTCCTGTGCCGAAGGCGACACCGGGATGATCTACGAGGGCAGCCTCGATTTTGAGCTGAAGGAAAACACGGTAGACTCCATGCCCGCCATACCGTTCAAAATCATGATGAACGTGGGTAACCCGGACCGGGCCTTCGACTTCCAGGCGCTACCCAATGAAGGTGTCGGCCTGGCGAGGCTCGAGTTCATCATCAACCGCATGATTGGCGTTCACCCGAAGGCGCTGCTGAATTTTGACGGCCTGCCGCGAGATATTCGTCAGACGGTGGAGAAACGGATCTCCGGGTACAGCTCGCCGGTGGACTTCTACGTCGACAAGCTGGTCGAGGGAATATCCACCCTTGCCGCTGCCTTTGCGCCCAAGAAGGTGATTGTGCGGCTGTCCGACTTCAAGTCCAATGAATACGCCAACCTGATCGGCGGTACCCTTTACGAGCCCGATGAAGAAAACCCGATGCTGGGCTTCCGTGGTGCCTCTCGGTATATCTCCGAAACCTTCCGTGATTGTTTCGAGCTTGAATGCCGGGCGTTGAAGAAAGTCCGTAATGAAATGGGGCTGACCAACGTTGAGATCATGGTGCCTTTTGTCCGCACGGTGGGAGAAGCCGAGCAGGTGGTGAACCTGTTGGCGGAAAATGGTCTCAAGCGTGGCGAGAACGGATTGCGCGTGATCATGATGTGCGAGCTCCCCGCCAACGCCCTGTTGGCGGAGCAGTTCCTGGAGCACTTTGACGGCTTCTCGATTGGTTCTAACGACCTGACCCAGTTGACCCTGGGGCTGGACAGGGACTCCGGCATCATTGCCCACCTGTTTGACGAGCGGAATGACGCGGTCAAGGCGTTATTGGGCAGTGCTATCCAGGCCTGCAAGAAGGCGAATAAGTACATCGGTATCTGCGGTCAGGGGCCCTCGGATCATCCTGACCTGGCCAAATGGCTGATGGATCAGGGGATCGATTCGGTATCCCTGAATCCGGACTCGGTACTGGATACCTGGTTCTTCCTCGCGGACGAGAAAATCGACTGACCATTTCGAGAAAAGGAGCACGTGCGTGCCTATCGTAACCCCTGATCTGTGTGACGATTACCCCGAAATCCTGGTGGTAGAGCCGGGTTTCCGCAACTTTGGTGGCGTGGACGCCTTCGGGGGCGAGATCGTGACGGTGAAATGCTTTGAGGACAATTCCATCGTTAAGGAACAGGTTGCCCTGCCGGGTAACGGTCGTGTGATGGTTGTCGATGGTGGCGGATCAAAGCGGGCCGCTCTGCTGGGTGACATGCTGGCCGAGAAAGCGGCGGGTAATGGCTGGGCTGGCCTGGTGATCTATGGCTGTATCCGCGATGTAGATGTCATTGGAAAGACAGCCCTGGGAGTGCAGGCGCTGGGTACGCATCCGCGCAAGACCGAGAAGCGTGGAGTGGGTGATCTGGACGTGCCGGTCACCTTCGGAGGCGTGACCTTCCATCCTGGCCATTACATCTATGCCGATAACAACGGTATCGTGGTTTCCGAAAAGCCACTGAAGATCGACTGATACGGCCGTTTGCCCGGTAGTTCCCCCGTACTCTACCGGGCTACACTTCCCTTGACCGCACCGGTCAGCGTTTTACCTTTACAATCTCCATCCCCAGGAGAAACCCATCCCCGTCAGGAACACAGCGAAGCACGCGGCAGACCGTTTCGAATGGCGGGAATTGCTCGCTGGTGGAAGGTAGAAGGGTGTGGATTTCATCCCCTTCGGCAAACGCCCTTTCTACGTATAGCTGCATGCCAGTGCCGCTGAGATCCCGGCAAATGCCTGGAATCGCGACGCCATTGCTGTCTGTGAGTTCGATTTCCGAGTTCATTGTCATGCGGTGGAAATCGCGTTTTTCTGAATAGTCCTTCATGGTTTCAGACATCCCGGCACCTCGCGGTTGTTGTTTTGTTAGTTATAAATGCTAAGGGCGGAAGCGTCAAAGAATTCATGGGAATAAAAATTCGGGAAGCCCTTATATTTAGTATTTAGGTTTCCCGAATGACACTATATGTGGGTTTTCGAAGAGGCGCTTCCTCCAACGTCTCCCGCGATGGGGAGGTGTTCTATGCCCAGTTGTCCGTTTTCCGTGAAGGCTTGAGCAGCGGGATAACAAGGGCCAAAATCACCCCGAGCAGCACAAGGGCTGCACCCAATAGCATGAAATCGGATTCCTTTTTGGCTTCCAGGCGCTCCTTTTCCGCAGTGAGCACTTCCAGGTCGTTGCGCAGCTTCTGGTTCTCTTCGCGAAGCTCGCTATTCCGCCGATTCAGATTGATGGAGTCCGAAGCGACTTCCTTGATATTACGAAGCTCTTCGCTGAGTCTTCCTGCGCGGGCTTCCAGGGACTCTTCCGAGCTCCTGAGTTCGTTCCGTTCCGTTGTGACTTCCTCAAGCTGCGTCCTGAGATTATTCAGTTCATTGCGGGCTTGTTCCAGTTGCCGGTTGGTGGCTTCCAGACGTTGGCGCGCAATAGGAGTGTCGGTGAGATAGCGTGACACCATCCAGCCTTCGATGCCGTCCGGCGTGCGTACACGGCTATACCCTGATTCCGATGTTTCCAGCAGCTCAAGCGAGGTCCCGCTCCGGACTCCTGAGTGCAGGATTCGGTACTGTGTCCCTTCACCACTTCGGATCGGAGCGTAGAGCGTGTCATCGACATAAACGGTTTTGGCGTGGGTTGACGTTGCAGCCACCATCAAAACGATAATGCAGGTAATCAGACGTAAAGGCGTCACTGGTTTTATTCCCTGGAACAGCGATTTAAGGCGCAATTTTGTCATAGATGCCGGGTCATACAAGGTGGAGTTCATTACAAAAAGCTCATGGTGCCAGGTGCAGGCAACCGTGCGCCCTCAGGGCAGTACAGCCTTGAAGGGTTTGACGATCACTTTCTGGTACACACCGGCATCCACGTAGGGGTCGGCATCGGCCCAGGCCTGGGCCGATGCCAATGAATCAAATTCGGCTACAACCAGGCTGCCGGTGAACCCTGCGTCACCGGGTTCCGGTGTGTCCAGGGCCGGGTGGGGGCCCGCGACCAGAAGGCGGCCTTCGTCTCTGAGCAGCTTTAGCCGTTCAATGTGGGCAGGACGGGCAGAAGACCTCAGCGGCAGGCTGTTCTCGACATCTTCGCTGATGATGGCGTAGTACATGATATTCTCCGGATATTTACTGACACAGTGTAATACCTGGCTGGTACACTGGCGTTGATGGTATTTACTCTGAAATCGGGAAAGATGTGACTATAACCCAAGAAGCTGACTTCTGCATTGATCTGCATTGCCACACGACGGCGTCCGACGGCGCGCTGCCACCGAAGGAATTGGTCGCACGTGCGCACGCCAGAGGTGTTACCCACCTTGCCATAACAGATCACGATACCATCGCCGGGCTTGAAGAGGCATTGGAGGCCGCACGGGAGGCTGGTCTTACGCTGATCGCCGGTACCGAGTTGTCCTGCCTCTGGAAAAGTCACACCATACACGTAGTCGGGCTTGATTTTGACGTTGATGACGACCGTCTGAAGCAGGCATTGGAGCGGCAGAACACGAACCGTTGGTCCCGGGCCCGCACCATTACCGACAAGCTTTCAAAGCTGAAAATTGAAAACCTGCTCGAGAAGGCAACGGATAAGGCGGGCGGCGACGTGCCCGGTCGGCCTCATTTTGCCAGGGTGCTGGTGGAAGAGGGGGTGGTAAAGGATATCGCCCAGGCGTTCAAGCGCTACCTTGGAGCTGGCAAGGCGGGGGATGTAAAGGGTTTCTGGCCTGAATTGCCGGAGGTAGTCCGGTGGATTACAGAGGCCGGAGGTGTGGCCGTGCTGGCTCACCCCAGGAAGTACAAGCTTACCGCAACCAAACTGCGTGCGCTCGTTGCCGACTTCCGTCAGGCGGGAGGCCGGAGTATTGAAGTCTCAACGTCGGGGCAGTCCAGCGGTGATCTGGGCTTTTTGGCGGAACTGTGTCGTCGGGAAAACCTGCTTGCCTCCCAGGGCAGCGATTTCCATTTTCCCGGTGCACCCTGGTGTGAGCTTGGGGTCATCATGAAAATGCCAGACGGGCTTGAGCCTGTCTGGCATCATTTCAAACAACCGGCAGGGGTTCCCGCAGCGGATTAATCCGGTGCGTGGAACAGCAGGTATAGGTCGGTCAGCGAGTCGGGAATGGCGTCCGCCATTTGCCGGGACAGTTTCTCGCTGTTGCGGACATTCTGGAAGTCTTCATCCTCGAACAGCCCAGACAGCGTGAGCATCGGCACCAGCAGGTCTGCGGTTTCCTCCTCGCCGGCTTCCAGCCAGGCTTCCTCATTCTCGAGGAAGGTGTCCACGAACCCGGCACACCAGTTCTCCAATGCATTCATCGGATCGCCATCTTCAGGTTCCGGCAACTCAAGGGGCTGGCCCATGTCCAGTGCGTGTGCCATATCCCTGCCGAGTTGCTCAACGGCTTGGCGGAACACATCCGGAACCTGGCCGCTGGGCGCCTGTTCGGCGCCCGTGGCCAGCCTGAAGATGTCTTCAGTGCTCAAGGATGTCGGGCCTACCACGCTGGCGCAGACAACCCCATGCAAACCGAAGAAATCCAGGGCCTCGTCGCCCCAGGGTTCTGCGAAAAGGATGTCTTCCAGCGCTTCGATGTCCGAATCTGATAGCATTCGTCAGTTACTCCCGGCCTTTTTGGCCTCTTCGGCTGCCCGCTGACGCTTACGGACTTCCCTCGGATCATTGTAGGCACGGCCCGGGGTTACCGGTACATTCACCTGCTCACTCGGCTTTTCTTGCTCAGCCGCGGGCTCAACCGGCTTCTCTGCAGGTTTTTGCGTTTCCTCTGCCTCGGAGGCCTCGGCTTTCGGTTCCGCCGCTGGTTTGCTGGTCGTTTCCTGCGGTTCTTTCACCGTATCCGCTGCTGCCGGCTCGCTCGCCGGGGTGGCGGTATCGGGTTGTTCCGCTTTCTCGGTTTTGGTTGCCGTCGGCTCAGCGTCAGCAGTGCTGTCGGCCTTGGATTCCGCCTTGGGTTTGGTGTCAGCTTCTGTTGGTTGTGGCTTGGCATCCACTTCCTGCTTGGGGGTTTCGGCCTCTACCACGGCCTCTGGGGTTTCTTTGCCCGGAGTTGCCTTTTCAGCCTTGTCGGCCGTCGTCGCATCTGCGTCGGTGGGTTCAGCCTTCTTTTCAGCTGGTTTCCTGGATGACCGGCGTGGACGGGCAGGGCGTTTCGGCTTCTCCTCAGCAATAGTCTCGGACTCTGCTTCAGATTTCACTGCCTCATTGCCCGCGGTGTCCGGCTGGGCGGGCTTCGCGGTGCCAGACGTTGCCGGCTGCGGCTGTTTTTCAGGCGCTTTATTGGGCTCCGCACTTTCGGCCGTTGGTTCCGCAGGTTTCGTCGCCGATTTCTCGACCGGTGCTTCCGTCGCGCTTTCCGCTGACGTCGCTTCGACAGGCTTTTCAGCCACGCTTTCCGCCGGCTTCGGCTCTGCCGTATTGGCCGCGGCTACGTCCGGCTTTCCTGCGGGCTGAGTTGTAGGTTGCTTGTCGGTCTGCTCTTCCGGCTGAGTATCCTTCTGATGCCTTTCGCTGCGGGCGGACTTCCGATCTGCCGGTGTTGACGCCGGGTTTTCAGCGGGGGAGCCGTCTCGATTACGATTACGTCTTGGTTTGCGACGTTTTTCATCGGAGCCGGACTTGTCGGCGGCAGCGCTTTTCTGGGAACTGGTGTCCTGTTGTTCCTGACGGTCCTTCTGGTCCCTGCTGGTCTGGGGCTTGTTGCGCCCTTGCCCGCGTCCCTGGCCGTCTTTGCGGTTGCCATCCCTGCGGCTATCGGCTGTCTTGTCGGCGCTCTTGTCAGCACTTCCCTGCTGGCCCTGGCCACTGCGGCCCTGGTCGTCTCCGCGATTGCGGTTTGCACCTCGGTTACGTCCCCGGTTGTCATCGCTGCGGCTGCTGTCGCCACGATTGGCGCCGGCCTGACGGCGGTCAGCACCACTGCGATTTCCGGAGCGGTTGTCGTCACGGGCCACCCTGGATTTACGACGGTCCTGGCGGTCCTGGGTGCGGCGGTCGTCGCGGTTGGAGCCGGCAGGCTGTTCCCGTTTCACTGGTGGTTCACCGATGACTTCCTCACCGCTGAAGAAATCCGCAATCTTGCGGCCAAGTTTGCGGAACAGGCCATCGGTCTGTTCGGCCGGGGTTTCTTGCGCTGCCTTTTCCGGGGCAGGTGCGGGCGCAACCGGGCGAATGGCTTTCACCGCTGCCTGTTCGCGGACCGGTGGCTGGGCAGCAGGGGCCTCGAAGATTTCTTCTTCCCGTTCACTGTATTCCTGAGCGACCTGGTAGCTCGATACATGCTCCACGCCGGTCTCATCGTCACGCATGCGCAGGATTTCGAAGTGAGGTGTTTCCATGTGAGGTGCGGGAACCACCACCACTTCCACTTCCTGGCGTGCTTCGATGTCGGCCAACTGCTTGCGCTTCTCGTTTAGCAGGAATGTGGCAACGGCGACGGGCACCACGGCACGGACCTGGCCGGTCTTTTCCTTGGAGGATTCCTCGTAGATCAGGCGCATGATGCTCAGGGCCAGAGACTCAATGCCCCTGATGGTGCCCTGGCCTTCACAGCGAGGGCAGACTTCGCTGCGGGTCTCGCCCAGGGATGGGCGCAAACGCTGGCGAGACATTTCAAGCAGGCCAAAGCGTGAAATCTTGCCCACTTGTACCCGGGCGCGGTCGATTTCCAGTGCTTCGCGGATCTTCTGCTCGACTTCGCGCTGGTGCTTGGCCGGGGTCATGTCGATAAAGTCGATCACGATCAAGCCGCCCATGTCCCTGAGACGCAGTTGGCGGGCAATCTCTTCCGCCGCTTCCAGGTTGGTCTGGAGCGCGGTTTCCTCAATGTCGTGGCCCTTGGTGGCACGGGAGGAGTTGATGTCAATGGACACCAGTGCCTCGGTGGGATCGATCACGATGGAGCCACCAGAGGGCAGCTTCACTTCACGCTGGAACGCGGTCTCGATCTGGCCTTCGATCTGGTAACGGCTGAACAGGGGGATTTCGTCCTTGTACAGCTTGATCTTGTTTTCGAACGAGGGCATGACGGCGCGAACGAAGTTCAATACATCCTCGTACACCGTTGCGGCGTCAATCAGTACCTCACCAATGTCCTGGCGAAGATAGTCGCGTACAGCGCGGATAATGACGTTGCTTTCCTGGTGAATAAGGAACGGCGCCTTGCGCTCACCGGCGGCCTGGGTAATGGCCTCCCAGAACTGGACGAGGTAGTCCAGGTCCCACTGCAGCTCTTCGGTGGTGCGGCCGATGCCGGCGGTACGAACGATGATGCCCATGGACTTGGGCACCTGTACATCGTTCATGGCCTCTTTCAGCTGCGCCCGCTCTTCACCTTCGATACGACGGGAAATGCCGCCGGCGCGAGGATTGTTGGGCATGAGCACGAGGTATCGGCCCGCAAGGGAGATAAAGGTGGTGAGGGCTGCACCCTTGTTGCCACGTTCTTCCTTATCCACCTGAATAATGACTTCCTGACCTTCGGCAACCACATCCTTGATGTTGATCTTGCCTTCAATCTGGCCGGGTGATTTCTTGAAATACTCCTTGGAGATTTCTTTGAGAGGAAGGAATCCGTGGCGTTCCGCGCCGAAGTCCACAAAAGCGGCTTCCAGGCTTGGCTCTACACGGGTTATGCGACCCTTGTAGATATTGGCTTTCTTCTGCTCACGGGAGCTGGATTCGATGTCGAGGTCAAACAGACGCTGGCCGTCAACCAGGGCTACGCGCAACTCTTCGGGATGAGTCGCATTGATCAGCATTCTTTTCATGGAAAGAAATGGTTCCTGTCGTTTGGTTTGGACAGAAAACCTGGGGAATAGCATCAGCGAAGCAGAACTTGCGTGCCGTGGGCCCCTTGTAACAGGGGTAATCCGACGGCCAGACGAATCAGATCCCTGCGGGGAATTTTCCCGGGGTTCCGAGGCCACCGCCGACGGTTCGCCTGCCTGTGGGCAGGAAAGAGTCGCTTTGGGTCAGAGTCTGTTGGCGCATGTTATCCGTTTTCAGGTTCACGCGGGTGCCTGGGTCTCACGTCGTATTCGTATGCTGGACGGCCCGGCCCTGCGTGCTGGTAATGATTCTTCGCGATGTCGCCCGACGGTTTTCCGTACGGTTTCTTGTTCCCCCGGCTTCTGGACAGTCGCTGTAATCAGCGTCTTCCGTTTTGGCCCGGGAGGATTTCAATCGCCGAGCCCGGTAATGATTGGGCTTTCGGCGTTCAAACTCTCAAATAGTGTCGGTATACTCCTGCCGCTCCGGCTTCTGGCATACTGGCCAGGCCGTAGACAAACGGCAGAGCACGCCGGAATATAACAGTATTCGCCGGCTCCTTCAATCCCGCAGGGTTTCCAGCGGTAAGGTATCCATGTCCAGATCGACCAGGCAAAAACGTCCCTCTTCGTCATCACAGCCTGTCAGTGGCGAAAAGAGTAGCTCTGTGCCCGGCTCCAGAGGTGGCGAAATCAGGCAGGGTGTGCGAAAGGTGGTGGTTGATGAGGATAACCACGGTCAGCGCGTGGACAACTACCTGATGGCGCAGATCCGGGATGTACCGCGCAGTATCATCTATCGGATTATCCGCAAGGGCGAGGTGCGCGTGAACAAGGGCAGGGTGAAGCCCGACACCCGTCTGAATACGGGTGATGAGGTGCGCATTCCACCGGTTACCCGAAAGGAAAAGCCGGCGCAGGTAGTTCCAGGCTCCCGGGTTCAGGGGGTCATGCAGGACGCGGTGGTGTTTGAAAATGATCAGATGCTGGTGGTTAATAAGCCATCCGGTATAGCGGTTCACGGTGGTAGCGGGCTGGATTTCGGGCTGATCGAAGTCTTGCGGGCGGCGCGGCCGGAGGCCCGGTTTCTGGAGCTCGTGCATCGGCTTGATAGGGATACATCGGGGCTGGTGATGGTTGCAAAGAAGCGTTCTGCGTTGCGTTATCTGCAGGACGAGTTGCGTCACAAGCGTATTCGTAAGCATTATCATGCTCTGGTGGCGGGCGACTGGCCTGGGGCTGTCAGGAAGGTCAGCGAGCCGTTGCTGCGGTTTGAGCTTGGCTCCGGTGAGCGCCGTGTTCGCGTGGATGAGGCTGGAAAGGACTCTCTCACCCGCTTCCGGGTATTGGACTCCTTTTCAGGGTATACCCTGGTTGAGGCCTCACCGGTAACCGGTCGCACCCATCAGATCCGTGTTCACAGTGCCTGGGCGGGGCATCCGATTGCCGGCGATGACAAGTATATGGATGATGTAAGCCTGCGGGCATTTCGTTCCGCCGGCGGTCAGCGTTTAATGCTCCACGCCCGCGCCCTGGACTTTACGCTGCCCTCCACGGGAGAGCCAGTTCATCTTGAGGCTCCCTATGATGAGGCTTTCAGCGAACTCATGGCCAAGCTGGCGGCGCGCCGGAAGGCCTCCGAATAATCCGTTGTTCTGTGGTTCGCAAGCAGAATGACCGCACCAAGGTAG
>JGI25131J35506_1000250_pt1 | contig 12784 bp, 10 predicted proteins | sample ETNvirome_2_1000_FD_35506 | JGI IMG/M metagenome (IMG submission 35506) | reverse complement strand
AAATTCAGGTGACTATGCCTTAAACAATCAATGGGTTGATTCACTAAAAACATCTCAACAAATTCGCCAGCAACTTATTGACCTAGTCGGTACAGAAGAAACCGGTAAAACATTTAAGCAAGTGAGCTTCCGTGAATATTTATCGCTGGTTAAACCTCCTATCGAATTTGATAACCCTATTACCGAAAAAGTAGCGGTCGTTGTTGCAAAAGGCACGATTGTTGATGGTGAACGTAAAGCCGGTGAAATTGGCGGTGATTCTACCGCAGCCCTACTTCGCAAAGCGCGCTTAGATGATAAAGTAAAAGCTGTGGTTCTGCGTATTGACTCAGGTGGTGGTAGCATGTTTGCCTCTGAGGTTATTCGTGCTGAAGTTCTGGCACTTAAAGCCGCAGGAAAACCGGTTATTGCGTCAATGAGTTCTGTTGCGGCCTCGGGGGGGTATTGGATTGCCTCTGCTGCGAATGAGATTTGGGCAGCGCCAAGTACGATTACAGGTTCAATCGGTGTTTTTGGTACTTTCATGACATTTGAAAACACCATGGCTGAGTTAGGTATCTATTCAGATGGTGTTGCTACCACTGATTTAGCAGGCTTCTCTATTGCTCGCCCACTGGATGAAAAAATGGCCGACATCATTCAACTCAGTGTAGAAAATGCCTACAAACGCTTCTTAAACGTTGTAGCCGAAGCGCGAAATATGACTCCTGAGCAAGTTGATAAAATTGCCCAAGGGCGTGTGTGGATTGCAACTCAGGCGAAAGAGCTTGGCTTAGTTGATAAACTAGGTGACAAACAAGATGCGATTGAAGCGGCAGCAGAACTTGCAAAATTAAAGCATTACGATGTTAAAACCATCAAGCAATCTTTAACACCGCAAGAGCAAATGCTACAGGATATTTTTGGCACCGCTGCTGTACAAGCATTCTTAGCTAAGTCGCAGTCTTCTGACTCTGTGCTTGCAACACAAGCTAACTTACAAAGCCTTGTTAAGCAGTTGAGTAGTGAAATTGATAATTTAAAAGATTACAACGANCCACAAGGTGTNTATGCACGCTGTTTAGTGTGTAATGTAATTCAATAAGTTACTAACTAACGCGATTTTAGGTATACTAAGCCCAGTTAATTTACTGGGCTTTTTTATGAAACGTAAACGTATATATATCGCCTATACAGGCGGCACAATCGGGATGAAAAAATCGAGCCGNGGCTATGTTCCTGCTGAAGGCTTTTTAACCGAAACAGTGGTCAACAATGCTGAGTTTAATCGTGATGAAATGCCTTTATTTGATATTCACGAATACTGCCCTTTGATTGATTCATCCGATATGTCACCGGCACATTGGCAACTTATTGCTGACGATATCAAAAGTAAATACCAAGACTATGATGGCTTTGTCGTATTACATGGCACTGACACAATGGCCTACACGGCATCGGCTTTATCGTTTATGTTTGAAAATTTGACCAAACCCGTGATTGTCACAGGCTCACAAATTCCTTTGTCACAGCTTCGCTCTGATGGTCAAGTTAATTTACTAAACGCNATGTACTTAGCAGCNAATTACCCTATTGCTGANGTCAGCCTGTTTTTCAATAACCAACTGTTCCGTGGTAATAGAGCAACAAAAGCNCACGCAGATGGTTTTGACGCNTTTGCTTCACCTAACCTTGAACCGTTAGCGTTATCAGGTATCAANATACAATTAATCAAGGGGCAATTGAGCCCGTATGTCGATAACGAACTGCAAGTATCTAACATTACTCCACAACCAATTGGCGTGCTGTATTTATATCCGGGGATCAGTCCTGAGGTTGTAAAAAGCTTGGTTAACGATAACATTAAAGCGCTTGTATTATTAAGCTTTGGCGTTGGCAATGCACCACAAGACCCTGCCTTTCTAGACATCCTCAATNAGGCTAGTAAGCGTGGCATGGTGATTGTTAATCTTACCCAGTGTTTAAAAGGACATGTCAACATGGGCGGGTATGCCACCGGTAATGCATTACTCAACTGTGGTGTTATCAGTGGCTATGACATGACTTTAGAAGCCTGTTTAACAAAGTTACATTACTTATTTAGCCAAAAGCTTGANGTTGAAACAGTGCGCCATCTTATGCAAGACAACCTACGTGGNGAGTTGAGTCGATAAAATTAANGTTTTAGATATTAAAAAGGCACCGTACGGTGCCTTTTTTCATGATGGTGAGTAATTCAACTCATTAACGGACTTTTTCGTCAATATCGACTAAATCAGTTAAATGGCAAACTTCNCCACTGTGTGTTTTGATACCGTGCTCACCGAAGTAATCACGCTGTGCCTGAACCAAATGTCCATTGCTTGGTGTTGTAAGTGTTGCAATATACGTTTGTGTTGCAGTTAACACAGGGAANGCAAGACCAGAAGCAACTGCCGCCCCTGTCACTTTACGAAGTGCAGCTGATTCACGCTGCATAGAATCAATAAACTCTACGCCTTCAGCAACATTATCTAAGTAATCGGCACGAATAATACAACCCGCTCGCCACGTTTGTAACGTTTTAGCAAGATCAACTTTCCATTGGTGCGCACGTGATGCACCTTTGATAAGCGCAAGACCTTGACGGTAAGCCAGTAAACTTGCCAACGTAAACGCGTCTTTTAATTCTTCTAGGTCTAACTCAACAGTGTTAGTTGCTTTGGCTGCATAGGTCATTTCTTTTGCAGCATGCGTATCACATGTATTTGTTAAATGGCGAGCTTGTACCGCAGCAACCAGTGAAGGCACTGCAATGCCTAACTCAAGCGCATTTTGTGCTGTCCATAATCCAGTGCCTTTGGCCCCNACTTTATTGTCAATTAAGTCAACTAAAGGCTCACCTTCAGTTGTTTNAAGGCTAAGAATATGACTAGAGATTGATAGTAGGTAGCTATTTAATGTTCCTTCAGACCAATCATTAAAAATGTCGGCAACTTCTTTTGACGTGCGATTAGTGCCCAAACGAAGCAGTTGATACATTTCTGCAATAAGCTGCATCAACGCATATTCGATACCGTTGTGCACCATTTTTACAAAGTGACCGCTTGCAGATTGCCCTACACGCGCAAAACACGACTCACCCTTGTAACTTGCTGCAACTTTTTCAAACCACGGCTCAACACGCTCCCAGCCGCCTTCTGANCCACTGGCCATCATTGCAGGACCATGGCGTGCGCCTTCGGCACCCCCTGAGATCCCCATTGTGGCGAATTCAAATTTATTTTGGAACTTAAGTTTACGGCTAATACCGTCTTTATAGTTACTATTGCCGCAATCGACGATGATGTCATCACACTCGACGCCTGCTTCCGCAAGCTCAGTACATACTTTATCAACCAATTCACCAGCAGGAACTAAAAGTAAAATTGAACGAGGCGGCTCTAAACGTCTAACCATATCATTTAAATCAGACACAATATGTAAACGGTCTGCCAATCCGAGTGCTTTCGCACAGCTTAGTAACTCAGCACCCGCATCAGGGTTCTTATCGTACGCTACTAATGTCAGCCCTTTTTCAATCAGGTTGAGGGCAAGATTTTTACCCATAACGCCTAACCCTACTAATGCAACTTGCATTTAGTGTCCTCCTCGGTAACAACTATTGGTTAGTTAATCAAAATAAATACGCGCGCATTATACCCAAGCAGCCCAAAAATGCGAGCATCCAAGCCAACTTGGTAAAAATCAGTGTGTTTAAAAGCGACGTTGTTCAAATTATATCAAAATAACGCAGGCATCGGACCAGATTTTTATAATACCCATTTAAAAGTTAAGTGTATTGACGCTACCTGACACCGGTGTCATAATATCGTCATTCAATTTTTGTATTATGATTCAATAATACATGGATTCAGATACTCATAGTTAAAAAACACATTTTTTACCTATGAGTTCTACACCGTGCCGTTGTATAAGCCCATTAGCAAGGCTTTTAGCACGACTTTTTAATAGTAAACCATCAATTCGCTTAACATCGATTAAGCGCACAGGAGAATTTGATGCTAAGACGCACAAAAATTGTTGCGACACTTGGACCGGCAACCGATCGCGATAACAACCTAGAAAAAATTATTCGTGCAGGTGCAAATGTTGTTCGTTTGAACTTCTCACATGGCGTTGCTCAAGATCACAAAGACCGTGCTCAAGCTGTACGCGATATAGCAAAGCGTTTAGGCAAGCACGTTGCAATACTTGCTGATTTACAAGGTCCTAAGATTCGCGTTTCTACATTTAAAGATGGNAAAGTAAACTTAGAAGTAGGTGCTAAATTTACGCTAGACGCAAAAATGGAAAAAGGCCAAGGCGACGTAAACGCTGTGGGTATTGACTACAAAGAATTACCAAACGATGTAAAATCAGGTGATTTGCTACTGTTAAATGATGGCTTAATTCAACTTACTGTCGACTCTGTTGAAGGTGAATTAGTGCATACCACAGTCACTGTGGGTGGCGTGCTTTCGAACAATAAAGGCATCAACCGTTTAGGCGGTGGTCTAACGGCCCCGGCTTTCACCGAGAAAGACAAAGAAGATTTAATCACAGCAACCGAAATTGGTGTTGACTATATTGCAGTTTCTTTCCCACGCAGTGGTGATGACATGCGCTATGTACGTTCACTAGCCGAAGCGGCAGGTTCGAACGCGCAGTTACTCGCTAAAATTGAGCGTGCAGAAGCGGTTGAAACCGTTGAAGCAATTGATGATATCGTCCTAGCTTCTGATGCTGTAATGGTGGCGCGTGGTGATTTAGGTGTTGAAATTGGTGATGCTGCCCTTGTGGGTAAGCAAAAGCTTATTATTAGACGCGCTCGCTCATTAAACCGTACAGTAGTAACGGCAACGCAAATGATGGAATCAATGATCGATAACCCAATGCCAACACGTGCAGAAGTTATGGACGTTGCCAACGCAGTGCTTGATGGGACTGACGCNGTTATGTTATCAGCAGAAACAGCGGCAGGTGACTACCCAGAAGAGACNGTCGCAACCATGGCGCGTGTATGTTTAGGTGCCGAGTCACAAAAAGAAACGCACGTCTCTAAACACCGTTTAGATAGCCGTTTTTCTTCTAACGCTGAATCTATTGCACTTTCAGCCATGTATGCTGCTAACCACCTTGACTCAGTGAAAGCGATTATCACACTGACTGAATCTGGTAGCACGGCTAAACTTATGTCGCGTATCAGCTCTGGTTTACCTATTTATTCGCTGTCTCGTCATGCAAGTACATTAGGNCAAACAGCACTTTATCGTGGCGTTTACCCTGTATACTTTGACTCAACTAAATGTGAAAAAGACAACATGGTTCGTGATGCGTTAAACACGCTTGTTGAGCAAGGCTCTTTAGCCACAGGTGACACTGTAATATTAACTCACGGTGACGCTATGGAAACCATTGGTGCAACTAACACGATGAAAATTGTGACGGTTTAAAAACCAATATAACGAAAAAAGGCGCAAAATTAATTTTGCGCCTTTTTTGTTTAAAATAGCGTATCAGCTTGCCAGTGCTGCTTTTACTTTATCGCGATAACTGCGGCTTACTTTTAACTCTTGGCCATTATCGAGCACTAATAAGTACTCACCGCTGACTTGAGTAACAAGTTTGCTGATTTGTTTTGTATTAACAATCGCACTGCGATGTACTCGCACAAATAACTGGGGATCAAGCTCTTGCTCAAGCTCTTTCATTGTTTTGCGTAAGATATGTGTTTGCCCATCTTGGCAATGTAAACACATGTAATCACCAGCAGCGTCAACCCATTGAATAGTAACAACAGGCACACGGACTATTTCACCCTGCTCTTTTACAGCCAGTGACTCCGGATAACGACGGTCGGCTAAGCTATCACCTGTGGCCAGNTTTTTTAAAATCTCTTCGCAATTATTGCCTGTTATACCCGCGACAAAACTCGCTAGTTTTTTCTTATGGGCGTTATCTTGTTGCGTCTTTAAATAGGTATGCACTTTCTCTACCGCCTGTTTTAGTCTGTTGTCATCGACTGGTTTAAGAATATAATCCAATGCATGAATCTCGAATGCTTTTACAGCAAACTGATCAAACGCCGTTACAAATACAATTGCAGGTAAAGGGTTCACACTTTCGCTTAACGCACGTGCTACTTCAAAACCATTCATATTTGGCATTTGAATATCTAAAAAAACTAATTGGATGTTACCACTAAGGCATTCATCTATTGCCTCTTGACCATTGCTACATAAACGAATGACTTCTATGTCGTCAAACTCAGAGAGTCGAACCGCTAAGCCTTTCCTAGCTAATGGTTCATCATCAACGATCAAAGTTCTAATTTTGCTCATTTCTTAACAGCCTTTTCAAACGGAACACGCAGATTAACTTTTAATCCACTTGGCGAATTGTCAGAGAGTACAAACGAATAGTTGTTCTCATAAAGTGTTTTTAATCGGTCCTTTGTATTTGCTATGCCAACGCCTTGAGAATTAACCAGTTGACCATCTATTAACTCAGTACCAGGACCATTATCGCCTACTTCCAATAATAGTTCATTTGCAAAAACTTGTGCTTTAATATCAATCACTCCCCCCTCATTAAGCTGCGCTATCGCATACTTGATTGAGTTTTCAATAATGGGCTGGAGGATCAAACTCGGTACTAATGCCTCTTTCGCTTGCTCGCTAACATCAACATTGACCTGAAGACGCTCATCAAAACGTACTTTTTCAATCTCTAAATACAGCATGAGTGCGTGTATTTCTTGCTCTAGAGGCACCTTTTTAATGGGATCAGTATTGAGTGTGTAGCGTAAGAAGTCACTTAATTTAGAGACCATTAAATTCGCATCTTTATTCTCTTTCACCAAAATTAAGGTTGATATTGCATTCAGTGTATTAAATAAAAAGTGCGGATTAAGTTGGTAGCGCAGCATTTTTAACTGTGCTTCGTGCGCCATTGTTGTTGCTTTTAAGGCTTTTTGACGCTCACTTTGCAGTAGTTGGTAATACTTTATACCAAAATACAAACCACTCCAGCACAGAATAATATAGACAGAGTCTAATCCCTGCTGAAAATAATAAAACCATTCATTCGGCCGGTAACCGTGTCGATAAATTTCCCATAAGTTGAATTTTTGAACGACCGCCCATAACGTNCCCGTGATATAGGATGCCCCAAACACAACNAGCATAAGAACCCATGGCGATGCATTCCAAACTTTNCGATACATATAACGCAGNGGTACTGTCATTAAACACCCNGCATAGGCGTTTAATACAATAACAAATACGTAAATATCACGCATTTCAAATACTTTTGAGCCGATATAATTCACCAACGCGTAGCCTATCCAGCCTGCTATTTGCAAAACCCAGAAGAAGCGTTGTCGATTATCAACTAATGATTGCCAATTCAAAATATCAAGTTACCTTTCGTCGTTATTTTTATTATACCGATAGTCACTCATGCAAAGCACTGCCACCTATCTTAATTTTTAATAGCCTTACCGCATTCTACAGGCATTAAAAAAGCGAAGACTTTGACGGCCTTCGCTTTTTAATCGGCAATTTATTACGCCAATTTATCAGAGGCTACTTTGTATTTAGGATCCTCAATCACGTTAACCTCGACAAGATCGCGTGCTTTATGAAGCAACTGAATACAATCTGGGCTTAAATGACGTAAATGTAATTTTTTACCCGCTTTAGCATACTTATCGGCTAAACTATCAATGGCTTCAATCGCACTGTGATCTGCCACTCGGCTATGTTTAAACTCAATAATGACGTCTTGGGGATCACTTTTTACATCGAATAATTCGGCAAAGTTTTTCACCGAGCCAAAAAACAGTGGGCCATGCAATTCATAGACTTTTGAGCCCTCTTGGTCGATATAGTTGCTTGTATAAATGTGTTTAGCATGCTGCCAAGCAAATACCAGTGCAGACACAATCACACCTACGCACACAGCAATTGCAAGGTCAGTGGCAACAGTCACACCAGACACTAATACAATCACAAATGCATCAGACTTTGGCACGCGCTTCATCATTTTAAAGCTTGCCCATTCAAATGTGCCTAGTACCACCATGAACATTACACCAACCAGTGCCGCCAGTGGGATCATTTCGATTAAGCCTGCTGCAAAAATAATGAATAGCCAATAGGAGTAAGGCCGCGCTAATACCTGATAAACGTGAGCGACCACCCGAGTTAATGTTAATCATTGATTGGCCAATCATTGCACACCCGCCCATTGCACCAAAGAAACCACAGGTTACATTAGCAGCACCTTGACCAATACACTCTTTATTACTGTGGCCACGCGTTTCTGTAATTTCATCTATAAGCGTGAGTGTTAACAATGATTCAATTAAGCCAATTGCCGCTAGAATTAATGCATACGGAAAAATTATTTTTAACGTTTCAAGGGTAAATGGCACCATTGGAATATGGAATTGCGGCAGACCGCCTGCGATAGTTGCTTGCTCGTTACCCGTCATCCCTTTTAAGAAATCAAGCACAGTGCGTGCTTCAAGGTCAAATCCAATCACAATGCCCGTCACTGTCACAATAGCAACTAATGATGAAGGTACCGCGGTAGTTAGCTTAGGTAAAAAGTGAATAATCGCCATTGTTAACGCGACTAAACCAAGCATTATGTAGAGCGCTTGACCTTCCATCCACTGTTGGCCGCCCATACCATCTGGCACTTTAAATTGACCTAGTTGGGCTAAGAAAATAACGATAGCAAGACCATTCACAAAGCCTAACATGACGGGGTGAGGTACCATGCGAATAAACTTACCAAGCTTAAATATACCTGCGAGGATCTGTAATATCCCCATCAATAANACCGTCGCAAATAGATATTCAACGCCATGGTCTAATACTAAACTTACCATTACGACGGCTAATGCGCCGGTTGCACCTGATATCATTCCAGGGCGACCACCAAAAATAGCCGTAATCAAACCAACAATAAATGCGGCATATAGGCCTACTAAAGGCTCTACATTAGCAACGAAAGCAAAAGCAACGGCTTCTGGCACCAATGCCAGTGCGACTGTCAGGCCNGATAATATATCGTTTTTAGCAGAGCTTGGCGCTTTGCTGAGTAAGTTAAACATTAAGATCCTCTTTCAAGTGTATGCATTTTGGCAAGGCGCAGAATTCTAGCAAAAACTGCCTACGTTAACAATCAGCAACAACCGTAAACACNCAGACAACAAAACGGTTAGCACGCAAAAGCACTAACCGTTTGTCAATAAAAAGCTAAATGAAGAAGGTATANTTAAAGAGGTAAAGATGTACTTCGCTTCACACAAGTCATCGTCACATTTGAGTGTACTTCTTGCACAAACTCAAGATTTAGAAGGTTATCGCGAACAAACTGCTCATACCCTTCAATTCCTTTAGAAATAATGCGCAGCATAAAGTCCATAGTNCCCGCCATGCTATAGCACTCGGTCACTTCGTCGTAGCTCATGATTAAACGTTCAAATTCAGCTAAGTTTGTTCTGCCATGATTTGATAAGCGAACATGTGCATAAACCAACATATCAAAGCCAAGCTTTTTCTCATCAAGNAAAGCAACTTTACCTTTGATATAACCATCTTGTTCAAGTTTAGCGATACGACGCCAACAAGGAGATTGAGATAAACCAACTTTATCGGCAATTTCTGCCGTTGATAAGCTAGCATCCTGCTGTAATAATGCCAAAATTTGGCGATCTACTTGGTTTAGAGACATTTTATTTCTTTTTCTTTAAAAATACTGAGTAAATTATATAACTGATTTGAATGTCAGTCTGCCTATTTTCTATTATTTATGCGAAAAAAATGCAATTTTAGCCAAAGCGTCCACTAATAAATGGATTCGTTTTTCGCTCATGCCCTACGGTAGTGTTTGGACCATGACCAGGTAAAATGGCAACTTCATCTGCAAACGATAAAATTTCTGATTTAATTGATGCAAGCAGCTGCGCACTATCGCCTTTTGGAAAGTCTGTGCGCCCTACTGAACCTTGAAAAATAACATCTCCGACGATGACCTGCTGTGTCTCNTCATCATAAAAGACCACGTGCCCTGGCGTATGGCCTGGACAATGGCGCACCGATAACTGGCTATTACCCACGCTAATCACATCGCCATGGTTTAACCACTGTGTTGGATAAAAAGGTGAAATGGGTGCAAATCCGAACATTTGAGCTTGCATTGGNAGTGAATCAAACCAAAACTTNTCGTCAATGTGTGGACCAATAATGTCAACATTAAACTTATCGGCAAGCTGTTTAGCCGCACCAACATGATCTAAATGACCATGGGTTAGATAAATTGCAATTAATTCACAACCAAGTGAGGCAAGCTGAGCGCATAATTTTTCAGCATCACCGCCAGGGTCAACTAATGCTGCTTTATTCGTCTGCTGGCAAATAATTATGCGGCAGTTTTGTGCAAACCCCGTCACAGGGACTGTAATGACTTTCATCGTTTTTATCCTTGTTCAGGTGTCTCAAACGTCATTAAAATTGGGTATTTTAAATACGCTTGATCATAAAATGGGGTACGCTCATAAAGCCAATTCAGACGCGCTTCTGGATCATTCGCAAATTGTTTATCTTCACGAATTTTCTGATCAAACTCTAATGCAAGGGCCGGTTTTTCTTTTAGCATCTGACGAGCATATGGCATAAGCGCGTAATTTTCCATGTACTCAGTACGTTGAAAAATGGTGTTAAACTCACCCCATGAAAAAAATGAATCAGGGGCTTCAGGGTGCAGCAAATGTGTTGCCAATTCTGAGTAGGGTTGCGCCGTTGAGACTTTATACCAGCCCTGTACATCTACTTGCACAGGGGCATAGTCAAATTTGGCATCTACACGAAAACGCCCTTCAAAGGGAGCTTTAGCAAATGTATAGTCGACTACGCTTGCCTGTGTCATCACTGCCGTTGGCGTGTTATCAACCTGAGTAACGTCGATACCGTGTAACTTAAGTTTTTTGATTATATTGCTATACGCAGGTGGAATGTAAAACGCACGAGGAACATGAACCGTTTTCTTAACGTCTTTTTGCCAAAAAATCGGCAATGACTCATAGTTTTTAGCTTCACCGAGGTATTTAACTTCAGCTTGCCCTGTAAGCGCGCTTTCACTGCGTGAATAGGCAATGCCTTTAAATGCGATTGTGTCGGGTTGCTTTGCGTAACTACGCTCAACAACGAGTTGTCTCGGTTTAAAATCGAGCTCTTTTTTTACAGCGGCATTTAATGCTTTATCGTTAGCTGCAAGCGCATCAATAGCGCCGTCGATAAACACATAAGTGCCTAACACACGCTGCTTGTAAGGTTTTAAAGAGTGATTTTCAACTAAAATACTAGGCAATGAACGTAAGTCACCCCACCCATTCGAATAACGAGGTGTCGCAACCCATCCTGCTAAGCCTTTTTTGAAATCGCGCTTGTCCATAACAAACACCAATGGCCCAGGTATGTGCCCTGCTTTTTCTAATTTGGCATCAATGACAGGTTTAAACAGGGTGTCTAGCGCTTCTGACACACTTGGTGACTCACTTGAGAACACAGGATTGTACCCATACGTGACATCGTATTGGTAATCAGCGCCATCTGTTACATGTACATCAATATAAAGGTCGGGTTTGAATTGATTTATAACCTGCATAACCCCTTGTATTTCGGGGGTATCAAGCTTGGTATAATCACGATTTAAGTTTAAATTTAGACCGTTAGTTCTAAATCCCATTTCTGCTGGGCCGCGTTGATTTATACGGTTAAATTGGCTGCTACGTTCGTGACCATCTACATTCAGAATTGGAATGAACAGTATGTTTACTTTACTTAAAATATCACGACGCTTTCCGGTCGCAATATCACGTAATANCATAAACATGGCATCTTTACCGTCAATTTCCCCGCTGTGAATACCCGCTTGAACAAAGATAGTTGGTTTGGTATCTGCAACAAGTTGTGTTGGCTCAAACAACCCTTGCTCATTAGCAACAAGCATTTTTATTGCGCGGCCACTGCTACTTGTGGCAATCGTTTTTACTTTAAATTGAGTAGGATTAGCCGCAACGAGTCGATCTACAAAAGCCATTGTGTCTGCATAATTTGGCGATAAGGTGCCATCACTTAATTCAAAATCAGTCGTTAATGGCCCTTTTTCTTGCATTAATGACACACTGTTACCTTGCCACGGTAACAAAGGAGGTAGGTGGCTGTCTAAAGTCACTACAGTAGATAAAAACACTAAACTGGCAAACATATCACTCTCAAGTGCGGTACTTATTCTATTAACGGGAATTATAACAACTAATTAGAATAGATTGCGTAAACTGCGGTGATTCAACAAAAAAATGGAGCAAATGACAGGACGTGATTATTTAAAGATTCACGGTTCAAGGAGTTCTAAGATCAAAAAAAGGAGCACTAGGCTCCTTTTTAAACTGTATCAAAAGCGAAAATTAAGCCGCTAGGCCTTCTTTAGCTTTTGCAACAAGCGCTGCGAATGCAACTTGGTCGTAAACAGCGATATCTGCAAGGATCTTACGATCGATTTCTACAGATGTCTTTTTAAGACCATTGATAAAACGGCTGTATGAAAGACCGTTTTGACGAGCTGCTGCATTGATACGTGCAATCCAAAGTTGACGGAAAGTACGTTTCTTAGCACGACGGTCACGGTAAGCGTATTGACCCGCTTTAGTAACTGCCTGGAAAGCTACGCGGTAAACACGTGAACGTGCTCCGTAGTAACCTTTAGCTTG
>JGI25131J35506_1000247_pt1 | contig 13033 bp, 9 predicted proteins | sample ETNvirome_2_1000_FD_35506 | JGI IMG/M metagenome (IMG submission 35506) | reverse complement strand
GGTGCCGTCGCTACGTGCATCCATCCACTCTTCCAGTTCAGGCAGCCCCAGGGCGCGGCGGCGCTGGTTTTCCAGCGAGAGCTGTTCGGCTTCTTGGGCTTCTAGCTCGCGTTGGCGCTGCTCCCGGTTCAGGCTGACGCTGGTGTGCTGTTCACGCAGCTGGCGAGCCAGCGTGGATTGGCGCTCCAGGTAGCGGAAGTTGGGGTTCTCTTTGGCGCGCTCTTCATGGCGAGTAATCAGCGTCGGCAGTACACGTTCCGGCTCGCCGTAGCGGCGGTACTGAGCGTTCTGTACGGTGTCCCAGGCCAGGGCGTTGTCCAGGCTGCTCTCGCCAATCCGCTCTGGGTCAATCAGGCTGGGGAAGGTGATGTCGGGCTCGACGCCGCGATTCTGGGTGCTGTCGCCAGAGATACGGTAGAACTTGGCGCGGGTTAGCTTGATCTGGCCGTGGCTAAGCTCGTTCAGGGTTTGAACGGTGCCTTTGCCGAAGGTCGATGCGCCCACCACAATGCCACGACCATAATCCTGAATGGCACCGGCGAAGATTTCCGACGCCGAGGCCGAGAGGCGGTTCACCAGCACGGTCAGCGGGCCGTCGTACACGGTGCCTGCTTCGCTGTCGCCGTACAGCTGAATGCGGCCCTGGGCGTCGCGTACTTGCACGGTGGGGCCACGGTCGATAAACAGGCCGATCAGCGAGTTAGCTTCCTGGAGCGCACCGCCGCCGTTATTACGCAGATCTAGTACGATACCTTCAACGCCCTCTTTTTTCAGTTTTTCGATTTCGCGGGCTACATCGCGGGTGGTGCTGCGATACTCCTCTTCACCGGCCTGCCACGCATCAAAATCAACGTAGAACGTGGGAACGTTAATCACGCCAATGCGGTGAGGAGCGCCGTCGCGTTTAACTTCAATCACTTCGCTGTCAGCTGCCTGATCTTCCAAGCTCACCGTGTCGCGGGTGATTTCGACGATTTGCGAGCGGGTCATATCCACCGCCTGGGCCGGCACCACGTCCAGGCGCACCACGGAGCCTTTCGGGCCGCGAATCAGGTCGACGACGTTATCCAGGCGCATGCCCACCACGTTGACCATTTCACCCTCTTCCTGGCCAACGGCGATAATGCGGTCGGCGGGCTCTAGCACGCCTGCGCGCTCTGCTGGGCCGCCGGGAACCAAGCTGGAAACCTTGACGTACTCACCATCCGCTTGCAGCAGCGCACCGATGCCTTCCAGCGAGAGGCTCATCTGGATATCGAAGGACTCGCCCTGGCGGGGGGAGAGGTAGCCGGTGTGGGGGTCGATGGTGCCCGAGACGGCCGCCATCAGCAGACCGAAGACATCTTCCGACTCCGCTTGGCGTAAGCGCGAGAGTTGGCCTTCATAACGTTGGCGCAGGTTGTCTTCGATCTGCTCTGCGTCTTGGTCGGTGAGGGCGAGGGTCAGGGCGTCGTTTTTCAGCCGTTTGCGCCATAGCTCATCCAGCTCGCTTTCGCGGCTGGCCCAGGGAGCGTCTTCGCGGTTGACTTCCAAGCGTTCGTTGCTATCGAACTCCAACGATAAACCGTCGTCCAATTCGGCAAGCAGCCATTCCAAGCGGTTGGTGTGCCGCTCGCTGAGACGGTTGTAAAGCGCAAACGCATCGTCTAGGTCGCCGTCGAACAGCGCGTCGGCCATGTCGTCTTCGAGGTGGCGATAGGGTTCGATGTCACGGTTCAGTAAGTAGCTGCGCTGACCATCAAGAATGTCCAGATAGCGCTGGAAAGCTTCCTGTGACCACTGTTCGTCGAAATCAATATCGGCATAATGGCCATAGCGGAGGGCTTCCGCAATTTCCACCGCCGCTTGGCGTTGTTCGTCGGTCGGCGCAAGTTGCGCCAGCGCTGCCGGGCTGGTGATCACCAGCATTACGGCAAGGGCGACCGAGCGCGAAAGCGTTGCAAACAAGCTCATCAGTCAAGCTCTCCCGGATTTGTGTACACTCATTCTTCCCTAGACCCGCAGTCAGCCTATGAGTTGCGTAGGCCGAGGGGAGCATTGTAGCAGGTCATTTCCCCTGTGAGACTCAATCATTACTGTTATGAGGAATTCCATGTCCGAGGCTTTCAACGCGGAACGTTTAACGCGGCTGTGCGATTTTTTGCAGCAGTCGCCCACGCCGTGGCATGCCACCCAGAGCATGGCTGAGCGTTTGGAGCAGGCGGGCTTTACGCGCCTGGAAGAGACCGCGAACTGGCAGTTGGTGCCGGGAAAGCGCTACTACGTGACGCGTAACGATTCGTCGGTGATCGCTTTTCAGCTGCCCGCTGGTAAGTTAACCAGCCTGCGCATGCTGGGTGCTCATACCGATAGCCCAGGGCTACGCTTGAAGCCCAACGCCACCCAATATTCAGCAGGTTGGCTGCAGTTGGGCGTGCAGGTTTACGGCGGCGTGCTGTTGGCCCCCTGGTTTGACCGAGATTTGGGCTTGGCGGGCCGCGTTCACGTGCGCCATGCCGATGGTCGCTTGGAGAGCGTGCTGCTCAACGTGGCGCGTCCGATTGCGATGATTCCGAGCTTGGCGATCCATATGGACCGCGATGTAAATGCGGGGCGCTCGATCAATCCGCAAACACAGATGGCGCCGGTGCTGATGCAGAGCGATACCGCCAAGCTGCACGAACTGCTGGGGCAGTGGTTGGAAGAGCAGCATGGCCTACGCGCGGTCGAGGTGGTGGATTTCGAGTTGGGTTTTTACGACGTTCAGCCGCCATCACTGGTCGGGCTGCGCAAGGAGCTGCTGGCCAGCGCGCGGCTGGATAACCTGCTGTCGTGCTTCGTGGGCCTGGAAGCGCTGCTGGAAAGCGATGGTAGCCAGGGCGCACTGCTGGTGGCGAATGACCATGAGGAGGTGGGCAGTGCCAGCGCGTGCGGTGCCCAGGGGCCGTTCTTGAGCGACGTGCTGAAACGCTTGAATGCCCAGGTGGGCGGTGGCAGCGAGGAGTCGTTGATCCAGCTGATTCAATCGTCGCTGATGATCTCCTGTGATAACGCCCACGCGCTGCACCCGAACTTCCGTGATAAGCACGATGAGCGCCATGGCCCGGCCATTAACGGCGGCCCGGTGATCAAGGTCAATGCTAGCCAGCGCTACGCGACCAATAGCGTCACCGGCGCGCTGTTCCGGGACGTGTGTCGCGAAGCAGATGTGCCCGTACAGTCGTTCGTCACACGGGCGGATATGGGCTGTGGCAGCACCATAGGGCCGATTACCGCCACGGAAGTGGGCGTGCCGACCATCGACGTCGGGTTGCCCCAGTGGGCGATGCACTCGATTCGTGAAACGTCCGGTACGCGAGATGTGGATTACCTGACGCGGGCGCTGACGGTGTTCCTGAACCGCCCGACGCTCTCCTGAGCTAACCAAGAAAAGTCTAGAAACGAAAAAGCCCGCTGACTGAGTCAGCGGGCTTCTGCTATTGCTAGCAGTATTCGGTGTTGGTGGCTACGCCCTGATTTGAACAGGGGACCCCATCATTATGAGTGATGTGCTCTAACCAGCTGAGCTACGTAGCCGTTCAACGGGGGCGAATATTACCCAGAGGTATGCCGCCCGTCAAGCATTTGTTTCTTTTCTCGCTTATACATTGAAGCGGAAGTGGATCACGTCACCATCTTTGACGATGTAGTCTTTACCTTCCAAGCGCCATTTGCCGTTATCTTTGGCACCTTGTTCGCCGCCCAGCGTGACGTAGTCGTCATAGGCGATGACTTCAGCGCGGATAAAGCCTTTTTGGAAATCGGTGTGAATCACACCGGCGGCCTCGGGTGCGCTTGCGCCTTGTCTTACTGTCCAGGCGCGTACTTCTTTCACGCCTGCGGTGAAGTAGGTTTGCAGGCCCAGCAGGGCGTAGCCCGCGCGAATTACGCGGTCTAAGCCCGGCTCTTCCATGCCCATTTCGGAGAGGAACATGCTGCGCTCTTCATCTTCGAGTTCGGCAATTTCGGCTTCTAACTGGTTGCACACCGGTACGACGACTGCACCTTCTTCGGCGGCGATCTCTTTGACGATATCCAGGTAGGGGTTGTTCTCAAAGCCATCTTCATTGACGTTAGCAATGTACATAGTGGGCTTGAGGGTCAAAAAGCCAAAGCTTTTTACCTGACGTTTTTCGTCGTCATCCAGGCCAAAGCTGCGCAGCGGCTGGCCTTCGGCAAGATGCGGCAGGATTTTGTCCAGCACGGCTTTGGTGGCAATGGCGTCTTTATCACCTCCTTTTACCGAGCGCAGTAGGCGCTGGCTGGCTTTCTCGACGGTGTCTAGGTCGGCCAAGGCGAGCTCAAGATTGATGGTCTCGATGTCGGCGCGGGGATCTACTTGGTTGGCGACGTGGATCACGTTGTCGTTATCGAAGCAGCGCACCACGTGGGCAATGGCTTGGGTTTCACGAATGTTGGCCAGGAACTTATTACCCAGGCCTTCACCTTTGGAGGCACCCGCCACGAGGCCTGCGATATCCACAAACTCCATGGTGGTGGGCAGCACTTTCTCAGGCTTTACGATGGCCGCTAGCGCATCCAGGCGTGGGTCTGGCATCGGGACGATGCCAACGTTGGGTTCGATGGTGCAGAACGGGAAGTTCTCTGCATCAATCCCTGACTTCGTCAACGCATTGAACAGCGTGGATTTGCCTACGTTGGGTAGGCCGACAATACCGCAGTTAAAGCCCATAAGTAACTTCCTGGCCGCTAGGGCGGCGCTACCAATAAAGCGCCTGCCAAGTGTGAAAAAAAGCGCGTGCGTAACGCGTAGAGAATNTGTGCTGAAAACGTGCTGCTATTTTACGCTATGTAGGCGGTTCATGGCTTTAGCCCAGTCGCCGGAAAGCNCAAGCGGAAGCGTGGCTAGGCACTCATCCAATGAGCGCTCAATGGCTTCTTGTTCGGCTTTGCCAGGGCGGCCTAGTACATAGTTCACTACTTGGCGCGCCTCGCCGGGATGGCCGATGCCAATCCGCAGCCGATGAAACTGATTTTGGTTGCCAAGGGCGCTGATAATATCCCTCAGCCCGTTGTGGCCGCCGTGCCCGCCGCCGGTTTTATAGCGTGACTGCCCAGGGGGGAGGTCAAGCTCATCGTGAGCGACCAGTAGGTTGTCTGGGGTAAGCTTAAAAAACTGGGTTAGCGCTGCCACAGCCGCACCGCTGCGGTTCATAAAGGTGGTGGGGTTGAGCAGGTGCAGCTCATGGTCACCCACGCGGGCTTTGGCGTATAACCCTAAAAACTTTTTCTCAGGACGCAGTTCGGTGTGGGCGCTGCGTGCAATGGCGTCCACTAGCCAAAAGCCCGCATTATGGCGGGTGGCGTCGTATTCTGCGCCTGGGTTGCCCAGTCCTATAATGGCCGTTACCTGGCTCATTTTCCCACCTCCAACGGTTCTGGAAGATATATCGTTGACTCACTGGCAGCTGCTTTGCAGATAAGCAGGGTAGCGCCACGCTGCAAAAAAAAATCAAGCGCCGAAGCGCTTGATTTTAACATCCTTGGGCCATGCGGGCATGGCCCAGGCGGCACTGGTCAGCATACGCTGGCAGCACCTTTAGCAAGGCTTACTCGGCGCTGGCTTCTGCGTCGCCTTCGCCTTCTTCTTCGTCACCGCCACGTACTTTCACTTTGGTGATGCTCAGAATGGCGTTGTCGTGCTCTTCACCGTGGGACAGGTCAACAGAAGTGACGCCAGCCGGCAGGGTCAGGTCAGACAGGTGCAGGGTAGTACCCAGCTCAACGTTGCTGATGTCCACTTCCAGGAAGTCCGGAAGGTCTTTCGGCAAGCAGCTGATGGCGACTTCGTTAGCCAGGACGTGCAGTTCGCCGCCTTGGTCTTTGATACCTACACACTTCTCTTCGTTCACCACGTGCAGCGGCACGTTCATGGTGATTTCGTGAGTAGCATCAACACGCAGGAAGTCAGCGTGGGTCAGCAGNGGCTTGAACGGGTGACGCTGCAGGTCACGAACAACCACTTGCTCTTCTTTACCGTCGATCACCAGTTTGATGACAGAGGAGAAGAAGGCCTCGTCTTCAATCGCTTTGTAGAANGCAGTTTTTTCTACAGAGATAGACTGAGCACCTTTCTCACCGCCGTATACAACGGCCGGTACTTGTTGGTTCGCACGACGCAGGCGGCGGCTCGCACCTTTCCCCAGGTCGTTACGAACGCTGGCTTGCAGGATAAAATCAGACATGGAATTTGCCTCTTGGTTTAAGTAAGGAAATGCCGCCGTCCGCGACCAGACGACGACGTTTCCAGGGCCCCAGTTGGGGGCTTATAACGTCAGGCGTTAGTGGAACATCGCGCTGACGGATTCTTCGTTGCTGACGCGGCGAATCGCTTCCGCAATCAAGCCAGCAACGCTCAACTGGCGAATCTTTCCGCTACGACGCGCATGGTCGGCGAGCGGAATGGTGTCGGTCACGACAACCTCGTCCAGTACAGAGTTGGTGATGTTGTCGACCGCAGGGCCGGACAAAATCGGATGCGTAGCATACGCGACGACGCGCGCAGCGCCGTGGTCTTTCAGCGCTTCACCNGCTTTACACAGTGTGCCAGCGGTATCNATCATGTCATCGACGACCACACAAGTGCGGCCTTCGATTTCACCGATAATGTGCATCACCTGGGCTTGGTTNGCCTGGGGGCGACGCTTGTCAATGATAGCCAAATCAGCATTCAGCTGTTTGGCGATGGCACGGGCACGCACAACGCCGCCAACATCGGGGGAAACAACCACGAGATCGTCGTAGTTTTGACGCTCGATGTCGTCCAGCAGGATCGGTGAGCCGTACACGTTATCAACCGGTACGTCGAAGAAACCTTGAATTTGGTCGGCGTGCAGGTCCATGGTCATTACGCGATCAACGCCTGCTTTCACCATCATATCCGCCACAACTTTTGCTGAGATGGGAACGCGGGCGGAGCGTACACGACGGTCCTGGCGGGCATAACCAAAGTAGGGAACCACTGCCGTAATACGGGCAGCCGAGGCGCGACGCAGAGCGTCGACCATCAGGATCAGTTCCATCAGGTTGTCGTTCGTCGGGGCACAGGTGGATTGCAGGATGAAGACATCCTTACCACGCACGTTCTCATTGATCTCGACCGCGATTTCGCCGTCGCTAAATTGACCCACCGTGGCGTTACCCATACGGCTGTCTAAGCTCTCGGCAATCTTTTGAGCGAGTTCGGGATTGGCGTTCCCGGTGAAAACCATCAATTTTGACACGCGCAGCCACCTTTGCAGTGTTGGGGATCAGGGGAGAAAACGCAGATCAACATTAGAATTGGCTGGGGTACCAGGATTCGAACCTGGGAATGCCGATACCAAAAACCGGTGCCTTACCACTTGGCGATACCCCAGCAATAACCTAATGCGATGACCGGGCGCTTTCAGCAGCCCAGAGCATCTTGTAGGGGAGAGGTGTTAAGTCCGCGCGCGACCCATGCTTGCCAGCGCTGATTAGCCAGTTCAGCCACCGTTTGCGCAGCCTCTTGTGACTCAAAAGCTGCAAACAAACAGGCGCCAGTGCCCGTCAGCCGACTAGGTGCGTGCTGCGCGAGCCAGTCAAGTGCTTCCGCGATACGCGGGTAGCGTTTTTTGACGGTAGCTTCGCAGTCATTACGCCACTCGGCCACTCCCCCCTGCAGTGCGCGCGCCATAGTAATGGGGAGGCTGTCGCGTGTCAATTCCGGGTCTTGGAAGATTGCGGGGGTTGAGACGCTAATGCCTGGGTGGATGACCACAAACCACGGGGTGTCGAGGGTCGCGGGTGTTAATTTCTCGCCCACGCCTTCGGCCCAGGCGCTTTTGCCTAAAACGAAGACGGGTACATCGGCACCTAGCGCTAAGCCCAGCTCTGCTAGGGTGGCATCGCTGAGCCCAAGCTGCCAGAGCTGATTGAGTCCTTTAAGTACGGTTGCCGCGTTGGAGCTGCCGCCACCCAGGCCACCGCCCATGGGCAGGTGCTTCTCAATTGATATAGAAGCACCAAGGTGGGTGCCGCTGGCCTGCTGCAACCGCTTTGCTGCACGCACAATAAGGTTGTCATCGTGCGCTACGCCATCCATCGATGTGGTCAGTTCGATAACGCCGTCTTGGCGCAGGTTGAAGCTTAGATAATCGCAGAGGTCGATAATCTGAAACAGCGTCTGCAGTTCGTGGTAGCCGTCTTGACGGCGGCCCACAATATGCAGCATGCGGTTTAACTTGGCTGGGGCGGGTAGAGTGAGTGGGCGGGGTGTTGCGGGCATGCCGGTTCTCTATTGGCTAAACGTATGTAAACGTATGAAAGAGGGCCGGCGCTTGCCAGCCCGAGCGCTCTATTCGGAGGCCTGCCACTGATTAACTACCAGGGTAATGCGTACATCGCCGTAGTTCATGACCAAGCGGCGCGGTAGCCACATACCTTCAGCCTGCTCCCAGTCACGGTAGTCAATTTCCCAGCCGTCTTGTTGAAGGTGGCTCGGGAAGCCGAGTTCGTCAGTTTCGAGCTGGTAGCTGGCGTGGTCGCCGGGCAGGCCGCGCACCCAGTCAGGCATGGCGCGCACTGGCAACGACCAGCCAAGCTGCTCTTCCATTAAGGCTTCCGGGGTTTCTGCTTCAAAACGGCCTTCACTGGTGGTCAGTGAGAAGCGACCCTCGCGGCCTTCCAGTACGCTGCGACCACCGCCAAAGGGGCCGCTAATCAGCATGCGGAAGTAGTAGGGGGTTTGGTTCCAGTCCAGGTTGGCGCTGGTGTTCTCTTCTGGAGTGCGTAGGCCCGCTTTGCCGACCAGGGTCCAGCTCTCGAACGCTTCCACATCTGCCTGTTGGCGCTCCCACTGGCCGGCTTGGCGGCCGCCTTCATCCGTCGGCGCTTGGCTGGCACACCCGGTAAGGGCAGCCACCGCCAGGGCGGCCACCCATAGGCGGGAAGAACGATAGAGTGATGCGGAAGGGGTGCTCACTGGCGCGCTGTTCAAAAAAGAAGTCAACATAACTGGCTCCATGTCAGTGCTGTCTATTAAGGGTAAAAACTAGCAACGGTAAAGAAGTAAGCCTTAGGGCGCGCTGGGTGGCGTAAGTTCAGGGTAACGCTCAAGTAAATCATCAATGTGAGGATGGTAAGTGGTTCGTTGCAGAATGCGTGCAATCAGCAGGCGCGCTTCGTCACTGCGTCCTAGTGAATGAAGCACCTCGGCTAAGTGCGCGGCAATTTCTTGGTCGGGCATCTGCGCGTAGGCGCTTTCTAGCCATGCCAGCGCATCGTCGGGTTTGCCGAGGCGGAAATACACCCAGCCCATGCTGTCTAATACCGCCGGGTTATCTGGGTCCGCTTCGTAGGCACGCTCAATAAGCTCACGAGCTTCTTCTAGTCTTCCGGGTAAGTTAAGGTCAGCGAGCGTGTAACCTAGGGCATTTAGCGCGTCAGCATTGTTGGGCTCGGTGCGTAAGATTTGCCGTAAGTCCCGCTCCATGCCTGTTAAGTCGCCCATCTCCCAGGCGCGCATGGCGCGAAGGTACAGCAGGCTAGTGTCATCTGGGGTGCGGGTAATTTCCCGATCCAGCAGGGCGGTGGCATCTTCTTGAAGCGACAACTCGTCCAGCAGTTGCACTTCTAACCTTACTAGGTCACCGAAATAGGCGTCGTGGCGCATGCGCTCAATGCGTAGAAAAGCGCGGGCGTCGAGTAAACGATCATCCTCAATGAGCATGCGAGCCGCCGCCGACCTGGCGGCTAAAAATTCATCACCTTCATACACTTGGCGGTAGTAGAGGAGGGCGTTGTCGACCTCTCCTTGGGATTGGGCAATAGCACCTAATAAGAAGTAGGCAATGTTGGGTATGTTCTCTTGACTAATGAGCGGCTGCAGCAGCCGGTAGGCAGGCTCGCTGTGCCCTTCTTCTAAATAGAGCTGCGCCAAGGCAATGCGTAAATCCTGGTTGCCACCGTGGCTCTCTAATAGAGCATTGGTTTGCACTTCGGCGGCGGTAATGTTGTTGAGGCGTATTTCTGCTTGGGCCAGCATTAAGATAAAGCGCACGTCGTCAGGCGCTAGGCTAAGGCCTTGCTGGGCTGCCTGCTGTGCGCCGCGGTGGTCGCCAGTTTCCAGAGCAAGGCGTGCTTTAGCTAGCCACAGGGCGGCTGACTCTGGCTCTTGCTGTTCTACTTCATCTAAATAGCGCTGGGCGGTTTGCGTTTCTCCCAGGGCAGCTTCGATCAGGGCGGTACCCAGCAGCACATCGCTGTGAAACTCGCGCTGGGAAACCTCCGGCTGTGAAAGATAGCTGCGTAGCTGCTGTGCTAACAGGTTAAGCGGTGCCTCTTCGGCGACGGCGATTTCAGCGAAGGGGGCAATTTCACCATTGCCGCCTGATTCAGCAATGGCTAGCCGCTGCTCTAGGCTATCCAGCCAGTCGCCCCGTTGGAGTGATAGTGAGGCAAGCAGGCGGTTGGGTGTTTCTGCCCGAGGGTCTAATTCACGCCAGCGCAGCGCGGCGGCTTCCATTAGTGCGGCATCATTACCAAAGCGTGCGGCGAACGTGGCCCGTTCGGCCAGCCCTGGTGACGTGTAGCGCTGGGCGGCCTCAAGATATCCCTGGCCCGCATAGCGGTAATCGCCGCGTTGTCCGGCCAGCTCTGCGGTTAGCAGGGTACGTAACCCAGCGGCATCCAGCCCGCTGGTAATAGGCGGTGCCGTCACCATTGGGTCTTCAACATGAGCGTTGGTTTCACCGTCAAAAAGAGAGGGTGACAGCTGGCAGCCGCTCAGTATCAGCGTGGCGGCCAAGGGCAAAAGTGGAAAACCCGAAAACGAACAGGGAATACCCAGTAGTGTTGCGCGATGGGGCATGCGTATCTCGATCAAGTGGCCGAGTGTTTAGCATAGCGGCTTGGTTGCCTGCGGCAAAGTGGTGTGCGCCAGAAGATGCTCGGCTGTGATAGAATGTCCCACCTTGAAAAAGAGCCGAGTCAGCGCAATTCACTTGATGAGCTGCTCTCTTAGACTTGTATTAACAAGCCAAGAAACCATGACCGACAGTGACGTGACGACCGATCCACTAGCGAAGACGCATAACCCATGACGCTTCTTGCCCTGGGAATCAATCATCGTACTGCCACCGTGGCTGTGCGTGAGCAGGTGGCCTTTACGCCGACGCAGCTGGAAAGCGCGTTGGCTGAACTGCGTAGCCTGCCACACATTAGCGAAGCGGCGGTGCTTTCGACGTGTAATCGCACGGAACTCTACTGTGTGACGGATGCCGCCGGTGAGCAGACTGTGCTGGACTGGCTGGGTCGTTTTCATAATTTACGCGTTGAAGAGCTCGCCCGCTGCGCCTACCACTACCACGACAACGACGCTGCTCGTCATTTGATGCGCGTGGCCGTGGGGTTGGACTCCATGGTGTTGGGTGAGCCGCAAATACTGGGCCAGTTAAAAGATGCTTATCAGCAAGCGCGTCAGGCCAAGGGCCTGGGTGGCGAGCTGGAGCGTCTTTTTCAGCACACCTTCGCCGTGGCTAAGCAGGTACGCACCGAAACCGGCATCGGTAAAAATCCGGTGTCCGTTGCCTATGCTGCCGTCAGCATGGCCAGCCGCATTTTCGATGATTTCAGCCGCGCCAACGCGTTACTGATTGGCGCAGGTGAGACCATCGAGCTAGTGGCGCGCCATCTTCATGAAGCTGGTGTCCGTCAGCTCACCGTGGCGAATCGTACCCGGGAGCGGGCCGAGCAGGTTTCATCGTCGCTGGGCGGTACGGCGATTACGCTGCCGGAGATTCCTGATGCCTTAGAGNATGCCGATATTGTTATCTCCTCTACCGCATCTCCGCTGCCTATATTGGGCAAAGGGATGGTCGAACGGGCGCTGAAGAAGCGTCGCCATCGNCCCGTGTTTATGGTCGATATCGCCGTACCCCGGGATATCGAGCCAGAAGTGGGTGAGCTGGCGGATGTGTTCCTGTATACCGTCGATGACCTGGAAGAGGTGATCGAAGAGAATCGTCGCCATCGCCAAGTGGCAGCCGACCAGGCCGAGTCGCTCATTGAGCACGGCGTNGGTAGCTGGCAGCATGAGCGGCGTATTCGTAATGGCGGTGAGGTNATTCGCGACTATCGCCGCCACGGTGAGGCGCTGCGCGATCAGGCGCGGGATCAGGCGCTTGAGCGTTTGGCAAAAGGCGAAGACCCGGCCAAAGTGGTTGAGCGCCTAGCGCATCAGCTGGCCAGCCGCCTAATGCATCAGCCAACGCTCACCATTCGCGAAGCGGCCTCTCAGGAAAACCACGATTTGCTTAGCGCCGCACCGCGCCTGTTGCTGCCACCGAAGCCCGCCTTTGAGCAGCCTGCGCCCCCGGCAAAACGCCAGAAGGATGATACGCCCGCATGAAAGAGACTTTGCGCCAACGTTTAGACAGCTTCTCCGACCGGTTTGAAGAGCTGGCCATGCTGCTGTCAGATCCTGAGGTGATCAACGACCAGCAGCGCTTCCGCGACTACTCTCGCGAGTACTCGGAGCTGGAAGANCTGGTCGCCGCTTGGAAGCGCTACCTTGAGGTGGAAAACAGCATTGCCGAAGCCGAGCAGCTAAGCCGCGACAGTGACCCGGAGATGCGCGAGCTGGCGGAGATGGAAATTCTCGACGGCCGCGAGCAGTTGGAAGCGCTCGACGTTGAGCTCAAGCGCCTGCTGATTCCGAAAGACCCGGACGACGGTCGCGGTGTCTTTTTGGAAGTGCGCGCGGGCACGGGTGGTGATGAAGCGGCCATCTTTGCGGGTGATCTCTTCCGCATGTACTCCCGCTATGCGGAAAAGCGCGGCTGGCGCGTAGAAATTGTTAGCGCTAGCCACGGCGAGCAGGGCGGTTATAAAGAAGTCATTTCCCGCGTGAAGGGCGACGGCGTCTATGCCCGCCTCAAGTTCGAGTCTGGCGCTCATCGGGTGCAGCGCGTACCGGCGACCGAATCCCAGGGCCGAATCCACACCTCCGCTTGTACCGTTGCGGTGATGCCTG
>JGI25131J35506_1000241_pt1 | contig 13212 bp, 10 predicted proteins | sample ETNvirome_2_1000_FD_35506 | JGI IMG/M metagenome (IMG submission 35506) | reverse complement strand
CAGCCATGCCGCCAAGCCGCAAATGGCAAGCCTAGGAGCCAGCGACGCCACGCCATCCCAACCATTTTGAGCCAGCGATCCCGCGCCCCAAATCAGCAGCCCGGAAAGCACCTCGTGGTTAAACAGCAACAGCGCGGTGGAGAGTGCGCCCAGGTATAAATTAACGACCAGGCCCGCCAACACCACCACAACAGGGGCCAAACCGCGCCGCCAGGAGAGCAGGAACACCAGCCCCACCGCCAGTGCGCCACCCGACAAGGCGACCCACTCACGCCCCACCACCAACAACCCTGGCGCCAGCAAGGTAGCGGTCATCAGCGCCAGATTAGCGCCCGATGCCACCCCCAACGTGGTGGGTGACGCCAACGGGTTGCGCAGCACCTGCTGCATGAGCACGCCCGCTAGCCCCAAACCGCCNCCGGCCAACAGCGCGATCGAGAGGCGCGGCCACCAGGCGTAATAGAGCAGAAGCTCGTCGACATTCTCGAAAGAAGGGGTCACTAATGCCTCTAGGCCCAGCGCAAAACCGCCTTGGCTCTCTAGACCGACCCAAAACAGCACGACCATCGGCAGGCTCAGCAACAGACAAGCTTTCGCGGGGGTCATTCCTCCCATTCGTTGAGCAGCGCCTAGCATGATGCCNCTCCGTTGGTGGTGGCGGGACGATTCACCAAAAGAGCGAGGGCAGGCGGCTGCGTCATGGGAGTGACCTTGGATATAAGCAAACGAGTGCATGGAAATGAGCGCGTGAATGACTGTCGAAGATTCTAAATGATAATAATTAGCACTACAATTGACCCCTTGATTTATGTCTCCGCATGAGGAACCCCATCATGGCAGCCAAACCGAGCTATCGGCTTTTCGATATCACCCTTGCCAGACGCACCCAAGTCAGCGCCTCATTAGTCAGGTTTACTTTCACTGGCCCGGAAGTCAGCCATATGGCGACCTACGCACCGGATCAGCGTGTCAAGCTGTTCTTCCCCGAAGGCGGTGGTAGTCTCGATCCGCTGTTTGAGATTGCCAAGCTGGAAGAGCATGACTGGTACGGCGCTTACCGCGCACTACCGGATGCACAGCGCCCCTCTGCGCGCACCTACACCATTCGCGCTCTGCGGCCGGAGAAGGCAGAGGTGGACGTAGAATTTGTACTCCATGGCGACAATGGCCCCGCATCGCGCTGGGCTATGCACGCCCGCCCAGGTGACCGCCTTGCCATGACAGCCCCCGACGCTAACTCGGAAGGCCCAAAGCTGGGCTACGAGTGGAAGCCGCCCCAAGGTGTACGCCGTATTCTGATCATCGCCGATGAAACCGCCCTCCCCGCCGCCGCAGGCATTCTTGAAACTCTTGATGACCTGCCGCTCAAACCCAGGGTCGAAGCGCTGTTCGAAGTGCCTCGCAGTGACGACGTTCAGCCGCTGCCCCAAGCCGCTAAGCTGCACTGGCTGGCCCGCGATGCTGAACCCGGCTGCCAACACGGTGAGCTGCTGATGAGAGCAGTGCGCGATATTGATTTGCATAAGGAAATTCAAGCGCTAGGCGGCGTGCCTACGGCAGCCACTAGCAACGACGAAAGCGACGATGAGGACGGCCCACTCTGGGAACCCGCCACCCTGGATGACAGAGCTCCCTTCTACGCTTGGATAGCTGCTGAAACCAAGGTCGCTATGAAGCTGCGTCGCTACTTAGTCAACGAGTGCGGGCTACCCAAGCAGTACGTTACCAGCATGGGCTACTGGCGCCAGGGCAAGGCCAATGGTTAAAGGAACGGCAAACAACACGGCGTTAAACAGTGATCTCACACGCAAGCCAGCTCAAACGCCTATTGGCTGGCGAGACAGCCCTGACAGCTATGGGCGGGTCAGCCGTGCGCTTCACTGGCAGACCGCCGCGCTGGTCACGCTGCAATTTACTGTGTTGCTGGCTTGGCGGGGAATGGGCGGAAACGCTATCACGCTGTTTTTGGCAAGCATTGGGCCTCATGGCTCGTTAGGGTTTCTGATTCTGATCGTGACGCTGGCTCGCCTTGGCTGGGCATGGGTCAACCGCAAGCAGCGTCCTCCGCAGCCGCTCGGATGGGATGGCCGCATAGCACGCCTTGTACATATCACTTTTTATGCGCTCCTGCTGTTGCTGCCTGCTTTCGCCATTTTGCGCCAGTACGGCCGCGGCGGGGCACTACGCTTTTATGGCATGGAGCTGCTGCCCGAAGCGGAACGCGACATCACCTGGATGATCGCCCCAGCCAAGCTCCTTCACGGCCCGCTCTCGTGGCTGTTATGTGGATTAGTCATCGGCCACATCACGATGGCGCTGATTCACCGCTTCTGGCTCAAAGACCGGGTACTGGCACGTATGGTGGGGGCAAGGGGGCGGTGAAGCATTGAGCAAAGCCACCGCACAGCTTTCGAGTAGTGCACAGCGCAACACTGCCGCCTACTCATCCCCTCGCCAACGGCTGCGTGGTTGGCTGGGGTAGCAAGCGCGGCCTAAGGTGAGGCATAATCGAACGAATCTCAATCCAACTGTTCAAGGCTACCTAGTTCCCCCTGTGCGGCCTGGACATGGGTGGCTATTCATAGAGCATAATCCAGCCGCATGGACTACGACTACCTCAACAGTCTACGTAAATACCATCCCGCTTGGCGGCTGCTGCTGGCCGACCACGCACCGCTGATCATTGCCTTCGTGCATCGCAGTTTTATCGAGCCCAATGTGCGCAGCCTGCCGGAGCAGGAGCTGGCGGCAAGGCTGGAAGACTATCTGTTCCACCTTCGCCAGGGGCTGGGCGAAGGGCACTTCCCAAAGCCCGCGCGGGAGTATCTGAATGACTGGGCCAGCGATGAACGCGGCTGGCTGCGGCGCTATTTTCCCGCCGACTCGGACGAACCGCATTACGACCTGATACCTGCCGTCGAGCAAGCCATTCAGTGGCTGGCCGGGCTCGAGCAGCGCACCTTCGTGGGGGCGGAGTCGCGATTGAAGTTGGTCTTCGACCTGCTACGTGACATCTCCCAGAACAGCGAAACGGATCCCGAGACGCGCATCGCGGAGCTGAGTCGCCGCCGCGCCGCCATTGACGCAGAGATCGAGGAGATTCGTGCCGGCCATATGGCGTTCATGGATCCCACGCGACTACGCGAGCGCTTTCTTCAGGCCACCGACACGGCTCGGGCGTTACTGGCCGACTTCCGCCAGGTGGAGCAGAATTTTCGTGACCTGGATCGCCAGGTACGCGAACGAATCGCCACCTGGGAGGGCGGCAAGGCCGCGATACTGGAGGAGGTACTGGGCCAGCGTGATGCCATTACAGACTCCGACCAGGGCCGCAGTTTTCGTGCCTTCTGGGACTTCCTGATGTCCGCCGACCGCCAGCAGGAGCTCACCGAACTGCTGGAGTCGATCCTGTCGCTGGAGCCGGTCGCTGAGCTGAATCCTGACCCGAGGCTGCGCCGCATCCACTATGACTGGCTAACCGCCGGAGAAGCGACCCAGCGCACCGTGGCCCGGCTCTCCGAACAGCTGCGACGCTATCTGGACGATCAAGCCTGGCTGGAGAATCGGCGTATCATGGATCTGCTGCGCGGNCTGGAACAGCACGCCCTGGCGGTGCGCGAGAACCTGCCAACCACCCCTTTCATGACCGTAGAGGCTCCCGCCCCCGACGTCCAGTTGGCCATGGATCGGCCGCTGTTCAGCCCTCCCATCAAGCCACGTATCGAGCAGGCGCCGCTCGAGGAGGGAACCGCGGACATCGCTGCCGACCCACTGTTCGAACAGGTCTACGTGGACAAGGAGCGGCTGCGGGCCCGGCTACGCCAGGCGCTGCAGACCCAGCGCCAGATCAGCCTGGAGGCGCTGCTGCAGCGGCATCCACTGGAACAGGGACTGGCGGAGCTGGTGACTTGGCTGAGCCTGGCCACCGGGGAGGGGCTGGGCCTCGTCGATGAAACGCAGGAGCAGGTCGTGTATTGGACCGATGACCAGGGCCAGCAGCGCCGCGCCGCCCTGCCTGCGGTGATCTTCGTTAGTGGCCACCAGGGAGCCCACCCATGAACGAGACCGGCACCCCACCCAACGAGCGCGAACCGGCGCTCTCTCCGGTGTTGATCCAACTGTTCAAAGGCGTCCTCTACCGCGATGACCAGTCTGGAGCGTGGCAGGATCTGTTGCGACTCCAGGCGCAAGTACGCGACCATGCCGGTGTATTCGGGCTGGAGCTGATCCTGGACGAAGCCGAGGGCTACGCCTATTTGCGCCAGCGCCCGACCGAGGAGGGCGAGGAGGAGCTGCCGCGTCTGGTACCACGCCGCCAGCTCAGCTACCCGGTCAGCCTGCTGCTGGCACTGCTGCGCAAGAAGCTGGCAGAGCATGACGCCACCGGCTGCGATCCGCGGCTGATTCTCTCTCGCGAGCAGATCGCCGACATGCTGCGCCTGTTCCTGCCTGAAACAGGGGATGAAGTGCGCCTGATGAGCCGCATGGACAGCCATATCAAGCGGGTAGTGGAACTGGGCTTCCTGCGCCGGCTGCGCGGCCAGGAGGAGCGCTTCGAGGTGCGCCGCATTCTCGCCGCCTTCGTCGACGCCCAATGGCTCGCCGAGTTCGACCAACACCTAGCAGACTACCGCCAGCACCTGGATAACGACGATGACGGATAATCCGCAGAACGCGCTGTTCGACTTCGCCAGCGACGACTCTCACACCGGGTTTCGGCTCCAGCGCCTGGAGGTCTACAACTGGGGCACCTTTCATCAGCGAGTCTGGCACCTGGCACCGAATGGCGAAACCAGCCTGCTCACCGGCGACATCGGCTCCGGCAAGTCGACGCTGGTGGACGCCATCACCACCCTGCTGGTACCGGCCCAGCGCATCACCTACAACAAGGCCGCCGGCGCCGAACAGCGCGAGCGTAGCCTGCGCTCCTACGTGCTTGGCTACTATAAGACCGAGCGCAGCGACGGCGCCCTGGCCGCCAAGCCCGTTGCCCTGCGTGACTTCAATAGCTACTCGGTGATTCTCGCGCAGTTCTACCATGCCGGCTACGACCAGCACGTCACCCTGGCCCAGCTGTTCTGGCTGCGCGACAGCCAAGGGCAACCCGCTCGCAGCTATGTGGTCGCCGACCGGCCGCTGACCATCACCGAGGACTTCGCCAACTTCGGCAGCGACCTCAATGCCCTGCGCAAGCGCCTGCGCCAGCTGCCCCAGGTGGAGCTCTTCGACCACTTCCCGCCCTATGGGGCGGCGTTCCGCCGGCGCTTTGGTCTCGACAGCGAGCAGGCCCTGGAGCTGTTCAACCAGACGGTCTCGATGAAATCGGTCGGCAATCTCACCGAGTTCGTGCGCGGGCATATGCTGGAAGCCTTCGCGGTGGAGGAGCGCATCGACGCGCTGATCCGTCACTTCGAGGACCTTGACCGCGCCCACCAGGCGGTGCTCAAGGCGAAAGCGCAGATCGACGCCCTGCAGCCGATGGTCGACAACCTGGACCGCTACGCCGAGGCCAGCGACCAGGCCCGGGAGCTCACCGCCTGCCGCGAGGCGCTACAACCCTGGTTCGCCGGAATCAAGGCACAGTTACTTGAGCAGCGGCGGGAGAAGCTGGAGCGGGAGCTGGAACGGCTGGCCTCGCGTATTGAGGCGCTGACCAGCGAGCAACAGCACAACCAGGCCAAGCGCGACGAGCTGAAGCAGGCCATTGCCGACAACGGCGGCGACCGCCTGGAGCAACTCAAGCGACAGATCAAGGATCAGGGCGAGCGGGCCGATGAGCGCCGTCGGCGGGCCGAGGAGTACCAAACGCTTACCCAGCGCCTGGCGCTGGACCCACTGGGCGACGAGGCGGTGTTTGTGGAGAACCGCCAGCGGGTGGAACACGCCCTCGAGACCCTGGAGGACCGCAAGGCCGAGGCCCAGAACGCGGTAACCGAGGCGGCGGTCGCCTTCCGCGATGGCCGCGAGGGTGTCGAGGAGGTCGAGCGCGAGCTGAACTCCCTACGCCAGCGTCGCTCCAACATCCCTGCCGCCATGCTGGCATTGCGTGAGCGGCTGTGCGAGAGCACCGGGCTGCCAGTGGAGTCGCTGCCCTTTGCCGGTGAGTTGATCCAGGTGCGTGATGAAGAGCGCGACTGGGAGGGCGCCATCGAGCGCGTGCTGCACAATTTCGGTCTGTCGCTGCTGGTGCCGGATGCACACTATCAGGAGGTCGCCGAGTGGGTGGACCGCACCCACCTGCGTGGACGCCTGGTCTACTACCGGGTGCGCGAGCCGAAAGGCGCCNGCCTGCCGCAGCTGCACCCGGACTCCCTGGTGCGCAAGCTCGCCGTACGGCCAGACTCCGACTTCTACGCCTGGCTGGAACAGGAGCTCGCCCGCCGCTTCGACTACGCCTGCTGCCGCGACCTGGCGCAGTTGCGCCGCGAGCAACGCGCCATCACCCGTAGCGGCCAGATCAAGGCCAAAGGCGAGCGCCACGAGAAGGACGACCGCCACGCCATCAATGACCGTGCCCGCTATGTGCTGGGCTGGAGCAACGAGGCCAAGATCGCCGCCCTGGAGCAGCAGCAGTATCAGCTGCAGCAGCGGCTACAGCAGCTGGCCGACACCCTGAGCCAGGCCCAGGAGACCCAGAAGCAACTGGAAACCCGCGGCACCCTGCTCCACCGGATCGATGTCTACCGCCACTTTCAGGAGCTTGACTGGCACACCCCGACGCTGCTCATCCAGCGACTCGAGGAGGAGCGCCAGTCGCTCGAGGCAACCTCGGATACGTTGCGCCTGCTCCAGCAGCAGCTCGGCGACTTGGAAGCAGAGCTCAAGGAGCAGGATGCGCGCCTGACCGGGCTGCGCGACGAACGCGCCACTGCACGGCTCAAGTACGATCAGGCCGGTGAGACCCAGGCCGAGGCCGAAGCCCTGGTGGAGCGTACCGCTGCCACGGTGCGCGAAAGCGACTTTCCCCGCCTCGACGCGCTACGCCCCGAGGCCCTGCCCGAGCGGCGCCTGACCGTGGAGTCCTGCGACAATGCCGAGCGGGAGATGCGCACTTGGCTTCAGGGGCGCATCGACGCCGAGGAGAAACGCCTCAAGCGCCTCGGCGAACGCATCATCGACGCCATGCGTAGCTACCAGACCGAGTGGCCACTGGAGACCCGCGAGGTGGACGTCAGCATCGCCGCCGGCGACGAGTACCGCGGCATGCTCGAGCAGCTGGTCGGTGACGACCTGCCGCGCTTCGAAGCCGACTTCCGCAAGCTGCTCAAGGAGAACACCATCCGCGAGGTGGCCGGCTTCCAGGCCAAGCTCAACCAGGAGCGCGAGCTGATCCGCGAACGCATCGATACCATCAACCGCTCGCTGCACGCCATCGACTACAACCCCAACCGCTATATCCGCCTGCAGGCCGAACCGACCCCGGATCCCGAGGTACGCGAGTTCCGCGAGTCGCTGCGCGCCTGCACCGAAGGGGCGCTGACCGGTTCGGAAACCGAGGAGTACTCCGAAGCCAAATTCCTGCAGGTCAAAGCCATCATCGAGCGCCTGCGCGGGCGGGAGGGCCAGACCGAACCCGACAAGCGCTGGACACGCAAGGTCACCGATGTGCGCAACTGGTTCGTCTTCTCCGCCTCGGAACGCTGGCGAGAGGACGACGCCGAGCACGAGCACTACACCGATGCTGGCGGCAAATCCGGTGGTCAGAAGGAAAAGCTCGCCTACACGGTGCTGGCCGCCAGCCTGGCCTACCAGTTCGGCCTCGAAACGGGCGGGCAAAGTTCACGTTCATTCCGCTTCGTGGTCATCGATGAAGCCTTCGGCCGCGGCTCCGACGAATCCGCCCGCTACGGTCTGGAGCTGTTCCAGCGGCTCAATCTGCAANTGCTGATCATCACCCCGCTGCAGAAAATCCACATCATTGAGCCCTTTGTGGCCAACGTCGGCTATGTGCACAACGACGGCGGTCAGCACTCGATGGTGCGCAACCTCAGCATCGAGGAGTATCGCGCCGAGCGCGCCGCCCGCAGCATGATAAGCGCGTCATGAGCTGGAGTACCCCTGCATCCATCCGCGCGCAGGTGGAAAAGGCCTGGGACAGCGGCCGCCTTCTCGCCGCCCGGGTGTCCGGCGAATCGCCGTTCCCCCTGGAGATCCGCCTGCGCCGCCCCAGCGCCCGGGACATCACCGAGCGCTTCGGCGCGGTGATGGACTGGGTGAACGCACTGCGGGAGCAGAGCCGGGAGAGACGCGGCTACGGCTACGAACTGCGCTGGCAGCAGGTCAACAACCGGGTTCACGGCAGCAACGCCATTCCGGTGGCAGCGATCATCGCCGATGAAACCCAGGCCCTGCAGCTGATCCGTCGCCAGCAGGATGCCCAGCGCTTCCAGGCCCTGGTCGACANCCTGCTTCACCACCACCTCGAACTGCAGGATTGGATAGCGCGCCACCCCCTCGCCGTGCTCCGCCATGCCCACGACTGGCCCCGCCTGCTGGCCGTACTGGCGTGGTTCCTGGCCCACCCGCGGCCAGGGCTCTACCTGCGCCAACTGGACATTCCCGGCGTCGACACCAAGTTCATCGAAACCCGCCGGGGCCTGCTCGCCGAGCTGCTGGATGTGGTGCTACCGGCGACCGCCATCCACCGCGATGCCAGCGGCGTTAAGGGCTTCGCGCGCCGCTATGGCCTGCGCACGGAAGCGCCGCAGATCCGCTTCCGTCTGCTCGACCCGGCGCTGTCCATTCAGGGCCTGCGCGATATCGCGGTTCCGCCGGAGGAGTTCTCCGGGCTGAGCCTGCCGGTGCAGCGTGTGTTTATCACCGAGAACCGCACCAACGGCCTGGCCTTCCCCGAGACATCCGCCAGCCTGGTGATCTTCGGCTTGGGCTATGGCCTGGAGAGGCTGAGAGAGATCCCCTGGCTGCACGATAGCGCGCTCTGGTACTGGGGCGACATCGACACCCACGGCTTCGGCATCCTCAACCGCCTGCGCGCCAGCTTGCCCCATGCCCGCTCCCTANTGATGGACCGTCCCACTCTGATGGGCCACCACCCCCTGTGGGGCCAGGAACCCGAGGAGAAGCGCTACACCGGCCACCCCACCCGGCTCACCGCCGACGAGCAGGCACTGTTCGAGGAACTGCGCGCAGACCGTTTGGGCGCGAGGGTGCGACTGGAGCAGGAGCGCATCTCCTTCAGCGCCGTCGAGCGTGCNGTGGCGGCGACCGAGGTCATTACACAAGGGCGTTAATGCGCACCGCTATCGCGATGCTACGCATGACCTAACGCTGCATCGACTATCGGTAACAAGCTAGCAGGGTGCGGGTAATTGAATCAGCCCNGAGTTGAGAAATGCAAGGAGGTCAAGCACGAGAGATAGAAGCAACGATTCTCGTTTACTCTATGGAGATCGACTCCCTGTAAGATAAACTCCTTGCACAAGGAAACCAGCATGTTCGAGGTCAAGGGTGCCACTTTCGTTTCGAGATCAACGGCAAATGCCTGCTGCATTCTGTGGCGCACCGTTTCAAAGAGGGCAAGATCTACGGGTTGATCGGCCATAACTCTACTCGTCGATTTGATCAATGATCTACACCCAGACTTACCGAATATTGCCTCGGTAGACATACTCAACCCGACGAGGCTGCTCCGCGATATAGTACGCGTTATGCCAAGCCGCTGGGCATGCTAAACTGCTATTTGTATCGCTGTTTTTTGCTCTGGAGGCCGCCGTGACGAATTCCCACCGCCGTAAGTTACCCATCGGGATTCAGACGTTCTCGGATATCCGCGAGGGCAACTATTACTACGTCGATAAAACCCCGCATATCGAGCGTTTGGTTAATCAGAACAAATACTATTTCCTATCGCGGCCGCGCCGCTTCGGCAAAAGCCTGTTGCTGGATACCCTGCGCTGCCTGTTTGAAGGCCGCCAAGCGCTATTTGAAGGGCTCTATATTCATGATAGGTGGGACTGGCAGCAGCGCTACCCGGTGATTCGTATTAGCTTTGCCGATGGAGTGATGCAGAGCCGTGAAGGGCTGGACGAGCGTATTCGTGAGCAGTTAAGGGTTCAACGCGAGCAGTTCGGCATTACTCAGCATCATAAAACCGATATACCGGGTGAATTTTCTGCCCTAATCCGCGCCGCCCACCAGCAGAGCGGCCAGCGGGTGGTTGTGCTGATCGATGAGTACGACAAACCGATTCTGGATAATATCCTGGTGTCGGAGCGCGCCCGAGAACTACGCGAGGGCCTGAAAAACCTTTACAGCGTTATCAAAGACGCCGACCCGCACTTGCACTTTGTGCTGCTTACCGGTGTTTCCAAGTTCAGCAAGGTCAGTCTGTTTTCGGGCTTGAACAATCTGCGCGATATTACCCTGTCGCCCGACTATGCGACCCTTTGTGGCTATACCGATGACGACATTGATACAGTATTTGAACCCGAACTGTCTGGGTTAGACCGTCAGGAAATCAAANAGTGGTATAACGGCTATCGTTGGGGTGGCCGAGAGGTTACGTCTGTCTACAATCCCTTCGATGTACTGTTGCTGTTCCAAGAACAAGAGTTCGGCCCGTACTGGTTTGAGTCTGCGACGCCGACGTTTTTGGTCGATATCCTCAAGCAGCGGGGAGTGTTTACCCCTCGATTGGAGACCTTACAGGCAAAAGCGCAGTTGCTAGGGCGCTTTGATGTGGATGACATCACCACCGAAGGGCTACTTTTTCAAACGGGTTATATCACCATTAAGGACGTGCAGGAGCCCATACTGGGCTATCGCCTCTATACGCTAGGCTTTCCGAATCGAGAGGTGGAAAGCAGTCTCAACGATTTATTGCTACCGGTACTGGGTATCAACGCAAGCGAGGCACAAACCCATCAACTGGCGTTATTCGATATTTTTCAGCGCCATGATCTGGCTGCTTTGGAAGCTCATCTCAAAGCCCTTTATGCAGGACTCCCCCACGACTGGTACCGCAACAATCCCATTGCCCAATATGAAGGCCACTATGCCAGTGTCTTCTATAGCCACTTTGCCGCTCTGGGGCTGGATGTGACGGTGGAAGATGCCAGCCACCACGGCAAGGTGGATATGAGTGTGGACGTTGGTGGGCATATTTACCTGTTTGAGTTTAAGGTGGTCGAACAACTGCCAGAAGGTAAAGCGCTGACGCAAATCAAATACAAGGGCTATGCCGATAAGCACCGCGCCTCCGGCAAACCCATACACCTGATCGGCGTGGAGTTTTCCAGCACCCAGCGCCAGATTGTAGCGTTTGAGGTGGAGACCTTGGTTAAAAGCTCTTGAACCATCCCTGGCTCAACAACCCTACGGCGGTTCGATTGCCTCCATTTCCACACTAGTCGGCTGCTCACCATCTAGCTGCTCTGTCGCCAACAGCTTGCCACTCTCCAGCCGCACCAACCTATCCGCGAGGTGGAAATAGCGGTCATCGTGGGTGATCACCAGCACCGCTTTGCCCATGCGTTTTAGCTCGAGCAACACCTCGCAGTAAAACACCTCTTTGAATAACGGATCCTGATCCGCCGCCCACTCGTCAAACACCAAGAAGGGCCGACCCTCAAGGTAGGCAACCACCAGCGCCAGACGCTTACGCTGGCCCTGGGAGAGTGCTTGGGTGGTGAACGCACCGTTTTCAACCCGCACCTTGTGCTGCAGGTGCAACTTGGCCAGCAGGCGGTTACCCTCTTCGTCCAGGCCGTCACGTGGAGCCTCTAACAGGCGCCCAAAGAGATGGAAGTCTGAGAACACCACCGAGAAGAGCTGCCGGTAGGCATCCCAGCCATCCGCTTCGACCCGCTCGCCATTGAGCAATACCTCGCCACCTTCCGGCGGGTAAAGCCCCACCACGACTTTGGCCAGCGTGGTCTTACCGCTACCGTTGTCCCCACCAGAAACACCACTTCTCCCGGCGTAAAGCTCAGATTAATCGGCCCCAACTCAAAGAAGTCATCGCTCTGCTCGTGATAGTACTGATGGGTGACATCGCGCAACTCGAGACGCTGTAAAGCAGGCACCTGAGGTGACGCTTGCCTCTCCTGACCCTGGGGCATCTCTCGTGTGATATCATCAATTCGACTAGTTACATAGGCTCAAGTTTCTATGATAGCGCCAATGATAACTCACTACCCTCCACGACGCTGTTTGATGCATCCATGAGCTATGATTTTTCAAGTATCGATGCAAGCTTTGAAGGCTGGCATGCACAGGTCAATGCGAACAACGTTACCGACAAAGGAGTCTGTAAGTCAAAGACGGTGGTCGCTTCTGAAATTTTCAGATAAGCATCCTAAACCACATCATCGGCTTGGTCGGCACTGCCCAAGACTTTCGCAGCGACACTACAGAGCACAGACCGCTGATTGACGAAGATATCCTCTAACTCAGCGCTCCAGGTCTGGGTATTCACCGTTTGGCCTCCTACCGTGTTCAATGCCAATACTGCAAAAAATTATTGTTATCTTTTGGAAAAGGCAAGTCAATCGGCTCTGCAAAACGAGGTCGTTCTAACGATATACCGCATCGACAAAGCCACGGCCCCATCAGCACACCCTGAGGTCAACTCGATAACCCGCGACACTCAACTAGACGCCTTTTGCTCCAACGAGAGACTCGCTGAAGACGACCGGCCTTCTTACCCGCACACTGCTGCTAGCCTGGATATTGCATCAGACATGAAAAAGGCGGCTGAAAATCGGTTATAATTCAAGAGCCTAACCAAGAATTAGCCGACACAGNCGCCATGACAAAATGTACCACGCCCACCGCCACCTTTCCACGCTGCAAAGGACGTCAGGTCATCGCCCGTTTCGATGGCGGTGATGTCACCTCTGACGGTGGCATCCTGCTGCTGAGGCAGCTCGATCGCGAGATGGGCCTGACCCGCGCTATCGCTCGCCGGCTGAGTGATGACCGCGATCCTCAACGCTGCCTGCATCGCACCGAAACCCTGGTTCGGCAGCGCGTGTTTGGCCTGGCGCTGGGCTACGAGGATCTCAACGACCACCAGGCGCTGCGTCACGACATCGCCCTGCAGACCGCCGTCGATACCGATGGCGTGCTGGCCAGTCAGTCCACNCTGTGNCGCTTCGAGCAGCAAGCTGACCGGGACTGGGCGATCACCATCCACGAGGAGATGATCGAGCAGTTCATCCGCTCGTTCCGGCGGCCACCCAAGAAGCCGCT
>JGI25131J35506_1000204_pt1 | contig 15375 bp, 21 predicted proteins | sample ETNvirome_2_1000_FD_35506 | JGI IMG/M metagenome (IMG submission 35506) | reverse complement strand
AAGCGTGAGGGGTATTCCGGCCCCACCAAGGTGCTTATCCAGCAGTATTGGCGGAAACTCCCGTATTTAGCCCCAACCGATGTAACAGGCTCTACTATTAAATTGACCTTGGTTAAGCCAATGGAAGCCTTGCCAATGGAATTTGCGACTCCGAATTGGCGGGTAAAGGTTAAGCCCAGTCTGCATAATTTAGTGGAACTAACCTATACTAATGGAACCGAAGACCCTGTATGGGTTTACGGGGGTTATGTAGCATCATGGAAGGCTACCAATTATACTGATTGGCAGACCCTTGTAATCCAAGATTCACAGGAACCTCTCAGGGGTGGCTATCTCCGCACAAAGGTTACGGCATATGAGCCACATATAGACCGTTCTGATACGGATACTGATTTTGGTGTCCCCCCAGCCTTAGATGAAGAGGATTAGTAATGGGTAAAGAAGATTTTAAAGAGTTCACTCCATCAGGGGCAGATGAAGTGGGTAAAATTGATAAGCAGGATTGGGAATTACCTCATTCTGTATCCGCGCCCCCCGAAGGTTTTTCCACAAATGTGGAGTCTACCTCCTATGATGGGTATGGTGAGGAGCATACAACAGACTACCACCCACCCGTTGAGCAGGGTGAGTTTCTACACCCCTTCAAGGTGAACCGCTACAAAAATGAAGACGACGAGTCAGAGGTTCGTGTCCGGCTTGGGCGTTTATTTTATAATGCAGGTGGTTTGAGTATGTCCAAAGTCGAACCACACGGGCCTCATGGAGAAGTGCAAAATGTTTTGGATAGTGGTGGTAGTGCAACAGGCGATACAACAGCAGGAACGACCCCTATGATAGGGGCTAACAACTCTTCTGACGATGGCAATACAAATGGCCTTTGGCCTCAAGCAGATAAGCCCTCTGTAGATGCTAGTGAATATGCGGCTGGCCTTTGGGCACTTGAGTCTGCTTATGGGGATACTCATGTTGCTAACTTTGGAACAGCCGCTTTACTCACCGGAGAAGGACATATACCACTACAGTTTTATGGCCCTGCCGCTGGCGACCCCCCAAGTTTTCGTAATGGGGATAAAAAGATGTTTGCTACACTACCAAGTTTTGATGGGGTTTCTTCGGTATGGCTCATGTATTTAATATATCCCCCTGCGGAGCTTGGGGTTCCTGCCATATACTCAGGAGGGGGTTCAGGAAGGGAAGGGGTTCAGTTGGTGCATGTAGAAGGGACTTCTGCACCAACTACTCTCGCTGAATTAGCCCAAGCTGGAGCCGCAAGGGCACTTGGTACTGATAGAAAAGAATTGATGTGGCAAAATCCTAGGAATGAGGGTGAAGCAGGGAATAGGGTGGCTGATTTCAAAGCACTTGAAGACCTTTCAAGCACATCAGATTCCGATGCGCGTAAGACTGGGGTTTTCTATTTAAAAATAGCCGAACTAGCCGCCATTGATGACGAGGATTCAGAACCAGTAGATCAAATCATCCATGATAATATTTACCTAACCCCCACTTGGTTCACTCTAGGGGTTAACAACACATCAGGAACTTCAGGCAACGGGCTTGGTTACAATGGAGCCGCCCCAGCATAACCAGCCCCTTGAAATAGCCCCCAAAACCCCTATATTAACGAGTCATGCCAACGGGACAAGTAGGAACATTAAAGGGTAAATACAGCCAGTATCTGGATGCGGGAGCCGCTACCGATGCTGATTGGTATAAGGCTTTGAACGAGGTCATGCCCCGTGTTTTCCATATGGGGTTTTGGCGGGATATGATGACCACGCTTGAGGAGCAGGATGTCAGCAGTGGGTATTTTACATTACCTGCCGACGATGCTTCAACGGGTGTCGGCTATGATAGTATTCTCCATGCTATCCTGGATGACAGCCCAACGGCTTTATTCTCCATTTGGCATGATTACCGGCTCTTTGGGGAGCCTAGTGCAACTGCTGCGGCTGATGTCACCTCCCTGTCAGTAGGTGTATATGATGATGGATACTCAGGAGCCGGAGGCCGAAGGAGGTATAGGGTTTCCCCTGTTGATTCCAGCACAAAGGCTACATTCCTCATGAAGAGAAAATGGGTGGACGTTGCTATAGATGACCACTTAGTGTTCCTTCCTAATGACCCATCAGTCATCAAACACGCCCTCCTGGGCAAGCTCGCGGAAGACAATGCCGATGTCCAACGCGCTGAATACCATTGGCAAACGGCACAAAAGCTCATTGACGCTGACCTTGACTCATACAGGGGTGGCGCAAGACCAAGACCTTATATTGCCCCAAGCGGTCCTGGTGGTAGGGTAGTGGGCATGTATTAATTTCAAAACAAACAAGATAATTAGCTATGGCTACAACAAATATAGACAAACAATCCTTCGGTCAGGCCGGAGCGGTATATGAATCAGGCACAGATAATAGAACAGGTGAGTTTTGCGCCCTTACTATTACGGAAGACACCAAGTTTGAATATTTGGAGTGGGACGAGTTAGATGACGAAGGCCAGGATGTGGGCGCATTGAGGGTCGCAGGTGATTCACACAACGCTGCCAGAAGACTTGCACACACCACAGAAGGAACCGCTGATACAATACCTGCTGGTATAACCATCTATGGGCAAATTTCCCGCTTCAAGTTACACAGCGGGGCTGTTCTTGCCTATCTATCCGCCTAAAAAACAATGGCTCCCCGTTTAGGATTAGGTGGCGGTGTAACGGCTAACCCCGCGAGTGGGTTGTTTGCCAACCTGTTGCTGGATGATTACCCTGATGCGATGTTCGCGTATTCGGTGCGTAAGTTATCGAATGACTATTCGGGGTATGCGATGAAGGTCAGGGAGTCTGATGGTGATGAGGAAGCCGATGTTGGTTTCGATGCGGCAGGGACTATTTCATTAAGCTCCCCTATTGCTAATGAAACGGGTGGTTCCGGCCCCACTTTGGGGGATTTTGTGGATGCGGGTGGAGATGATAATGGTGCTTATGTTACTACTTGGTATGATCAGTCAGGTAACGGACGGAATGCCACTAACACCACCGATGCTTATCAACCGCATATTGTCGTAAGTGGGGCTATAAATACGCAGAACTCAAAACCTGCGATTGATTTTAACCTGCGCGGAGGTGACTCCACCAAGGTTAATTTATCGAATACTGGTTGGGCAACAGTATCCCAACCGTTTACCCTGACTGTCGTAGCTACGGCAGATGAATCTGGAGGATCATCTAACCAACAGTTATTAGATGGTGATGATAGCACTTCATCGAATAGGGTAATTCTAGGCTTTTTATTTGGCGCATCGCTTATGCAGGGGGCATATGCGGGAAGCACTAAGTATTTAGTAGCACCGGCAGATTCAGCAAACACTGATCAGCAACATTGGTTTGCTGTATATAATGGTGATCCCCCTGACAGCCTAATGTCATTTAATGGCTCTGATGTTGTTGACCCAGAGGCGGGACTCCCAAGCTCTCAAGTTTGGGGGTTGCATACTAATGCGATGGAGGGGTTTCGGCTGGGGGCAAGGTATAGCCAGACTTATGGCTGGAAGGGTGATGTCCAAGAGTTTGTGGGGTGGCCTAGTAGTCAGTTAGCTAATCAGGCGGGGCTAACCGCCAACTCAAATTCTTACTTCTCAATTTACTAATGAGCTATTTACTATTTACCACCGAAGCAGAAGCCGTAGCTCGCACTGATCAGGCGGGGGCGGACAAGGGTTTAGCTTATCATGCTCATAATGAGCCTGACGGCACACGTTATGTGTGGGGTGTCCACGTTGAAGAAACAGAGACTAATCCCCGCGCATTCCTTGATATAAATGGCTACAAGTTAGGCTTACTAACTCCCACCGAAACATCAGCCTTGGTCGATGAACTACCCACCGATTGGACGCACTCTGAAGACCCATGAACACCAGTGAAATTTTAACGAAGGGAGCAACAGGAGTCGCTGGATCGATCATCGCTGTTGTGTCACCTTACCAAGAGCAGGTGGAGTGGACAATACAAATCATGGGAGGGTTATTAGGAATTGCAGTCGCTGTAGTTTCGCTCTACCATCTGTTAAAGAACAAACGAAAAAAATGAGCAAAGATGCAATTCTTGGAATTATTCGTCATATTTGCACCTTCGGGGGCGGATTTGTGGCTGAAAAGGGGCTGGCATCCTCTGATGAGGTGACTACGGCTGTTGCCGCACTTGTGACCCTTGTCGGACTTGTCTGGTCAGTGCTGAATAAGCGGAAGAAGTGAAGTTCTTCCGGCTTATTACAGCCGCGCTGGAAGCATACATAGCGTATGCCGACTGGCGCAAAAGAACCTACGCCTATGACCTGGAAGATGAAATTGATCGCCTTGCTGCCGATGGTAGCCCTGCTGCAAAGTTGCGGCTTGAAAGGCTCGCGCCGCGCCTTGAACGAGAGCGCGATGTATGATCCCCCGACAGTTACCCTCATCGAAGGATTTAAGTATCCTTTCGTTGAGGGGACACTGATGGGCAGGGGGCAGAAGTTCCATTCTGATTACAGCTACCGGCGGGCTATTGTTATAGGGGGCGGGAAGTAATGCCTGAAGAAGCCAGCAAGAAACACTTCCCAGAGGACGAGGGGTGGGGTGTGTTGAGACCAGATGCACTAGACGAGGAAACGCGACTGCGCCGTATGCAGCAAGAGTATCCTAAATTTGAACCAGACGGTGAAGGGTATGACTATAAAACGGCTGATAAGCTTATAGATGAACGTCCATTGACAATGCCCAAGCCACCCATACCCAGTTATGGGGAACGGGCAACTGGAGTAGCCCCACAAAGTAATGAAGGGGCTTTTCAGTCTTGGCAGTGGCATGAGGATGAGCAAGATTGGGGGATACACTGGCCTAGTAGAGACCCAGATACAGGGCTACTCCTTAAAGGTAGGGGTCATGAAACCTGGGACTTACTGGAGAAGGGAGAAGCTGAAGCTGGATATCATATATATCAAGACCCCAAAACGAAAAGGTATAAGTCAGAGAAAATAGGACCACCTTTTCTTGAACAAGATGAACCCCAGTCCGAAGCTCCTAACCCTCTCTCTACACCACAGCCATTTGATATTGAGACCATTGAACGAGGGTTTAAGGCTCCAGGAGAGGAAGCCCCCCTCCACATACCTAGACCGCAGCCAATTAATATTGAGGCTATTGAACGAGAGTTTGAGGCGGTTCCGGCTCCCCTTGGAATACTTGCCAAAGCCAAGAAGCAGGGGAAGCGCCGGAAATTCTTCTCTTGAACAACGAATGGCCTAAATGATCTTCCGCATCGTAAACACAGTGATCATCATAGCCATAATCCTATTGGCTATCGCAGCCTTGTTCATTGTCCCCTTAACCTCAATCCTATTTGGAATAGGTCCCACATGATAGCCCTTTGCGTAGGACACAGCCGCCAGGGTGACAGCGGAGCCTCATCAGTGGATGGGACTACTGAGTGGGACTACAACTGCGATTTAGCTGGAAAGATAGCGTCCAAGACCCGCCAAGATGTACGAATATATAGTGCATATGAGGGTAACGGTTACACCAGTGCCATGCGCGGGCTTGCCAAGAAGCTCAAGAAAGATGGAGCAGAGTTTGCCGTAGAGTTGCACTTCAATGCCGCCAGCCCGTCTGCCACTGGACATGAGTGGCTCTATTGGAATAGTAGTGAAAAAGGAAGGCTCCTGGCCCGTTCTCTACGGGATTCTATGGAAGATTCTTTCCCCCAACTTACCAGCAGAGGCATCAAGGCGCGGGCGAAGGGGTCTCGCGGAGCCAGTTTCCTGCGCCTGACCCATTGCCCTGCTTGCATTGCAGAGCCTTTCTTTGGATCCAATACGGACGACTGGCAACTGGCTACAGCCCATAAGGACGGGTTGGCTACAGCGATTACAGGTGGTATAGTTCTTTATAACGAGTTAGCCAGCCAATGGTAGCCTACCATGAAATTTCCCAAGACAATCACAATCGCCGGACGGCGCATCAAAGTGGTTATTGGGGCGTTCAAGGGAGCCGATAGCGACACCTTTGGGGAGTATTTCCACGATGACAAGCTGATCCAGATCAACACAGGTCTAAATGACAAGGTAGCGTTAGAGACATTGCGCCACGAAGTGATGGAAGCCGCGCTGCTCATATCCGGTGTAGGGTTTTCAGAGAGATACGAACAGGAAGCCGTTGTCCGGTGCATGGAGGAGATATTTTTCCCCGCCTGGGAAGTCATACTAAAGCGTATAGATTTCGATAGATGATAAAGTTTATCCTCATCCTGCTGGCTTCACTGGGTGTTGCATTGGCGGAACCACCCCCGTTACCACAACTGGTAACATTCTTTGATAGGGACGAATTTGTATTTGGGATGTGGTGGGTAAGCGCGGGGGCGGGATACAACTACATACTAGAAGTCAATGAACTCGACGGCTGGGGGTGGTTTGAGGTTGCCGTTTGGGAAGCACCCCCGAAGGGAGCCGTCATGTCTGGCTACACATTTACTTCTGGTGAAGCAATTGGTCGTGTTCGCGTTGAGCGTGTCGAGCCTCAACCTTCTCCTCGCGGAGCCATTAATTGGCGTATATTGACCCCAGTTAGATTCTAAATATTATGGCTAATAGACAATTTTTCACACCAAGAAACACGGAGCTTGCCCAATCTGAAGTTGGGATATTCATGACAGATGAAGACCCCTACGGTGTGGGGGCAATAAGTACCGGTAAGGGGGATTTGGGGGGCAAGTCTTATGGGACTTTCCAGATGCCAAGTAATCCGTCTTCCCCAGGAGAACAATCTAAAGCCCAGCGTTTCGTAGAGGAGGGGATTCCTGAGAATTACCAGCAATATTTCAAGGATGATAAAGGCCAGTTCCATAAGGCAGGAACCCCTGGGTTTGATGCTGCTTGGAAATCTTTAGAGAGATTTGCCAACCAAGGGTTTGGGGAAGCCCAGCAGAGTTACATCTATAAGGGAGATTCTAAAAATGTAGGGCTTGATAAGTATCTTACGGGCTTTAAAAGCACCACTGGGAGGGGTATCGATGAGTATGGTGATAAAGCCCGCAATATAATAGAGGGGGGTTATAATCAATATGGGGGGTTGCACCACAGCCATGTTAAACAGGCGGTGGCTGAACGAGACGCAGCCATCAAAAACAAAAAGACATTTACCGAAGACGATTTTATGCGGTCTTTGATAAAGTCAAAACTGGGGAAGGTGGAGGTGAATTTCAAAAGCTCCCCTAAAGTTTGGAAAGGTGTGCGTAACCGGTTCACGGGGGAGTTGGCAAAGTTCCCAGTTACAGCGGCTCCGGCTCCAGCCAAGACTTCTGGGCGGAAAGCTACAAGAACTGCTCCTGCCCCTGCTCCCGCTCCTGTCCGAAAGGCCACCAGAAGGAGACCCTTTCTGCAAGCTATAGAAGATAGGTTTAGCAGGTAGCCTGAGTGTATGAGCCGCCCGCGCAGAGGAAAAAAGCGGTTCAAACATCTGGAAGACCTTGTCGTTTTCACACCGTCCAGCGATGATATAGCGTTGGCTCATGAGCGATCATGTGCCATGGGCATCCTCCCTGGTTCCTATATGCGTGGCATGGGGAACTTAACAGGTTGTCTGGGCGAGATTGCGGTTAAGGCATACCTGCCCCGCAGCCGGTATGTGGGGGATAAGGTCTTTACCCATGATGTTGTCTACAGGAAGCAGAAGGTTGAGGTAAAGTCCAAGACCTGTAGTGGGCAACCTAAACCGGAGTTCAGCGCCTTTGTAAATTGTAAAAAAGACATCATCCCTGAGAATGATGTCTTTTTCTTTACCCGTGTAAGGCGGGATCTTGCGCGGGTTTATCTGGTTGGTTGGTTATTGGCTCCCATTTTCTTCGATGAAGCCACATTCAGGAAGGTAGGGGATAAGGATGATACGGGGTTTACATTCAAGTCCAATGGTTATCAAATAACTATCGGGGAACTAAGCCCGCCGGCTCAGTTTAAATAAGCGTGTGGATGAATATTGGGGCGCTTTCACAGTCTTCTGTGGCTCCTACAACATTCCCCCAGAATTGGTCCTCTGCATCAGAGGTAGACAACCCTTGGTTGGTGAGTGCATCAATACAGAGTTCAATGCTGTAGACAGCCCTGGGTGGCTCAAGGGAGGCTCCGATAAAGGCTCTGTCAAGACCATCAGCCAGGATGACCTCTTCAGCCTCTTTGCCAAGTTTGTCCTCAAGGAATTCAATTACTTCGTCGGCTGTCATAGGGGTACTTTTTCTTTAACAGGTGCTTGAATCATTGGTTCCTTGTCTATATCAAATTTTGAGTCTAAGTCAATCTCCCATATCTTACCTCCCCCGAAGCCTATGGACTTTATAGGTCGCGCTTTCTTGTTGCTATTGCTGGTTTCCTCCAGTGTCAGGAAACCTCTCCTCACGAATTCCATGTTGCCGGACACTCCTATATTCCGGCCCCCGTTGAACTCAAGGATGCTCCCCTGGAACTCAGTCAGGGTCCCCCGCCATATGGGGTTGGTAAAATACTCCCGCGCCCTCTTGACGAAGAACTCAACCAGTTCAGCCACAGTGGATCGACTTGAGTTGTCATAAGCTGCTGATGCAATTGTCTTGTCGATGTAGCCATACACACCAAAGCGTGAGTCCCCTTTAACCTCCTTTGGGACCTTCCAGTCCAACAGCCAACGAGCCAGGTGGGGCAATTCATTTGTTATGGTTTCCTCAAGCTCATCATTGGGCGGAAACTTTGTTGTTGCCTCATCACTCATGCGCAAGGCCATTAACTTATCCCTGTTGGATGAGTCAAGGCTTGGGATCACACTGAGGCTGTTGGCATCCATGTTCAGGGACATGACTACCCGCCCGGTCCATGGGACGCTGATTGCATCAACATACTTCGCGTGATATTCCATTCTTGGGTTGGCTACACTTTTCTTTATAAGTTCTGTCGCCCTCCGCTGATCCTGAAAGGAGGCCGCAGAGGTCGTGTCATCCACAACCCAGGCAGCAACCCGTGCAAGATCCTTGTTAAAGTTTGTCTGGCCGGATAGATAGTCCGAAGCATCAGCGAAACCACCAACCAAGGCTGAGATGACCTTGTTGGACAGTAGGGATTTACCAACACTGGTTGGCCCAACTAGAAGGAGTGCATGTCCCTGTTTACGTTTACGTTCCAAGACGGCTATATAGAATNGATCTTCATCCAAGCAAAGAAATACAGGACAGTTCCCTGCTCCACACTGTCCGCGAATAACTGGTGGAGCCATTTATGCAGGAAAGGCCACTTGGAGGGATCCCCATCCTCTGCCGGTTGCACTGGGTCTATGTTGGCAGTGTTAAGTATCCGGTGACTGTTGTAAGAGACAACCCTGTCTGAACTGAATACAACAGGTGCTATTTCATCGATCCGGTTATCATTCGCAATTGTAACCAGTGCTGTTTCCAGTTCCGATAAAGGCTGCCCCCTTCTAGGGCGCGGGGAAAAACCGGCTTGGCGAAGCTCAAGGCACAACTGATCCTTGGGTATTGAATGAGCCGCACCGTGTAACAACTTGTAGTGCATTTTCCCATTAAACCAATATTGGTCTAACAGGCTACCCATTTTCTTGACCTCGTAGTCCTCGACAAACTTCGCGCCGAAGATTTCCCGCCATGTGATGAACCCTTTACCGGCACGGACGCTGTAACAGATTATCCCCTCGTCAGAGACCTGACACCCAATGCGTTCAATGTCATCATCGATCCAAAACAGGGGACCACGCGCTCCTATTGTGAAGTCCCCCTCCCAACGATTGGGGAAACGCTCATGGACTTCTTTTTCAATTACATCAATTGGTATTGTCGATTGAGTTGTCTGTGGTGGGTTGGTGTTGGCAACCTTGAATAGGGTTGTCCTGTAAATCTCCTTGGGTATTGGCTCCCCTATCTTGACCCAGTCCTCCCCTATAGCGAAGACCTGACTCGCCCTGTAGGAGGACTCATCAAAGCCAGCGAAGAGCCTTTCCACTTTAAGCTGGTTTCCCAGACGCTTTATAAAGGCGTCATACATATCAGGGGAGATGAGGAGCTTTTCCTCAAGCTCCCACACCAGGCGTATGTACCCTGAAAATGTCCTTGAGCGCCAAGTCGGCAGGAGTTCTTTACATTGCGTGTGGATTAGTTTGTCAACGGCATCCCAGTCCAGCGGGGCATCATAATCTATGGCCAGACCATGGACTGCATTTATGGGGTTACTCTCCGAAATTCGGAGGTTGGGGTTGTCTCCTTCACACAAGGTGTAGAAAACATATTTAGTGTCTTTCTCTCCACACCATTCCTTGAAGTGTGCCTTGGACTTTAGGGATGGCTTGAACTTGGCCAGCCCAGACATATCATCAGTCTTATTAGTTTTCTTTTCTTGGAGGTTTTTAATATATCTGTATTTCATTTTTCATACCTATCTAATATTTTGCCTTCCGCTGCCAGCGGGATATCCGGTATCCAGCTAGGTGCTTCAGACATGCTTTCAATTACGTCTGTTAGAGTTTTTTCTGCTTCCCCCTCATTTGCCTCAATAACAAATTCATCGTGGACATGGAAGATGATCCTAGCCCCCGCAGCCTCAATGCGGAGTAGCATGTTGGCGAAGATATCCCGTGCCAGTGCCTGAGATACATTCTCTGCCAGCAAACCACCCCACAGGCGCATTGGGATTTTCTTGGAGTTCCTGGTGATCATGGCGATGTAGTTACGCCTACCTTCCTGCAAAGCAGTAGTGATTTTTCCGTAATTTAACTCTCTTCCTGATGGCAATCTCAGGATGAAGTCCTCCCCCTTGGTGTACGCAATATGCATTTTCCTCTGGAGGGTATTCCAGAGCCTTACTACCCTGTTCAGCTTGTTGCGGTACAGCAATACGGCTCCATGTGCTTCCCGTAAGGACATCCCTGAGATCATTGAGAACTTGTTAGCGGATGCCCCATAGCCACAACCCAGGACCATCTGCTTAACCATGTGTCGCAGCTTTGGGTTTTCTTCTTTCAAGACCCCTGAATCACTGGACCATTTGCCAAATCGAACGGCAAAGGCTTCATAGATATCATCGCTCTTCTCAATTTCCGCCAGAGTCTCCTCATCTTCTGCCAGCCAGCATAATGTACGGACTTCAATCTGTGACAAGTCAGCAACTATGAGTTTTTTGCCTTTCTCAGGTGAGATCAGATGCCGGAGGTTCACGCCAAACAGGTCACCTCTTGGAAGGTTTTGCAGATTCAGGTTTCCACCGGATCCTGACCAGCGCCCCGTATGAGCGCCAAAATACATCAAGCCCCCGTAGAAACGCCCATTAGATAAAGTCGCATGGTCGAATGAGTCCAGCTTGCGTTTCAGTGCGTTGATACGCCGGTAATCCCGAACAGCTTCAATCCAAGGATAGTCTTTACCATGTAAACACACCCATTCGTTAGCCTCCTCACTGGACAGCGCGAGGCTTGCCGGCGGCTCTATATCTATTTTACGGCACTCTTCGTTAAACGCCTTGCGTGACAGTGGAGGGGAATCTTCAATCCAAGGGATGCTGTTCTCAGCTTCAAATCTTTTCTTGGAAATTGCTTCCCGCTGTTCTTTTAACAGGTGAGTATCAATAGGAATGCCCCGCTGGATGCCCCTACGGCTGATACTGCTTATTTCACGCTCTTGGGGTGACCATTGGTCACTAAGCCCCTGCCACAGCCTTAGACACAATTCTGAGTCCTTTAAGGCATAAGCACTGACTTCCACCTTGAACTCCTGGGACATGTCCTCCCAACGCTTTCCCTTCATGCTGTCGCGTGTATCCTTGGAAATCTCCAGATTAAAGAGTTCCCCAGTTGCCCCCTTTAGGGAGCGCGGTAGCCCGCAGTAGGCTGCTAGATCAGCGGTGCAGTGCCACAGGGCGTAATCAACATTAGGCCACCAGCCTTTCTTCACTCCAAAGAGGTAAAGGGTCTGGTCAAAGGATGCATTATGGGAGAGGACTTGTTGCCCCTCCAGGGTTGCCCAGTTGAAATCTTTTGGGTGACCCACAAAGCTGGTCCCCTCGTCCCCGACAATTGAGACCATGTAGGCATCGAAATCGGGGTGGGCAAAGTAACCCAACGGTCCCAGTGTCTTTATGGAGCAAGACTTATCATAGTAAGTCTCATAGTCCAGAGCATAGGTATTCATATGGATAAAGTTGCCCTGGTGGCTAAGAGGAAGAAAGCATAAGACCTCAAAGCCACCAGAGCGGGTTGGCTAAACCAAGGAGAACGGAAAACCCTCAGTCTGCCACGGCACTATGAACTGGAACTAAGTTCCAGCTTTGTTTGGTCCATGTCAACATCCTTCAAGGATCCTAGTTGCTTACCCAATGCCTCAATAAGGACATCAAAGTCGTCCCGTTGGCGGGTTAGCAATTCAATCTTTTCAGAATAGTCCTTTTGAAGATTTTGGAGTTCTTCAATATGGGCATCCAATATCTTTACTTCTTTTTTAGCAATAGTCATAAAGCTAAGAAGTGAAGTTTTGAACAAATTCTACCACGGCATCAGGGGCTTCCCCTTTTGCAACGGTAAATGTGGCGTTGTACCATTCGGTCTTGCCCCTGCTGTCATACTCGGTCTTGAATGTCCAAGTCTTCTTCATAAGGGGAACCGCTGGGTTGAACTTAGCAAAAGTACAGAGGCGCATATAAGTGCCTCTATAAGACTTATTCTGCACATCCAGCTTGCCCATTGCATATGTCTCATCCCCAATTGGGAACTGATAAGCATCGTCATCTGCGCCCTCCGGTTTGGGGATCAGGAATGTGATGTCCGCAAAGGGCAGGACTTCATATTCTGAGTCTGCTGCAAGAGCAATACTTTCTTCTTCTGTCCTGGCAATTCGCCCCCTTATACCTAGTTGGTAGTCAATTTTCTCTCTCCACGCTTTTACGGCGCTGACGACGATTACATCCGTCGTTGTCCCCTCCTTGACTACCACATGCGACTTGTCGATGACAAGGTCGCCAAACTCACCGGCATCATATTCCGATGATTTTTGCCGGATGTTATAGCGTGGGATATCAATATCCGTTGCTGCAATCTCCCACTTGGGGGTTCCTGCTAACTCCTGCTTTTCTACTTCTACTACTTCTTGTTTTTTCTCTTTTGTCTTTGGCATTACTGCTACTCTGTTTATGGTTTAGGACAGCGTGTATCGCGTGTCCGATTGGTTAATTATGTCTGCTGCTTCTACAGCATCCATAAAATCTCTGGCTTTCTGGCCCTGCTCCCCTTCTGGGGCTGACCTACCTACGGCCTCTGCAATTTTTTTCAAGGGAAAGTTGGCTATATTGACAATATCTTCACCTTGCAGGTCAAAATCACTGACGATTTCCATCAGCTTTGTGTTGTCATTGCATTTTCGAGTCGCTCCCAGGGATCGTAGGCGCAATGATGGGAACTCCTTACCATCCCGTGCAACAGCAATTGCCTTTGCTCTTATACGGGTAGCCCAGTTTGTAACAATCTTAGCAATAGGCCAAAGGTGTTCCAGGGTTTCGGGGTCATCAGGGTCAGTGATATCAACCCCTGGCAATGTGTTTTCTGCAACCCTGTTGGCTATCTCAATTGCGATTGCCCCCAGAGCCGGACAGCGTTCCTCGTATGCGCAGAACCGGCAGTTAACATTAGGGGTTAGGTCCCTGAGTTCAGGAGTTCCCTCATCCCATTTGGGCCGGATAAGTTCGCCGGATTTGATGACATAGGATAATTCCTTGATCAACTCAGGAAGTTCTTTCCTCTTGAATTCACTATGGAGAACCTCACCCCGAACGGGAATATAGAACACAAAAGTAATTGTCTGGATATCAGGGAATCTCTGGAAAGCCCCAACCGTATATGCCTTGGCTTGCCAGTTGTCCCTTGGGGCATCAATGATACTGATGCCCGTCTTGTAGTCCCCCATGACAGCCTTGTTGCCATAGAGGGTTAGCCGGTCACAAGTCCCCCAGGTGCTTGTCCGGTCCAATTCGACATCAACAAGCACCTCATTGTATTCAGTGCGTTCTGCATCGCCAATAACAGTTTGCAGGAACTCATCCTCATCCTTGACGATCTGCTCATATATCTCGACTTCCCCTTCGTCGTGGAGCGCGGAAGAATCCCGCACCTCCAGGGCTTCATGGATGCGTGTGCCTTTCTCAGCGGCAGCACTCGTCCCTGACCGACCTGTATAGCCGGAACAGGCTGCTACATACTTTAATGATGACGGACTGAACTCCGCGTGGTCTCTACTGGTGTGGTCTGGTTTATCCATGGTGTGCAAATTCTCCGTGTAGTTTTTCTCTAAGTTCTCTTAATTTGATAATACACTCTTGCTTGCCCTCTTCTGTGTAGGGAAATTCTGGCGTATACTTTTCTTTATAATTTAGCCTTACCTTTCCAAACCATTTTCTGTAGGAAGTTCCATTTCTACGATCCACTTTTCTTACCCCCAAGCCTTTCACTCCTGTTTTATTTCTTGTGCATAATTTCCTATTGTATGTGTTTTGCCCTTGGGTGCTTGTCCTTAAATTAGCTATCCGATCATCTAAAGTATCCCCATTGATGTGATCAATTTGTAAATTAGTGAATCCATAAAACATTTCCCAAATTATCCTACTTCTAAATGTAAGNCGGCCTCTTACATTAAGCCTAACTCTGGGTCCATCCCTTCTGNTCCTGAAGGTTGTCCCAGCTTCTTTATNGGCATTTCTGGCATTCCAATTATTATCTCTGGGCTTCCTGACTCTCCTTGGTCTATGATAAAGTTTCCCATTTTCATAACGGTACGCTTTATGAAAACACTTTTTTGTGGGGGCTAGTTTAAGTCCTAGTTCTAGTTGGTCATACATATCAGCCATGTAGTGCAGTTAGGTTCCTTAGTTTCTTTTCAATTGAGTCCATTACCGTTTCCTCAATGGAATCGGCAGCTACCAAAATCTTCTGTATTGCGTCAGATTTAGCCCCATTGCGGTGAATCCTGCCTAACGTCTGGAGGTGATTCTTGGCAGAGAAAGAGGGACTGACAAGGCTTATACGTTGCCGGTTACCATGCGTGTCATGCAGGGACAACCCAACACCACCAGCAGCAATGTTAACAGCGATGACATGTATCTTGTCCGCCTGAAAATCATCAACGACCTGTTGCCTTTGTTTGGCCGTCTGACCCCCATCTATTCGTTCGCATTTCAGGCGCTCACAAAGAGCATCCACGGTATCCCTGAAATTCACGAAGATGACCACGGAGTTCCCCTGGGTCACAAGGTCTTCTGCCATCTCGGCAATGTCGGGAGTCTTGAAACTTTCAGCCAGTTGCCGCGCCCTTAACAAGTTTACGAGAAGATGCTCACTCTCCGTAAC
>JGI25131J35506_1000203_pt1 | contig 15496 bp, 15 predicted proteins | sample ETNvirome_2_1000_FD_35506 | JGI IMG/M metagenome (IMG submission 35506) | reverse complement strand
CATCACCAAACGGTCAATACCAATGCCCTCGCCTGCTGTTGGCGGTAAGCCGTACTCTAATGCACGAATGTAGTCTTCGTCGTAGTGCATTGCTTCATCATCACCCGCGTCTTTCTCTTCAACTTGACGAGAGAAACGTTCTGCTTGGTCTTGTGCATCATTTAGCTCAGAGAAACCATTTGCAAGCTCACGACCCCCTACAAAGAACTCAAAACGGTCAGTAACAAATGGGTTTTCATCGTTACGACGAGCCAGTGGCGACACTTCCCAAGGGTATGCCGTAATAAATGTAGGTTGAATTAACTTATGCTCTGCAGTCTCTTCGAAGATTTCACACAAGAACTTACCTGGGCCCCATACACAGTTTTCAGGTACTTTAACGTGAACTTGCTTCGCATACGCTTTAAGCTCTTCAAAATGATTTTCTGGGTCATTAAATACAGCCGCATCAAAGTCAGGGTTGTACTTAAGGATAGCTTCGCTCATTGTTAAACGTGCGAAAGGCTTACCAAAGTCATACTCTACAGAGTCAACTACGTCGCCATGCTCGTTTTTCGTTGTGTTAACAACGATTGGTGAACCNANTACNTCTGTTGCAACTGTACGTAGCATATCTTCAGTGATGTTCATTAAGTCGATGTAATCAGCGTATGCTTGGTAGAACTCAATCATCGTGAATTCTGGATTATGACGCGTCGATAAACCTTCGTTACGGAAGTTACGGTTGATTTCGAATACACGCTCAAAGCCACCCACAACTAAACGTTTTAAGTAAAGCTCTGGCGCAATACGTAAATACATATCGATATCAAGTGCATTGTGATGCGTTACGAATGGGCGTGCAGACGCACCACCAGGGATAACCTGTAGCATAGGCGTTTCAACTTCCATGAAATCACGGTCTGCTAAGAAACGACGAATACCTTCTACCACTTTTGAACGAATACGGAATGTCTCACGCGTCGCTTCATTGGTGATTAAATCAACATAACGTTGACGGTATTTTGTTTCTTGGTCTGATAGACCATGAAATTTCTCTGGTAATGGACGCAGTGACTTAGTCAGTAGCTCATANTCAGTCATTTCGACGTATAAATCGCCTTTGCCTGATTTATTTAGCGCACCTTTAACACCGATGATGTCACCGATATCAAGTTGGCCGTATTTTGCTTTTAATTCTTTTTGTACGTCTTTTGATGCGTATGCTTGAATTTGACCTTTCATGTCTTGTAACGCAAGGAAAGGACCACGTTTAGCAAGNATACGACCTGCTACTGAAACTACATGTTGCTCAGCAACTAATTCTTCTTTCGATTTATCACCAAACTCAGCTTGCAAATCAGCCGTGTAATGTTCACGACGGAATTGGTTTGGATGACCGTTGGCTGGGCAATTTTCGCGAATAGCGTCTAATTTGCCGCGACGCTCAGCGATTAACTTATTTTCGTCTTGGATTTGATCAGTCATTTTTTAGCTCTTTTTTAGCTTGGTGGTTATAGGCCAGATTTAAGGCTGGCTTCAATAAATTTATCTAAATCGCCGTCAAGAACCGCTTGAGTATTGCGGTTTTCAACGCCCGTTCGTAAGTCTTTAATGCGCGAGTCATCAAGCACGTATGAACGAATTTGACTTCCCCAGCCAATGTCTGATTTTGCATCTTCTTGGCTTTGCTTCTCGGCATTTTGTTTTTGCAACTCAAGCTCAAACAATTTCGCTTTTAACTGCTTCATTGCTTGGTCTTTATTTTTATGCTGCGAACGCTCATTTTGGCACTGCACAACCGTATTGGTTGGTAAATGCGTAATACGTACTGCTGATTCGGTGGTATTTACGTGCTGACCACCCGCACCCGACGCGCGATATACGTCAATACGTAAGTCGGCGGGGTTAATATCAATTTCAATATTATCGTCAATTTCTGGGTACACGAAAGCAGACGCAAACGAGGTATGACGACGACCGCTTGAATCAAACGGGCTTTTACGCACTAAACGGTGCACACCCGTTTCAGTTCGTAACCAGCCATATGCATATTCGCCAACAAAGCGAACTGTCGCCCCTTTAATACCAGCCACATCACCGTCGGTTGCTTCAACAAGCTCAACTTTAAAGCCTTTCGCTTCACCCCAACGTAAATACATGCGCAGTAGCATATTACACCAGTCTTGCGCTTCAGTACCGCCAGAACCCGATTGTAAATCTAAGTACGCGTCGTTTTGGTCATGGGCACCTGAGAACATACGACGGAACTCAAGCTTTTCTAGTTGCGCATTTAAATCGGCTAATTCAGCCTCGGCTTCAGCAAAGGTTTCCTCATCTTCGGCTTCAACAGCAAGTTCAACTAAGCCTTCAACATCTTCAGTACCGGCCACTAAATTATCAATGGTCTCAACGATAGCTTCTAATGCCGACTTTTCACGGCCAAGGGCTTGAGCACGCTCAGGCTCATTCCACACTGCTGAATCTTCAAGTTCTGCGTTAACTTCTTCTAACCGCTCTTTTTTAAGAGGGTAGTCAAAGGTACCCCCGAAGCAGTTCAGTACGTTCGCGAATTTCCTTGATTTGATTAATCACAGGATTCACTTCAAACATGTACATTACTCCAAAATGGCTGATTTACCGCGCACAGCTCTCAAGATGAATTACGGTAAAATATCTACAAATATTAAAAACGCCCGATTTTAACAAAAAACCGAGCGTTTTATTAGCCTTTTATGTCGATTATAGCGATATTTTTATGTCGCTTTTTGTAGCTCTCGAATAATCAGTTGTAACGAGAATTTGCCACGGAATTCATTTATATCGAGTTGGTAGGCAGCTTTAACATAGCGTGCTTCGGTATCGGGCCAGGCACGCACATCGACACCAAATGCAATACCATCAACCAAACGTCCAGATTGATGCTTTAACACGAGTTTTAAGTGCTTTTCACCTACAATACGTTGTTGAATAATCTCGAATAGGTGCTCGAATACCGGCTCAGGAAATTGCTGTCCCCATGGCCCTGCATTTTTTAACAGGTTGGCAAACTCCATCGAAAAACACTCATTTGGCAACTCGCCGTCGGTCAACAAAATACTTTGTTTATGCTCATCGGTCAGTGTGTCGGTGACCATGCGCTCAAACACGGCTTTAAACTCGGGAAAACTCTGCTCATTAATGCTCAAGCCGGCTGCCATTGCATGCCCCCCAAACTTACTGATTAAGTGTGGGTGTAAAGTATTCACTCGTTCAAGTAAGTCACGCATATGCAGACCTTCAATTGAACGACATGAGCCTTTTATTTCACCGTTATCGCCCGCGGCAAAAATAATCGTTGGCCGGTGATATTTCTCTTTTAAACGCCCCGCTAATATACCAATTACCCCTTGATGCCAGTCGGCTTGATACAAGCAAATCGCATCGGGGATAGCGTCGGTTTTAAAGGCAAGGCGATCGAGCACGGCCTGCGCCTCAACCTGCATGCCCTGCTCTATTTCGCGGCGCTCATGATTAAGACTGTCGAGTTCACTGGCAATACGGCGAGCTTGATTTATGTCGTTTGATAACAAGCACGCGATGCCTAAGCTCATGTCATCTAAACGCCCTGCNGCGTTTAAGCGAGGAGCCAATGAAAAGCCAAAGTCACTGGCACTTAAACGTGCCGCATTTCGATTAGCCACTTCAATTAAAGCGCTTATTCCCGGACGAGTTTTACCACTGCGAATACGTGCTAATCCTTGGTGAACCAACGTACGATTATTGGCATCAAGCGCAACGACATCAGCCACCGTACCAAGGGCGACAATATCAAGTAACTCAGCAAGGTTTGGCATTGGACTATGCTCAAAGGCCCCTTGTTCGCGTAAGTGGCTGCGCAGCGCAATTAATAAATAAAATGCCACGCCTACACCGGCAATCGATTTAGATGGGAACTGACAATCATGGCGGTTAGGGTTCACGATAGCATCTGCATTAGGCAGCGTATCCCCTTGTAAATGATGATCTGTAACCAGTACCTTAATACCGGCGCGCTTCACAATCGCAATGCCATCAATGCACGAAATACCATTATCCACTGTAATAACCAGCTCAGGCTTCATTTCAACAATTTGCGCCGCCAGTGCGGGGCTTAAGCCATAACCAAGGCTAAACCTATCAGGCACTAAATAGTCAAGGTTGTTAAACCCAAACATGGCCAAGCCTTGCATTAAAGTGGCCGTACTGGTTGCACCATCGGCGTCGAAGTCACCGACAATTAATACTCGCTGTTGTTCTGCGAGTGCCTGTTGCAGTAATAATACGGCTTTGTCTATGTCTTTAAATAATTTAAAGTCATGCAGGGTCGCTGCACTGTTATCTAATTCATTGGCATCTTTTACCTGGCGCGAGGCATAAATTTGCTTAATAACGGGATGTAAGTGTTGAGGAAGGTATGAGTCATCGACACGGGGACGAACTTGGATTATTTTTTCCATGTTGGAAGTATTACTTTAGTTAGCTTAAAGCGAATAAAAGGCCTACCTANGGCAGGCCTATTTATAAAAAGATTATGAAGATGTTTTTGGTAAGGCATCAAGCGCTTGGCTAATTTGTGCTGCTGATTGATAACCTGGGATCATCGTTCCATCTTCTAAAATAATTGCAGGTGTACCCGACATACCAAAGCTTTGGCCTAATTGATAATGCTCAGCAATAGGGGCACTGCATCCTTCTACNTTGGCAACCTCTGCACCGGCTTTGGCTTCAGTTAGTGCTTCTGCTGGGTCTTTTGCACACCACACATTCATTAAGTCTTCGTAACCTTTACCGCGTAAACCGCCACGAGGGAAAGCTAGGTATTTTACGGTGATGCCCGCTTCTAAGAAATCGTCTAATTCGCGGTGTAATTTACGACAGTAACCGCATGTAATATCGGTGAATACAGTAATTGAATGTTTTTCATTTTTTGCTTTATAAACAATCATTGAATCTTCGTATTCAGCCACACCCGCCTTACGTACATCACTTAATGCGTGCTCAGTGAGATTGACNCGATTTTGAAGATCAATCAGNGTACCTTGCATTAAAAATTGACCGTCAGGGCTTGCGTAAAGTACCCCCTTGTCAGTAATTAGCTCTTTAAGGCCAGCAACAGGGCTTGGGTTTACTTTTTTAACCGTAACACCTAACTCAGCAAATTTAGCAATAATTGGCGCATCTGCAGCGTCGGTGGTCGACACACCATTTGCAAACACACTTAAACTCGTACCAAGCAGTGCCGTGGCTAAAACTAACTTTTTCATAACTATCCTATATCCTGATCATTTATTATATAGACCGGTACATCTTTAAAAATCTTGCACTAAGCACGTGGATGATGTTGCTCGTGTACCGACTTCAATCTCTCATTCGCTACATGGGTATAAATCTGTGTTGTTGATAAGTCACTGTGACCTAACATCATTTGCACGACACGAAGATCAGCCCCATGATTCAGCAAATGCGTTGCAAACGCATGTCGAAGCGTATGCGGTGATAACGGCGATTCAACTGATGCCAAAATAGCATAGTGTTTGATACGATGCCAAAAAGTTTGTCGCGTCATGCCAATCCCTCTCTTAGATGGGAACACAAAGTCAGTNGCATGCTTGATCATCTGCGCGCGGCCAACTTTTAAAAAGCGCTCAAGCCAATACATCGCTTCTTCACCAAGCGGCACTAAACGCTCTTTATTTCCCTTACCTTTGACGAACACAACTGCTTGGCGCAAGTTAATTTGCTCCATCCTAAGCCCTACCAGCTCAGTGACGCGCAGACCCGTTGCGTATAAAAGCTCCAACATNGCTTTATCGCGCAGCCCCATAGGCTCTTCAATATTAGGCGCAGCGAGTAGNGCTTCAACCTCAGCCTCAGACAGAGTTTTGGGTAATGACTGCCCTGCTTTTGGCTGTGCAATATTCAGCATTGGCGAATCAGCAATGGCTTTTTCACGTACAAAGTATTGGTAAAAACGTTTAAGCGCACTGATGCTGCGCGCAGTGCTGCGTGATTTAAGCCCTAAATCAACTCGGTATGCCAAGTANGCTTCAATATCTTCACTGCTGACAGCCAGTAGATCTTTGTCTTTTAAAAACTGACAAAACTTATCAAGATCGCTGCGATATGCCATCAATGTGTTTTCACTGACCCCTTGCTCAAGGTACAAAATATCTAAAAACAGCTCTAAATGTTCGGCATTGTTTGACGTTATTGCTACTTTTTCAGCTGTGAAATTATTTTCAGCCACGCGTATTGTCATCCTTATCAAGGTATCAATTAAAAAAGCCTTACGGTAAAATAGTATCAAACTACAGGAAGATAGATACTAAAAGCAGCTTGAGTAACTATCATATCAAGCAAATANACGGTGATAAATACGATGCAGATTGGTTTATTTTATGGTTCTACTACTTGCTATACAGAAATAGCGGCAGAGAAAATTCGCGATATTATCGGGCAAGATGTTGTCAGCTTACACAATATCAAAGATGAGCCATTAAAAAATGCAGAACAATTCGATTTCGTTATCTTCGGCATTTCAACGTGGGACTTTGGTGAGTTACAAGAAGATTGGGAATCATTTGGGACGACATCAAAGAGGTGAATCTAAACGGTAAAACCGTGGCCCTTTTTGGCATGGGCGATCAGCAAGGTTATGGCCAGTGGTTTCAAGATGCTTTGGGTATGCTACACGACGAAATTTGCCATCAAGATATTACCTTCTTAGGTCTATGGCCTAACGATGAAAGCTATGAATTTGAAGCGTCAAAAGCTCTCACAAATGAGGGTAAACACTTTGTTGGATTGGCACTTGATGAAGACAGCCAATATGAACTCAGCGATGAACGTATTGCTAATTGGGTTGAGCAAGTGATGACTGAATACAGCGAGACCCTGTAATATTCACTCCCTAATTAAGTGCATTGCTGCATAACCCATTTATTTATTAAAACGCCAAGCATTGCTTGGCGTTTTTATGTTAGGCTATTCAACACGCTGCCAGTATTGGTTGCGGTAGAAAAAGGCGATATAACCGCGTACTTCAAGCACTTTTCCCTGTTCTTTAGGGGTGAGCTTTAAGGTGTAGGTTTTGCCATTATTAGGGTCAAGAATTTCACCGTCTTGCCAACTGCCATCGCCCGCTTCTTTCGCGCCATCGATAATGGCCATTCCCAAAATTGGCTTATTTTTTTTATCGCCTTTACATGCATCACATATTGCATCTTGTTTGGCTGGGTTAAGAATTTTTTCAACTTCACCAATAAGTACACCGTTTTGCTCACGAATGCGTACCAAAGATTTAGCTTCATTGGTTTCCTCGTCAATGGTTTTCCAAAGCCCGACAGGGCTCATTGCAGCGACGCTTAATTGAGAAAATAAAAGGGCTGATAAAGCGATTGTGAGTCGTAACATAAAATACTCGCATAAAATTTAAGGCCTTATTACTATATCAGGGCTTGGTAAAACACACCATTTTGCTATGNTCAGAAAAAGACAACACATTGCGAGGGAACACAATGAGTCAATATACGTTACTTACCGGAGATATTGTCAGCTTCGACAATAATCAAGTCACCCCAATTAAAGCAGATGGCGAGATTAAAACAAACCGCTTTGGTGAGTCATTATTTATTCCGCATAGCGCTAAAACCGCCGTAGAGCTTGGTAAACTCGACGATAATTTATTTAACTTAAACAAATTAATGCGCTCTGGGTATGCNGACCCCTGCCCTGCCACACGCGTGCTAATNGAAACCAAAGACCCTTTACCTGATATCGATGGCTTATTGATAAAACGCCGTTTTAGTATCATTGATTTTTGCAGTGCTGAAATAGAAAAACAGCACACAAAAGCAGTCTTAGACNCCTTNCTTGAGCTTGAGCATGTTCAACAAATTCAACTTGATGAAGTAATGCAGCTGCAACCNCCCGTGCAATTAAGTGNAAAATAGAGGTACAATCAACGCATNAATATGCCATACCAATTCGCTTAATTAAGTGCGCTATTTTGGGGCGATAAAACCTCGTTGAAAACAAGGCAAAGGTTTCGTTATTTAGTTGCTCTCGGTAACTGCTCCTAGATTGCTCCTGCATTGCTCTGCATCCATGCAGTCGTAAATCAGCAATCTTTAACACAGGTCGCAACCGGTTTAATCCCTCAAAATAATTAAGCATTTTTTGCGAATTGGAACCATACGGCAGCTTCATTAGTAAAAGGANAAACAATGAAAAATGCGCTATTTTTACTCTTTGCAACAACGCTGCTTGTAGGGTGTGATGAGTTAGAAGTCGAGGAAAGTCATGATTTTGGCAACCAGATGTATGAGAACAAGTATACANTGATAAACACCACCGCCTTAGAGGTTGACTACTCCATGGCAAATACCGACCTGTTTGGTAACGCAAGAGAAGTCAGTGATGCGCAATATTATGTAGACACGCTCGCATCAGGTTCATTACCTGTTGATATAACACACCTTCACAATGAACGACGCCGTATTTCATTTTATGTAGAAGATCACAGTGAAGCGAGCAACTTCGCAGAGCAAATGTATCAAGTGGACAACGACCAGCCTTACCATTTTGTCGCCTGGCAAAGTGGAGAAAAGCTGCGTTTAACGCTCATAAAACAGACTCAAANTAACAAAGAGGGCTTTTTTGCNGTCCGCTTTCTTGCCACCGAAAACATTCGCTTAAAAATAGAGAATCAAATAGTTANCCTATATCAAAATCAATTAAGTACGTGGTATCACACTGATGACTGCGCAGATGATATTAAAGTCTCTCGACTGAATGATGAAGGTNAGCGTGTTGATGAATCAGTTGCCATTTGTCATGCCTCATATGGACACTCTTATACATTATTAGTAAGCGAAGATGGNCTACAANCGAGCATCAGTGAATAGCAANTACGACCNTTTAGAGTAAAGTGATNACGGACTATTAATGGCTGGTATGCGTCACATTTTCAAATAAAAGTCCTTGCANAGCGCACTATATTCAGCACTGTACGCGCCACTGTTTGCATGAATCNTTAAATGTGTTGTCGTTAAAGGGGCTGCAACCTGACTAAATAACATTAAACTGCGACTNGGTGCTTTTTTCTCGGTTGTTTTAACTAAACACAGGTGGTTTAAATACCAGCCTTCTTGCTCTGCAATGGCAATAAATTGCTCGGCCTCAGGACAAGGCAGTATCACATTGAGCAGAGTATGTGCATGACTCAGCGCACTACACGCTTTGATTAATTCGCTAAAACTCAATCCATCGGTGTGGCGCGCNGTATTNCGTGCTGCATTATCGCCTTTAAGGCTGGCATTGAAATAAGGTGGATTAGTGATAATTGCATCAAAGGGGGTTGCTGCTTTAAAAGACTGCACAGCCCCTTGATAAAGCATAATGTCAGGCCAAGGGCTATTAGCAAAATTAGCGCGAGCATCAATACACGCGTTAGCCTCTATTTCGATAGCGTTAACAACCGCCTTCGGCGCACGTTGTTTTGCCATTAAAGCAAGCAACCCGGTGCCTGTGCCAATATCAACAATTCGTGCAGCATCGCTTACATGTGCCCATGCNCCCAACAAAATCCCATCTGTTGAAACCTTCATCGCAGTGTGAGTTTGCCCTATCGAAAACTGTTTAAACACAAAACCTGACATTTTTTCACCTTTTCATTCACCAACAGCTGGATAGCGCGTATAATTAACGCCAATTGTCCTCTATTTATGTCACTCTATGCAATTTTCTGAATTTGATATCGATAACAAGCTGTTAAATGCCATTAATAAAATGGGTTTTGATACGCCAACCAGCATTCAACAACAAGCGATCCCTGAAGCATTACAAGGGCGCGATATTTTGGCATCTGCACCCACAGGTACCGGTAAAACAGCCGCGTTTTTGATCCCAGCTATTCAATACTTGCTTGATTTCCCTCGTCGTGACCCTGGTTTTGCCCGCGTACTTATCATGACTCCTACTCGCGAGCTTGCTTATCAAATCCATGAGCATTGTGAACAGCTTGCTGAGCAAACACACCTTAAAATAGGTGTCGTGACGGGCGGCATTAACTATGGAACGCACAAAGAAATTTTTGAGAACAATAACGACATTCTTATCGCGACACCTGGGCGCTTAATGGAATACCTCGAAACCGAGAANTTCCATGCTGAAAATGTCGAAATGCTTATTTTAGACGAAGCCGACCGCATGCTCGATATGGGCTTTCGTAAAGAAATGCTGCGTATTTGTGATGAAGCCAGAAATCGTCGTCAATGTTTTCTATTTTCAGCCACACTNGAAGGTGACAGTGTTGAGCTTTTCGCTGAGCGTATTTTAAATGATCCTGCGCTACTAGAAGCAGAATCGTCGCGTAAAGAAAAAGCAAAGATCCACCAGTGGGTTCACTTAGCCGACGACTACAACCACAAGCTTAAAATGTTAGTCGATATCTTAAACGGCGATGATATCCATAAAGCGATAGTGTTCGTTAAGACCCGTGAACGCCTAGAATCATTAATTGGTGCGTTAAATAACGAAGGACTGCGCGTTGCTTGGTTACGTGGTGAAATGCCACAAGATAAACGCATGAAAGCAATGGAGAACTTCCATTCTGGCCGCAATAAAATACTGGTAGCAACCGATGTGGCTGCCCGTGGTATTGACGTGGCAGATATCAGCCATGTGATTAACTTTGATATGCCTCGCACCGCAGATATATACGTTCACCGTATTGGACGTACTGGTCGTGCAGGCAAAAAAGGAATCGCGATTTCATTTATCGAAGCGCATGACGTTGCCATTTTAGGCAAAGTTGAGCGTTACATCGAACAAAAACTAAAGCGCCGAGTAATCAAAGGGATAGAGCCGCAACACAAAGAAGCAAAAATCCCTTCTAAAAAGAAAAAAGATCCAGCAAAGATCAAAGCGAAGAAAAAGGCAAAACCAAAAAAGAAAAAGTAGTGCGTGCTTAATATGCCTTGTTAATAAAAATGCCGAGCCTGTCTCGGCATTTTTATCGCTGTTATTTGCCGTGTCTTTTTTACTGAACTATGTGTAATTACTTCACATACAGTTTCTTCAAAAAAAATAAAACCTATAAAAATCAACAAACTAAAATTGGAACAGAATTTGTAATTGTTCATACAGAGTTCAATTTGTCATTATTGCGAGGGAATTGTATGAGCCGTTTCAAATTATCTGTTGTCGTAACCCTATTTAGCTGTCTTTTTTTATTGGCTTGCGCCACACAAGTCAGTGCCAACACCCATGTTTTAACAACCAGTACTTCGGCGCAACCGCGATTACAGCAAGTGGCTTTAAAGAAACTAACGAATAACCGCAATTTTAAAATTGAAAACTTACAGGTTATTGTAAATGGCGATACGATTGAATTATTAGGTTCAACGGAAACGGGGTTTCAACGTGCGCTGGCACAAAAGTTCTTAGAACACAGTCAGGGTGTCAGGCATGTAAAAAANAACCTTAAAGTGAGCAAACTAGAGAGTTGAACACTTTAAGGTTATTGCAGCTAACGCACGGCTGCGGTNAGCGGGTTATTCACCACTGGCTTTTAAATTAATAAATTTCGCAAGCTCTTCAGGCTGACCAACCAGCATCATGATTTGCTGGTTGATTTGCATCATCGACTTGCCTTCAGGTAGGCGTGCCGATAAAGACAANTTTGATAAACCACTNGCAAAGTTTTTAATCGCAGTGTCTAACTCCGCACTTACAGGAGCTTGTTGTAATTGCATTGCCACAACTTGCTCAAGGTCATCAAGTGTCATGCCTTGCGCTTTTAAGAAGCTTTCGACAACAGTTTTAAGTTCACCGTCGTCGTTGATTTCAAGCTCGATACTGCGCGGCTCTAATTGGCTCATTGCCGCCATCATTTTTGATTGTTGCTGTAGTTGTTGCTCTAAAGTGAGCTCAGCCCCATTCGCAGCATTTTGTGCTTGGCTGATTGATAAAGATGCTTCCATCAACGCCGTTGAATTTGCTAAACCAAGATTAAAACGTACATCAGCCACTTCGTTTGCCTTCACGTTAAGCGCAAACTTGCTATCACCTGACTCTTTGTTGTAATCAAGCGATGAATTCACGTTGTAACTCGTTGCGGCAAGCTTATTATTCGCACTGTCTGGAAGTTGCGATAANAACTCATCACTAAAGCGGAAATTTGTCATCACGAAGCCCGTGTGGGGTGGGATCGCATCAACTTCGTAACCCGTCACTTCAATATTGTCGATAGTGGCAATGGTTTCATCGCCTTCAATGCTTTGCACATTTATACCAGACAACTGCATGCTNCTACTGAACACACTTGCTGAAATATCGCTGTAAGTGATATCTACACCACTTTGGCTTGATAAAGCGCTTAGTTGCTTATCAACAACCTTTTTCACTTCCTGTGTTGCTGTATAGTTTGCGTAAACGACGCCACCTACAGCTGCAGCAACAACGGCTGCAATTACTAACTTTTTCATTTTATTTCCTTTGATTGGTGTTTTTTATAGTCTATCAAATTACAACTAGTTTATTAAAGACAGTAACTCATGCACTGTTTTAACAGGTGTAATTTTTGCGCCCAATCCTTCCATTGATTTATGGTAGTTACGATATGGAATAAAAATTTCAGTGAAACCATGCTGAGCGGCTTCTTTTACTCGCGGCACCCCACTGTCGATGGGCCTAACGTCACCATTTAAGCTTAATTCGCCCATAATACAGGTGGTTCTTGGCACAACAAATTCATTCAAACTACTCAACAATGCCGTAACTAATGCTAAGTCGATACAGGTTTCAGACTCATCAATTTTTAGGCCACCGACAATATTAAAAAACGTGTCATGAAAGATTTTAGTCTTGGTGTGTTTACGCAAAATCCCNGTGAGCATTTTGATACGATTCATATTTAAGCCAACACACACTCGNTGCGGAAACTCAGCCTCGGTTTCTGTNGTTAAGCACTGAATCTCTAACAATAAATTACGATTACCTTTACGAATACATGTAATAGCCGATCCCGGCGATTCGGTGCTTGACCCCGATAGAAATATTTCGCTTGGGTTGTCAACACTGAGCATACCGCGCTCACACATTCTAAAAATACCGACGGTATCAATATCGCCAAAACGGTTTTTATTGGCACGTAAGGTACGAATTTGCCCATCGTTGGTATCAATATGCAGCAGCGCATCAACAATATGCACTAAGGTTTGCGGGCCTGCGATTTCGTTGTTTTTATTTACGTGAGCAATAATGAACATGGTGACGTCATTTTGCTTACAATATTGAGTGAGTGCTTGTGCTGCACTTTTAACTTGTGAAGGAGAGCCTGGGCTGCCATTAGCGGCTTCTGTCACAACCGCTTGAATTGAATCGATCACCGCAAACTTAATCTTGTTCTTATCAAGNTCTTCAATAATTGCTTCAACGCTGGTTTCTGACAGTAAATAAAGCTCATCAGGGTTATAATCTAAACGCAGTCGGTTNACACGGTTTTTAAACTGCGATAATGACTCTTCTGCCGTACAATAAAGTGACGGCATCACTTTCGACATGCGNGCAATTAAATCTGACAATAATGTCGTTTTTCCAGCCCCTGGATCGCCCGAAATAATATTTACGGAACCGGTGGTCACACCGCCACTTAATACACGGTCTAACTCACCAATGTCGGTTAAGCGNTTTTCTGCTTCGGCGGTTTCGACTTCATTAATTTTTTTTGAGCCGCCGCCAACACCGCCTGCGTAGCCTGCAACCACGGCACGGCTTGCCGCTTGTTTTGACTGTCCGGCTGAGGGCTTAAATTCTGCTAGCGTGTTCCATGCACCGCANTTACACTGTCCTTGCCAGCGCTGATAGTTCATGCCGCACTCNGTGCAGACAAATTCGATTTTTGCTGATTTTGCCATTCGGCCTTACCTATTTAGGTCGCTAATTTGTGACTAACTTGTTATTAAAAACTGACACTTAACACAATTAATGTATAGTAAGTTTATAATCACAAAAAGATAACTCGTTGTAACTAAAACCTCTTACTCCAGCTCTTTATTCAACACACTGTTAAATAAAGAACCGCTTTAGGGCATAGTTTTTGCTTACAAATAAAACTTAACAGTGCTTGCCATTTATTTGGCAAATACTTATAACAATAATTAATAAAATAAAAAAGTGACTACTGTTTGTGTTTTTACTGCGTAATTGCCGACTAGTATACCTACTTTTTTTAATAGACGTTGATGGTTTTATAAATGGCTGAAGACATTCTGCTTAAATATGAAAGCCTAGTTGAAGAGCTAAAGGCGTATTTAGGCACCCCAAAATTCGACAAACTGTTTAAATCAAAAACAGCGGGCTTAACNAAGCCTGAGCAGTTNTTGATCAAAATGGAGATGTCGCGTTTATCTCAGCCTGTTGCACGGTTTATNGATTTACGTGGGCAAGTAACGGGTCAAGTAAAACCATACGAATACGAAGGTAAACANCACTTTATGGACGATACTGCCATCGAAGTGTTTGAACAGGCTATTAAACGCCATGGCGGTTACACCCTTGCTGTCTATGAAGCGGTGATGAACACTGAAAACAACCATCGTGTCATGCAAAANAAAGCGGCCGAACAAGCTCTTACTGAAGACGATAACGACAGTCAGTTATCAGCCAAAGTGATAAAATTTGCCTCCTACGAAAGCCGTCGTGAAGAGCGGATGAATTACTCTATCAAAATCACTGTTGAGTTTGATAAAGACAGCAAAGTAGCCGCAACAACATCTGATATCTCACTCAGTGGTGCNAAGATAAAGCTCGCGCCACGCTACAAGTTAAAAAAAGGTCAACTTATAGGCCTGCGCCTAGTCGGCCTTGAACAAGATTTTGAGTTAGGTTTAAAAAACGGAATTCAGTACGAAGTCGTCGCGATTGAAAAAGTATCACGCGAATACAATCATGTTCGCCTAAAACGCACCTTTATTGAAAACAACGAAAAGTTTGATGAGTTTTTAGAAAGCTTTATCCACGGCAATAAGCGTCGTTATAAAGTTAACCTAGACAATACGCTCGATGCGGTTGTGTCAAAAGGCTATGAACAATANTACATTCCGCGTGTGACCTCTCTTTATACCTTTTTAAGCTTACAAGGTGACAAGCTATACCCAAGCCTTGCCTTAACAACTGAAAATAATATTTTTATTCAGCGTTATTTTTGTGACGAGCGCAAGCTGTCTTGCTTATACAGTATTATTAACCAACAACGTATAGGCCACTTATTAAGCTCACCAGAGGCAGTAAAAGAAGAGTACCTTTATACTTTCACGCATGTTGTTGCTGGTAAAGTGTATTACTACTCTGCCACGCGTAGTGAGCTTGAAAGCCAGCCTCAGCTTAAAAATTTATTTTTAGGGTTTGGTAGTCAAAAAGACAGCTGGCAATGTTTTAAGTTGCAATTGATGCCAAGTCACCCTGAAGATTCGTATATTCCGTTGTCACTGCC
>JGI25131J35506_1000189_pt1 | contig 16666 bp, 13 predicted proteins | sample ETNvirome_2_1000_FD_35506 | JGI IMG/M metagenome (IMG submission 35506) | reverse complement strand
ATTGCGATTACTCAGGCGTATAAACGCAAGTACCCGAAAGGTACGCCGCTCTCACTGGCCACTATTTGGCGCACGTTAAAAGCAGCCAGTTGGGGGCTGATGACGCCGGTGATTATTCTGGGGGGTATCTTCTCGGGGATTTTCACGCCGTCGGAAGCGGCCGTGGTGGCGGTGAACTACGCGCTGCTGGTGTCGCTGTTTGTGTATCGGGANTTAACNCTGCCCCAGGTGTATAAGCTGCTGATTCGCTCGGCGATGACCACGGCGGTGATTATGCTGGTGATTGCCATGTCGGCGGTGCTGAGCTGGACGCTCTCTAGCTGGCAGGTGCCCGGCGCGATTGCCCAGGCGGTGCTGTCACTCTCTACCAACCCCTACGTGATTATGCTGCTGGTGGTGGCGGTGATTCTGCTGACCGGGGTGTTTATCGAAACGGCAAGCGCTTTGATCATTCTGACCCCGGTGCTGCTGCCGCTGGTGCTGCAGCTGGGCATCGACCCGATCCACTTCGGGCTGATCATTGTGGTGGGGCTATCGATTGGCATGATTACCCCACCCGTGGCGATCAACTTGTACGTGGCGTCGTCCGTCACCCAACTGCCGCTAGAGCGTATTACCCGCGCTATTATCCCTTACCTGCTAGGGCTGATTGGCGTGCTGCTGCTGGTAGTTTACGTGCCCATACTGCTGGGCTGGTCGGGCTGACAGTCACGCTCCCTGCCATCGCTGGCAGGGAGCGTTCATTCTGCTAAGTTGCGCCCCGGCGTGCCTGCATCAAATGCCAGCACGTTCTCAAACGCATCGCCAAAGTAGAGCTCGTAGCTATCTTTCTCCACATAACCCAGGTGCGGCGTGGCCAGGAAGTTGGGCAGCGCCAGCAGTGTATGCTCTATCACTGGCTCTTCATCAAACACGTCCACCGCGGCCATGCCGGGACGGCCTGCTTTCAACGCGGCTTCCAAAGCGCCCGCCTCCACTAACGGCGCGCGGCTGGTATTCACCAGCACCGCCGTGGGCTTCATGCTGGCTAAATTCGCCGCTGTGACGATTCCTCGGGTTTCCGGGTTTAAGCGCAGGTGCAGGCTCAGCACGTCACTGCGTTCGAAAAACTCCTCTTGCGAAACCGCGACCTCTAGTCCTGCCGCTGCGGCCCGCTGGCGGGTGCCTTCGCGGCCCCATACCAGTACGTTCATTTCAAACGCTTGGCCGTAGCGGGCCACTAACTGGCCTATTTTTCCATAGCCAAATACGCCTAGCGTGCGCCCTTTCAGGCCGGTGCCCAGGGTGCGCTGCCAGCGGCCTGCCTTGAGGTTTTCCACCTCTTCAGGAATGCGCCGCATGGCAGAGAGCACCAGCCCCCAGGTGAGCTCGGCCGCCGCATAGGGCGAGCCGGTGCCTGCCAGTACCACCACGCCGTGCTCGCGGCAGGCGGCCATGTCCACATGCGCCGCGCCGCCGCCGGTTTGGCTGATCAGCTTAAGCTTGGGCAGCCGCGCCAGCAAAGACGCGGTGATCGGCGTGCGCTCCCGAATCAGCACCAGCGCATCGGCGTCTTGAAAGCGCTCAACCAACTCGTCTTCATCGCTCACGGTGTCGGTGTAAATCGTGACGTGGTGCCCCGCCAGCTTGGCGAAGGCGTCTAAGTCACGAACACAATCCTGGTAATCATCGGGGATGACAATGTGCATTAAAGCGGCTCCTTGCTCGGTGAGCGCGCTAAAGGGCGGCCCCCTTTAGCAGCGTGGCTGAAATACCGCTGCCAGACGAAGATCCCGGCGATCACGGCAATGCCCACCACGTCCGTAATGGCTTGGCCGTTAATCAGCATTAACGCGGCAAACAGCAGCAGGCCGCGCTCTACCCAGGAACAGGGGCGGGCAAAGTAGCCTATCGTAGAGGCCGCCAAGGCAATAATACCCAGCACGCCCGAGGCCACCGCCATGGCGATTTCCAACTTGGTGCCCTGCCCGAGCAGCGGCGGATGATAGACAAACATAAACGGAATTAGGAAGCCGCCTAAGGAAATTTTCGTCGCCGTCAGTGCGGTGCGGAACCAGTGGGAGCCCGCAATCGCGCCGCCAATATAGGCCGCCAGCGCCACGGGAGGTGTTACCCCCGAAAGGATCGCAAAGTAGAGAATAAACAGGTGGGCAGAAAGGCTGGGCAAGCCTGCCTCAACAAACGCCGCCGCCACCACCGATGCCGCCAGCATGTACGCCGCTACAGTAGGTAAGCCCATGCCCAGAATAATCGCCACCACCATCGCCAGCAGCAGCGTGACCATCACATCACCACCGCTCACCATCAGAATCAGTGAAGATACTTTTAGCCCCAGCCCCGTGATGCTGATCACCGCCGCGATAATCGCCACGCTGCCGATAATCACCGCAATCATCGCAGCGGTCATTGCCCCTGCTTCCAGCGCTGCCGGTAGTGATTTCACCCGCTCCCAGAGCGTGCCTTGGCTGCGCGGCGACACCAAATACAGCACCATTGCGGTAAAGTACGCAGCCACCGCCGCCGTAGTCGGCGTGTAGCGCAGCACCAGCATGGTAATCAGCACCACCAGTGGCAGCAGCAGGGTTTCGACATTGAAGAGCCCCTCGCGCAGCGTCGGGCGCTGGTCTTTCGGGATCGGGTTTAACCCCAGGCGTTTGGCTTCAAAGTGAACGCTCATCCAAATGGCAAGGTAGAACAGCAGCGCAGGAATCAGCGCGGCGCTGATGATATCCAGGTAACTTGTGGAGATAACATCGGCCATGACAAACGCCGCGGCGCCCATAATGGGCGGCAGAATTTGCCCTCCGGTTGAGGCAGAGGCCTCGGTGGCCGCGGCAAAGCGTGCGCTGTAGCCGTTTTTCTTCATCAACGGAATGGTAAAGACGCCCGTGGTAGCAACGTTGGCGGCGGTACTGCCGCTAATGCTGCCAAACATGGCGCTACACAGCGTGGCGGCTTTTGCAGGGCCGCCAGCCATACCGCCCGTGGCGGCTGTCGAGAGGCGCATAAAGGTGTCGCCACCGCCGGTGGTCACCAGCAGCGCGCCAAACATAATAAACACCACAATCACGGTGGACGAGGTGCGCATTAAGCTGCCAAAAATACCGGTCGGCCCTAAATAGAAGGTGGCGACCAGGTCATCCCAACGGAAACCGCCGTGGCCCCAAACGCCAGGCAGATGTTGCCCAAAGGCCGCGTAGGCTAGCGCAATCAACACCAGAATAGGGAACGCTAGGCCAATCGCTCGGCGGCAGGCTTCCAGCAGCAGTAAAATCGCGCTGACACCAAACACTAGGTCTAGCGTCGTGGGCATCAAATAGCCCAACTGATAAATAATGCGGTCAAAGTGATAAACGTAATAGGCGCTGATCACCACGCTTAATAGAATCGGAATGATATCGAACCACGGAATGCGTTGGGCATCCCTCACGCGGCAGTGGTACGCCAAAAAAATTAGTGGCAGCGCGAACAGCAGATGCACCGCATTTTGTGTATTTACTGGCCCAGTGACGGCGGTATAGAGGTGGAAAATGGCCATTGCCACCGCCGCCGTGCGGGCCACCATAAACCAGAAGCCGGAAAGCTGTCGCTTGCCTGCATCCTCCTGGTATTTTTCAACAACAGACTCTTTTGCGGTTTCCATGGGGGAACTCCCGCGCCGCCTAATAAGAGGAGGCTAGGCAACGCGTCAGGCTAATAGCAAACTGCCCCGCCGAGCACGTCGGCGGGGCGCACGGGCAGGTTACTGCGCTTCAGGCGGAATAATATCGGCGGGGATCTCCAGCCCTAATTCCTGGTAGTAGCGCAGCGCGCCAGCATGCAGCGGGAAGGTAGCGGTATCGATCACGGTTTGGGGGTCGACGCTGCCCGCAGGTTTGAAGGAGGCGGCCACTTGGTCGTGGTTTTCCCAGTACGCTTTGGTGAGCTCATACACGGTGTCGGCATCCAGGTCGGTGGTAGCCGCGATGCCCATGTAAATACCCAGCGACTGCGCTTCACTCATGCCGGTATAGGTATCGGCAGGAATAACGGTTGGCGAGAGAAACGGCAGTTCAGTGGTGACGGTCTCGACCTGCTCATCAGAAAGCGACAGCAGCTGCAGCGGACGCGAGGAGTGTACCTCGGTGAACAGCGGAATCGGCGGCACGCCGTTGTAACTGAAGCCCACGAGACGGCCATCGGTCACCCCTTCCGCCGCATCGTTCACACGCATGCGCTGGAAGTCGGGCTCAATGCCCAGAATGCCAAACACCTGCTCGGTGATGTACTCGCCGCCACCGCCGATGCTGCTGGGGTTGAAGCGCTCACCGTTTAGGTCTTCGAAGGTCTCAATATCGCTATCCTGACGTACCGCCCAGTGCATGGTAGAAGGTGCAATCCAGTACACCAAGCGCACATTGGGGTTGGGCATATCGGCAAAACGACCTTCGCCGTTGTACTGCTCGTAGCCCACCAGCGCCTCGGTAAAGGCTAGGTCTAGCTCGCCGTTGGTGAGGCGAATGGCGTTTTCGCGGGTGCCGCCTGTTTCACGTACGGTAATCTCGTAGGGCGTATTGGCGCTGATGACCCGTGCGCCTTCAGAGATACCGAAAAACCAGCCCGTACCCGCAGGCACCGAGCCCATGTTCAGTGCGGTTTGCGCCTGTGCAGTGGCGGCAGTGAGAGCGCTTACAGCTAGAATTGAAGCAGGAAGCAAGTGGCGTAGTGTTAATTTAGTCATTGTTTGTCCTCAACGCGTCGGGAAGCATGTTGTGATGTTGTGTGCTGTGGGAGGCCCTAACTGCACCTCTCCCGATAACCGAGTAAGCAAGGGGAGTTCGCTTAGCGGTGTCTAAAGTGATAACGCCAAACCATAGCGCTGTATATTGGTCATTGATGAACCTGCCTTCTCCAATCGCGAAAGCAGCGCCGTCGATTTCGCTTTAAGGCGGTGGAGAAGCGCCGCTGGCGGCCTGAATAAAATGCTCCACCAGCACCCTTGCCACCATAGAAAGCCGGTCTAAATCTCTGACATAAATACTCAGTTTGCGCCGCGCCCAGTCGTCTTGTATCGACAGCACATTCACATTGAGCCCATCCACGTACTGACGAATCGCCCCACGGGGCAGCACCAGCACTAGATCATCCACGTGGTAGAAAGCTGCCGCGCCAAGTCGAGGAAGTCTTCTGCAACGAAATCAAAGCAGGGGTCGATACTTAAATCCGGCGTGGCATCTGGCCCAAACTCCAGCGGGCGCTTCACAAAGGCGGTGCGCATGCCTTCCCGGTGGGCAGCCTGTAAATCATCTTGATGAGCGGCCACCATCAGGATTTGCGACGGCTTCAGGCTCAGGAGATTGGCCGCCATGTGGTACACCTCCGGGTCGCGCTTGTAGTGCCCGGCAAGCTCTGAGGAGAGCACGCAGTCCCAGGGCAGCCCGGCATGGCGAGCCATGTTCACCAGCAGCGAGACGTTACCGTTGGAGAGCGTCGCTAATATAAAGCGCTGTTTTAACTGCAATAGGCCTTCCACACTGTCAGGCCAGGGCGTTAAGCGGTGCCACACACGGTTAAGATGCGTCTTTTCGGCTTCATCCAACCTATCCGAAATGCCAAAGGCGACAAGTAGCCGGTCGAGGGTCATCCGGTGCAGGTCATCCAGCTTGGTCCAGGGCAGTTCCCCCTGGCGCACACGGTTCATCGCAGGGGCATAGCCTGCCCGCCACTCGTCGGCAAACCTTGTCCAATCGACGTTCAGCCCTTTGGCCTGGTTCAGTTGTTCGCCTTCGCGAATAACGCTGCTGCGCCAGTCTACTACCGTGCCAAACACATCAAAGGTGAGCGCTTTTATTTCGTGGGCGATGCCTGTTGTCATGGAGTCTCTCCTGTGGAGTCTGTGAGGGTTAGCAAGTGGTCGACCAAGTGGCGGGATACCACGGGCAGTGCCGCGTAGTGGCGCATACCAATCACCAGTTCGCGGGTGGCCCACTCATCAGCGAGCGGAATCATGCGTAGTTTGAGGTCGTTAAGGTCACGGTACAGCGTGCGCTGGGGCAGCACACCGATGCCCATACCGTAATGAATCATGCGACAAATAGCGTCGAAACTGCGCACTTGAATGCGCATGCGCAGGGTTCGGCCCGCCTGGCTTGCCTGCTCGTGAAGCAGGGATTGCAGCGAGGCATCCTGCTGTAAACCGACAAAGTCGTACTCGGCTGCCTGATGCAGATAGAGCTTGTCATGCACTGCCAGCGGGTGATCTTGCGGCGTGACCAATACCAACTGGTCGCGCCGGTAGGGGCGTACTTCTAAATCATCGGCGGCAACGTGGCTGGCAAAGATGCCGATATCTGCCACGCCATCGCGCACAGCGGTGATCGCTTCGCTGCTGGTGCGCTCCTGCAAATCGATTTTGATTTGCGGGTACTCGATGGCAAAGGCGCTTAAATCTTGCGGCAAAAACGCAATAATGGCCGAGGTATTGGAGTGAATGCGCACATGCCCTCGAACCCCTTCGCCATACTCACTGAGCTCCGCCTGTAACCGTGCCACGTCTTCCAGAATGCGCCGGGCATGGTGCAAAAAAGCGCGCCCTGCCGGAGTCAGCTCTACGCCTCGCGGCCGCCGATACAAAAGCTCGGTACCCACCAGCGTTTCTAAATCGCTCACCCGTTTGCTCACCGCTGCTAGCGCCAAATGCTCACGCTCGGCAGCGGCAGTTAAACGCCCTTCATCGGCAATCGCCACAAACAGTTTCAGCGTTACAAAATCAAATCGCAGCATCACGTTTACCACGTTGTTATTAAATGGGCCGCATTGGTCGCCGGTTGTAGGGTTCGTCGCTGGCGAACGCCTGGTTCCTGATTGCCTAATTGTGATGCTCAGCAGGCTCACAGATGCTTAACCGACAACAAGACATTAAGACTCGCTACTTCAGCACGCGCTTGGCTGCTAAGCGTTACCAGGAGCTTTTATTATGACCACCCGCCAGCTTCCCCTCGATGGCCTTAAAGTCGTAGAGCTTGGCCAACTGATTGCCGGCCCCTTTGCCACCAAACTGCTGGGTGAATTTGGTGCCGACGTGATTAAGGTGGAGCCACCCGGAGCCGGTGATCCGCTTCGCAAATGGCGTATTCTCGAAGAGGGCACCTCACTTTGGTGGCATGTACAAAGTCGCACAAAACGCTCGGTGACGCTTGACCTTCGCAGCCAAGAGGGTCAAGACGTGGTGCGCCGCTTGGCCGCCGAAGCCGATGTGGTGGTCGAAAACTTCCGCCCTGGCACGCTGGAAAACTGGGGGCTGGGCTATGAGACGCTGGCGGCGATTAACCCCAAGCTGATCATGGTGCACGTTTCAGGCTTTGGCCAAACCGGCCCCTATCGCAACAAGCCAGGGTTTGGAGTGATTGGTGAAGCCATGGGTGGGCTGCGCTATTTAACCGGCCACGCGGGCGAGCCTTCAGTGCGCGTGGGTGTGAGCATTGGCGACTCGCTCTCGGCACTCTACGCGGTGATCGGCACGCTGCTGGCCCTTCAGGAGCGCCAGAGAAGCGGCTTAGGGCAAGAGATTGATGTCGCCCTGTATGAATCCGTATTCGCCATGATGGAGAGCCTACTGCCGGAGTTTGATGCCACCGGCCACGTGCGTGAGCCAAGCGGCAGCGCGCTGCCGGGCATCACGCCCTCAAACGCTTACCGCACCCGCGAAGGCGAGTACGTGTTAATTGCCGGTAACGGCGATAGCATCTTCAAGCGCTTAATGGGCGTGATTGGCCGGGAGGATTTAGCCAACCACCCCGCCATGGCCCACAACGATGGCCGCAGCCAACACGCCAGTGAGATCGACGCTGCTATTGAGGCTTGGACCCAAACCCGCTACCGGGACGATATTCTTAGCGCTTTAGATGACGCCCGCGTACCGGCAGGTTACCCCTACACCGCCGCCGATATTGCCAACGACCCCCACTACCTCGCCCGCGAGATGATTCAAACCGTTACCCGCCCCGATGGCCGCCCGCTCAAGGTGCCGGGCGTGCTACCCAAACTGAGCGCCACCCCCGGCAGGCTGGGGCAAGGCGGGCCACAGCTGGGCGCGCACACCGATGACGTGCTCGAGGAGCTGGGCATTGATGCCGCCACGCGGGACAAGCTGCGTCAGGCAGGCATTATTTAAGTGGAGAACCCCATGACGACGTTACAAATTAACGAAGTAGCACCACGCGATGGCTTTCAGAGCGAGGAGCGCTTTATCCCCACCGAGCAGAAAATCGCGCTGATTGATGCGTTAACGACCACCGGCATTGCCCGTATCGAAGCGACCTCGTTTGTCTCTCCCAAAGCCATTCCCAACCTAGGCGACGCCGCCGATGTGGTGAATGCTATTCAGCGCCGCGAAGGTGTGGACGTCACGGTGCTGGTACCCAACCTAAAAGGTGCCGAGCGGGCGCTGGCCTGCGGCGTGGATGAGATCAATCTGGTAATGTCGGCCAGCAATGCCCACGGCCGCGCAAATCTGCGCATGACGCCGGAGGAGTCGCTGACACAGTTTGCCGCCATTATTCAGGCGGTGCGCGGTAGCGGTGTCTTCATCAATGCCTCGCTCTCCACCGCCTTTGGCTGCCCGTTTGAAGGGCAGGTGCCGGAGGCACGCGTGTTCACTCTTATTGAGCAGCAACTGGCGCTGGGGGTGGAAGGCATCACGCTGTGCGATACCACCGGCGTGGCGAACCCCGCCCAGGTAGCGGCACTGTGCCGCCAAGTGCTGGAACGCTTTCCCGGCGTGCCGTTTACGCTTCACTTCCACAATACCCGAGGTATGGGCTTGGCAAATGCCCTAGCGGCTTGGCAAGCGGGCATTACTCGGTTTGATGCTTCGCTAGGTGGCTTAGGCGGCTGCCCGTTTGCCCCCGGTGCCACGGGGAATGTATGCACCGAAGACTTAGTGCATATGTTCGAGCAGATGGGCGTTGCCACCGGCGTGAATTTGCCCGCTCTACTGGATATTTCCACCACATTGCCTGAGCTGATAGGCCACGAGACGCCCGGCCAAGTGGTGAAAGCGGGCAGTGCTGATCGCTGTTACCCCATTCCCTGACCGCGTTTCTTCCTTGCATCCCTGCATGATTGATAACAACGACAATTTGGTGAAAAACAATGTCCGACTCCTCCCCTGTTCAGCCGTTAAACCTTGCCCAGCAGTTGATTCAGCGCCATTTAATCAGCGGTGAGCTAACCCCCGGCAGTGAAATCGCCCTGCACATTAACCAAGCCCTGCTGCAAGATGTGTTAGGCACTCTCGTGATGCTAGAGCTAGAAGCCATGGGGCTTGACCGGGTACATACTGAGCCCAGCGTGCAGTACATCGACCACGGCCTGGTGCAGGCCGATAACCTAAATGCCGAAACCTACCTGTTTTTAAAGAGCGCCTGCGAGCGCTTTGGGGTGTGGTACTCCGGCCCCGGCAACGGCATTAGCCACCCGGTGCATATGGAAAATTTTGGCGTGCCCGGTGAATCCATTGTGGGTTGCGATAGCCACACCACGGCAGCAGGCGCGCTCGGCATGCTGGCGATTGGCGCAGGTGGTATTGAAGTGGCGATGGCGATGGCGGGCGAGCCGCTGTATATCACCATGCCGAAAATCTGGGGCATTAAGCTCGAAGGGCAACTGCCTGACTGGGTCTCAGCGAAAGATATTGTGCTGGAACTTTTGCGCCGCCACGGCGTGGCAGGCGGCAAAAACACCATGATTGAGTATTACGGGCCGGGGCTAAAGCACCTGTCCGCCATGGACCGCCATGTGCTCGCCAACATGGGCACCGAAATGGGGGCAACGGCCACGGTGTTCCCCAGTGATGACGAGACCCGGCGCTTTCTAGCCTCCCGAGGGCGAGAAAACGATTGGGTCGCGCTGGCCGCCGAACCCGGCTGCCACTACGACCTGAACGAAACGCTTGACCTTAGCAAGCTGGAGCCCATGATTGCGCTACCTTCCAGCCCCGATAACGTGGTCACCGTGCGGGAAGCAGCGGGCAAACCGCTGCATCAGGCTTACATCGGCTCGTCAGGCAACCCAGGCTTTCGTGACTTTGCCGTGGTGGCCGAGATAGTGCGGGGCAAGCAGGTGGCCGATGGGGTCTCACTGGACATCAACCCCTCTTCACGACAAGTACTGACCACGCTGATTGAGCAGGGCTATTTAGCCGACTTAGTCGCCAGCGGTGCCCGCCTGCACCAAGCAGGCTGCAATGGCTGTATTGGTATGGGCCAGGCCCCGGCGGTGGGGCTTAATAGCCTGCGCACCGTGCCGCGCAACTTCCCAGGGCGCTCCGGCACGCGGGAAGACAGCGTGTTTTTGTGCAGCCCAGAAACCGCGGCGGCTTCAGCGCTGGCGGGGGTGATTACCGACCCACGCACTCTCGATATGCCCTACCCGCGCCCCAAAGAGCCCGCCCAAATCGAAGTAAACCGCGCACTGTTTAATGCGCCGCTGCCACCCCATGAGGCAAAGCTTAAAGCACTGCAAAAAACCGAGAACACCCCGGCCCTGCCAGAGCTTAGCCCTCTGCCTAATCGTTTGGATGTACCCGTGCTGCTGGTGGCGGGCGACAACATCTCCACCGATGACATTATGCCTGCCGGGCAGCGGGTGCTGCCGTATTGGAGCAGCGTGTATGCTTCGGCACCGTTCACGTTTGAAGCGGTCGACCCAGATTATGCCGAGCGCGCAGAAAGCACCCGTACTCAGGGCGGGCACGTGATTATTGGGGGTGCCAACTATGGGCAAGGCTCCAGCCGAGAAAATGCCGCGCTGGTGCCGCGTTACTTAGGGCTACAGGTGGTGGTGGCGAAGAGTTTTGCGCGTATTCACTGGCAAAATTTGATCTGCTTTGGTGCGCTGCCGCTAACCTTTACCCGCGAGGAGGATGTCGCCCAGCTAGCGCAAGGTGACCGCTTAGTGATCGAGGATGTCTACGCGCAGTTGGAAAGTGGAGCGACGCTAACGGCGCATATCCCCGGTAAAGGTGAGATGACGCTGCATCATGGGCTCAGCCCCCGCCAGCGAGAACTGATTACCCAGGGGGGCGTCATCAACCACCTTCGCAAACGTAACGCTTAAAACTCTTCCCAGTCGTCTCCACCCGCTTTAGTGGGTGCAGGCTTAGAGGAGAGTGCCGGGCGTTTGAGCTCTTGGCTGGCCCCGGACCGGCTGGCAGGCAGCGCTTGGCGTGGCTGGCCTTTCAACTGGGGTGTTGTCTGGCTTTGTGAGTCGTCTTCCCCTAATACGAAGGAGTTGACTAGCTCATTAAGGTGCTCAGCGTGGCGGCGCATATCCGCAGCGGCCGTGGTGGACTCTTGCACCATGGCCGCGTTCTGCTGGGTCATGGTATCCATTTCGGCTACGGCGGTGTTGATCTGGCCAATACCACTGCTCTGCTCTTTGGCGCCGGCGCTGATTTCACCGATCACATCGGTAACTTTTGATACGCTCTCAACGATCTCGCGCATGGTGGCACCGGCATTACGCACCAGCTCGGCGCCAGTGTGGGTGTGCTGAACGGAGGTATCGATCAGCGCGCGGATCTCTTTAGAGGCATTACTGGAGCGGCTGGCCAGGGTGCGTACTTCTTGAGCAACCACCGCAAAGCCACGGCCATGCTCACCCGCACGGGCAGCTTCCACCGAGGCGTTTAGCGCCAGAATGTTGGTCTGGAAGGCAATCGCATCAATCATGGTGATGATTTCACTGATGCGCGTAGCCGAGTCGTTGATATCGCGCATCGTGTTTTCTACCTGCCCCATGGCCTCTTCACCCTGGTGGGCCACTTCCGCAGTGGACTGCACCAGCTTGTTGGCCTGTTGGGCATTGTCAGCACTGTGGTTCACGGTGGAGGTAATCTCCTCCATGGAGGCCGATGTCTCTTGAAGATTGGCCGCCGCCTGCTCGGTGCGAGTAGACAGCTCCTCGGAGCTACGCGAGATTTCGCCAGCAGAGTGATAAACGCTGACCGTGCTGCGGCGTACGTCGCGCAGAGTATCCTGCATGCGGCTGGCAAAGGCGTTGAACTGCACGGCTAAGTTGCCCACTTCGTCGTTGCTCTCGACCGAGAGACGGCGGGTCAGGTCGCCACGGCCTTGCGCAATATCCCCCATCGCATCAGCGGTGCGCTTTATCGGACCGACAATACGACGCACAAAGCCAAAGGTCAGCAGAGCAATAGCTGCAAATAGTGCAGCGCCTAGCAGCGTCGCGGATATAATCGTATTTCGTAGGTCGGCAGCGGCAGCAGCCTCTAACTCGGCCATTGCTTCATCAACATCTGTTACATACACACCAGCGCCTACAATCCAGCCCCATTTTTCTAAACGATCAATGTAGGAGTGCTTGGGCTCAGACTCATTGGTACCGGGGTATTCCCACGGGTATTCGTAAAAACCACCGCCATCTTGGCCAACTCGGATGAAATCCCGCACGATATAGGTGCCATCAGGTGCTTGCAGGTCTCTCAGGTTTTGACCTTCACGCTCCGGAGAGTGAGGCAATACGATGTTAGTACCATCGTACTCATATACGAAAATATAGTTTTCGCCTTCAAAGCGCATGGAGCGCAGCATTTCGGCAGCGCGCTCCTTCGCTTCACGGTCATTGGCACCGGCGTTTTCATAAATCGGGGCAATAGCCGTTGTTGCCATCTGCACGATATTGCGCACCGAGGCACGGCGCTCTTCAATCAACAACTCACGCTGTTCCGCTAACGCTTCGCGGGAGTCCTTGGCATTGCTATAGGCTTCAAAGCAGACCAAGACAACGGTGACCAACAGCAAGGGGAGTAATACCAGCATCAGCACCTTGGTCTGCAAACCCAAGGCCCAACGACTTTTCTTCTCAGAAGTAGCCATCATGTTCGAGTTCTAGCCTCATCAAGTGGGGGATATGCGTTGTAATCGATGCTTTGTTATCGGCACAAAGTGTATCAGCTTTAGTCACTTCTCATGATTTTTTACTTTATGAACAAAGTAATTAAAGCTACAAAACACCTTTACATAACATGAGTTAAGGATATCAACAGCCTATCAGTTCATTGTAGAAATGTGGTGGCCAGGGATGGCCCGTTTTGGCAGGATCTCACCTAAACAACTGCAACTGCCCAGCCTTTCATACCATCAAAGCTGGGCAGTTTTTTATACCTTCTAATTATACCTATACCCACTTCCGTTTAATGTGTTACAGCGGCCCTTGGGCGACGCTCGTCCAGCATGCCTTTATCGAGAATAAAGCGGATGATCTCTTCAAGCCCGACGCCATCGTAGAGGTTGGTGAACACGAACGGGCGCTCACCGCGCATCTTTTTCGAGTCGCGCTCCATCACTTCCAGTGAGGCGTGGACCTGCTCGGCAATATCGATTTTGTTGATAATCAGCAGGTCGGATTTGGTGATGCCGGGACCGCCTTTGCGGGGAATTTTGTCGCCTGCCGACACGTCGATCACGTAGAGCGTTAAATCAGAAAGCTCGGGGCTAAACGTGGCGGAAAGGTTATCGCCGCCAGACTCGACCAGCACTAGCTCCAGCTTGGGATGACGGGCGTGTAGCTCGTCAATCGCCGCTAGGTTCATCGAAGCATCTTCCCGAATCGCCGTGTGCGGGCAGCCGCCGGTTTCTACGCCCAAGATGCGATCCGCTGGCAGCGCATCGTGTTTGAGCAGGAAATCGGCGTCTTCGCGGGTGTAGATGTCGTTGGTGACCACGGCAATATCATAATGATCGCGCAGCGCCGAACAGAGCTGCTTGAGCAACGCGGTTTTACCTGAACCGACCGGGCCACCCACGCCAACGCGTAAACAGTGAGTCATGGTTTTCTCCTAAATAACAACGCTCGTTAGCTTCTAAACAAACGGGAATATTGGGTTTCGTGTAGGGCGCTGGCCAGCGCGACGCCGGGCAGCGCAGGGCCGAGTTCGTCATCGTCTAGCCGCTGGGCCTTCTCAACGGCACTCACCAGCTCGCCACGTAACTGCTCGATAATTCGCTGGGCAGCGGTATGGCCCAACGGCAGCGCTTTACAGGCCACCGCGAGCTGGTTTTCCAGCCACGCCCAGCCAAAGCCGAGCTGCGCTTGGCGCACGGGGATGCCGCGCAGGTAGGCCGCCCAGGCAAATAGGGTCACATAGCCTGCCTGCACCGGTAGCAAGGGCGTGAGTGAGTCTTCACTAGGCAGCCCTTCATGTTTGGGTAATAGGTCGAGACTGCCCAGTAGCCGCTTCAGCGATGCACCCAGGCGGCTATCTTCTGCGGCCAGTTCGGCGGTTTCACGGGTAGCGGCCAGCCAGTGGTCCCACTCGGCAACCGTGCCGCCTTGCTGGGCGGAAAAGGCACCGTATAGCCGATCGATCACCGGCAGTTCACAGCGGGTCAGGCCATCTTCCAGTACCCCGGACAGCCACTCGCTCAGGCTCTCTTCATCGCAGACCCAGCCCAGCTCGAAGGCGCTTTCCAGCCCTTGGGAAAAGGCGAAGGCGCCGATGGGCAGCGCTGGGCTCACCAGTTGCAGCAAGCCCAGCAGCGCCAGGTCTGGCGAGGTGTCTGGCTTAGTGGGCATGGCTGTGTCCATGGTCGTGGTCGTGGTCGTGAGCATGGGAATGCCCGTGGCCATGGCTATGACCATGGCCGTGCGAATGCCCACCCCCCACCTGGTTATAGGCGCCCGGTTCGGGGTCGAAGGTGGCGTTGTGGTGCTCGAGCGTCGCGCCCAGCAGCTCGGCCAGCTCTTCGAGAACGTGGTCGGGCGGGAAGCGTACCCAGCCACCTTTAGCATCTTCACCCAGCGCGAGCTGCACATGGCGGTTGCCGAGGTGGTAAGCAAGCCGTGCCAGGGGTAAGCCAGTACTCACTCGCGCGGTCACCACGGGCTCAATGGCAGCGCAAATGCGCACGATCTCGCCATTTTCGGCTTTCAGGCCTTCGCCATCGCGCAGCACGGGGCCGCGATCCAGAAACAGCCCCAGCGGCTGGCCGCTGTCGCTCTCGGCTTTTAAGCGGCCGCGAATGCGTAGTTCAAAGGGCAGTGTCAGCGTGTCGCTGGCGGTGCCCTCATCTATGGGGCCGAGGCGTTCAATCAGTTTCAACATTACTACCGTCCCGTTGAAAGAGTTGTTCGTCATATTCTATATCTCACTCTCCAGCTTGAAGCCATGGAGCCAGCAACCTCTGTGGGAGGCCGCTTCAGCGGGCGAAGGGTGCCGAAGGCACCCCGGCTTGTTAGGCCTGAATGGTCGCGAGCTAAAGCTACCTCCCACTGTGCCACTCTCAGGCTGGCAGAAGTGGATTCATATCGATGAACGAACTTTCGAAAAAGCTCCCTAGCGTCTATCGCTATGGGCAGTGCATTCCAATCAAAACAAGTGATACCGCTGCGCCAGCGGCAGCTCGGTCGCGGGTTCGCAGGTGAGCAGTTCGCCGTCGCAGCGCACTTCGTAGGTTTGCGGGTCGACGGTGAGTTCTGGGCAGGCATCGTTGAGCTTCATGTCTTTTTTACGCACGCCGCGCACGTTTTTACAGGCAGAAAGCGTGCTTTGTAGTCCCAGGCGCTCTTTGATGCCCGCGTCAATCGCCGCTTGGCTGACAAAGTTGAGCCGTGTCTGGCTGGCGGCGCGGCCAAAGGTGCCGAACATGGGGCGGTAGTGCACCGGCTGCGGCGTGGGGATGGAGGCGTTGGGATCGCCCATGGGCGCACCGGCAATCATGCCGCCTTTCAAAACCAGCGCCGGTTTGACGCCGAAGAAGGCCGGCTTCCACAGCACCAAATCGGCCAGTTTGCCCACTTCAATGGAGCCTACTTCATGGGCGATGCCGTGGGTAATGGCGGGGTTGATGGTGTACTTGGCGATATAGCGTTTAGCACGCAGGTTATCGGCCCCCAGCGCTTCATCTTCCGGCAACAGGCCGCGCTGCACTTTCATCTTATGGGCGGTTTGCCAAGTGCGGCAGACCACTTCACCCACCCGACCCATGGCCTGGGAGTCGGAGGCAATCATCGAGATCACGCCCAGGTCGTGGAGGATATCCTCGGCGGCGATGGTTTCGCGACGAATGCGTGAATCGGCAAAGGCCACGTCTTCGGGAATATTGGGGTCCAGGTGGTGGCAGACCATGAGCATGTCGAGATGCTCGTCGATGGTGTTCACCGTGTAGGGCCGCGTGGGGTTGGTGGAGGACGGCAGCACGTACTCCTTGGAGCAGGCAGTGAGAATGTCCGGGGCGTGGCCGCCGCCTGCGCCTTCGGTGTGGTAGGTGTGAATGCCGCGCTCTTTAAACGCCGCTAGGGTGTCTTCCACGAAGCCGGATTCGTTGAGCGTATCGGTGTGAATGGCGATCTGCACATCGTACTTTTCCGCCACGCTTAAGCAGGTATCAATCGAGGCGGGGGTGGTGCCCCAGTCTTCATGCAGCTTGAGACCCATCGCGCCCGCTTCCAGCTGTGCTTCGAGCCCTTCTGGCAGGCTGGCGTTGCCTTTGCCGAGCAGACCGATGTTCATGGGCAGGTCGTCCACCGCTTGAAGCATCTTGCCAATGTGCCACTCGCCCGGAGTGCAGGTGGTGGCGTTGGAGCCGGTAGCGGGGCCGGTGCCGCCGCCCAGCATGGTGGTAACACCGCTCATCAGCGCTTCTTCCACCTGCTGGGGGCAGAT
>JGI25131J35506_1000165_pt1 | contig 17905 bp, 17 predicted proteins | sample ETNvirome_2_1000_FD_35506 | JGI IMG/M metagenome (IMG submission 35506) | reverse complement strand
GAAGATGCGGCCACGGGTGTCGTCAGACAGTAGGAACTGCGCGCAGGCCAAGTAGGCCACATCGGTACACGCCTTGCGGGTATAGACCGGGTAGCCATCGATACCAAGCTGCTGAGACTCTTTGATTTCGCTATCCCAATAAGCACCTTTTACTAGGCGTAGCGGAATTTCATCGCCCTGCTCATCCGCCAAGCGGTTGATGTAGTGCAGCACGGGCAGCGCACGCTTGGAGTATGCCTGAACCACTAGGCCAAAGTGGCCCCAGCCTTTGACGGCGTCGCTTTGGTAAATCGCGCGGAAGACTTCAAGAGAAAGCTCCAGACGATCAACTTCTTCCGCGTCGATGGTCACCGCCACATCCAGCTCGCGCGCTTTGGTGACCAGTTGAATAACGGTGTCTACCAGCTCTTTCAGAACCTGTTCGCGGCGGCCAAACTCATAGCGGGGGTGCAGGGCAGAGAGCTTGATGGAGACTGACGGTGCCGGGGTTTTGTCGCCCAGCGTTTTGCACGCTTTTCCCACTTGCTCAATGGCACGGGCGTAGTCGTCAAAGTAGCGTTTGGCATCGTCGCGGGTGCGTGCGGCTTCGCCCAGCATGTCGTAAGAGTAGGTGTAGCCTTTATTGAATAGCGGCTTAGAGCGTTTCAGGGCTTCGTTGATATCACGGCCAAGCACGAACTGCTTGCCCATGATTTTCATCGCTTCCATCATCGCCCGGCGAATCACCGGCTCGCCCATACGATTAACCATGCGGTTAATAAAGTGGGCGGGCTGACCCTCTTTCGGATGGTCCAGCTTCAGCACGCGGCCGGTCATCAGCAGGCCCCAGGTCGAGGCGTTGACCATCCACGACTCGCTTTTGCCTACATGGGACTGCCAATCCGCTGGGCCCAGCTTGTCTTCGATCAGCGCATCTGCGGTGGCTTTATCCGGAATACGCAGCATCGCTTCCGCCAGGCACATCAGCATCAGGCCTTCATGGGTATCCAGGCTGTACTGCTGCAGCAGCTCGTCGATAGTATCAACGGCGGTATCCATGTTGCGTACGTCGCGCACCAGCGCTGCCGTGTTGGCCTCAATGCGCGAAAAATCGTCTTGGTCGGCGTTCAGCAGTTTAATCAGCTCGCTGACGTAGGCATCTTCATCGACGATATAGTGTTCGCTGACACGCTGCATTAGCGTATCAAGGTCGGTTTGCCAGGTGGCAGGGTCACGCATTTTTTTAGCATTGAGCATTGAGGCCCCCGTAAGACAGGTCTGAAACGAACAGCTTGAACGAATAGCTGTGTCAGCTAGCGTTTAAAAAGTGATGGCAGGGCAGATGCCCAGACTGACGTTCGAATGTAGAGCTAGCCGTCGTTAGGTGTATGTCGTTTTCGTGGCAAAACGTGTCAATTTCACGGCAAGCTGTGCCTATTTACGACTTTAGTAGAGTTGGGTGCGGCTCGCTAGCGGCAAACAACGCGACTTTTTTACTACATCCACCAACGTAATATCAGCGAGACNAGAGCACGCNTGCCCCTGCGGGGGTGGCTGAGGNTGATAACGCCGTTGAATGAGCCGTTGAACGATTGTTGGTATCTAAGGAGGGGCTGGCAAAGCCTTGGCGTANCTGGCGCGGCGAGGCNCCGTAGCTGCGGCGAAACGCATGGGACAGCGCGCTCTGGTTGGCAAACCCTGTTTGTATGGCGATATCGGTAAGTGGCAAACGNCTTTGCATGACCAACTGGCGNGCCGCGTGAAGCCGCTGCCGTCGTACATACTGCCAGGGGGAGAGGCCGGTTTGGGCGCGAAAACGCTCAGAAAAATGTGCTTCGCTCAGGCAGGCGAGCTTGGCCAGGTCGGCCACCCGCAGCTCATCGGCTAAGTGACGGCGGATAAACCGGTCAATCTGGTTAAGGTCAATGCGTCGCTGGGCAGCGCNCCCTGAGGCACCTAGGCGGGCTTTTAGCGAGCCTAACAGCGTGGCCGCTAGGCGGTCTTGCTGAAACGAGGTGGCAGAGTTGTCTAATCCTCGGGCCAGTTCGCTCTCGACAAAGGTAAGATAGTGGCGCAGCGGGCTGTCTAAGGCAAAAAAGCGCGGCACATCAAATAGCGCCACCAATTCACGGTGCTCACCCGTCAAAGCGGGAGCATCTTCTGGTAAATCTAGAATCAACTGACGATTATGGCCGTTGCCAGAATAGTAGTGCTCGTGGTTAGCAGGCACGATGCAGCCGGAAAAAGCGTTTACACGGCCACCCAACCCCTCGATTTCAAATTCAGAAGAGCCACATAGCGTGATCACTATCTGATGGAAGTCATGGGAGTGATGCTTCGTCGCCGTTTCCAGGGGTATTTGACGAATGGTACTCGGCATACGGTTCTCCTCGTCGCTGCTGCTCTGTTAGCGCTGACGAAGCGCTGTATGTGCCGCTAAATGATCACGTAATGCTTTTAGCTCCGCGTAACCCTCCTGGTTGAGGAGCGGCTTGCCCTGAGCAATCTGCCAGCGTCGCCCGTGTGTATCCATTAGGTGTGAGGCACGGCGGCGAACGTTGTCTAAATACTCATCATGGCGGATAGGGTAGCCAATCAGAGCATTCCACTCGGTCTCGCTGACCTTGCTCTCCAGCGCCTTATCAAACAGCGCGATCAGATCCTTGGGCTCGGTGCGGTAGCGAGGCGTTCCTGCGTTCATCAGCACCAGCAACACAGCCCCCATTACCAGTAAACAAACGCCAAACACCAGTAAGTAAAGTGCCATGCATAGCTCCTGGCCACATCAGGATAGACGCCAGCTTATGCGCCCAGTTGAGAATAGCCACCTAGTATACGCCTGCGCCTGCTGAGACGAAAATTTTAACCTTTTGCGAACTTTTTCTCTGCAGGGTGTCTGAGTATGTACAGACAACATCGCGATAGCAGTCGCTAATAGTGTTGTTCTGGCTATTGTTTTCGATCCCTTGCTTCCGCTGCTTGTTTCAAGCAGCGGTTTTTTTTGTAGGTACCTTTATTAGCATCATGCCGCAGGTGTTCAAGCGTCTAATGGCGGCGAATCATTAGTAAGGCCATCAAAATGTCCCGACGCGTGACGATGCCCACTAAGCGATGCTGTTCGACGACCGGATAAATTTTCGGTTTCGCGCCCAGCATTTCCTGCGCTAAATCGGTCACGCTTTTATTGGGGGAGGTAGTGAGCACGTCCTGACGCATTAACTCTCGGACCAACGGCGCTTCGTGGTCATGGTAAATGCTGTCGAGCACGTGCCCCAGAACATCCTGCTCAGAGATAAAGCCGATTAAGCGGTCTGACGTATCTACGACTGGCGCTCCAGGCAGCCGATGCAGGGCGAGCCCTTGTGCAAGCGTCGTAATGGATGTCTCTCCTGAGACACGGTAGCAGTCGCGAGACATAATATCGCGTACGGTATCCGGGATTTTTTTATTCATTGGAACACTCCTTAACGTGATCGACAGGCCACTGCCGATTCTCTTACTGTAGGTGATTTAACTCACCCTGTGCTGACCCCATACTGTCTCTATTCAACGCTTTGCCAATTTTTCAAGCCCGCTTCAAATGCTGTGAGGAGTCGTTATGGATGCTCGTGAATATCTGAACCGTAAAGGCGTTGGCCTAGATCGAGACCCTGACAGGCCCAATACGCTGGAAGAGAAAGCCTGGGAGCGTGCCCGTGGCGCAGGCAGTCATCGGCCCAACTCGGGGACACCCTACGACTGGGAAGATTGGGAGCGCTACCACGACGACTTGGCAGAGGGCGCAGACACCCTAGAGCAAAAAATAGATAAAGAGGCGCACCGTAAAGCGCTTGCCCATGAAAAGGAGCAGGCCGAGAAAGCACAAGCGGCCGTTGGGCACTTTACCCCCTCAGCGAAGCCTATAGCCCCTGAAGAAAAAACTTCACCAGAACCACCCGCCACACCCGCGAAAGAACCTGCCAACTTACAGCTAGCTTATCGCGCCCTGGCCGTGCTGCTACCGCCCTTAGCCGTTGGTTTAACCGAAGGCGGGGCCCAGCGTGTATTAATCAGTGTCGTGCTGACACTAATAGGTTGGTTGCCCGGTGTTGTCTATGCACTTGTTTGGCTGAATAAACGGTAAAAACCGCCTTACGCTTTTGGCCCATTGGCAGGGGATTCTAAAGGCGTATAATCCCCGTCAACTTTCTTTTTTCTTGGGGTTTACTGATGGGCTATTTGGTTGGCGTAACGGCGCTCTGGGCGTTTTCGTTCTCTTTAATTGGTGTGTATTTGGCGGGTCAGGTTGATAGCTACTTTGCCGTGCTGGTCCGCGTGACCCTGGCAATGCTGGTGTTCCTACCTTTTCTGCGCCCAAGCCTGCTGCGCGGTAAGCAGCGCTTGGCATTGATGGCGCTGGGCGCGATCCAGTTAGGCATCATGTACACCTTCTTTTATCACTCCTTCTTGCTACTCTCCGTGCCTGAGGTGCTGCTGTTTACCATCTTTACGCCGGTGTATATCGCGTTGTTGGATGACCTGATGTTCAAACGCTTTACGCCGATCTATTTGGTAACAGCTATTTTGGCAGTACTAGGCGCCGGGGTGATTCGTTATGACGGCATCGACAGCGGCTTCTGGCTCGGCTTTTTGGTCGTGCAGGGCGCTAACCTATGTTTCGCCATCGGCCAAGTCGGTTACCGCNGCCTAGCGGCAGACCTGCCGCCCACTCTTGCTTGGCATAACGTGTTTGGCTGGTTCTTTATCGGGGCTATGCTGGTAGCGCTGCCTGCCTTCTTGCTGTTTGGTAATAGCGCCGCGCTGCCATCCACCACTCTGCAGTGGGGCGTATTGGCGTGGCTGGGGCTGGTGGCATCGGGTGTTGGCTATTTTGCCTGGAACCAAGGGGCAACCAAGGTAGATGCGGGCACCCTGGCGATTATGAACAATGCGCTGGTGCCGGCTGGTTTGGTCGTTAACCTGGTGATTTGGAACCGCGATGCTGATGTGGGCAAACTGCTTTTGGGGGCGGCGATCATGGGCGCTTCGCTGTGGCTAAACCACTGGTGGCTGCAGCGCCGCAAGGTGGCGGCTGCCTAAGCTAAACCGCTGATTTTTCCCGGTGCGGAAGGCTTATCTCTGCCGCACCGGGTGATTTGCTCGATACTGTCTTCCTCTCCATAATGTGGGCTGATGCTAGCGAGAGTCGCCCATGTCTAATACCCCATCGTCAGGTTCCAACCCCGGTAGCCTTAGTCACCCAGTGAAGCCGTTCAAGACGATTGGCTTGATTGGCCGCTTAGGCAGCGACAAAGTTGTCGACTCGCTTCAACGCTTGGTCCGTTACTTAACGGAACATGGCTATAAGGTACTCATCGAAGACCGCACCGCCACGGCGCTGCCCCAACACGGCTTACCTGAAGCTAGCCGCCGCATGTTGGGTGAACTGTGCGATTTAGTGATTGTGGTNGGCGGCGATGGCAGCTTGTTAGGNGCTGCACGCACCCTGTGCCGCAGCGGTACGCTGATTCTAGGCGTCAATCGCGGGCGGNTGGGCTTCTTAACCGATATTTCTCCCGATGAGTTAGAGACCCGGGTAGGCGAAGTGCTGNCGGGGGAGTTTGAGGTTGAAGAGCGCTTCTTGCTGGATGCCGTGCTCTACCGCAATGGGGTCGCCGTAGGAAATGGCGACGCGCTTAACGAAGTTGTGGTGCACCCCGGTAAAGCGGTCCGCATGATTGAGTTTGAACTGTTCATCGATGGGCAATTCGTTTACAGCCAGCGCAGTGATGGACTCATTGTGGCTACTCCAACCGGCTCTACCGCCTATGCGCTTTCCGGTGGTGGGCCGATTATGCATCCAAAACTGGATGTGGTAACGCTGGTGCCCATGTTTCCCCATACGCTCTCCAGTCGGCCCATTGTGATTGATGCGGCCAGCGAAATTCGTATTCATATCGGCGAAACCAACCAAACCTATCCCCATATCAGTTGTGATGGTCAAACGCGTGCGGTGGCTAAGCCTGACGATGTGCTGGTGATCACTCGTAAGCCGGAGCGCGTTCAGCTCGTGCACCCGATTGGGCACAATTTTTATGACGTGCTGCGCAGCAAACTCGGCTGGAGCCACCGGCTAGGGGATTGATATGGAGGGTTACGACTTAATTGGTGATATCCACGGCTGCGGTGCCACGCTAGCGGCACTACTGGAAAAGCTTGGCTACCACCAGCGCGGCGGTGTTTATCGCCACCCGCGGCGCAAAGTAATTTTTTTGGGCGACCTGATTGATCGCGGGCCACGTATTCGCTTGGCGGTGACCATTGCACGGCGCATGGTAGAGGCGGGCGAAGCGCATATTGTGATGGGCAATCACGAGTATAACGCGTTGGCCTATACCCATCCCGCGCCCTCTGGCAGCCACAAGCGCTGGCTGCGCGAACATACCCCGCGCCACAACCGCATTATTCAAGACACTCTTGATCAGTATCGCCACCATACCAACGAGTGGGAAGACACGCTGGCCTGGTTCAAAACCATTCCGCTGTTTCTAGAGCTAGACGGTATTCGCGTGGTACACGCGTGTTGGGATGATGCGCTGATCAGCGAGCTCAAGCAGCGCTTACCGACTGCCCGAATGGATGATCAGTTTCTGGTAGAGTCCAACGACCCAGGCTCCCAGGCGTATCGAATACTTGATCGTCTTACCCGTGGCCCCCATATCCGGTTACCAAAAGGTGTCGCGATTCACTCGGGGGACGGTTTTACCCGACAAAGCTTTCGCGCCCACTTTTGGGCAGCTAACCCGCAGCAGTGGGGAGATGTGGTATTTCAGCCAGATAACCTGCCCGGCGATTTGGAAGCGCGACCACTCACCGACAGTGAGCGAGAGCGGCTAAGTTATTACGGCCCAGAGCAGCCGCCACTGTTTATTGGCCACTACTGGTGCGAAGGAATTCCCGCACTGCCCGCGGCCAATATTGCTTGTTTAGATTACAGCGCCGTTAAGTTTGGTCGTTTGGTGGCCTATCGCTGGAGCGGTGAAACGCAGTTGAATGCCGATCATTTTTTATGGATTCAAGTGCCCAAAGAGGAGCGTGCGCTACCCAAACCCTGGGAAATTGACTTTGATTAAGCACGCGACATTGAAGTTACAAATGGTTACATAATTTTTGCAAAACTGCTGAACTAATCTAGCTGCCGGCTATCAGAGTAAGTGTTCCCTTGAATGATCCCTTGCTTTTATCCGGCGGCCCCCTCCGCCGGATTTTTTTGTTTATCCTTTGGTAAAGCGGCGCTAAAGCGCGACCACCACTTGGATAGAAGGGAGATGCCATGCATCCAGTCATGCTCTTACCCGCGGGCGCAGACACACAGGCACTGCGCAAAGCGTTATGGCACTACCGTATTGGCCACCGGATCACCGACGAAGCGGACGGCCAGCTGCTCTGGGTGGCCGACCCCCGCCAACATGAAGAGTTACGTACCCTGGTTAGCCGCTGGGAGCGAGGCGAACCGCTGATTCTTGAAGCTACCCGGCCCAAACGCCCGCCTGCGGCCCACAGCCTTGCTGCCACGCTACGCCAAGTGCCGGTCACGGCGTTAATGATCGGCGTGAGCCTGCTGGTATTTGCCCTAAGCGGCATTTTCGGCGATCTGCTAATTGTGGCGCTCACCATTGTGCCGGTGGGTATCTCCGGCGGCCAATTGGTATATGGGTCGCTGGCAGACACCGTGATGGGGGGGCAGGTATGGCGTCTGCTCTCCCCCGCATTCCTGCATTTTGGCTGGATGCACCTGATTTTCAACCTGATGTGGGTGTGGTACTTCGGACGNCAAATCGAGCTGCGCCAAGGCAGTAAAACGATGCTGCTCCTGCTTCTCGTCGCCGGTATCGGTGCCAACTTGGCGCAATACGTGACCGGAACGGTGCTGTTTGGCGGTATGTCCGGCGTGGTCTATGCGCTATTGGGCCATGTGTGGCTCATGTCCCGCCGTGCCCCGAACAGTGGCTTTTTCGTGCCGCAAATGCTGGTGGTGTTTATGCTCGGCTGGATGGTGTTCACCATGACCGATATTGCCAGTACCGTCGGCTTTGGCAACGTGGCCAATGAAGCCCACCTGGGCGGGCTGCTCGTGGGGCTCGCCACGGGCTGGTATTATTCCTCCAAACGTAGCAAAGCCTAACGCCGCCAATTTGAAAGCAGCAAATACTTGAGGTGCTAACCGTGAGCGATATGACCTTCGATAAAATGATCAACCAGATGACGCCTGCGATTTATGAAAGCCTTAAGCAGGCAGTGTCGCTACGCAAATGGCCTGACGGCCGCCGCTTAACGCCGGAGCAAACCGAGCTGTGTTTGGAAGCTGTCATGCGTTATGAAGTTGAAAACAATGTACCGGAAGAGAATCGCGTAGGTTATTTGGAGCGGCGTACCTGCGGGGCAGGTGCGACGGGCGCAGGCGTTAGCCCAGAAATGGCGGGCCTTGGCCGGGATGCCACGCGTGACTGATTTGTTAATCCCCGAGGTCTCTCCCGTTAAAGGGTGTTTGCAAAAAATGGCGGCGGCACTGCCTAGCCGCCAAGACGAGCAAGTGGTTTACCATCTGCGCGCTGGTGAGCATCGGGTGGCGTTGAATGAGCGTATTGGCTCCCCCATGCGCCTTGCATGGAGCGGTGCCATTGCCTGTACTCACTGCGGTCGGGCAACCAAAAAAAGCTTTGCACAAGGCTACTGCTACCCTTGCTTTAAGCGCTTGGCGCAGTGCGATACCTGCATCATGAAGCCAGAGACCTGCCACTACTACCAAGGCACCTGTCGCGAGCCGGAGTGGGGCGAGGCGCACTGCTTTCAGCCCCACATCGTTTATCTGGCTAACTCTTCCGGTTTGAAGGTGGGCATTACTCGCAAAACCCAAATGCCTACCCGCTGGTTGGATCAAGGCGCTATTCAGGCGCTGCCGATTCTCGAAGTGAATACCCGCCAGCAGTCTGGTTTTGTCGAGATGCTGTTTAAAGAGCAGGTGGCCGACCGCACTAACTGGCGTGCCATGTTAAAAGGTGAGGTAGAACCACTCGACCTGCGCGCTGAGCGTGATCGCTTGTTGAGTAAACTGGCAGACGGCTTGAGTCAGCTACGCAGTGTTCACGGCGAGGATGCCATCCGCACGCTGGACGAAGCGCCTTTGCAGTTCGACTATCCCGTTGCTGCGTTTCCTCGCAAGGTGGTCTCTCATAATTTTGATAAGCAGCCGCTGGTAGAAGGCACTCTTCAGGGCGTGAAAGGGCAGTACCTCATATTCGACACGGGTGTGATAAATCTACGTAAATTCACAGGTTACGAGATTTCGGTGGAGTGAAACTTAGCGTTTTGCCTAGCCAGAATGGCATCGGTTGACTAAGGTTATTAGGGTCACAATAGACTCTGCCCTAGTCACGCAAGGAAGCCTCGATGCCATGGCTAAAACTGCTGCACATCGCCGCGCTGGTCATTTGGTGCGGCGCACTTCTCTATTTGCCTGCGCTTTTATTGCAAGCGCTGCAGCTACGTAAAGACGCTGGCTTCGCCCAGGGCACACCGCCCATGCCGCGGTTTTTTTATAACTCCATTGCTACCCCGGCGGCACTCGCTGCGATTGCCTCAGGCACGCTGCTATTTCTGTTACATGGCCTGTTAGGCGGCTGGTTGATCTTAAAGCTGGGGGCCGTGGTGTTAATGGTAGCTGCCCACGGCTGTTTTGGCTGGCTCATCCTGCGCCTTGAGAAGGGGATTTTTAAAGGGGTGAAGGCAGCCAGCTTGTGTGCGCTGCTGTTGGCGCTGGTAGGCATCTTTGGGGTGCTAGGGTTTGTGCTCTCTAAACCGCTGGAGTGGAGCTAGCTCAATGGCCAATATCCAATTACGGGCTGCCATTGAGCCGCTCGGGTTACTATTCTACTTCAACGCCCACCGCGTGCTCGTACACCAGTTGGCCACCGAGCCACCCNGCCAGCGCAATCAAGCCGGCCGTTACCAGCGAGATGGNCAACCCCCACGGCAGCACCGCACTGGGCTCAGTGAAACGCAGCAGCCAGTTCAGCGACGCCAGAGAGAGCATGACCACAGCCACAATGGCGTGGCTCCAGCCAGTAATCAGTCGACGGATGCGTGCTACCGAGACCAAGTCAATAATGCCTGCCACCGACGCAATCCAGCCGCCAAACGCGCCAACACCCGCCAGCCAAAGCCCGCCGCGCAACCAAAACGTATCTTGGGTATACCAGTAGGCGATATCGCAAGCGACCAGTGCCATCAGCGCCGCTACCGGGAAGTGAATCATTACCGGATGGAGTGGATGGCCNGCCAGCGACGCGCGGCTTTTGATCGAGCGTTGGGGAGTAGGTGTCATCGTCACTTCCTGTGGTTAGACAAAGCAAAACAGTCGGACAGATCAACTGCACTTCAGGGAAAACGCTAATGAGGGAACGCAATAGCGCTACGTCCGCCATCATGTCGTGTTTAACATCGCGACGAGCCCGTCAAGCCGCCTGCTGGCTAGGGCTTAGCCTGCTGCTCAGTGTCGCGGGCTGTACTGGCGACAGATCTATCTTAGACCCTGCAGGCCCCGCCGCGCGAGACGTTCGGTTAATTTGGTGGGTAATGCTGGGCTTTGCCACCATCGTGCTGATTGGTGTCACCGTGGTTTGGCTGTACGCCTTCAAGCCGCGCAACGTGGAGCGCACGCCTGCCCAAGAACGACGCATTGCCCGGCGTTGGATTATTGGTGGAGGCCTTGTGTTGCCGATCACCAGTGTGACTGCACTGCTGATGTTTGGGGTGCCCGCCGGGCAACGCATGCTACCGCTCCCGCTAGGCGAGCCGCCTGAAGTGATTGAAGTGATCGGCCACCAATGGTGGTGGGAGGTACGCTACCCAGGCGCCGAAGGCGGCGAAGTCGTCACCGCTAACCAGCTCGTCATGCCCGCCGGGGAGCCGGTGGATTTTCATGTGAGCGGGGCGGATGTCATTCACGCGTTTTGGGTGCCGCGCCTGGGCGGCAAAATCGACATGCTGCCAGGAAGGGTGAATAAAATCCGCCTGGAAGCCGATGAGCCCGCCGTATTTGGTGCCCAGTGTGCCGAGCTGTGCGGGGTGGGCCATGCCCATATGCATTTGTACGTCGAAGCCGTGCCTCGTGAAGCATTCGATGCATGGCTGGCAGCTCGGCAAGACGCAGAACTAAGCGAATTAGCGACCCAAGATTCAGCCCACGATAGCGCAAGAGAGGCCTTTGCGACCCACTGCGCGAGCTGCCATCGAGTGGCTGGCGTCAGCCAGGGCGATGTAGGGCCGAACCTCTCGGATATCGGTAGCCGCACGATGCTGGGTGCCGGTGTGATGGCCATGGAAGAGGGCGCGGTGAGCCAGTGGCTGCAGCAGCACCAAACGCTGAAGCCGGGCAATAAAATGCCCGCCCACGACGATATTGATAAGGACACCTTGAATGCCCTGGGTGCTTGGCTGGAGACCTTGACCCCATGAAGAGCGTGAATCAAGAGGCGGTAGAGCAGGACCCGCAGCAACTACACGAAGACCTACATGACATTTGGGGCAACCCGAAAGGGCTAAAGGCCCTCACCATCGTGAACCATACAACGCTAGGTCTGCGTTTTATGATCACCGGGATGGTGTTTTTCCTGATTGGCGGCATTCTCGCCATGCTAGTGCGCACCCAACTGGCGATGCACGACCAGGACTTTATGTCGCCGGAGATCTATAACCAAGTCACCACCATGCACGGCACGGTGATGATGTTTCTGTTCGCCATCCCTATGCTGGAGGGGCTGGCGATTTACCTGATCCCTAAAATGATTGGTGCCCGTGACTTGGTGTGCCCACGGCTAACGTCGCTGGGTTATTTCTGCTACCTGTTTGGCGGGATTATCCTCACCTCCAGCCTAATTATTGAGATGGCGCCTTCAAGCGGCTGGTTTATGTATACGCCGCTGAGCAGTAAAGAGTTTGCCCCGGATTTGGGCTCTGATTTTTGGCTGCTGGGCATCACCTTTGTGGAGATATCGGCGCTCTCGGCGGGGGTGGAGCTGGTGGTGTCTATCTTACGCACCCGCACTCAGGGCATGGCGCTGCATAAGATGCCGCTGTTTGCGTGGTATATCCTCGCCATGGCGCTAATGATCGTGGTGGGCTTCCCACCGCTGATCTTGGGCAGCGTGTTGTTAGAACTCGAGCGCGCGGTCGGCATGCCGTTCTTCCAAGTTGCGGGCGGCGGCGATCCAGTGTTATGGCAGCATCTTTTCTGGCTGTTTGGCCACCCAGAGGTGTACATCATCTTTCTGCCTGCTGCCGGGATTATTTCGACGCTGATTCCCGTGTTTGCCGGGCGGCCCATCGTGGGATACGGCTGGGTAGTGGCAGCGATCACCATTATGGGCTTTATCAGCTTTGGGCTATGGGTTCACCACATGTTCACCATTGGCATTCCGCAGCTGGCCCAGGCGTTTTTCTCGGCGGCCAGTATGCTAGTGGCCGTGCCCACGGCGATTCAGGTGTTTGTCTGGATAGCCACGCTCTGGCTTGGCAAACCCAAAATGAAGCTGCCCATGCTGTGGGTGATGGGCTTTTTAATTATCTTTGTGTGTGGTGGGTTAACCGGCGTCATGCTGGCGCTGGTGCCGTTTAACTGGCAGGTGCACGACACCCACTTTGTAGTGGCTCACATGCACTACGTGCTGGTGGGGGGCATGTTCTTCCCGCTGATCGCCGGGCTTTACTATTGGTTGCCGCTCTTCTCCGGGCGAATGCCCTCCGAAAACCTGGGGCGCTGGGGGTTTTGGCTTACTTTCCTGGGCTTTAACGGCACCTTCTTGATCATGCACTGGACCGGGCTGCTCGGTATGCCCCGGCGGATTTACACCTATGAAGCAGGGTCGGGCTGGGAGATTTTTAACCTGCTCTCGTCGATCAGCAGCTTTGTGCTCTCGGCAGGGATTGCCATGGTGCTGCTGGATATCGCGCTGCACTTTCGGTTTGGCAAGCCTGCCAAGCATAACCCCTGGAATGCCGATACGCTGGAGTGGGCCAACACCATGCCGCCCAGCGCCTATAACTTTGTGAGCCTCCCCAGTGTGGAAACCCGCCACCCGCTGTGGGATGACCCGAACTTACCGCATACCATGGCCGAGGGTAAGCACTCGCTGGCGGTAGCCTCTCACGGCAGGCGGGAGATGTGGGGCTCCGATCCAATTTCGGGCAAGGTGCGCGAGATTATCCACCTGCCCGGTAACTCCTGGTGGCCGCTGTTTGCCGCTGCCGCGCTGGCGGTGGTGTGCCTGAGCCTGCTGACCAAGGTGTACGCGTTGGCAGGCGTATTCGTCATTATTGCCGGTATCTTTCTGCTGCGCTGGTCCTGGGAGAACGGTGCCCACCCCAAGGCGGCACCGGATGCAGGCGTCAAACCCGGCGACCCACCGCTTCACTCGCGCACCATGGATGGCCCCGGCCTCTGGGCGATGGGTGTTTTTCTGATCGCCAACGGATCGTTTTATCTCTCTTACCTGTTTGGCTGGTTCTACCTTTGGACCGTTTCACCGCAATGGCAGATGCCAGAGTCGCCGCCGCTATCGCTCATATTAATGGGTGCAGCTGGCGTAGCGGTTTTAGCCGGTTGTGGTGTGATGGAAAAGCTGGTACGTGGGCTGCGCCAGCAGCGTGACGCCGGGCTAGGTGCAGGCTTCTATTTAGCCGCTGCGTTAGGCGCACTACAAGTGGGGCTAACGGGCTGGGCGCTGTGGCAAGCCGAGCTTGCCCCCACGCAAACCTCCCACGATGCGGTGATGCTGGTCGGCCTTGTCTACGCTCTGTTCCACGGCGGTTTAGCGGTCGTCTTGACCGTGCTTCAAGGCCTGCGTGTGGGCTATGGCTATGTGGGCGCTCATGCTCCCTTCGAGCCGGGCGTAGTAGCCCTGCTATGGCGCTATAACGTGGTCACCTTTGGGCTGCTCATAGGGGCGCTAGCGGTGCTGCCCCGCGTGTTAGGAGGGTAGGGCGATGGAACGACTTAACTTTACTCATCCTATCCATTTGATAGTGGGGCTAACGCTTTGGAGCGTTTGGTTTGTGGCCGTTTATAGCGGCCTATCGGTGGCCTGTGCGGTAAATCCACCGCCGCCGGAGGCAAGATCACTCACGCTACTCAACGCAGGTCTGGGCGGTTTTACCCTTCTCTGTGCTGCTGGGCTTGTGCTGTTGGCCTGGGGGTGCTGCCGCACAGCCAAGCAGCATCAGGGGCGTCAGCGCTTTCATGCCGTGGTATCCGGTTGGCTCTACTTGTTTTCTGCCTTTGGCGTGGCGTTTGCGGGGCTACCCATCATTGGCGTGCCGCCTTGTCTGTAACCGTGAACAGTGACTCGCCTGCTAATGACGACGCACCGCTCTATACGCTTCATGGCATGTGGTGCACCAGCTGTGCGCTGGCGGTAGAGGGCGCGCTAGCTCGCGTACCGGGCGTCGCTCAGGCCAGCGTTCATTACCCTACTGCAACGGTATGGGTAAACGGCTCTCCCTCAGCAACCCAGTTGGCTGCGTTAGCCCCCGTGGTGAAACGGCTGGGCTATCGGCTGAGCGAGTTAGAGCCAATGCAAGATGCCCAGCAGCGCTTAGCCCAAGAGAGCCGCTACCTCACGCTGCGCCTGATTGTAGGTGCAGTGTTGGGTATGTGGACCATGCTGGCGTCGCTGCTGATCTACGTGGGCGCGCTGCCCAATGCCACCATAGAGCTGGTCGTCGCGTGGGTGTCCGGTGCCTTTTCACTGCCCGTCGTGTTCTATTCCGGCCTGCCGTTTTACCGAGCGGGGTGGCGTACGCTATTGGCCCGACGCCCCGGCATGGATGTATTGGTAAGCCTGGGTGTGCTTGGCGCCATGGCGGTATCGGTAGGGCTGCTGCTGCGCGGCTCTTCAGAGGTCTATTTCGATACTGCGGTGATGCTGATTGTGCTGCTTCTGGTGGGCCGGCTGGTCGAAACCCTGTGCAGGCAGCGGGGGCTTAAAGCCTTTGATGCACTACGGCTGCCGGAGGCTGATGTCGTAGTTTGCCAAGGCAAGCAGCGAGACACACAGCCCGTTGGGGAAGTCTCCATGGGAGCCGTGATTGAAGTGCCCCCCGGTGAGCAGGTGCCCTTGGATGGCCTGCTGGACACGCCCGGCTGGCTGGATACCGCCACGCTAACCGGGGAAAGCGTGCCGCGCTACCTGCATGCTGGGCAGCGCGTCTATGCGGGCTGCCGCTATGCGGCGAGGCTAAACGCTGCGCCTTTGAAGGTGACTGTGACTGCTACCGTCGGCCAGCGGCGGGTGGATAAACTGTGCGAGCAAATGCGCCGCGCCCAGGCAAAAAAGGGCGAATTGCACAAGCTGGCCGACCGCTTTGCCTCATGGCTAAGCCCCGTAGCGCTGCTGCTGGCTGTGCTGACACTCCCACTCGGGCTGCTATTGGGCCTTGGTCTAGAAGACGCTGCTGTGCGTGCGCTGTCTGTTTTGGTGGTGGCTTGCCCCTGCGCGGTGGGGCTGGCGGTTCCGCTGGCAAACCTTGCCGGTAGCAGCCAAGCGTTACAGCAGGGCATTGCGCTTCGCGACCCTGCTGCTTTTGAAACCCTGGCGAAAGTACGCGGTATTGCCTTCGATAAAACCGGTACGCTCACCCGTGGGCAGCATCAGGTAGTGCATGCCGCGCTGCGCCAAGGCGAAGATCTCACGATTTTTCAGACGATGCTGCACAGCGCCGTTAGTCAAAGCGAACACCCGCTAGCCAGCGGTTTGCTGGACTGGGCGAACAAGGCTGAAACAGCAACGCCGCCCAAAGCGCTTCATAAAGTATTTCATAACGTACTTCATATTGAAGAGCATCCCGGCAAAGGCCAGCAAGTAACGTTTCAAAACGGAGAGCAGTGGTGGTTAGGTAGCGCCGCATGGATAGAGCAGCAGCTTGGCGCAGCCTTGCCAGATAACGCCCAACACCCTGACTACGCCTTTGCTTCACAGGTGGTAGTGGCCAACAGCCGCGGTTGGCTCGCCACGCTTTACTGTGCCGACCAGCCGGTAAGCGATGCGAAAGCGAGCCTTGCCGAACTACAGCGCTCAGGATACATCGTGGCGCTGATCAGCGGCGACCGTCAGGGGCCGGTGGGCTGGCTTGGCCAGCAGGTGGGGTTAGCAAAAACCGCCTGCTACGCTCAGCGTTCGCCAGAAGCTAAAGCGGCACTACTCAAAGCGCTGCCATCGCCCACGCTCTATGTGGGCGACGGGGTGAACGATACCTTAAGCCTTGCCGAAGCCGGGGTAGGCGTCGCCCCCATGCAAGCCAGCGAAGCCGCCCGCGAAGGAGCCGCCGCACAGCTGCTTCAGCCTGGGGTGAGCGGTGTGGTGAGGCTATTGGCACTGGCGAAGCGCACCCGCCGAGTTATGGTGCAAAACCTAGTGTTTTCGGCACTCTATAACACGCTGGCGCTTGGGCTGGTGATCATGATGGCGGTACCGCCCTTGGCCGCCGTGCTGGCGATGGCAGCAAGCTCGCTCAGCGTGACGTTAAACACAGCGCGCCTTGCGTGGGCAGAGCCTGACGAGGCTAGCGATAGCCCAATGCCTGCCCTAAGCGCTCAGCGTTCGATGCCACCCAGTGCGGGTCAATCGCGCCCCACTGCTTAATGGTGTAGTGGCCAATGTTGTGGCGCTCGCCGTGGCTTTTTTCAAACACGCAGTCAATATCCAATTCCCCCAGGGACGTAATGGTGTCTTGGGCGGTGCGCCTCGGCATGCCGGTGGCTTCCATCAGCGCGGGCACGCTGGCCACGCCTTGCTCAATCAAGTGGGCCACGTAAAGGCGGCGGTAAAAGCTGGATTTTGTTTTGCTGAGCGACATGGAGAGGGCGTCTTCTTAGTGATGGGTATGCCAGCAGTCTAATCAAATAAATCCCCCTGTGCCCGGGGCGGGCGAAAATCACGGGTATTCAGTCCCTGCTCGGTGCGTGGCTGCATGTTCCACTGGCGGCTAGCACGCTGAAACCGCTGGGCGATTAAGTCAGCGAATACCCCCTCGCCGCGAAAGCGCTTACCAAAGGCTGCATCGTAGGTTTTACCGCCCCGACACTGGCGCATCAAACTCATTACCTTAGCGGCGCGCTCGGGGTAGTGCGCTTCTAGCCACGCTTCAAACAGCGGCGCGACCTCGTGGGGCAGCCTTAGCAGCATCCAGTTCGCGGTGCGCGCCCCGGCACGGCTGGCGGCTTCCAGAATGCGCTCAATTTCGTGGTCGGTCAGCCCGGGAATAATCGGCGATACCAGCGTGCCCACCGGTATTCCCGCCGTGTTTAGCTCACGAATCACTTTCANGCGCGCCTGCGGCGATGCCGCACGGGGTTCCAGCGTGCGCTTTAGGTTAGCGTCTAGGCTGGTCAAACTCACGAACACCCGCACCAAGCGATGCTCTGCCATTTCTGCTAGTAGATCTATATCCCGCAAAATCAGCGTGCTTTTCGTCACTAGCGTCACCGGGTGGCGGCAAGCCAACAGCAATTCCAGCAAGCGGCGGGTGGTTTGGTAGGTGGCCTCTAGCGGCTGGTAACAGTCGGTATTGCCGGAGAGGTTAATGGGTCTGCAAACGTAGTGGGGGTGGCAAAGCTCCTCTTTTAAATGCTCCACCAGCCCGTGGCGGGCGATCAGTTTGGTTTCAAAATCCAGCCCCGGCGATAAATCCCAATAGGCGTGTGACGGGCGCGCATAGCAGTAGACACAGCCATGCTCACAGCCGCGATACGGGTTAAGCGAACGATCAAAGGGTAAATCTGGAGAGTTGTTCCAAGAGAGCGCGCTTTTACTGGCTTCCTCGCGCACTTCTGTTGCCAGCGAGGTGGTGGCCTCCTCTTGCCACCAGCCGTCATCCTCCGCCACGCTGCGGG
>JGI25131J35506_1000153_pt1 | contig 19008 bp, 14 predicted proteins | sample ETNvirome_2_1000_FD_35506 | JGI IMG/M metagenome (IMG submission 35506) | reverse complement strand
TCTCCGTTGGTCGACCGCGTAAAGTTGCCAGTATTATTTAAATGGCTTGGCCAGCGTCGCAGCTGGATTTTGCTTTGTCAGTCAGTGATTTTTATAGGCACNTTTTCACTGGCAGGACTAGATATCAAAGCGAACCTTTGGTTTGCNGCTGCACTGTGTTTAGTTATCGCCATTGCNTCTGCCACTCAAGATATAGCCATTGATGCGTTTCGTATTGATACCTTNAGCGANAATGAAAGCCATAAAGCGACCGCAGCCGCCGCTATGGCGACATCAGGTTGGTGGAGTGGCTACGCACTGTTAGGTGCCCTGCCCTTTTATATGGCAGATATTCCATCCATTGACTGGCCCCAAGTTTATTTTTTCTTATCCGTTGTCATGCTGCTATTAATGAGCAGTGTNTTTTGGGCAAAAGAGCCTGAATCAAACCGTGAAGTTGTCCAAGCTGAACTTGAGCACACCTACCAGCAAAAACTCGCTGGGGGACAGCAAACGCGATTTGCCAAAGTACTTGCATGGTTAGCGGTAACCGTTTTTGATCCATTTAGAACCTTCTTTGCACGCAACGGGGTAAAAACCGCGCTCGCGCTACTAGCGTTTATCTTCTTATTTAAAATAGGGGAAGCATTTTTAGGGCGCATGTCTATCGTGTTTTACAAAGAGATTGGCTTTAGCAATAGCGACATCGCTACCTTCTCAAAAGTGGGTACCGCTTTTCTTACTATCGCTTTTACTTTCGTGGGTAGTCTATTCAATCAGCGCTACGGCATTGTAAAAGGCTTATTTATCAGTGGTATTGCAATGGCTGCTTCTAACCTAGCCTTTGCGTGGATTGCCGTGGCAGGCCCTAAATTAAGCCTATACGCGTTTGCTATTATTGTTGATGGCTTTACACAAGCTTGGTCACTCGTTGCCATGGTGGCGTTTATATCAATGCTCTGTGACCGAGCCTTCAGTGCAACGCACTACGCCTTGCTTGCCTCATTAGGAAATTTAGGCCGAACTCTACTCTCAAGCTACAGTGGTGTGGTGATTGATGACTGGTTATCAGGGAATTGGGCACTGTTTTTTGTGCTTACTGCCGTTATGGTTATTCCGTCGCTGGTATTTTTATTCTTAATACGCCACAAACTTTATGCATTAGAAAGCAACTATCATAAGAGCAATTAACAAAATAAGAACGTATGTGATTAAATGTAACCNGTATTTAGAGGGGTCTTAAATAGTGCATCCATGCACTATTTGCATTACCACGCACGCTAAGGGCTGCCTGCGTGTAATGAATAATTAAGCTTCTTTAAGTAAGTTAAGACCTTCGTATGGGTCCACTTCTAGCGCATCACAATAGCGCATAAATTCGATTACATCTAAACGACGTTCTTGGTTTTCAATTTTACCAATGAACGAATGCGGCGTACCTAAAACCTGTGCTAGGCTNCGCATTGTATGGCCTTTCTCATGGCGTTTAGTTTTTAACCATTTTGTTAATTTTGAGTTTTCTTCAGAAGAAACTGTTTTACCCATCATAAAATACATCTCCTACTAGATGATTCAAGTTAATAAATTTAGAGCGAAATTTTGCCCGTCTCACTCTTGGATACATTATATACTAATAACTTTTTCTGTGAACGGTTAATTATACAAATGTCCACTTTTTAGGTATAGACCGTTTTTGTTAACAAGTCTAAGTTTAAGCTAAAATTAAAGCACAAGCTCTATTATTAGTTGCNTAACTGTACCAAAAAATCGTTCAATTGGAACCTTGTAAAATTGAAAATATAACTTTAAAAATTGCATACTTATGCTTAAAGTGTATGTAAATACTGAAAAAGGCTAGGAAATGTTTCGTATATTATTTTTGTTGCCAATTGTACTCTGTGTAGCGTGGTACCTTTTTTTAAAACAAAATCGTGTACCAATTAAGCAAGGCAAAAAAGGGTTCGTCTATATTTTGATCATATCTGGAGTGGTTTTAGGCTTTTTCTTACTAATGATTAAAGTGACCCAACACTAGGGTCACTTTCTATTAACTAGCGCGCGCGATCTCGTAGCATAAGCAAGCAGGGTGTTAACACCAGCGTTAAAACTGTTGCAAATGTTAACCCGCCCGCTACGGCCGTTGCTAATTGCACCCACCACTGCGTAGAAGGTGCCCCAAAGTCGATTTGGCGATTAAATAAGTCAATGTTGACCTGTAGCACCATCGGCATTAAGCCAAGAATTGTCGTAACGGTAGTAAGCAGTACGGGCCGTAAACGCTGTGCCCCTGTTCTGAGGATTGCATCTTTTGCAGCCAAGCCCTGCTGACGCAACACGTTATAAGTGTCAATCAGCACAATATTATTATTAACGACAATCCCTGCCAGTGAAATTACNCCAATACCCGACATAACAATACCAAAGGGCTGTTGAAGTACAATTAAACCTANNAATACACCAACAGTTGAGAATAACACGGCACTTAAAATTAAAAATGCCTGATAGAAACTATTGAACTGAGTAACTAAAATAATCCCCATCACGAACAAAGCAACTACAAATGCTTGCTCAAGAAAAAGCTCTGACTCATCTTGATCTTCAGTTTCACCCCGCACTTTAATTTTTACTCGCGGGTCGAGACCTTGCTCTTCTAATTGCGCCTGTAAGCGTGGCAGCGCTTTGGCAAGCTGCTCACCTGGCTTCATGTCGGCATTAACGGTAACTACNCGCTGTGAATCAACNCGGCGAATTGTATCAACTTTAGGAGCGGCTTGGCGCTCAACAAAATGACTAATCGGCACTTGTCCGTGTATGGTTTTNACACGTAACGTTTCTAAGCGGCCTAAATCTCGTTTATCGTGAGGAAAACGAACTCGAATATCAATTTCATCATCGACATCATCTGGTCGGTACTCGCCGAGCTTCAANCCATTTGTAATAAGCTGCACATTCGCACCTAACATACTTGCATCGGCACCAAAACGCGCTGCATCTGAGCGATTGAGCTNAAGCTGCCACTCAATCCCCGGCTTAGACGCTGTATCGTCTACATTACGAAACGCCCCGTCATCTTCAATCGCTTGCCGNACTCTTTTTGCNTCGCTATTTAATACGTCTACAAACTTTGAACTTAGCTCAATACTCAGTGCTTTGCCGCCACCGGGCCCGTTTTCATCCTTGCGTAGTTCAATTTCAACACCTGCGAAACCGGCTGTTATTTCCGTTACTTGGCTAATAATATTCTCGGCTGGCGGTCGTTCATCCCACTCTTTAAGATTCATTCTGAACGTCCCCACCTGATCTTTGCCCCCAGTCCTTGCATACAAGGTTTTTATACCTGGGACTTCTAAGATCCTTGATTCTATCTCTTTCATGATCACATCTTTTTCATAAATAGATAAATCGCTGTACGAACGCACCTTAATATTGACGCCATTAGGTTCAACATCGGGGAAAAACTCAACCCCTAATTTTGATACGGCAAAAGTAAAAAACACCAAAACAGAGAATATAATCGCAGCAGTTAAGCTCCACCACGGTCGCTGCGTAGCAAAGTCAAGCATTCGGATATAACGCCCAAGCANCCCTTTTATTTGCGTTAAATCGCCCGANTCAGCCAGTGCCAAGTCAAGTTTTTGCTGTGCAGATAATGGCCTCGTTTTACCAATTAAGCCGCCAATNGTAGGAACAAATACAAGGGCCATTAACAGTGATGCCGATAACGTAGCAATTAATGTAATTGGTAAGTATTTCATAAACTCGCCCATCATTCCCGGCCAGAAAATCAATGGCGCAAATGCAGCTAAGGTTGTGGCTGTTGACGCGATAATAGGCCAAGCCATTCGCTCGGCTGCATGACGGTAGGCTATTTTGCGAGGTTTTCCTTCACTCATTTCCCGATCAGCAAACTCACTAACCACAATCGCACCATCAACCAGCATCCCCACGGCCATAATAAGTGCAAATAGCACCACAATATTTACCGTTAAGCCAAACATGGAGATNACCAAAATCCCGGTGAGGAATGAACCGGGGATAGCAATGCCAACTAAAAAAGCGGTACGAGCACCTAGTACAGCCACAATAACAATCACCACCAGCAAAACGGCCGAAAGCACGTTGTTTTGCAAATCTGACAGCATCATTTTAACGTCTTTCGACATATCACCGGTGTAGTCCACACGAACATGCTCAGGCCAACGCTTTTGAGCTTCATTAACCACATGTTTAACCTGCTCAACGGTATCAATAATATTTTCACCTGCACGCTTTTTAACTTCTAACGAAACAGCCTGTTGACCATTAATCCGCGCTATTGAGGTTGGATCTTTATAGGCTCTGCGAATTTTTGCGACATCCATAAAGCGCACAACGCGGTCACCCACGACTTTGACAGGTTGCTCCATTACATCTTGAATCGTTTCGAAAACCGACGGTATTTTTACCGCAAAACGACCTTTGCCTGTATCGAGGGTTCCTGCTGCGACCAAACGGTTATTATTCGACAGCAGTTGAATGATATCGCTTGGTTCTAGCCCATATGAAATCATGGCTAATGGGTCAACTTCAATTTCAACCATGTCTTCTCGGTCACCACCGACATCGACCTCAAGGACACTAGAAATACTTTCAAGCTCATCTTTAAGGTTTCGCGCTAATGTGAGTAACCCTCGCTCTGGCGAATTACCTGACAACGTTAAAGTAATGGTTGGTTGCTGATCTTCCATCAGTATTTCATGTACTTCTGGCTCTTCTGATTCAGAGGGTAACTTCGCTTTTGCCAAACTCACTTTATCGCGTACATCTGCCAACGCTTCTTTAGGGTCCATACCGGCAAGAAACTCAAGTGTGACCGAAGCATGGCCTTCGCTTGCNACGGCTGTCATCTCTTTAACCCCTTCGATTGAGCGNAGCTCTATCTCCATAGGCCTTACAAGCAGGCGCTCGGCATCTTCTGGCGAAATGCCATCATGAATAATCGAAACATATATAAAAGGAATGGTGACATCTGGATTGGCTTCTTTNGGAATGGTTTGATAAGTCACCCATCCCGATATCAACAATAGAATAAAAATAGATAATACCGTGCGGGTATGAGTTAACGACGCCTCAATTAAGTTTTTCATACTTACTTGCTCGCTACCTCAGCAAATACAGGCTCAACTTTATCTCCTGCTCTGACAAAGCCCTGCCCTAAAGTTATCACATTTGCTTGCTCACCTAGGCCCCACAACCACACACCTTCTTCGGTAGTTTTTGCTAAATTTACCGATTTAAATTCTACCCTATTATCATCATTGACTATTTTTACCCCGATATTGCCTTGCTCATCCAATGCCATAAAAGCAGGGCTTAAAAGCATGGCAGGTTCTGCGGGTAACTCGATATTTAATTGTGTCGAAAACCCGGCTTTGTAGTGCATACCTGGGTTCGCAAATGCAGCCTCCACTCTGAATGTATTTGTGCTTTCATCTGCGACGGAGGCGATGTAACGAATTTTTCCTGGGTAGGTTTTATCATTAAGAACATGGGCAAACGTGGCTTGACCAACCTGTAAACCTTGAATTTCTTTTTGTGTCGCATCGGCTCTCACTATCAGAGGGTCTAGGTCAACCAATTGCAGAATTGGGTCACCAATGCCAACATAATCACCGATTTGTACTAAGCGTTTGTTGATCACACCATCAAATGCCGCTCGAATATCTGTGCGCTGATACATCAGCTCTAAACTCGCAAGCGCCGCTTTAGCTTGTTGCAATAATGCTTGAGCACGCATCGTTTGTACTTTATTTTGCAGCCCTTGCTGATTCAGTTTTAATGCGCCTTCATATTCAGTTTCATATTGAGCAACCAGCGCTTTGGCCGAGGTTATTTGAGCTTTTAAATCTGATTTNTCAAGCCGTAAGATAATCTCATTTTGTTTTACAAACTGCCCCTCTTCAACCAAAATTTCAGTTACTTGGCCTGCTTGTCTGGCACTAATATTGGCGGTTTTATCTGGCTCTGATTTACCATAAAAAGTAAGGTTTTTATTTATATTTTGTGCGGTTAACCGCACCACCTGTACTTTGGCAATTCGGTCTGAATTTGTAACTTGGTGATTATTTTCATCATCGACTTCCGGTGACTCAGTCATGCCAGAAAGCATCCAAAGTACAATCACAAGTACAATAAAAATAGCTAAAATATAAGGTTTCTTTTCGAGTGCTGTTCTTAGATTTAGCAACGCAAAATTCCTTCTAATGATGCGTAAGTATAGTTAGGCTGGGATAATTAGGAAGTGTAAGCAATAAAAAAGCCACATCAAGTGGCTTTTTTCAAATTATTTTTTAAACGCTGAAGCTAGCGCCGCAACCGCAGGTTGTTGTTGCGTTGGGGTTGTTGACAAAAAAGCGTGCTCCTTCAAGGCCTTCAGTGTAATCCACTGTGCCATCGACAAGGTATTGAATACTCATTGGATCAACAACTAAGGTCACCCCGTTTTTTACAATTTCTAAATCGCCAGGGTTGGCTTTTTCATCAAAAGTAAAACCATATTGGAAACCTGAACAACCACCACCTGTTACATAAACACGTAATTTTAGATCTGGATTCTCTTCTTCTTCGATTAACTGTTTAACACGAACAGCTGCTGCATCGCTGAACTTTATTGGCAACTCATCCGACATACCAAAACCCTCAAAACCTATGATATGACGATTATCTAATACCCGAGTGTTTTAATCAAGTATCGCCACAAAGTCATCATATTTTACGAGACCGAATTGGCCAACCCATTAGCATTGAGCTAATGTTTATTTGTACTACTTTTGAATTAAGCAAAATTTAACGATGAGGGATCATCATAGTGATAGATCATTTAAGGCTCCATTTTATTAATGCCAATATAGATAGCGCACCGGTTATCCCCGCAAGCTATGATGGTTTATTGGTTTTTGCCTCGATANTTACTGCGGTGTTCGCATCGTATGTGTCTTTTTTACTATCTAGTCGCATTAAAAGCTCACACTTAAAAAACGAAAGCTTAATATGGACAATACTGGCTTCCTGCTTTTTAGGGATTGGCATTTGGGGCATGCACTTTGTTGGTATGCTGGCTTATACCCTCCCCATTGCCATTGAATACAACACCACCATTACTTTACTCTCGGTACTACCCAGTGTATTTGCAAGCTACATTGTATTGTCACCGGCACTTAGCCACGGTCGAAGACTCATATTCAGAAGTATTTTAATGGGGGCTGGGATCGGCTGTATGCATTTTGTTGGCATGATGGCCATGATGATGCCAGCTCATATGGCTTATGAGCCTTGGTTATTCTCTTTGTCTATTTTGGTTGCCATTGTTCTTTCGGGTATTGCGTTAAAAATTAACGATTTGAGACAATCTCGAGGCATTCATCACACCCGCATTAATCTGCTTGGCGCAATTATAATGGGCAGTGCTATATCGGGCATGCATTATATTGGTATGATTTCGATGTCTGTATTTGAAACAGAGCACACCGTATATATAAACACACACGACAACTCCACCCTTGCACAACTTGTGATGACTGTTTTATTGGCGCTGAGCCTTCTTGTGCTGGGGATTGTTGAATTAAGAGCCCGAAGTTTATTATCCGCCAAACTCAAAGCCGTGCTTAACACTGTTCAAGATGTCGTTATAAGCTTTAATAGCACGGGGAATTATAGAATTTGCGAATCCAGCCGTGTTACCTGTATTTGGCTACCGGTCCGATGATTTAATTGGTAAACATATTCACCTTCTTATCCCTGAAAAATCAGCTGAACTCAGCGATATATTTAACGGCTCTCAACTTAACATACCAAACGCAAAAAAAAGTAAAAGTCGACTGTTAAAAGGACAAAGAGCAAATAAACAGTTGTTTCCCATCACACTCACAATCAGCTCGATAGGCAAACAAGAAAAAGGCCCNTATGTCGCCACGATTAAAGATTTAAGTGACATCCAAAATCAGGAAGCATTCACACAAACCATTTTTGATAACTTGCCCATCATGCTGTTTGTAAAAGAAGCTGAGCATTTAAGTTTTAGCCATGTAAATAAAGCTGGCGAAGAACTGCTTGGCAGACGTAAAGAGCAATTAATAGGTCTGAATGATTTTGATATTTTTAGTAATGACGAAGCTGCAAACTTTGCCCAAACAGACCGAGACGTGCTTAATAAAGACGGAATAATCACATTAGATGAAAAGCCAGTAACGGTTGACGGTAAAACACATTACTTACGTACTCGTAAACTGGCTATTAAAGACAGTAATGGAAAAGCACGATATTTACTCGATGTGTCAGAAGACGTGACAGAGCTAAAACAAGCCAAAACAGAACTTGAAAACTTGCATCAACGCATGTCGATGGCTGCCGATGCAGCGCACATTGGTATTTGGGAGTGGAACTTTGAAACCAACGAATTAATTTGGGATGACTGGATGCATACCCTGTTCGAAATACCCAAGTCACAGTTTAAAGGCGATTACGCAACATGGGCTAATACTCTGCACCCTGATGAATATGAGCGAGTTACCAATAAACTCAAGCTTGCTCTATTAAACAACGAAGAGTTTCATGCTGAGTTTCAAATAGTATTACCCTCTGGGCAAACTCGTTACCTAAATGCCGATGGACGTATTTATGGCAACCGTATGATTGGGGTTAACTTTGACATTACTAAACGGGTAATGGCAGAGAAGAAAATAAGGCAGTTAGCACAAACAGATCATTTAACAGGCCTTGCTAATCGAAATGCACTCAGTAAGTTCATAAAACACGAATTTGATCGCAGTGAACGCACCGGGGCAAAGGTGGGATGTTTATACTTTGACTTAGATAAGTTTAAACCTATTAATGATACCCACGGCCATTTAATGGGTGACTTTGTTCTTGTTGAAGTAGCCAAACGATTACAAGATACGGCTCGTAAAACAGATTGTGTCGCGCGTATTGGTGGCGATGAGTTTGTTGTTGTCATAACCGATATCGAAAACCTTAGCCAAGTGAAACGGGCACTTACACGGTTTATCAATGCTATTTCGGCTCCTATCGCCTCTGAAGTTGGCTATTTAAATATTGCCACGAGCGTTGGCTATGCCATCTATCCTGATGATGCTAAATCACTTGATGAACTACTTCATAAAGCCGATGAGCGCATGTATAAACAAAAACGCAGTAGCCATGAAAGCATACCCCAGTACAAATGAATAATTAAAAAGATAAAATGTCTGCAACGTGTTTTTTTGCGTATACTTATTAAACGATTAATAANAAATATTTTCCATGCGCGCACCCTATTTATCNGTCATTCTATTTCTGCTTTGCATATTTCATGCTGCTTTCACGAGCGCTAATGAGCAACAAACATGGAAAATAATCTCGTTAGAATGGCCACCTTATGCGAGCAGTAAAATGGCCAATGGCGGAGATGCAATCGCCTTATTAAGAGACTCACTTGCCGCAGAAGGGATAGCGCTAAGCGTGGAATATTTACCGTGGCAAGATGCACTAAAAAAAGCAGAGCAACCGGGGTATCTAGGTTACTATCCCGCGTGGCTTTCTGAGATACAAGCAGGGTTTATTGCTTCATCCCCCATTTTAACTTCACAACTTGCTGTGATGACCAGCCAAAGTAGCGTGCAACACTATGAAAGCATTGAGCAACTATTTAGTAAAAGTAAAGTGGGTATCGTTGGTGCTTATATTTACCCTGATGAAGTTGAAAAGGTCATTCAAGCTTACGAAAGCAGTATTATTCGNGCCGCAAATGATGAAGAGCTTTTTCACNTACTTCAGACAAACCAAATAAACTTTGCCATTGCAGCCCCTGAAGTATTCAACTACTTTGCCACGCAGNAAAATGTGTCTAAANCCCATATTGTTAGCCAGTTTGTCGATTCCCCTTTAGTGATAGGCATTCGTAATGCGCCTGAAAACCGCGAAAAAGCCACGCGTTTACAATCGTTATTTANCATCAATAACCTCGAAACGATGGTCTACACAAAACCAAAAAAGCTGCTATTAACCTATATAGACATACCGAGTATCTCACCGTTTAATGAGTTCATTAGCCNAATATATGATGACATTGGCATTAAAACCCAAATACAAGCAACNCCNGCACGAAGAGGGCTTTTGTTGCTCAACGCGGGGATCATTGATGCAGACGTTGTCAGAGCTAAAAGTATTATTAAAGAGTTTGAAAATGTCGTTGTCGTAGAGCCAAGTCTCAGCGTGATAAACATTGTATTATTATGCCGACAAGCGTTACCTTGCAGTCGAGAAATATTGTACGATCCTAGCAAGAATATTATCAGCACCACTGGCAATACTGAGCTTTTAAGTGAGTTTGATATTAAAGCGCGTATTACGCACAACGAAGCGCTCAATCACAGCCTTGATTTATTAAGAAAAAAACGAATAAATTATATTCTGTATCCCGCACTTGAAAATGAACTNGCCTCTTTAAAAAAAGAATTTCACGTAATCGTATTACGNCAGTTAGCAGTCAATACCGTGATAAATAAAAAACACGCAGCGCTGNTACCTGAACTNTCAAAAGCAATTAAAGCACGGCTACCCGAATTAAAAAGGCAACTAGACAAAGACAACATAAAACAGTCAAATTTACCCAAAAACTAGATAAATTTATAAAATCCCAACGACTTAGCGAGTTTGATTTGCTAAACTTCAGGCTCAAAAGTGCTGTGAGGAAGAATGCATGTGGCTTGAAAGGCTAAGGCGTCGATTAGCAAAGCCTAAAACATCTGTGCAATTGTGCTTACTTGGTGTAAGTGCGGGACTAATTGCGGCAGTGTTGATCATATTATTTCGCCTCACGATCATGTTTTTCCAAAGCTTATTTTTAGAAAAACCTGACGACTTTACGACTCTTCCCACACTTGAACGTGTATTACTCCCTGTCGGCGCTGCCTTATTAATTGCTTTATTTGCCGCATTAACGGGTTTTAAACACTACCGTTTAGGGATCCCCTTTGTAATTCACCGAATCAAAAAGCATTATGGCCAAATGCCACTGTACAACACCGTTAACCAATTTGTTGGTGGAGCGTTGGCGTTAATTAGTGGTTTTTCNGTGGGTCGTGAAGGTCCTTCTGTCCACATGGGAGCAACGGGTGCAAGTTTNCTTGCCGATAAATTGCATTTACCCCACAATGCCATGAGAACCCTGACTGGCTGCGGTGTTGCAGCNGGTATCGCAGCCTCATTCAATACCCCACTTGCTGCGGTAATCTTTGTAATGGAAGTCGTACTTAGGGAATACAAAGTACACATATTTGTACCAATTATGCTTGCCGCGGTGACAGGCGCACTCGCCACCCAATTTGTGTTTGGTGATGCATCTGAACTGGCGCTTATTACCATGAACCCACTCAGTGGCTGGCATTACCCATTTTTAATCTTATTTGGTATGGCGCTGGGAGCAGTTGCGTATGCGTTTAATCAAAACTTAATGTTGATCATTCGCACTTTTAAACCATTAAGCATGTTTCCACGTTTATTACTTGCAGGGTTAATTGCAGGTTTAATTGCCTACATGGTGCCGCATGCGATGGGCTCTGGTATGAGTGCAATTACCATTGCCATTGAATCACCCGATGATGTGCAGTTTTTGACGACCATTTTAATTGCCAAGCTATTAGCAACTTTATTTGCTATTGGCTTGGGGATACCCGGCGGTATTATTGGCCCCGTGATTGGATTAGGCGTACTTATGGGCACGTTAATGGCATTTTTTGCGCAGTTTATTAGCCCAGGGGTTGATATTGCAGGTACTTACAGCATGCTTGGAATGGCAGGCTTACTTGCGGCCACCTTACATGCGCCGCTTGCCGCACTTACAACCGTGATGGAGCTAACTTCAAGTCCTGAGATTATTGTGCCTGCCATGCTCGTTATCTCAACAGCGTATGTTACCGCGCTGCAATTCTTTGGTAACCGCTCTATCTTTATGCAACAACTGGATTTCCAAGGACTTGAATATCAAATTTCGCCAGCAACCGAGGCGTTGCAAAAAGTGGGTGTGATGGAAGAAATGGATGAGCATTTCAAACTGCTATACAGCGATGATAAAGAACAAATAAAAGCATCTCTCGATGCCATTGACAGTCAAACACCATTAATTGTTCACGATGACGAAAATGGCTATCGCCTAGCAGAATATGACTTGAGCTTGATGTCAGATCAAAACAGTAATATTAAATATGTCAGTCTCGCAGGTTTAAGTAGCCAAGCCACACTCGCGGATGCCTTTGACTTGCTTAAAGATAAACGAAGCGGTGCGGTGTATATATATAACTTACTTGATAATCAGCAAATTATGGGGCTTTTGCGTTGGGACCAAATTAGACATATTCTGACCATACGCAATAGCCTGTTATAACAATTAAAATGGATCAATAAATGAGTGCGCTATTAATTTACAAAACGTTTCATGTATTTTTTATGATTGCTTGGTTCGCTGGTATTTTCTACTTACCACGATTATTTGTTTACCACGCCATGAGCGAAGAAAAAGCCTGTAACTCAATGTTAAAAGTAATGGAGCGACGCTTACTGTTATTCGTTACCCCTTTTGCGGTATTAACACTGGTTTTTGGGGTACTGACAATTGTTGAATATGGCCGTGAATGGTTCAAATACAGCATGTGGCTTCACTATAAGTTAGTGCTCGTTATTATCTTATATATCTACCATGCCTACTGTTTTAAGTTATTGGCTGATTTTAAGCATGATCGCAACACACGTAGCGATCGTTTTTATCGCATTTTTAATGAAATTCCGGTGCTGATTCTATTGGCGATTGTCGCATTAGCAATTATTAAACCTAGCTTATAATTTGCTGCTGTGTACGCTAAAAATTTGCTATAGTACGGCGCAAATTTATGCGACCTCCCATACAGAGTGTCAGCGCCTTTATAAATGTGATTAGGAACAAGCCCCATGTTAAGTTTCCAAGGTGAAAATATCCTGTCGGTCAATCAACTTGATCGCGATTGTATTGAACGTATTTTTGCAGTTGCTAAGAAAATGGAGCCCTATGCTAAAAAGCAAAAGCGCACCAATGTGTTAGAAGGCGCTATATTAGCTAATTTATTCTTCGAGCCAAGCACGCGAACACGTGTCAGCTTTGGCACCGCCTTTAATCTACTCGGTGGTTTAGTGCGTGAAACTACGGGCATGCAAAGCTCAGCGTTAGCCAAAGGTGAATCACTGTACGACACAGCACGTGTTATTTCAGCTTATGCTGATGCCGTTGCAATGCGTCACCCAGATGCAGGCTCGGTAGCCGAGTTTGCAACAGGCTGTGATGTACCTGTCATTAACGGCGGTGACGGTCCTAATGAACACCCCACTCAAGCACTACTCGATTTATTAACTATCGAACGTGAACTGGGGCGTTTTAATCAACCAATAGACGGTATGCACATTGCCCTTGTTGGTGATTTAAAATATGGCCGTACTGTTCACTCGTTATCTAAATTACTGTGCCACTATAAAGACATTAAATTTTCAATGGTCGCGCCTGACGGCTTACAAATGCCAGACTATGTTTTAGATGCTGTTGATAATGCGGGTCATAAAATTCAACTGGTTGACAAAATGGAAGGCAACCTTGCGGCAGATATTGTTTATCAAACCCGCATCCAAGAAGAACGCTTTCCTTCGCAAGAAGAAGCAAACAAATACCGTGGTGGTTTCCGTATCAGCCAAGCAATTTACAACACACACTGTAAGCCAAATTCAGTACTGATGCACCCACTCCCACGTGACAGCCGTTTAGAAGCAAACGAGCTTGATAACGATTTAAACAGCAACGATAACCTTGCAATTTTCCGCCAAGTTCAAAACGGCGTATTAATTCGCATGGCCTTGTTTGCTCTGACCTTAGATGTTGCTGACAAAGTTGAGCAATATGAAGTCAACGTACCGTGGTTTAGCCGTAAACGTAACAGCTAATAATCTACGTTTAGGGCTCGCTTGAGCCCTTGCAAACCTCTCATTTAACGTGACAACCAAATAGGACTATTCATGACAATTAGCCAAGATCTTTTTAATCGCGCGCAAGAATCAATCCCAGGCGGTGTTAACTCACCCGTTCGTGCATTTAATGGCGTAGGCGGCACCCCTCTTTTTATCACCAAAGCCGAAGGTCCGTTTACGTTCGACGCCGATGGTAACCGCTACATTGACTATGTCGGTTCTTGGGGCCCAATGATCATGGGGCATAATCACCCAGCTATTAAACAGGCAGTACTCGAGGCAGTTGAAAATGGCTTAAGCTATGGTGCCCCCACTGAAGCCGAAATTTTAATGGCCGAAAAAGTAAAAGAGCTTGTTCCATCAATCGAAAAAGTACGTATGGTGAGCTCAGGCACTGAAGCAACAATGAGTGCGATTCGCCTTGCTCGTGGCTTCACTGGCCGTGACAAAATATTAAAGTTTGAAGGCTGTTACCACGGTCACGCTGATTCACTGCTTGTTAAAGCAGGTTCAGGTGCATTGACTATGGGCGTGCCTAACTCACCGGGCATTCCAGAGGATTTTGCTAAACACACATTAACGGTGTCGTTTAATAACTTAGACGAAGTAAAAGCCATTTTTGCCAAATACGCCGACGAGATTGCCTGTATCATCGTTGAACCAGTTGCTGGCAACATGAACTGTATCCCACCAGTACCAGGCTTTTTAGAAGGTCTACGTGAGGTGTGTGATGAGTACAAGTCAGTGCTTATTTTTGATGAAGTGATGACAGGTTTCCGTGTTGCTTTAGGGGGCGCACAAGCATATTACAACATCAAACCAGACCTTACTTGCCTTGGTAAAGTTATTGGTGGCGGTATGCCAGTGGGTGCTTTTGGCGGTAAAAAAGAAATCATGGATTATATCGCGCCCGTTGGTCCGGTTTACCAAGCAGGTACTTTATCAGGTAACCCAATAGCCATGGCTGCCGGCTTAAAATCGCTTGAGCTATTAAGTGTTGATGGTTTACATGATGAACTTGAAGCTAAGAGCAAAGCGTTATGTGACGGCTTTGAAGCAGCAGCGAAAAAAGCAGGCATTCCCCTAACAACCAATTATGCTGGCGGCATGTATGGTTTCTTCTTTACTGATAAAGAGAAAGTAACCAGCTACCAACAAGCAACAGAGTGTGATTTAGAGCGCTTTAAAAAGTTCTTCCACTTAATGCTTGATGAAGGCGTATACCTAGCACCTTCTGCATTTGAGGCAGGCTTTGTATGTGCAGAGCATTCTGAAAAAGAAATTGCAGACACCATTGCAGCAGCAGAGCGAGCTTTCGCTAAATTATAATATCTGAACAGACCACCTTATTTAAGGTGGTCTTAATCCTAATAGTAACTTCATCTCTTTTGTCACATCATGATCCGCTTAATAATCAGATAAGCAATACAAAAAAATCAGATAAAAACACATTATAAATTACAAATAAAACATATTTTATACATAAAAACCTTCTCCTTCCCGATTGTTATCTTTATAAAAGAATCTACTCGCAAACTTGAACCTAAAACCTTACTTTAAAATAACTTAAAGTATAATTAAGAAAAAATTAAAGCAATTACATATAGTTACATATGTTTATTTTATGTGTAAATAAACATTATAAATAAAAATTAGATCGTTCCAAGGCGTTTTTTTGTTGGTTTATCGTATTTATAATATAAAAGATTGATCTGTATGTTCCCGCCATGTTACCAATTTGTTTCACCCTTTTATTTAAAGTGAAAAACACAAATAAAAAAATACAAGGCGTGAAAGTTATTAACAAATAACAACAATTTACAATTAAATTTTCACAGGGAAATCTCAATGAAAAACAACTTTTCAAAAACATTTAAGCGTTCGTTCACGGCTGCAGCCGTTGCGATGACCTTAAGTGCAGCTATGCCTGCTATGGCTGATAATGTTAATGTGGCCTTGTTGATCAAATGCAGCTCTCTAACAAATTCACTTAACTTACTGATATTTAGGCAGACCAAGGGTGTTGATCTTATTTAGCGCCTTCACTTTGATCATCGCTTCAACCAGTTGGCGATTGTAATCACGCGCATTTAGCTTAGCCCCCATCAACTGTTTAAAACGGTACATCGCTGTTTCTGCTAATGAGCGCACATGATATCCACTGAGCTTTTTCCATTGTGTGATTCCTAACTTATTGCACAACATGACAGCCTCATTGCGTGGATGCTTATCAGTCCACAGGCGTGCATTCTCTCTCGGCGGGATAACAGGTATCGCGCCTTTTTCAGTTATTTCTGCATAGCAGCGGCGGCTATCATAAGCACCATCAGCGCTCACTCTATCTATACGCCGACGTAATGGTCTTATCAAATCTTGGAGGGTCTCGCCGTCGGTGACGTTACTGAGCGTCATTTGCGCCCCCACAATATCATGCGTGTTGGCATCCACCGCAAGGTGCAGTTTTCGCCACTTTTTTCTTGCCTTTACGTGGTGCTTCTGTGCATGCCATTCACCTTCGCCAAACACCTTAAGTCCTGTGCTATCAACTACAATATCTACAAATCCAGTGGTGCGGACTTTACTGCGAAATTTAATATTCAACTCAGCACTGCGCTTACACAGACAACTGTAGGTTGGGGCTTCAAGCGGAAGCTTCATCAAAGATAATACCGATTGTGTGAACCCTTGTAGTGCCCTGAACGATAAGCCAAAGACAGCTTTGAGTGTTAAGCAAGTTTCAATAGCAAGATCAGAGAAATGATTAGAGCGGCCACGCCCACCGTGAGTACATTCGTTATACCAATGACGCGTTGCTTTTTCGTCAAACCAGAAGCGAATATTACCGCGGTTAACGAGGGCTTGATTATAGTGAGACCAGTTTGTGATTTTGCTCATTGTTGTTGCACGGGCTAGTAGGATATAGATGATCTGATCACAGGCTGGCAAGATAGTTCAAACTTTTAGGAAACAACGCCTCTTAATGTGTCAGTTTTGCTGCTTTTAAGTCATTATCAAGTGACGACATTTAGGCTGACTGTATTATCTTTCTCTTGGTTTGCCTACCGTTAAGTAGTGCGCCAAACCATGTATTTTTAACTAATAATAAATAACTTATTTGACCTATAAGTAATGTTACAACCACGCTAACTATAAACTTTACTAAAACAGGCAAATTAGTATTAATCAATGGCATCTGAATATAAATCAGCACTGGCACATGTATTAAATAAATCCAATATGATGCATTTGATATGCTGCGACTGAGCTTACTTTTGTGATTTAAAAAACGATGCCCAAGTAAAAACGTTATGGCGGTTAACAAAATAACACTCAGTCCTTGTGATAAAACATGCAATACATATAGCTCTCCCGCTGCGGAAAAAGACCCCGTAGTTGCGGCAGCAATCACTTCATCTAAGCTTGGCGCGGCTGGTAATAAAGAAAAATAGCCAGTCAGTGATATTGCAACACCCAAAATAAGAGGCCATAAGTACCTATGATATGACGAAATGAGCTGTTGTTTTCTATAAAGCCCTACTCCTAAACAATAAAAACTGCCGTAAAAACCATACGACCACAACTGTGGCGTGAGCTTATCGGGAGCTGGGAATGGAATAGATTGCCCCATTAATGAAAGCGTTAACACGATGGGAAGTACAACCCACATAAATAAAGGGTGAACGCTAAGCGCATCGAATTTATTACCTAATAAGTTAGTTGTTTTCAACAACCAATGAATTAAGCAAAACTGATATAAATTCCACAAAAACCATAAGTGCATAGTGCTAACAACAGGCTCTTTAATGACTTGAAACACAGCAAAAATTGGCGGTATTGGATTAGCTATATCGGCTCCAAAACTCAAGGCATGGTAGTAAATAGCAAAGCTTAGCGGTAAAAAAACAATAAAAGGCAGTAATATATGTTGACTGCGATGGCGTAAAAATCGCGCGTTGCTCGATTTATCTATTAAAAGTGCACTGCAAAACCCTGCAATAATAAAAAATAACGGCATCCGAAATAAGTGCAGCGTATGCGTAATATAATCAAATAGACCATGTGTGCTTGGGTCTGCCGTAAACCAAATATTGCTAAAGAACGGACTGTAGGCTAAAGCGGCATGAAATACTATGCCGAGCAATAGCGCGAGGCTGCGTAAATTATCAATGTAATGTAATCGACTGTCTTTATTCATTAATGTGCCCAACTAATTTTTATTAATAAAGCATAAATGATTGAGGCATAATGGCACTAGTCACAAAGCTCATAGCCCGAGCTATGACAGATGTCACTGTTTTTAAATCGCGAGTTCTGCAATAATTGCTAAAAAAATATGGTCATAGTAATGGAATCAACTATACGACATACAACCGATTGGCATTTCTCAACATTGGCATCGTGGCTTGGGGTGACATCGGCGTGTGCCTATTATGCAAACTCAGAATTAGCACTATATTTGCAAGTCATAGTAAGTGGTTCCATTTTAGCCATTTTGCTGTATGTGTTAAAACAACCCAATAAATTTGTTCACGGCGTAGCACTTGGCTATTTCCTGCTTATTTTGGTTATGATACAACTGAGTTCAACGTCCTTAGTTTTTATCCACCTAGTGATGTTTACCGCGGTTTTTAGTCCTCATTTTTCGCTTCCTAAAATACTGGCTTGCGTTGTGGCCGCCATGCTGGTGTATGGTTTAACGCATTATGCGCGCTGGGAAAATGGCATTCCTTGGATCACGTTTACAATTTGGTTTTTCTTTTGCTTGATGAATTGGTTTGTCAGTCGCCGGATTGTCGAAAGTTTAAATACACATTACCAATCCCGCCAAAACTACAAAGAGTTAAAAGCCACCCAACACATGATGGGGGTGATGCATGCAGCGCAAGAGCGACAAAAGATATCACGCGAGCTCCATGACTCACTCGGCCATAAGCTTACCGCGCTCAGCATTAATTTAGATTTTGCTAAAAGAGCAGCAAATGAAGCCACCGTTGAAACCCTCTCTCTTTG
>JGI25131J35506_1000146_pt1 | contig 19292 bp, 21 predicted proteins | sample ETNvirome_2_1000_FD_35506 | JGI IMG/M metagenome (IMG submission 35506) | reverse complement strand
GCAGCCAGGGTGGGCTTGTGAACATAGAACTCGTCAGGATTGACGGCTCCCTGCACCACGGTTTCGCCCAGCCCCCAAGAGGCCGTGACAAAAACGGCATCACGGTAGCCAGATTCGGTATCCAGGGTAAACATAACGCCTGATGCGCCGGTTTCAGAGCGCACCATCTTTTGAACGCCCGCTGACAGCGCAACATTCTCGTGGGCGTAGCCACGATGCACACGGTAGGAGATGGCGCGATCGTTAAACAGCGAGGCAAACACTTCATGCACCGCATGTTTGATATTGGCAAAACCTTCAATGTTCAAGAAGGTTTCCTGCTGCCCAGCGAAGGAGGCATCGGGAAGGTCTTCCGCCGTGGCGGAGCTGCGCACGGCTACTTTGAGGCTTGGATGTTGCGTTTGGAGCTGTTCGTAGGCATCGCGAAGCGCGGCTTCAAAGCCAGGCGGCAGCGGTGTATCAATGATCCACTGNCGAATCGTTTTTCCTGCCTCAGCCAGTGCTTTGACATCATCGACATCTAAACGAGCAAGCTTGTCNTTAATGCGGTCGTTCAGACCTTCGTGAGAGAGAAACTCGCGGTANGCGTGAGCAGTGGTCGCGAAGCCGCCTGGCACCGTGACGCCTACACCCGATAAATTGGAAATCATTTCGCCAAGCGAAGCGTTTTTACCACCCACGCGTTCGACGTCTGCCATACCTAGCTGATCGAACCACAGAATGTACTCTTCCACGCAACCCCCTCGCTTTTAGACTTCGTTACGACCCGTTGGGACGACACTAATAGACGTTGTCACCCTAGCACTGCGGCAGCGTATTCGCCATTGGTCTAACAGCGAAGGGAGTGGAGGATTTTTACAACAAATACACAAAATTAGCGTTTTATGTAGTATCGACTAGGCGTTGTGCTCATCGTTTGCACAGCACACAATAGCTTATCTATGAACATGGCAGACTGGCGGATCAGGTTATGAAACGAACAGCTTTCTTTATTTCGGATGGCACCGGCATCACCGCAGAAAGCTTAGGGCGCAGTCTCTTAGCGCAGTTCAGTGATGTGGAGATCAATATGCTGACTAAACCGTATATTGATACGGTTGAAAAAGCACAGGCACTGGCACAGATTATCGAATCGACCGCCGTACGCGATGGCTGTAGACCGATTATCATTGATACGATTGTGGATCAACAGATTCGTAACGTTATCCGCCAAGCGTCGGGGTTTAAGGTCGATATTTTTTCGACGTTTCTAGANCCCCTTGAGCAGGAGCTGGAAACGCACTCTTCCTACAGCGTCGGCAGAACNCACTCCATCGGTAGCGACGACGTATATATGGATCGCATCCACTCGGTTCACTTTGCACTCGATAACGACGATGGAGCACGCACCCACCAATACGACAAAGCCGATATTATTCTAGTGGGGGTTTCCCGCTGTGGTAAAACGCCGACCTCACTCTACTTGGCGCTGCAGTTCGGCATTCGCGCCGCGAACTATCCGCTCACCGAAGATGACCTGGATGAAGATGGCAGCTTGAAGCTACCCAAAGCGCTGGCACCTCATCGGCACAAGCTGTTTGGCCTTACCATTGATGCACGCCGACTCTCGGCCATTCGTAATGAACGCCGCCCCAATAGCCGCTATAGCTCGATGGATCAGTGCTTACAAGAAGTAGAGCAGGCAGAATCGCTGTACCGGGCAATGCATATTCCGTTTATTGATACGACGCGATTTTCAATAGAAGAGATCTCTACGCGCATGATTGCGGAAACCGGCCTAGCGAGGCGGTTCTCACCCCGCTAGGATTGCGCTAGCTTACATGCCCTTGGGAGCAAAAATTCCAGGGGCATTACGCCAGTAGCCTTTGTAGTCCATACCAAAACCAAACACGTAACGGTCGGCCACTTCTAGGCTGCAGTAATCTGCTTTTANTCCNGGAACGGCTTTGCGGTCGTGCTGCTTGTCGACCAACACTGCGGTAGTCACACTGGCCGCCTNGGCTTCTTTGCAGTATTCCAGAATGGCCGCTAGGGTTGCGCCTTCATCGAGGATGTCGTCAACAATCACTACATGTCGGCCCGCCATGGGAATTTCAGGCGATACGCGCCAGAAAAGCTCACCGCCGCGCAGCTCGTTGCGGTAACGGGTCGCATGTAAATAGTCCACTTCCAGCGGAAAACCAAGACGCGTCAGCAGATGCCCCGTGGTAATGAGCCCGCCATTCATAACGCAGTAAAACACCGGTAGCTTGTCGCCCAAGTCTCGCGTGATCTCTTCCGCCATGCGATCCAACGCTCGCTCAACCTGCTCTTGTGAAATCAGGCAGTCGGCGTTATCCATCAACTCACGCATAGAATCTAACGATTCAAGCGCTTCTTTATCCAACTTGGACATGCTACTTCTCCAAAAACATCTAATAAGAAAACGGTATAAAAATGGAATTAATTCGCTAGCGCTTCGAGCTTGGCATGCGTGCGGCGCCAACGGCCGAGTGCAGCCAGTGCATCCAGTTCAGGCCTAGCACGGCCGTAACGCAGCTTGGCAGGCCGTTTATTCACCACCCCTTGGCAGGCCNCTAGNACCTCAATGGCTGCCGCTCGGTCATTGCAGATCAGCAACATATCGCAGCCAGCGGCCAGCGCCGCTTTGGCACGCTCAGCCGGGCCGCCTGCCTCATGCGCCCCCGTCATGCTTAAATCATCGGAAAAAATACACCCTTTGAACCCCAATGATTCACGCAGCATGCCTAACCAGTTGGGTGAGAACCCTGCAGGGCGAGTATCAAACGCTGAATAAGTCACGTGGGCAGGCATGACACCGTTCAACACACCCGCTAACTCGCGAAACGGCACGAGGTCTCGGGCTTTCAGCTCGGCCAGAGGTCGCTCATCCACTGGCAGCGCAATATGGGAATCCGCCGCCACTCCGCCATGGCCAGGAAAATGCTTACCAACTGCCGCCATGCCAGCTTCATGCAAGCCTTCGATAAAGGCGCGCCCTAGTTGGGCGACATGCTCTGGATCGCTGCTGAAACTACGGTCGCCAATGACGCTGGAGATACCGCTCTCAACATCCAACACTGGCGCAAAACTCATATCCAACCCACAGGCGGCCATTTCCATCCCCAGCAGCCAGCCTGTGTCTTTGGCTAAGGTGAGCCCTGCTACTGGGTCGCTGGCATACAGATCGCCAATTCGCGCCATGGCGGGCAGNTTGGTCACCCCTTTTTTGATCCGCTGGACTCGACCGCCCTCTTGGTCAATACCTAGCAGTAGATCACCACGCACACGACGAATACTGCTGCAGAGCTGCCGCACTTGGTACGCATCTTCGACATTACGGGCGAACAGGATAACGCCGCCCACCGCAGGGTCTTTTAGCAATGTCTTTTCAGCGTTGGATAACTGNGGCCCTTCTAGGTCAAGCATGACCGGGCCAATGGGTTGCGTCATGGGGAGGATCCGNCAAAAAGGGCGCCATTTTAGACTAACCGCTTAGCGTGTCAAAATTCTGGCAGGACGCCCGGAAGTGGGCTTAATGCAACCAAACCGGCGTACCGGGTTGGGCGTGTNCAAACAGGTAGTGTAAATCGTGATTTCGCAGGCGGATGCAGCCGTGAGAGGCAGCCACACCCATCGGTTGGTCTTCAGGCGTGCCGTGCAAATAAATGTAGCGCCGCTGGGAGTCCACGTCAGCGCCGCGGTTAACGCCGCGCTCCAGCCCGCAGAGCCACATAATGCGCGTTAGAATCCAGTCTCGCTCAGGGTAATTGGTCGCCAATTCAGGCGAAAATACTTCGCCAGTCCATCGGCGACCACGAAATACCGCATTATCAGGCAAGTCCTTGCCGATAGACGCACGGACATAGTGCCAGCCCAGCGGTGTTTGGCCGCTACCCTCTTGCTGCCCTACGCCAGCAACCCCAGTGGAGATCGCGCACTCATAGTTCACTTCCTTTCCCTGCCACCAGCGCAACCGCTGCCGCTGGGTGTCAATCTCCACCCAACCAGATTGGGAAGGCGGTAATTCAGCTAGCCTGGGCGTTGCCATGGTTTCCCTCTTCAACCGCAGCCGGTAGCGGCGCGTTCATCGCAGCAACAACGACTGGACGTAGCCGCCGCACAAGGTCACGCACCGTCACCTGCTCTTGATAATCCTTTGCAGCAATATCACGCAGGGCATCCAGTCCNGAGAGCGTAAATATCACTGTGCCTAGCATAAAGTGTAGCCGCCAAAAGCGCTCGGCGTCCGGCAGCTCAGGCGTGGCTTTACGCACCAGCTCGGTAAAACGGGTAAATACATCGCCATACTGCTGCTGAATNTAGCGACGCAGATGCCCTTGCGCCTGACTGTAGGCTAACCCTAGNAGCCGCATAAATACCTTCAGGCTATTACGTTCGGCGGGCACTGCCAGTACCGTAGTGGCCATGGTCTCTAACAGCACTTCTAGAGGAATAGGCTGGCCTTGATAGTGAGCTTCTAGCTCGTCCAGTGCGGTGTGAAANCGCTCTGAAAATGGATCGAGATAGCGGGAAAACACCGCTTGAATTAGCGCTTTTTTGGAACCAAAGTGGTAGTTCACGGCCGCCAAATTAACCCGGGCCTTGCTGGTGATATTNCGCAGCGACGTCTCGGCAAAGCCTCGCTCTGCAAACAGTACCTCTGCAGTATCTAAAATACGCGTTACCGTATCCGATTGGGCCATAGCGCCCTCCAAAAAACAGGTGTTTTAAACATAGCTGAATACTATGTCATAACCCCTGCTGGCTCAATCTCTTATCCAAAGGGTAGTAAGCGTTAACTAAACACTTAACGACTGTCTCGGTTGGGTGTAACTCGTCATGTACTGGACAGAGCAACATACTGTATACTTAAACACATACTGATTAAGCCGACATGTAGCTACTGTCTTTTCACTGTTTTGGAGTTTGGTATGTCGCGTCCACTCACAGCACGTCAGCAGCACGTATTTGATTTTATNGTTAAGACCATGGGTGAGCTTGGCTACCCCCCTACCCGCGCCGAAATTGCCAAAGCGCTGGGATTCCGCTCGCCTAACGCAGCAGAAGAGCATTTGCGTGCGCTCGAGCGCAAAGGCGCTATTCGTATAATTCGCAATACATCACGAGGCATCCGCTTACCTAACCAGGAGCCGCAGGAGNTTACTGAAACGCCAGCGGCTGCAGCACCTGCTACTAATGAGCCGCTGCCCAATGGGCTTCCTGTGATTGGTGAGGTCGCCGCTGGCAGCCCTATCCTTGCGGCTGAACATATTGACCGTTACTGCCCGCTGCCCGCTGAGTACTTCACGCCTAAAGCAGATTACCTGCTACGGGTGCGCGGCCTATCCATGAAAGATGTAGGCATTCTTGAAGGCGACCTTCTGGCCGTGCATCGCACTGACCGCGTTCGCGATGGGCAAATTGTCGTGGCACGATTAGAAGACGAAGTAACNGTCAAGCGTTTTAAACGCCAAGGGCATCAAGTAACACTGATTGCCGAGAACGCAGATTTCGCACCAATTGAGATCGACCTACGCACTCAGCAGCTTGATATTGAAGGCGTGGGTGTTGGTGTTATTCGCGGTGGTAATGGGCAAGCGCTTGGCTAGTTGCCCAACCTGTAAGGCAGGCTACTGCAAGTCGATATAGCGGTGGTCATTAAAGGTGGCCACCCAGCTTGGGTGGTACACTAGTAAAATACTCAGCAGCATACCGGTTATAAATGCCTCTGACGGCATCAGTAACGGTAAAAAGCGGGCATACTCTTGGGCGAGATAGACGGCCTCGGGATCAGTGCCCGCTACGATAATCAGCGCAACAGNAGATAGCCCTCCCCCTAAGGTCGCCAAGGCCGTTCCAAAAAAGCCACAAGCAAATAAAAACACCATCAAATTATCAGGCAACCGACGGTCAACGATTCGCCATACAAAACCGGTCACGGTCGCAGGCACAATACCTGTCACCAGCACATTTGCCCCCATTAGCGACCAATCGTTTCTGCCAATAGCCACCATGGCGACATTAATCATCACATTACTGATCAACGCCAGCGGCATTTTAAAGACTAGCGTCATCAGCACCGTAAACACCAAGTGAAGAGTTAACCAGTCCACCGCTTGCGCACGCAATTGCCACATCAACATGATGGCCAACGTAGCTGCCATCCAGCGGTGCTGAAGCGCTGTATCCTCAAGCAGTGGCCGCCAGGGGCGCAGGCATAAGCACCAGACGATGACACCCAACGATAAAAGCCACGTCATCACGAGTGCCCACGGTGCCAATACGCTTTGTGCAAACGACATAGCGCCCCCTTCTGCCGATTAGCTAAAAACGACCGTTTTGTTGCCGTGAATTAGCACGCGATCTTCTAGGTGCCAACGCAGCCCCCGCGCCAATACCGCTTTTTCCACATCGCGACCAAAACGTACCAAATCAGTAGGCGTGTGACAGTGGCTGACCCGGTGAATGTCCTGCTCAATTATGGGGCCTGCATCCAGCTCTTCTGTCACATAGTGGCAAGTTGCCCCAATCAGTTTCACGCCCCGCTCATAGGCTTGATGATACGGCTTGGCACCCGCAAAGGAAGGCAAGAAGCTGTGATGAATGTTAATCACGCGTCCTGCATACCGTTCGCAAAGCGAAGGCGGCAGAATTTGCATATAGCGTGCCAGCACTATGCAGTCAGCGCGGGCAGCATCAATCTGCTCCTGCACCTGTTCAAAAGCCGTTTGTTTATTAGCCGGGTCAACTGGTACATGATGATAAGGGATGCCATACCATTCAGTCAGCGAGCGCATATCATCGTGATTAGAGATAACGCCGACAATATCGCAATCCAACTCACCTGCCTGCCAGCGGTAGAGAAGGTCCACCAANCAGTGGGATTCCCGAGACACCATCAACACCACACGGCGGCGCTTTTGGGTATCCACCAGCGACCACTGCATATCAAATTCAGCCGCCACCGGCTCAAACGACGTGCGCAGTGCTTCCGCCGACATACCCAGAGAATCCGCCAGAATCTCGTAACGCATAAAAAAGCGGCCAGTCTCTAAGTCAGAGTGCTGGCTGGCTTCGGTAATTGAGCCNCCTTGTTGAGCAATNAAACTTGAGACACGCGCCACGATGCCCACTTGATCTGGGCAGGAAACAACTAAACGATAGTAATGAGACATAACAAACACTCTTAACGTATTTAACGGCACGCTCGCCAAGCACCTGCCTACCAGCAGGTAAACCACATTAGCGGCGGTAGTGTACCGTAAGCACGATGAGGAAGCANCGTGGTCAGGTGCCGCGATGATTGTTACCCGCCCCCCGCTTCCCGTATAGTTAAGGAATTACTTTCTAGGCTTTTCATAACTGATGCATCCATCCCGCGTTCAACTTCGTCCCCGTCGTCGCCCGCCCCTGCGCCTACTCCCGCTAGGTGGATGTGGTGAAATTGGAATGAATCTTACGCTGTATGGATACGACGACCAGTGGATCGCCGTAGATTGCGGCATGATGATTCGCCAAGACCTGCCCAACTCGCCNCTGCAAGTACCTAATACCGATACCCTAGAGGCACTGAAGATCACACCTAAGGCGCTGTTTATCACCCATGGTCATGAAGATCATATTGGTGCGGTGGCGTGGCTATGGCCCAAATGGGGTTGCCCTATCTTTGCCACTCCTCTCGCNGCAGGGCTATTGCGTTACAAATTCGCCGAACACCANCTCAGCAGCGCCTCCATTGAAGTGATNGAACCAGGCGATGCGGTGGAGAGCGGGCCATTTACACTNCGCTACTTGAGTGTTACCCACTCCATCCCCGAAAGCTGCTCCATCATGATGCAGGCGGGTGATTACCGCATACTGCACACCGGCGACTGGAAACTCGACCCCAACCCACTGATTGGCGCCCCCGTGAACGCTGCCCAGTTTAGAGCACTGGCGCCGGTGGATCTTCTGGTAGGTGACTCGACCAATGCGCCAATGCCAGGGCAGTCGGGCAGCGAGGGGGATGTTGCCAAGGCGCTTTCCACCACATTGAAAGCGTGTAAAGGCCGCGTGGTAGTNTCCTGTTTTGCTAGCAACCTAGCGCGCGTACTGGCCATTGGCTTAGCGGCCCAAGCGTGTGGCCGTCGCGTTAGTTTGATGGGCCGCTCAATGGAGCGCATGGTCAGTGTTGCTAGAGGCCTTGGTTATCTGGATAACTTCCCCCCCCTGGTGCCACCCCATGATTTGGGCTATCTACCACCGGAGGAGGTCGTGATTATTGCCACCGGTAGCCAAGGCGAGCCTCGCGCTGCCTTGCAGCGTTTAGCGCAGCGTCGACACCCCTTTGTGGACTTGGAACCCGGCGATAGCGTGATTTTTTCCGCCAAAACAATTCCAGGCAATGAGCGCCCTATCGAGCAGCTTAAAAAACGTTTACTGCAACTCGGTGTCACGCTGTTCGACGAAATGAACCACCCCGAGCTTCATGCAACCGGCCACCCCGCTCAGGAAGAGCTGAAAAAGCTCTACCAGTGGGTGAGGCCCAAAATGCTACTGCCGGTACATGGTGAAGCGCGCCATCAGGAGGCGCACCAAGCGCTTGCTGAGGAGCTAGGTATCAGAGCGCCGNTAGCACCGGTGAATGGCGATATGATNGTGCTTGACCACCAAGGGCTGCGCTGCGAAACGCGCTACCCACAGCCGCCTTGCATTGTTAACCAAAATAGCGTCGTGCCTCACCCNGGCCTTGAGAGCAGCCATCCCACTNCCCGTCGTGGCAGTCTGTTTCTAGCGCTACCGGTAGCAGCAACAGAAACGGGATGGTGTCGTATTGGTCGTCTGATGCTTGACGCCAACGGCGCAAGCCCTATGGATGAAGATAGCTTCAGCGAGTGGCTGGATGAGCAGCTAGAAGAGATTGAGGCAGACACCTTGGCTGATTTGCGCCATGCGCTGCAGCCAAGGCTGGTGCACTGGCTGGCTAACCACTTGCAACATATGCCAGACGTGCACCTGCAGATCATGGCCGCTGAAATGCCGACCATCGAAGAGTTAAACGACGAGCCTTAAACACAGGTGTTACCAGCGTTCAGCATCCTGCTGATCGGTGTGGCGCTCTTTAACCCAGTACGCCCCCTGCTTGGAGTGCTCTTTCTTCCAAAACGGCGCCTGGGTTTTTAAATAATCCATAATGAAATCGCAGGCCTCAAACGCATCGCGGCGGTGCGCGCTTGCCACCAGCACTCTAACGATAGGGTCGCCCGGGGATAAGTCGCCCACCCGATGAATAACACGCACCGCCTGCAGCGCCCAGCGCTGCCAGGCTTGCTCAGCAATTTGCGTTAAGGTGCGCTCNGTCATTCCTGGATAGTGCTCAAGGGTTAACCCCGTTACGTCGGGCGTCTCGTTAAAATCTCGCACTAACCCNGTGAACGTCACAATCGCACCAATGTCGGTGCGCTGGCGCAGCGCGCTCTCATAGCCGTACGCCATTGAAAACGGAGCGGACTGCACTTCTACCGCGATGTCTGGCAATGTCGGCTCGCTAACAGACACGGCTTAGCCTCCCGTTACCGGTGGAAAAAAGGCCACTTCGTCATCATCAGTGATACGAGCGCTATCATTTGCCATCACTTGGTTAATGGCACATAGAGTGCGCTGATCAGCCAGCACGGAAAAGCGTGCATCCTGGGCACTAAGCGCAGCTTTTAGCCCGGCCACATCGCGACTTGGCAGCTTATCAAGCCCAATGGCCAGATCACTCTCACCGACCCGCTCACGCAGCTCTGCCAAAAACTTGACGCGCACACAGGGCGAGGCACAGCGCTCACCTAAGCTTACCTCTCCCACTGCGCCTTCACCGGTGACAATAGGCGTGACCATCTCACGCTCCCGCTGATAGTCACCACGCAATCCGCCTCGCTTGCTGTCGAGCTGCACAGCTTCAATGCGCATCTCTTTATCAACGGCTTTACACATATCGTAAAGCGTCAGGCAAGCAACCGAAACGGCCGTCAACGCTTCCATCTCGACGCCCGTGCGCCCGTTCAAGCGACACATGGCCGATACATTCACCCAGCCATTTGCATGGTCAATATCGAAATCCACCGCTACTTTGGAGAGCGCCAGCGAGTGGCAGAGCGGAATCAGTTCATGAGTTCGCTTCGCTGCTTGAATACCCGCAATACGCGCTGTTGCGAGTACATCCCCTTTGGGCAGCGCCCCATCGCTTAATAGCTGCAGAGTATTGGGCTGCATCACGATTCGCCCAGAGGCAACAGCCTCACGACGGGTCTCGCGCTTATCGCCGACATCAACCATATTCGCTTCGCCGTGCGCGTTCAGGTGGGTTAACTGCATGGTGTCACCTTTTCATCATCAAGCCAGAGTGCGGCGTTGTTGGTCGGCCCACTCACTTACCCAGCGAGCAATCTCTTCACAATTATTTAAATCCAAGCGGGCCACCGATGGCCTAAGAGCCACCGGCGGCTCAGCAGTAAGCGCAGCCGCCTGCACCCACTCATCGCATAAAATAGCCGGATCGCCTATTCCGTCTCGGTAAAGCACCAGCTTGGGAATAGGCCATGCTTTGAAGCCTTCCACAATCACCAGATCAGGGTGATGCGGCGCCATTAGGGTAAGCAAATAGGCTAAATTAGGCTCCTCCTGCCCTGGCGTCTCCTGCATCAGTGCAAAACGTTGGCGCGATGCAATCAGCATAGGAGTGGCCCCGGCGCTACGCAGCTTGTAGCTGTCTTTACCCGGCTGNTCCACATCAAACTGGTGGTGGGCATGTTTAATCACCGCTACCGAAAGGNCCTTTTCNCGCAGTAGAGGTAACAGCTGCTCTAGCAGCGTGGTTTTACCGGTCCCACTCCAGGCTGCCACCCCTAATACGGGAAACGAGCATCGTAGGGCATCACTCATAAGTCACCATTCGCGCCACGGGTTACTCATCCTCTTTTTCTGCGGGCAATAACCAGTTTAACGCAATGCCTACCAAAGCGGCTAAGCTAACGCCCTGCAAAGTGAATTGCCCGCCACCAAACTGCATACCACCGATACCAAACACCAAAATAAGTGACACCACCACTAGGTTACGCGCCGCCGTAAGCGACTGACCTGCGCGCACCAGGGTATTCATCCCCACTACGGCAATAGAGCCGAATAGCAGCGTCATAATCCCCCCCATGACCGGCCCGGGAATTGTCTGCAGCAGCGCCCCCAATTTGCCAACAAAGGCAAGGATGATGGCAATAACGGCAGCCACAATCATATATTTTGGATTGAATGCCTTGGTTAGCGTCACAGCACCGGTAACTTCTGAATAGGTCGTGTTAGGCGGCCCACCGAACAGGGCTGCTGCCGTCGTTGCCAAGCCATCGCCCAGTAACGTGCGGTGCAAGCCAGGTTTTTCAAGATAGTTTTTACGTGTCACCGAACCAATCGCCACCATATCGCCAATATGCTCAACGGCGGGAGCGATGGCCACTGGAATCATAAACAGGATGGCCGCCCAGTGAAAACTCGGCGCGGTAAAGTTGGGNATAGAGAGCCAAGCCGCTTCACGCACNGGAGTAAAATCAACCACCCCCATAATCAGCGCCAACGCATACCCCGTTGCAATGCCGCCCATAATCGGNACTAAACGCAGCAGCCCACGGCCAAACACCGCGAGCAATAAGGTTACTAACAGACTGGCCATGGAGAGAAAAATAGCTTGCCCATAGCTAATATTATCGCTGGTTTCACCGGTTGCCATACTGACCGCGACTGGCGCTAGCGCTAAACCGATCACCATAATCACTGGGCCCACCACGACAGCAGGTAGCAAACGATGCAACCAGGCGGTGCCCTTCAAGCGCACCGCCTGGGAAATGGCAACATAGACAAGGCCCGCGGCCATCAGGCCGCCCAGCGTGGCAGAAACACCAAAACTGGCGATTGAGCCTTGAATAGGAGCAATAAATGCAAAGGAAGAAGCTAGAAACACCGGCACCGTTTGTTTGGTCACGCCATGAAACACCAACGTGCCAATCCCGGCGGTAAAGAGTGCCACGCTGGGGTCTAGCCCGGTTAATAGCGGAACCAACACAAGCGCACCAAAGGCCACGAACAGCATTTGCGCGCCGGTAAGCAGCATTTTAGGCCACGACTCTNGACCAGCACTGTTTGTCATCACACCACTCCTGGGGGTCGGTTATTAGTAACGGAGNCAAAAAAATGCCCCCAACGCGAAGCGTAAGGGGCCTTTTGAGGCGGAGCGCTTAACGCGTTCCGAAAATCTTATCGCCGGCATCTCCCAAGCCGGGGACGATGTAGCCATTCTCATCGAGTCGGTCATCCACCGACGCCGTGTAAATCTCTACATCAGGATAAGCATCTTGCACCCGTTTAATCCCTTCAGGGGCAGCAACTAAGACAATCACTTTCATATGTTCACAGCCACGCTCACGCAGCATATCCAACGTGGCCACCATCGAACCACCAGTCGCCAGCATCGGATCAATCACAATCGCCATGCGCTCTTCGATGTCGTTGGCGAATTTAGCGAAGTAAGGTACCGGTTGAAGCGTCTCTTCATCCCGGTAAAGGCCAACAACGCTTACCCGTGCGCTAGGGATTAAATCCGTTACGCCCTCCAACATGCCTAGCCCGGCACGCAGGATCGGCACGATAGTGACTTTCTTACCTTTCAAACGACGGGTCGCAATGGGCTCGCCGTTCCAGCCCTGAATCTCATGGTCTTCCAGCTCCAGACCTTTGGTTGCTTCATAGGTCAAAAGCTTAGCCACTTCACCTGCCAGTTCACGAAAGCTCTTAGTGCTCAAATCAGCTTCGCGCATCAATCCCAGCTTATGTTGAACAAGCGGATGGTTAATGGCGTAGACACTCATGGGGCTTCCTCACTGCAGGGGATTCAGGATAGCGACCTAGGTCGCATCGACATGCTTACAAAATTGCGCGCCATTCTACCCGCAACTGACCATCAGGTTAAGGGGTTTCGGGCAATTGCCACTCAATTGGCGTCCGCCCTTGCTCCTGCAAGAATTGATTCGCCCGCGAAAAGTGGTGATTACCAAAGAAACCACGGTGCGCCGACAGGGGCGACGGGTGTGGTGACTCAAGTACCAAATGGCGAGAGGTATCGATGAGCGCTTTTTTCTGGCGAGCATGGCTACCCCACAGCAAAAAAACGCAGGACTCTGCATGCTGACTCACGGTTTCAATNGCNCGGTCNGTAAAATGCTCCCAACCTTTTCCCCGATGCGACGCGGCGTTGCCCTGNTCAACGGTAAGCGCTGTGTTCAGCAGCAGCACCCCCTGCTTCGCCCACGACTCTAAAAAGCCATGACGCACTGGGGTAAAACCGACATCGCTTGCCAACTCTTTGTAGATATTGACCAGCGACGGCGGCACTTGCACGCCCGGCTGTACCGAAAAACAGAGCCCATGGGCCTGATTAGGCCCGTGGTAAGGATCCTGCCCTAGAATTACCACTTTCACCGAGGAGAGCGGCGTTAATTCAAAGGCGCGAAACCAGTTTGAGGAGTGAGGGTAGATCACTTTCTTAGCCGCTTTCTCTGCGGCCAAAAATGCTTTCAGGGCGGACATATAGTCAGCCTGAAAATCCTGCCCCAGCCACTGGCTCCAGTCTTCGGGTAGCGGGTTAGCCATATTACTTNTTCATTTGGTCAGCGAGAGGCTCTACGTAGGCAATGCCCATATCCCAAGGNAACTGAATCCAGCACTGCTGAGCCACTTCGGTCAGGTATTGATCCACCAAAGGGCGACCCTCTGGCTTAGCGTAAATCGTGACAAAGTGCGCTTTTGGGAGCATTTCGCGTACGGCGCGTGCCGTTTTTCCCGTATCGACGAGGTCATCAACCAGCAGCCAGCCGTCACCGTCGTGATCCACCCCTTTCATAATATCCAGACCACCTTGATCCATATGGTCGTAACTTTTGATGCACACGGTATCAATCAAACGGATATTCAGTTCGCGAGCAATCAGCGCNGCCGGAATCAAGCCNCCGCGAGTAATCGCNACAATGCCCTTAAAATCACGTTCGATTAAAAGATGGCAAAGTTGGCGCACGTCGCGGTGAATTTGGTCCCAAGAGACGGTGAAATGTTGATGGTAGCGTTCGCTGCTCATGGGGANTTACTCGTCTTCGTTAAAGGAACAGACCGCGAATACGCTATAGCCCGCATCGCGAATTTTCTGAGAACCACCCAGCTCAGGNAGATCAATGATAGTGGCTGTTTCCACCACCTGCCCACCGCAGCGCTGAATCAAATTCGCGGCTGCCAGCATCGTGCCACCAGTGGCAATCAAGTCGTCCATTAACAGGATCCGGTCGCCTTCCTGGAACGCATCAGCATGCAGCTCTACTTCTGAATGGCCATACTCCAGCGTGTAGGTTTCGCTGATGGTTTTAAACGGAAGCTTGCCTTTTTTGCGCACCGGCACAAAGCTGCAGCCCAACTCATACGCCAGCGGCGCACCGATAATAAAGCCACGGGCGTCAATGGCCGCGATGGCATCCAAGTTCATCTCCTGGTAGCGGTGCACGAAGCTATCGATCAGCTTGCGAAAGGCAGCGCTGTTTTGCAGCAGCGGAGTGATGTCACGGAAGTTCACTCCTTGCTCTGGCCAGTCAGGAACCGTGCGAATAACGGACTTAATNTAATCGCCGTAGATGCTCATCGCGTCTCTCATTGATTAGTCAAAATGCGGGCAGTTAGCCCAGGAACAGGAACTTTGCTGCAAACAGCAGCGCCAGCACGACCACTGCCGGATTCAGGTCGCTGAATCGACCTGACAGGGTCTTGATGGCAACGTAGCTGATAAAGCCCAGGGCAATACCCTCGGCAATCGAGAAGGTCAGCGGCATGGCCAGCGCAGCGATCAGCACCGGCGCGGCGTCTGTGGGGTCTTCCCAGTTGGCATGTGCAAGACTACCCGCCATCAGTACCGCTACATACAGTAGCGCACCCGCCGTTGCATAAGCCGGAATAGAACCTGCCAGCGGCGCGAAAAATAGGCTGATCAAGAACAGTACGCCCACCACAACGGCCGTTAAGCCAGTACGCCCACCAGATACAATACCTGCGGTTGATTCGATATAGCTGGTCGTGGTGGAGGTACCCAGCGCGGCGCCCGCCATCGAAGCGGTACTATCTGCCATCATGGCACGACCAATACGCGGTAGCTTGCCGTCTTCATCCAATAGTTTGCCACGGTGAGCAACACCTACCAGCGTACCGGACGTATCAAACAGATCGACAAACAAAAAAGCGAAGATAACGCTGAGCATGGCTACATCTAGCGCGCCCACCAGATCCATCGCCATGAACGTCGGTGCAATCGAAGGAGGCATCGACATAATGCCACCGTACTGATTGTGACCCAGCACCATGGCCAGCACGGTGACACCAATAATGCCGATCATAACGGCGCCAGTAACACGCAGGTAAGCCAATGCGGTAATCACGAAGAAGCCCAGCAGCGCGTAAAGCGGCGCAGGCTCTGATAGGTCACCAAGGGCAACAAAGGTTGCCGGGTTTGCCACGACAATACCGGCATTCTTCAGTGCAATCATTGCCAGGAAAAGGCCGATACCCGCCGCGATGCCCAAACGTAAAGAGAGCGGAATAGAATTAATGATCCATTCGCGAATTTTAAAAATACTCAGCAGGAAAAAGGTCAAACCAGAGAAGAAGACGGCCCCTAACGCCGCTTCCCAGGTGTAGCCCATACCCAGCACCACGCCGTAGGTAAAGAAGGCATTCAACCCCATACCCGGCGCTTGAGCGATCGGATAATTGGCCCATAGGCCCATCACGAAACAGCCAATCGCCGCGGCCAAACAGGTGGCTACGAACACAGCGCCGTAATCCATTCCCGCTTCCGAGAGAATGCTTGGGTTAACGAAGATGATATACGCCATGGTAAGAAACGTTGTAATCCCAGCGATCACTTCCGTTTTTACATTGGTCTTCTGCTCTGTGAGCTTGAAGTAGTTGTCCAGTGATTTCATTTAGTTTTTATCCTTCGCGCTTACGCTGAATGCGTCCCTTGATGCGAGAAAAGCCGCACATACTACCGAAAGGCACCACGCGATGCGAGCACCTCAAGTGCGGCTAGCTAAGTTGAGGAGAAGCCTCATACCTAATTTATTAGCAAACTTCAGGCCATGAGCTAACCGATTGGTCAACAAAGAGCCAAGATTTTCCACTATTGGCGGCTCGCCAGAACCCGCTCCACCGTCTCAACAATCACTTGAGTCTGCGGGTCAATTTCAATATTGACCCAGTCATTCATCAAACGGCTACCTAACATCGTGCGTGACAATGTTTCAGGGATGAGATTAACACTGAACTCCACCCCTACCCCATCGGCAGATGGGCGTACATCGCCAACGGTGAGGCTGATACCGTCGACACCAATATAGCCTTTTTCAAACACAAACTTGGCCGCTTTATCAGGCAACGCAAACCAGAGCCGACGGTTATTAGGAGCTTCTTCAATAGCTACTACCTTCGCCATACAAATAATGTGGCCTGACATGGAGTGCCCGCCAATTTCATCCCCAAAACGAGCTGCGCGCTCTATATTGACGCATTGGCCTGGCGTAATTGCACCAAGATTGGTCAATCTCAGCGTTTCGCGCATCAGGTCAAAGCTAACGCGCTCACCATCTATCGCCGTTACCGTCAGGCAAACGCCGTTATGTGCCACTGATGCACCAATCTCTAACCCGCTACGCATACTCTCTGGCAGAGCAACCACATGGGTGCGGAACTCCTCTAGTTCATGCACCTCAACGACCTCAGCGATACCTTGAACAATGCCAGTAAACATTGGCCCTTCCTTTCAATCTCAGGTTAGTAGGATGGCGTAGACCATAAAAACTCGCGCAAGCTTACTACTAATGACCCAACCTTGTGCAGCCAGTGGTTAGCAGACGCCTATTGATCATGGCTTTTTTGCTGTTAGCAAGCAGTTCAATCACCTCGAAACAGCAACAAAAACCAAAAACTATCAACTAAAAAGAAAATAAACCTGTATATGAACTTAAAAACATGAAATAGAACGGATTTAATTGACAACCCATTCGCCACTCTTTAGACTTTCGCCGCAAATGTAATGACGCCGATTTGTACCCAGATTGCGGGCGTCCACCTGGCCTTTGGCGGGGTGAAGTGCAGCTAAAAGGGTGTGTCCAGCATTGATGGCCACCCGCAAGGGTGGCCTTTTTTTGTTCCCCGCCCTACGCTTGCCCCCTCGCACTCCGTCTTCGGCCTACCATTAAGGCAGACGCTATGATTGAACTTAGCAACGTTAGTAAAACCTATGGCAGCGGCGACAGCGCCGTCCATGCTCTTCAGAATGTTAATTTAACGATTCCCAAAGGCACGATACACGGCGTGATTGGTCTGTCCGGTGCGGGCAAATCGACGCTCATTCGCTGCGTCAATCTGCTAGAACGCCCCACTAGCGGTAGCGTTTTGGTGGATGGTCAAGAAATGACCGGTCTACGCCGTCGTGAGCTCAACCATGCTCGCCATCGTATTGGTATGATTTTTCAGCACTTTAACCTGCTCACCACGCGGACCGTGTTTGATAATGTCGCCCTTCCCCTGGAGCTGATGGGCGAAAAGCGCAGCACTATCAAAAATCGTGTTTTACCGCTATTGGAGATGGTGGGCTTAGCCGATAAAGCGAAGCAGTACCCTGCCCAGCTTTCCGGCGGCCAAAAACAGCGCGTGGCCATTGCCCGCGCCCTGGCCAGCAAGCCCAACGTGCTGCTATGCGACGAAGCGACTTCAGCCCTCGACCCGCAAACGACCAGTTCAATCCTTGAACTCCTCAGGGATATCAACCATCAGTTGGGGATTACCATTCTGCTGATTACCCACGAAATGGAAGTGGTGAAATCGATTTGCCATCGGGTAAGCCTGATCTCTGACGGCAAGCTGGTAGAAGACGCGGAAGTCGGCGACTTCTTTACTGCGCCAGCCACCCAGCTTGGCCGCGACTTTTTGAACGACTTTCTACAGCTCAGTCCTCCTAAAGAGCTTTTGGAACGCCTGGAAGAGAGCCCCAGCGAACATACACATCCGGTGGTGCGGCTGACTTTCTCAGGCGATGCNGTCTCCACGCCGCTCATTTCTCGCTTGGCGCGTGAGTGCAGCGTCGATGTCAGCATTTTGCAGGCCAAAGTCGAGTCCATTCAGGACCGCACNCTTGGCCTAATGATTGCCGAATTACTGGGCAGCCATGAGCAAACCCAGCAAGCCATGTCCTATTTAGNAGCGCATCAACTACAGGTGGAGGTACTCGGCCATGTCCAGCGCAATGTTTGATCTTATTTTACAGGCCACGCTGGATACCCTTTATATGGTGGCAGTGTCCGGCGTCATCGCCACACTGCTTGGCNTGCCNCTGGGCGTAATGCTTTATGTCACCCGCCCGCGACAAATTCTGGCGATGCCGGTGCTTAACCAAGTGTTGGGTATCATTACCAATATTGGCCGCTCAATTCCCTTCATCATTTTGATGGTGGCCATCATCCCCTTCACCCGCATGCTGGTAGGTACGTCTATCGGCATCAACGCCGCCTCCGTACCGCTGACCATTGCAGCAATTCCGTTTGTGGCTCGCCTCATTGAAGGCGCGCTCAACGAGATTTCTCCAGGGTTAATTGAATCGGCACAATCCATGGGTGCGACGCCTTGGCAAATTATTACCAAGGTGCTGATTCCCGAAGCTCGCGGCGGCATTATTACTGGCCTCACCATTACGCTCGTCACCCTGGTGAGCTACTCAGCCATGGCAGGCGCAGTAGGCGGCGGCGGCCTTGGCGACCTTGGCATTCGCTATGGCTACAACCGCTTCAACCCAACCATTATGCTAATCACTGTGGTGATTCTAGTGGTGCTGGTACAAGGATTCCAAAGCCTAGGCGACTATTTAGTGCGCAAAAGCGACCGTAAATAGTCATAGCCAGCGCCTTTCATCGACACAGCTAAATATAACAAAAACGCATTAGACTTGCGTTTCTTATTCCCCCATCATTGTACCACGATGCATAACGACACTGGAGTAACGCCATGCAAAAAGTCATTATCGGCAGCCTGACCGCGCTTGCACTTGCCATCAACGTTGCCAATGCGGAAACCCGTACCATTAAAATGGGCACCGTAGCTGGTCCTGAAACCGAAGTGATGGAAGTCGCCGCTCGCATTGCCAAAGAAGAGTACGACCTGAACGTCGAAATCATCGAGTTCACTGACTACGT
>JGI25131J35506_1000109_pt1 | contig 23552 bp, 22 predicted proteins | sample ETNvirome_2_1000_FD_35506 | JGI IMG/M metagenome (IMG submission 35506) | reverse complement strand
TACCGGCGGGAAAGCCCCCGATCTCGTTGATAGCACTGAAATTTTCAACGCTATTCAGGCAGTTACAGCACCACCTGTGGAAAAGTGGGGAGACGCTAGCCGGTATCTGCTCATAATTGGCTTCAAGCATAGCGCGATAACCCTCAAGCCCTAGACTGGTTGGCGTGCGGGCATTCGCCAAGGGTAAGCAGGCTCAGTATCATACGCAGTCTAAACCAAGCCAAAGAAGTTATCGTTTATGTCATGCCCACCGTGCCCCCATTGCCAATCCGAATTCGTCTATCAAGATCAAAGCCTATTCATCTGCCCCGAATGCGCCCACGAATGGAACCCTGCTGAGGTTCAGGCGGAAGACACCGTCACGGTAAAAGATGCCCACGGCACGCTGTTAGCGGAAGGCGACAAGGTCACGATGATCAAAGACCTCAAGGTCAAAGGCAGCTCACTGGTACTCAAGGTGGGCACCAAAGCCGTGATCAAGAGATTAATGGACAGCAAGGATCACCAACTAGACTGTAAGGTAGATGGCGTCGGCGACATGATGGTGACCGCCCACTTTGTGAAAAAAGCCTAAACCAGCCCAGGATGCTTCTTGCCACCTCACGACGCCGTCAGCAATAACCATCCAACAAGGAGATACGAATGAAAGCCATCGTGTTTGACGTATTTGGCACTATTGTTGATTGGCGATCCAGCTTGATTCATCAGTTCAGGGGACTTGAGAAAGAACTGGGGATCGATCTACTCAGTGAAGAACTGGCTGACCAATGGCGGCAGCTTTATGCGCCTTCCATGGACAGGGTGCGCAGAGGGGAAATCCCCTGGACGGTACTCGATGAGCTGCATCGAGAAAGCTTGGTCAAACTATTCGATCAACAAGGCATAGCGCTAGACGAAGCGACCATTGATCGCGTCAATCACTTTTGGCACCAATTAGACCCCTGGCCGGATGTACCGCTAGGCCTACAGCGCTTGAAAGAGCACGGCATCATCGCCACGCTAACCAACGGTAATGTCTCATTAATGGTCGATGTTGCCCGTCACGCCAAGCTACCGTGGGATATGATTTTTTGCGCCGAGTTATTCGAGCACTACAAGCCTGACCCAGAGGTTTATTTAGGGGCTTGCCGCTTGCTACGCCTGCCGCCGGAAGAGGTAATGCTGTGCGCCGCGCATAATGCTGACCTGCGTGCTGCCCGCGCAGTGGGCATGAAAACGGCGTTTATCCCCCGGCGCACCGAGTATGGGCCCCACCAGAGCAAAGATTTAGAAGCTGAAGAAGCGTGGGATTTTGTGGCTGAAGATCTCGTCGCGTTGAGCGAGCATCTAAGACAGTGAGCCAACAACACGCACCTTAAGCGCACGGCGGCGTTGGTTCGAAAGCGGGTTGGAAAGGGCACGCGGGGGCCGTTTAAAGGCGACACACTCTAAAAGTGTATTCTTCTAGCATCCCGCGTGCACCGCAGTCATCACTAGTCCCTCCCTTCTCACTGACAGATATGACTAACGAAAGTGGAGACTGGTGGTTGCCGTGCAAGCGTCTCCGGGCAGATGACGCTCAGGTTCTTGGCCAGCCCGGCATCACTGACCGGGATAGCACACAAAGTGCCCGCTCGGATCTCCGCTTCGACGCAAGCCGCCAGCACCAGTGATACGCCCAGGCCTGCTTTGACAGCCTGTTTAACCGCTTCGGTACTGCCCAGTTGCATTGAAACCTTCGGGAACGGCCCTCTTTCGCCGAAGAAACTCGCCAGCAACCGGCCCGTACCTGTTCCGGGTTCACCGCCCAGCAGGCTCATTCCTGCGAGGGTTTTCCGGTCTATTTCATGCCATTCCGCACAGGGGTGATCGGGTGAAGTAATTAACACCACGGGCTCCTGTCGCCAATCCATTGCCTGGAAGCCAGATTTCGGGTGCCACCACTCCATCACCGCTATATCCAGCTCGCCGCTAGTCAGTTGTCTAGCAATGTTAGGATTGTTATCAATCACAAGATCCAGCTCAGGTACCGCCGGAATGTTCTTGAACGTGCTCACGTAGGGCTGGAGCATGTAAATACCGATGTTGGAACTTGCCCCTACGCGTAAACGCGTACCGCTAACGACTTCTCGAGCACGCTCGTCCAGTTGCAACATACTAAGCGCAAGCGGCATAAGCGCCAGGGCTGCTTTGGTGGGCTCGCAACCCGTTTTACTGCGGCGTATCAACAGGGCACCTAGCTGTTCTTCGAGCTTTTGAATGTGCTGTGAAAGCGTGGGTTGTGCGATACCGAGAGCTTGGGCGGCGGCCTGAAAACGTCGGTGCTGAACCAGTGTGGTAAAACTTTTCAGCCAGACCAAGTTCAGCATGGAGTTGTCTCAGTGATAGTGGGCGAATTAGCCGCATCCTGAGGGCATTCTCCTTGTAACGCTTGAAGAATGTTGTCGGCAGCACGCTGTTCAATCATCAGCCGCACATCCTGGACGGCAGAGCCAATGTGTGCCGTAAATAGCGTGTTGGGATGTGCTCGCAAGGTGGGGCAAATCTCTTGCGGGCGATCCTCTCGAGCCCAATCTTCCATTTCAAAAACATCCGCTGCGTAGCCGCCTAACTGCCCTGACTCCAATGCTTCCAAAACGGCAGCTTCCTGCACTACAGAACCCCGGCATGGGTTGATCAAAAAAGCGCCTGGTTGCATCAGGGCCAAGCGCGCAGTGTTCATGGTATGCAGGGTTTGTTTATTGAGCGGCAGGGCCAAAATGACAATGTCGGCTTGCCCGAGCAGCTCTTCAAGCGACTTGCGCGCCACGCCTAGCGCGGCCTCCTCAGCAGCGGGCAAGGCGTCTGGCTGAGAATACAGCAAGCTCGCGCCCCACCCCTGGAGCCGTGTTGCCACTGCCTGGCCGATGGGACCCATGCCGACGATACCCACGGTCGCGCCGGCAACCCCCAGCCCATAAAACGTGGGCTGCCATCCCTTGAACTGGCCGGAACGAACGTACTCATCGGCCGCTCGGACATGGCGGATTAGGCTAATGGTTAGCCCGATGGTTAGCTCAGCCGTTGGCACCGTCAGCAGATCCGGCACGAAGGTCAGCCAAACGCCATGACGCGTACAGGCCTCCACATCAAAATTATCGTATCCCTTCAGGGCGGCACCAATAACTTTCAGCTTGGGACAGCCCGCTAGAAATTCCTCGCTGACCTGGTCCGGCATAAACACCATCATGGCGTCTGCGGTTGCCGCGCGGGCCTTTACCTCGGCGGCGGTCAAGGTAGTGGCTGACTGGTTGGTGATCACTTCACAGTGTTGTTCCAGCCTTTCCAACACACTGTTGTGTACCCGGTGGGTAATGAAAACCCTTGGTTTCATTTGATTTCCTTACTTGAATTTCTTACGAAGATGGCCGCTAAGGCTATCCACCATCGTCACCATAACGAGTATGACAATCAGGATGGCGCTGACTTCCTGGTACTGCATGACGCGTAAAGAGCCCATTAGCTCGAAGCCGATCCCGCCAGCCCCCACCATGCCCATCACCGTAGAGGCGCGGAAATTGTATTCCCAGCGGTAGATAGAGACATCAGCAAACTGCGGAAGCACCTGCGGGAGCACCGCGTGCCAATGAACCTGTAATCGCGTCGCGCCAGCGGCATTGGCGGCCTCTACCGGGGCTGGGTCGACATGCTCGATCGCTTCGGCAAAGAATTTACCCACCATGCCGATAGAATGAAGGCCGAGCGCGAGCACGCCCGGTAAGGCGCCAAACCCCACGGCAGCAACGAAAATAATGCCCATAATCAGCTCGGGCACCGAGCGAAGAGCGTTCAGCAGCGTGCGGGTTACGTGGAATACCACGGGGTGGGGCGAGGTATTGCGAGCGGCCAGGAACGCCAGGGGTACGGAAGCAGTGACCGCTATCGCCGTGCCGGCAATGCTCATGGCAAGGGTATCGACCAGCGGCGCTATCCAATCCATGGCGTTGGTAAAGTCGGGCGGTAGGGATTCTCCCATTAGGGTAGCGATGGCAGGCACCCCGTTGGCCAGGGTGCGAAAATCCAGCAGATCTACATACCAACTCGCCAGAAGAACCACTGCCAGCACCAAGCCCGCTTGGAAGAGCTTGCTCCGCCAGCCGCGGGCGTGTTCGTCCAACACGGCGTCAGGAGAAAGCGATGAAAGGGGTGGCGGCACTGTTTTGGACGGATTCATCATGCCCCCTTACATCTTGCCGAAGTCGAGGTTGAGCAGACTACCCATTTCCCGAATCACATCGTAATCGGCGTCCGTGATAACGGCGAAACCTTCGGCTTTTAGGTTGTCCAGAATCTCTTCATCATCGATGCTGATGAAGGCATCCTGGATCTGCTGCTTGAGTTCAGGGTCCAGGTTGGAACGCATCGCCCAAGGGTACTGAGGGTACTCCCCGCTGTGACCCAACACCCTAACCTGGTTGCGGTCTATCAGGCCGCGGTCCATTACGTGCTCAAAGATCACTTCCGATAGCCCGCCTGCATCCGCATTACCATTGGCCACGTTCACCGCCACGGCATCATGGGAGCCAACGAAATGGGCTTCATAGTCCTCGCCTGCTTCCAGCCCCGCCGATTCAAGCAGCACGGTTTTGGGAATCAGGTGGCTTGACGTAGAGGCACGGTCGCCATAGGCCATTTTCATGCCTTCGATATCCGCATAGGACTCAACGCCGGAATCGACATTGGCAATAATGATGGAGCGATAGGTGGGCTTGCCATCCACAATCATGGCGGCAAAGGGTTCGATCTCACTTTTGCTTCTTGCCATCACATAGGAGAGCGGGCCGAAGTAGGCGAGGTCGATGCGACCAAAGCGCATGGCTTCGATCATGGAGGAGTAATCCGTGGTGACGATTAACTCAATTTCTTTCCCAAGGGTACTTTCAAGATACTCTTTCAATGGCTGGTTGCGTTTGATCAGTTCAGAAGCGTTTTCATCGGGGAGTAGCGCGACTTTTAATAGATCCGGATTTGGATCAGGGTCCGCCGCCAAGGCCGGCATGGCGATTCCAAACATAAGACAGATGGCAAAGAAAAAGCTGAATAGCGGTTTCATTGGGCAATCTCCAGTTTTATCGGGGAGGGAGTGGTGGTTTGAGGGTTGGGTTCGGTGGTCTCAGCGGCGTCGGTCACAGCTCCGCGCGTGCCGTGGTAGATCTCGTTCAGGTGGCGTTGCTGTAACTGTGAGGGGGCCGCATCGAAAACGATTTGGGCATTCGCTAACCCGATAATGCGGTCAGCAAACCGCTGGGCATACTCCAGCTGGTGCAGTGAAATAATGGCGGTAATACCATCCTCACGGCATATATCTCGCAGTAGCGTTAGCACTCGCTCAGAGGTTGCCGGGTCAAGGCTGGCCACTGGCTCGTCCGCCAATATCATGGCGGGCTGCTGCGCCAAGGCACGCGCAATGCCCACCCGCTGTTGCTGCCCGCCGGAGAGTTGATCGACCCGGGTAAGCGCTTTCTCGGCCATGCCTACGCGGTCCAGGCAGTGCAGAGCAAGCGCCTGTTCCTGCCTGGGTAGCGGAAACAAACTGCGCCAGGTGCTGTGGTAAGCAAGCCGACCGGTCAGCACATTCTGGAGCGCCGTATGGCGTTCAATGAGCTGATGGTGCTGGAAAACCATGGCGGTTTTGCACCGATGGCGGCGTACCGTAGACCGGGTTTCGAGCGCACCTAGCTCGGCCGAGATCACTTTGCCAGTGCTGGGCCGCACCAAGTGGTTGAGAGAACGCAGTAACGTCGATTTACCCGCACCGGAAAGGCCGAGTAGTACCGTAAACTCCCCTTTGTGGAAATCGACGGTGGTGGGGCGGAGTGCGAGGACATTCCCAGGATATGTCACCCCCATTTTCTCGATGCGGAGCATTAAGTCAGAGGATTGAATAGGCTCCATTGGATCACCTTCTGCAATGTATAAGCTCACTTTATTGTGACTTACAATGCAACGGTAGCCCGCCTAAGTGACAAAGCTGTGTCGTTCAGGTGATAAGTTAATGACTATCCAAGGAGCGCAGGTAGCCAGTCAAACGGCTCAGATAACGCTTCTCTAGACCAATATCGTCACAAAACGAGGCCCACCAAGGCTGGGCGTACCGATCCGATATTCTGCTCTATTCGTTTGTTAATGGAGATAACCACAACGTTTAACCAAGCTGAGCCTCAATCGCGGCTTTATCAATGACCGACCAGACCTCCCTAATCTTGCCATCGCTAAACAGGTAGAACGCGTTTTCGCAAAACGTCACGTTTTTGCCATCCACCGCAAGGCCAAGGAAGCTACCTTTGGGTGTGACATCGAATCGCAACCTGCACGCGACATGGGGTGAATCAACGGCCAAAAGCTCAATGTTAAAGTGAAGATCCGGTATCTGCTCGTAATCGGCTTCCAGCATGGCGCGATAACCATCAAGCCCTAGGCGCCTGCCGTTGTGGTGGACATCGTCATGCACGAACTGGTCAAGGTTCGTCCAGTCTTGATTATTGAGGCAGGTGATGTAATCACGGTAGGTTGCTTCCAGGTCACGTTTGTTCATCCTGGTTCTCCTTTCTTGGGCAGGCGTGAAGGCATTCGCCAAGGGTATACAGGCTCAGTATCATAAGCAGCCTAAACCAAACCACAGAAGTCATCATTCATGTCGTGCCCACCTTGCCCCCATTGCCAATCCGAATTCGTCTATCAGGATCAAAGCCTGTTCATCTGCCCCGAATGCGCTCACGAATGGAACCCTTCTGAGGCTGAGGCAGAAGAGACCGTGACGGTAAAAGATGCCCACGGCACCCTGTTAGCGGAAGGCGACAAGGTAACGATGATCAAAGACCTCAAGGTCAAAGGCAGCTCATTGGTACTCAAGGTGGGCACCAAAGCGGTTATCAAGCGGCTCTTGGATAGCAAGAATCACCAACTGGACTGCAAGGTCGACGGCGTCGGCGACATGATGGTGACGGCCCATTTTGTGAAGAAGGCCTGCAGGAGCCAGTAGGCATCAGTAGCATTTGTTGGGATAGTGGCAGTTATAGGTATTAAGTATTTAAGCCGTGAGTTGGATTCCTGGGCCCAGGCTCAAGCAGATAGCGGAGGCAATCAAAAATATTTAAAAGGACACGCGATGTATTTGCAGAAAATGGCATAAACCGCAACATTCACGGTAACCCAAGGTAACCTATAAAAGTATTTTCTACGTACCTAAAAAAGGTAGTCACCATGTCAGCCACGATGAGCAAAGATGACGCGCACAAGCTAATTGAGCAACATTCCTGTGAATGCCACCTGGGAAGACCTTATGCATGAGATCTACATCCGGGAGACCATCGAAAAGGGCATGGCAAATAGCCAAGCGGGTAACATTACGAGTGTGGCGGATATTCGCAAGAAATACGGCTTGCCTGAATGAATGTGTTTTGGACAGCAACGCTATAGCGTATTGTCGCTACCCCATTCACGACGCAGTCAACTGAAGTTCATCCTCCACCACCGCATCACGCAACGTCTCAGCGAAGCTTGCCAGGGCGGGTGTCCAGGTTTCTGGTTCGGGGGCGACAAAATAGGTATCTATATTGGCGATGGACGCGGGCAGTGCCAGCGTGTGAATCCCGAACCGGTGCTGGTGGGCTTCAACCGTGCCACGGGGGAGCACCGTGTAACCCATTCCGGCAGCAACGCAGCCAAGCATTGCGTCCAGTGAACCAAACTCGAAGATCCGACCTGCATTGACACCCTGGGAGGCCAGCAGCAGCTCGATACGCTGGCGGTAGCTGCATCCCTGGCGAAACGCCAAGAAGGCAGATGTCAGCAGCGCTTGTGAAGAGGGCATCTTCGTCATCGGCGCAGAGCCGACTAATACAAGCTGCTCGCTAAACGCTTTGAGCGAGTGGTAGCGGCCATGCTCGAGCCGACCGGCCACGAAAACACAGTCCACCTGCCCGTTAAGCAACAACTCGACCAACTCAGCCGTAGGCCCGGTCTTGATCTGGATATCAACGTCAGGCTGCGCTGCGTGGTACGCCGCTAGTATCGGCGGAAGGCGCAACGCCGTCGTGGTCTCCATGGCGCCGATGCGCAGCCGCCCACACGCCTTCTCCTGGCCTTTGAACAGCGACACCGCTTCATCGTGGGCCGACAGCATGCGCTCGGCGTACTCCACCAGCGCCAACCCGGCACTGGTAGGGCGAACCCGCCCCGCACGGTGAATCAGCTGTACGCCTAACTCCTCCTCGAGCTTTTTAATGTGGGTGGTCACATTGGATTGCACCGTGTGCAGCTGCTTGGCCGCCGCACCAAAGCTGCCGGTGTCGGCCACGGCCACGAGCAGTCGCAGCGATTTAAGTTGCACGCGCCGTCTCCCTGTCAGGTTATCTATAAACAAGATAGTAGCTATCAAAACTAATCGTTTCTAGAAATAATTCCTCGCGCGTAGTCTGGCGATGTACCAACGTGCTGACGACCCCACCAAAGGGTGGCACAAAAAGGAATTGGCGTGATGAAGCGAACACTCACTACCCACGATCTGCCCGCGCTGATGACAGGCATAATGGCTACCCTGGCGGCGATTGGCATCGCACGCTTCGCCTATACGCCGCTATTGCCTGCGATCATTCAAGAGGGTTGGTTCACCGCGAGCCAAGGCGCTTACCTGGGGGCCGCCAACCTGCTGGGATATTTTATCGGCGCACTCGCCGCCCACTCGCTGAGTGAGCGCTTTTCTCCTCGCATGGTGATGGCCGCAAGCTTCGCGGGTATCGCGCTCAGCTTTGTGCTCTGCGCCGGGGCGGGTGGTTTTCTATGGTTCTTCTTCTGGCGGTTGGTCTCGGGGATTGCCGGGGCCATCTTGATGGTCGTTGGACCCTCGCTGGCGCTGGCAGCCACGCCCCCTGAAAGGCGAACGCGTGTCGGCGCCATGGTATTTACCGGTATTGGCTTTGGTGCACTGCTTTCGGCTTTCATCGTACCGTTACTCCTAGGGTTAAGCCTCTCCGTCACCTGGGGCACGCTTGGGCTGCTGTGTATTGCCGCTGGCCTTTTGTGCGACTGGGGAATAGCGCACTTGGCCTCACCGATCACGGCTAGCCCAAGGGGGAATAGTCCCATACGGGGTGCGGGTGTAAAGATAATCGTTATGTTGGTGGTGGGCGCTTACGCCCTGGATGCGATTGGCTTTGTGCCGCATACCGTGTTCTGGGTGGACTATCTCGCCAGGGAAAACGCCCTGGGCAATCAAGCAGCTTCATTGCAGTGGGGTATCTTCGGGTTGGGCGCCCTGTGTGGGCCGTTCATGATAGGCGCACTGGCGCATCGAGTGGGTTGGCAGGGGGGCTTGATGATCGCCTTTGCGGCAAAGGCCGCCGCCGTCTTACTGCCGGTGTTCTCGCTTGCACTGCTCAGCCAGTCGGTTTCCTCGTTTATGGTAGGGGCTATGATCCCCGGCATTGTGGCCCTCACCTCTGGCCGCCTTGCTGAGCTGGTAGGGCCAGCCGCCCACAAGAAACTCTGGGGGCAAGCCACCGCCGCTTTTGCTGCCGCCCAGGCAGTAGCAGGCTATGCCATGTCGGCGCTTTATGGCACTTGGGGCAGCTACGCGCCACTGTTTGCCATCAGCGGCCTTATCCTCGTCGCTGGCTTTTTGCTGGTGCTGCTTAGCCGTGGCTTACAGCAGCGCCACACGGATCCTTCTGCCCAACAACCTACAAAGCACTACAGGAGTCAATAATGGAACTCTACTTAAACGCAACCTCGCCCTATGCTCGCCTTGTGCGCATCGTATTACTGGAAAAAGGCCTGGCGGACACCGTGACGCTGAAGTGGTGCGACCCTTGGGCAGACGATGCCGAACTCTTAAAGGCCAACCCCGCCGGGCGTATTCCCGCGCTGGTAACGGAGGAGGGCACCACGCTTAGCGAATCAATGCTGATTGCCGTTTACCTGGATAGCGTTAGCCCCAACCCGCCAATGCTGCCAGCAGCCAGCCGGGGGGATGTGCTGCACCTAGCCGGGCTGGGCCAAAACCTGATGGATGCCGCGTTCACGACCGTGATTGCCAGAAAGCATTATGGCAACGAGATTGACGAGAGCGAGCTGGGTCAGCGCCGTTCGCGAGCCATTCAGCGGCTGCTTAAACAGCTGAACAATGAGCTTGGCGAAAAACAGCAGGCCTCAAACGTTAACCTGGGCGAAATCGCCATTGCGGTCGCGCTGGATTATTTGGCATTCAGGCTGCCAGAGGTGAACTGGAAAGAAGAGTATCCGCGGCTTCTGGCATGGCATGCGGGTGTGACTGCACGTGGAAGCTTTCAGGAAACTGCATTCGTTTAGCCAAGCGTACGCTAATATCCAGGCTGCTAATATCGCCTCGCGACTGCGGGGTGATATCGTCGGGTCAACCATCCCCAAGCTGCTTTTGTTTTTGGCCGATAAGCGGTATTTACCTTGTATGGCAAAAAACCGATAAAGGCACGGTGGGAGGTGGCTTTAGCCCGCGACCCTTCCAGCACCCAGCCAGCGAAGCAAAAAATGACAACCACCAAACCAGCCCCCATCACCATTGCACTCGCCCAACTGGCGGTTAGCAAAGCAGCGGTAGACGACAACCTACAAATGCACCTAACTTGCATAGAACGCGCCGCCGCGCTGGGGGCCAACGTGGTGGCCTTTCCCGAACTCTCGCTCACCGGTTACGAGCTGGCGCTACTCAGCCAACTGGCCATGCCCCGCGACGATGCCACCTTTGCCGTCCTCACCGCCGCTGCCGTCGCCAATAACACGGTAGTAATAGCAGGCTGCCCACTGCACAACCCTAACGGCAAACCCCACATCGCAGCGGTGATCTGCTTTCCCAACGGCGAACATACCTTCTACCTAAAACAGCACCTTCACGAAGGGGAAGATATTTACTGTGCCCCCGGCTGTGAGAGCGACCTGATAAACGTTAACGGCACACGCATCGCCCTGGCCGTATGCGCCGACTTCACCCACCCAAGCCACGCCGCTACCGCCGCCGCCCAACAAGCGGACGTATATCTCGCCAGCGCGCTGATCTCCCCAAGCGGCTATGCAAAAGATGCCGAGCTACTTTCCGCCATCGCAAAGCGCCACCAACTGTCGGTACTGCTTGCCAACCACGTTTCTACTACGGGCGGCTGGCAAACCTGCGGTAATAGCGGTAGCTAGAATACAGCAGGGGAGCTAACCGTTAAGGCCAACGGCACCCAGACCAGCTTAGTGCTGTGCCGCATTCACTGCGGTGTATTAAGCGGTGGCGTAAAAGTGATGACTCACCTACAACCCAAAGCATCCATTACCGACTAAAAGTTAAGCTCCCAAGGTAGGCTTAACTTATTTTTACTGCTAGTCTCGAAGCACTAGAGCGAACAACGCCGCAGGGACAACACGATGCAGAATGCACGCATAACGCTTCACTCAAGCAAGCAGCGCATGCAAGTGCGGGTGGGTGGCATTCTGTTAGCTGACTCTACCAATACATTGGAACTTCGCGAACACGGCTACCCGCCACGCCACTACTTCCCACGTGAAGACGTGCGGATGGACTTACTTACCACTTCGGAAACGATCACCCATTGCCCGTTTAAAGGGCATGCGGTGTATTTCTCGCTGGGTGAGCGGCGGGATATTGCTTGGAGTTATGAGGAGCCGATAGAAGGTGTGAGGGCTATTGCTGGAAGGGTGGCGTTTTATGAGGAAGTAAGCGAATGACGCTTTGCGACTCAAAGCTGACGTATATTGACCTGTAAGTATTGACTACGTCTAGATTTCAAAGACTTACATGCATTTAGCCTTGAGTCAACCAAGTTGAGCGAGATTCATGATTTTAACCAGATCAAAATGTTAATAAAATTATCTGCTTAGGAACTCTGTTCGATTCCCACTTGAATATGGATGTCGATTAAGTGAACGATACAATCAAAATACCACCTTTGCGCAAAGCTAAGCTGGATGGTCAGCTATACTGCCGTCGCCAACCGATAGAAAACATGCTGGTCGAAATTGCGAGCGTATCACTCGAAGTTTTCACAGAACGTGCGCGCATCCTTGATCGACGTTCGCCAGATTACATACCTTCGGAAGTTCTAGTTCATTGGGTTCGGCAAACCCGACATCACAAGTCTGACGCTCAATTTAACGTTCTGTACCCACTTCTAGAACAGCGGATTCGTCATGCTTGCCCGAAGAAGGAAATTCGTGGTGGCAGGTATACAGATCTTCAGGAGTACGTTCTTGAGCGCGTAGTTAAGCTCCTGCTTTGCGACAGATCAAACTACGAGGAAAAGCTTGATATTTACGAAGTGGTCTTTGACCGAACAATTGCAAGTCTTCGTGCCAGTGCTTTTCGGCATGGTTTTGCCAAAGACGTACCACTGACACCAATTGAGTATGACGAAAGTGGTGAAGTCACAAGTGAAGTAGAGGAGAGCCTGAGTCAGTACCAGCCAGGAGGTATGACACAAGAGGAGGAATTTACTTACCGGTTTCAGCTGCGTGCTGCGATTGACTCCCTCCCAAAGGATGAAAGAAGACTAATTGATATGGAAGAAGCAGGCTATTCTGACCAAAGTGAAGATCCAGAAGTACATACGATTGCAAAGCTACTTGGTCGTACACCAAAGACAGTTCGGGCAATGCGTAAGCGTGCTTATCAAAGAATCCGCGAACGCCTCTGCATTGAGGTGCAAGATGACTAATGACATTAACATGGAAGACATACTCGATGAGCTTACAATGGAAGAACCTCTGAATCATGCGGTTCTTAAGAGCTATATCGACAGATACCCCAGCTTGGCATTGGAATTGACAGACCTTTACCATGAGTTGGCATTGACGGATGCGCGAAATGATATACAAAGCGTGCAGCTGAAAACACGGCACTTAGCTCCCGCAACAGCAATTGGCCGTAATGGGATTGAGGAAGCACTGGCTGGCGATAAACTCCGATCTTTGGCTCGGAAAGTTGGTTTGCCTAGAGACTTCTTTGCTGGCTTTCGGGACCGCAAAGTTCGGCTTGGCTCTATACCTGAGCCAGTTGTAACAGGTTTAGCCCGAGAACTGGGTGTTGCGGTTCACGCTTTGGTTGACTTCTTGCGGAGTCAACCTCGGACGAGCATAGGTTTTGCTTTCAAGGCTGATGGAAAGCCAGACGAAGGGGCTGTGCTTGAGTATAACGAGTTTCTTGATAGTCTAGGTTTGAGTGATCAGGAAGAGCGCGCACTAGATCGGCTCTGCGAAGTAGATGGACGTAGCTGAGTTTGCTCGACAACGTGCAGCCGCGCTGCATGATGATCTCGTCTGCGCAGGATATGATCCAGCGCAGCCGTATACATTCGTCTTGGCGGAAGCTGCTAGGCGGGATATCGAGGTTCGAGGGTATCCACCAGGACACGCCATGCTCAATGGTGGTCGAGCGCTTTATGACCCTGCTGGAACCATTCGACACGAACGTACAGGCGAAGAGTTTCTGGATGCATTTTTCGTTGCCCATGAGATTGGACACGCCGAGCTCGGTGGGCACGTGGGCATCACGACGAGCTCAGAGATTGATCCTACCCGCCCATCAGACGGCGGTGCCTCTGGTGCCGAACGAGCTGTTGATTACAGCCGGAAAGCTCGACAGGAAGTGCAAATGGACCTATTTGCGCGAGAGCTTCTGTTTCCACGAGCGCTTGCTCGCCGCTGGTATCTCGAAGAAGGACTTTCCGCTCAGGCAATAGCGGAAAAGCTTCGGGCTCCTTACGATATGGTCGCGGTCCAGATATTTGATGCAATCTGGCTTCCCACAGTCGCAGAAGCGAAAGTGTCAAAAGGCGATCATCCGAAGCCATTAAACGCCGCACAAAACCGCGCTGCATGCCACCGTGGCGGGCCTTTGTTGGTGCGAGCGGGACCCGGCACTGGGAAAACTCAGACGCTCATAGGCCGGCTGGCCGCGCTAAGGGACTCTGCGGTTGAGCCATCTTCCATACTTGTCCTGACATTTTCTAATAAATCTGCCGGTGAAATGGCGGACAGAGCGCTATCCGCGTGGCCAGAGGCGGCAGGGGAACTGACTATCGGCACCTTCCACTCATTTGGACTGGACATTCTTCGGCGTTTTCATGAGCGAGCGTCACTGCCGGCTGAACCGAGGCTGCTCGATACAGCCGAATCTGTCGCCTTGTTAGAGAATGAATTTGTTCGGCTGAATCTCCAACACTTTAAGGAGTTACATGATCCGACAGATATTCTTAGGGACCTGCTAGCTGCAATTTCCCGTGCCAAAGACGAAGTGGTCGACCACCAAGATTATAAAATACTTGCTCAATTGACATACGGCTCGGCTCAAAACGATGAAGAACGCATTCATGGCGAGAAGTGTTTGGAAATTGCCCAGGTGTATGAGGCATATGAGTCCCTTAAAGCCAAGCATGGTGCGGTCGATTTCGGTGACCTGGTATCTCGTACCGTTAGGCTTATCGAGACGGATGCAGATGTGTGTGGGCAGCTATGCTCACGTTACTCCCATGTCCTTGTCGACGAATACCAGGATGTCAATCGAGCAAGTGTCCGGTTATTGAAGGCGTTGAAGCCTGACGGGCAAGGCCTGTGGGTTGTGGGGGATGCCAAACAGTCGATTTATCGTTTTCGTGGTGCCTCATCAATCAATATTGCGCGATTTGAGACCGACGACTTTCCTGGTGGTCAGACAATGGGGTTGACGGTTAACTACCGTTCTTTCCAAGAGGTTTGCGATGCTTACGCTGGATTCGCACGTGCAAATATGAGAGCTGCCGAAGCTGGATTTCAGTCGGAGGCATACCGGGGCCCATCCGGCCAAAAGCCCATTTTTGTGCGTGTAGGTACGAAAGACGACGAACTAAATGAGCTTGCTGCTCGGATTACCGCTTGTAAGGACAGCGGAATCACCTACAAGAATCAGGCTGTCCTCTGTAAGTCCAATGATCGGCTGGCAGAGGTGGCTGCTAGTCTTGAAGCGCAAAACGTATCCGTCCTGTTTCTGGGCCCTCTTTTCGACCGGCCAGAAATCAAAGAAGCGCTCTCGCTACTTTCTCTTCTCGTCGACCCGCGTGCGATAGCACTCATAAAGGTTGCGACAATTCCTGAGTTTTCAGTGCCATTGCACGACGTTGTGGCCGCTGCAAAGGCCTTGGCTGATGCCTCTCCCCTTGAGCCGCTCGCCTGGCGCGTCTTACTTCCTACAGGTGGCGCAATTTCGTCTGAAGGTGCAAGCGGGTTTGCCGCTCTTGCGAAGGCGTTTAATGGGCTTAAGCCCGAGGCAACGCCTTGGAGGGCTTTCGCTTCGCTTTACCTTGATCGTACTCGCCTTGCAGCCCGATATGCACATGGCCTGACCGAAAAAGAGCCTTTGTCTGCGATCGCATTGTGGCAACTGCAAAATTTTCTGAGATCGACATATATTGAGCGGCGTGGTTACCCAGTTGGTGACCTGCTGGATCATATTCGTCGACTCGTCATTTTGTCGGACGAGAGAGACTTGAGGGATCTTCCCGTGGCCGCTCAATCCCTTGATGCTGTCCGCCTTTTGACGATTCATAAAAGCAAAGGGCTTGAGTTCAAGGCGGTGCATATGCCCTCACTGTCTGCCGGTTCATTGCCTCAATCCGCCAATCAAATTCGGGCCTTGTCGCCCCCAAATGGATTAATTGGTGGGGAAGGTATTCGGGGCCTCGATGCACTTAAGCCTGGGCATGATGAAGAACAGGAGTGTCTCTTCTTCGTCGCTTTGTCCCGTGCAGAAGACCGCCTCTTTCTCTACGCGCCTTCGAAACAGCGAGGCGTGCAATCACGGGGAGGCGCCAAATCCCAGAAGTCGTCACCGTTTATCGACCGTCTCGGTGATACGGTGAGCATCGAAGCGCCTCTGGCTGCAAACGAAGTGCCGCCGCTTTTGTCAAGCTGCGTAGACGTCCAGTTTGAGGAGACGGTTACCTTAACGCCTGCACAACTCGCGCTCTTCGACAAATGCCCGCGCCGCTTCTTGTTCACGCACGTCCTTAAATTAGGTGGGCGTCGTACTGAAAGTGCTTTTATGCAAATGCATGCCGCTGTTCAAGGTGCAATTGATGCTCTCTTAAACGGCCCTTCGAATGAAATTCCCGACTTTGATGAGTACTGGCAGGCGCGTGGCCCGGCAGAGAACGCAAATGCAGAAGATTATGAAGTCGCTGGACGCAGGCTGTTCGACTTTTTGATTACCCTCCGAAAAAGCGACAAACCACTAGCTCTGTGCGACTTCGAAATCGACATAGGCGCGGCTAAGATAGTGGTTAAGCCTGATGATTATGTCGAAAGGAGCGACGGTCGGCTTGTATTCCGTCGCATCTGGACCGGTCGTAAGACTTCCAACGCTACCGAGTCACTCGATGCTGCAGCATACCAGTTAGCGGCTGGTCGGGATGCAGAAGTAGAGTTTGTTTTCCTTACGGATGAGGTAGCCGCTCCTATTTCACTGAGCCAGAAGAAGATAAAAAATCGCCAAGACAAGATCGTTGACGCTGTCGGTAAAATTCTATCTGGCGATTTCCCACCCAACCCCAATCGAACCTGCCCCCGTTGTCCACACTTCTTCGTTTGTGGCAATCCTCCAGATGGGCCGCTCATCAAAAAAAATCTCAACTGATTTACCGGTCTTATGGAAATGCTGCGATTAACCTTCTGAAAGCGGGGCACAGTGCCCCGCAACTACAGAAGGAAGTACCTTATGACTGATAATCCTCAAGACCAGAATGTAGATGATCTCTTTGACGCCGTTCGAGACGGACGCCCGCTCAAGCCTGGTGCCCATTTTCGGGTATTAATCGCGGATGAAACATTGGACTTCAAAAAACATATTTTTGATGACCCTATGCCTCTGGGTCGCCAGTTCATCGAAGCAGCAGGTGGTGCTCCCGTTTACGAATATACAGCGACGGCAATCCTCCCCAGTGGTGATTTCGAGGATATTCGCCTCGATGAATCCTATGATCTGCGTGGTCGTGGCGCTGAACGAATACTGGTAGCCCAAACCGACCGCAAGTTTTTATTTAAGGTTGATGACAAGGATCTCGAATGGCCGAAGCGTTTCATTTCCGGCTTCGTTGTCAAAAAACTTGCTGCTCTTGCGCCTAACTATGCGCTTTGGCTCGATGTTCCGGGCGGCCATGATCAGAAAATCAATGATGACGATCTCATCGATCTCGGAAAAACTGGTGTCGAACGTTTCATCTCGATCATTGATCATACCACTGAGGGTAAGGAGTTAATTCCATCTGGGGATCGTGTATTTCTTGAAAGCCGAGCCCTTGACTTCGAAGTCGTTAAGAGTGGTGACATGATCGGGGTCATTCTTACCGCGTACTCCTTACCGCAAGGCAAATACGACCATGATATCACTGATGTCCTGATCATCTTGCCCCCCGGCTATCCGGACACTCCGCCCGATATGTTTTATACATCACCGTGGATCAAGCTATCTGCCAGCGGACGCGAAGCTCGTGCAGCGAATGTGAACCACAATTTTGCTGACCGAGTCTGGCAGCGGTGGTCGCGTCATTGCTCGGCTTGGCGTCCTGGGGTGGATGGCCTGCAAACAATGGTAGCCCGGGTTCGTGTGGCTCTCGAAGAGGCTCGTCCATGATGATTAGCTTTGATCTCGTTCTTCAGGCGTCACACGAAATGCAGATTAGGTCGCTACTTGAAAGTTCAAACGGCCATGAGGCTGCGGCAACACTGTTATTTGGTGTCGCCGATATTGAGAAGGATCCATGGTCTGGAGTCCGGCGTCGCCGGTTTGTCAGTCACTCCTTCCAGCATATTGACCGGGGAGAGGTGGTCGACACTTCGCCGGTTCACATCACCTGGACGACAGATAGCTTGATGCTCCTCTTTGGGGAAGCCGCGCGTGAAGGATGGATTCCGGCAATTGTTCACACACATCCAGATGGGATCGCTGAGTTTTCGGAGCAGGATGATCGCAATGAGGCTGAGCTTGCCCGTACGGCAAAATTGAAGGGTACACAGGGCCTGATTAGCATAGTAATCAACAGTGATGGTGTGATGGCTGCGCGGATATGGGGCTCGCGTGATCAAGTTGAGCCGATCGAACGTTTTCTTCATTCTGGACCACGCATTGCCTTAACCTCAGCTAAAGGCAACATTGCACCTCCTGATTTTCTTGATCGGCAGCAGCTTCTATTCGGGGATACTGCAAATCGCACTCTTTCAAATCTTCGTGTAGGTGTGGTTGGAGGTGGTGGCACGGGTAGTGTGGTGCTTCCGCTGCTGATGCGTCACGGCGTCCAGCAGGCGATATTGTTCGAAAGAGATAAGGCGGAGCTTTCCAATCTTAATCGGCTTCACGGCAGCCGTCGCAAGGATGTCGTAGACAAAACGTCCAAGGCGGAAATTCATCAACGTATGGTTCAAGAAACTGACATTGGAATGAAACTTGTCACGGTCGACGCATTTGTTGGTGATACTGGCACCGTGGAGGCCTTAAAAGCTTGTGATGTCGTGTTCTCTTGCACAGATGATCACGCTGGCAGACTGATCTTGAATAGGTTCAGCCGATTCTATGGCATCCCTGTTATCGATGTCGGCCTTGCCATGCAGCGACGACCAGATAGCGGCTTTGATCTCTTTGCTCGTGTTTCAACTCTAGTCGACGGCCATCCGTGCCTGCTATGTGGTGGAAATATTGATCCGCGGCGTGCGCATGAGGAAGCTCTTAAACGCCGTGATCCGGTAGGGTATGAAGCCTTAAAACAGGAGGCCTATGTACTTGGTGAGGGAGACCCCGCTCCAGCGGTGGCTGCATTTACGACAGAGGCTGGGTGCATGGCTATAAGTGAACTCCTCGCTGCGCTTACTGGCTTTCATGGACAGTCGGGTATGCATGCCACGCGTATTAGGCGCTTTCATGCCAGTGATGATCGGTTTCCTGGCGTGGCCTCAATACCTGGCTGCCCTGCTTGCGATGATCTCAATACCCTTGGCCGTGCAGATGTCGAACCTTGTCTAGATATGGTGACCTATTTATGAAGACATTGATTATAAATACTGCGAGAAAGCTCGGTTTAATTAAGGCTGACTTCACCGCGGAGATACGTACAAAGTTACCCCCGCGTGAACAGCGTGCAGCTGAAAACTTTGTTTTGGTCTGTGACAGCGGCATATCTAAATGGGCTTCATTTCGATGCCCTGGGGGTTGCGGAGAGCGAATTGACCTTTCGCTCAACCCTCACCTGCGGCCAAATTGGAAAGTTACTTTGGACTGGTGGCGTAGACCCACTGTCGTGCCTTCAGTCCATCAACGTAACAACTGTGGGTGCCACTTTTGGATTAGAAAAGGCAAGGTAGATTGGTGCAAAGGCGGGCAACCTTCTAAAGTACGCGAACGGTTTTAGAAGCTGAGCGAGCAGTTTATTATTTTACGTTGATGCTAATCGACTCAATATGCTCCTCTTCGTAAAGTGTTCAGCACAGTAGTACCTATTTTTAATTTTAAATAACTTTTCATTGTGAAGAGTTTTGTTTTTTCTGGAGGTGTTCTTGGATAAGTATCTAGAAGCTTTAAGAGCAGCAGGTGTTGCGGATAGTATCGTTCTTACATTTGTTCTTTTTATCGTAGTTGCGCCAGTTTTTTGGAAGCTAATGAAAGAAGCTGTTTCATTAAGAAGGACTGCGCGTAAAGATAAATTAGAGGGTGTTTTCGAGGTTCTTAGTAACGAAGGAATCAACTCTCACCCGCTAAGAGTTGAGTTGGCCTTCAGAGAGCTTTTTAATATCCGCATGACATTTTTTGAGATTTCATATTTCCTCAATGATAAAAGCCCGCTATCTAGTATCACTGACTACAAATATGGGCGGAGATATATGAGTTTTGGTGAGTCAATGTCTCATCCTGTTTTGTCACGAAGCTACTGTAAGCTATGGTGGCAAGAAAAATTTTCCGTGTTTTTTTTCATGGTATCGGCGCTTATGCTTATCATGTCTCTTCTTTTTACAGCGGCTGCTATGTCTTCTGACGTTGCTGGAGACGTAGCGATAATAGGAGTCGTTTCGGTGATGGCAAGTTTGATGCTAGCTTGGTTTTGTTTAGATTCAGTACGAGCTATAAACGCGGCCGTTCGAATTGTTGGTGGATGGTCTGCGATAAGTAAAAGAGCAAGCTCTCAGAGCGATGAAAATTAAAGTGCCTGCTCAAGGATATGCACTATAAATTTTAATGCGCCCATATGTTCTTTGCGATGATCAATAGTGTTTAGTGGCGGAGTTAGCATAGAAAGATCAACTTTAAGTTATCCAAAATTAGGACTTTTAGCCCAACTTCAACAAGATGCTGAAACTTATAGCATTTGAAGCTTGTGAGGTTGAGGTGAGTTTTAATCAACCTCCAACCCCACTAACCCTAACAACCTCCCTCACCACGGCCTCATTCAACACCCCGCGTTTGGCTTCCACCACCGTGAGCCATTCGCGGGCGCGGGTGATGCCGGTGTACACCAGCTCGCGGGTCAGAATGGGGTTTAGGGTGGGCGGTAGCAGTAGGGCGGTGTGCAAGAACTCCGAGCCTTGGGATTTGTGGACCGTCATCGCAAACACGGTTTCTACTGCGTGCAGGCGTGAAGGCAGCACCCAGCGGATGGGCTTGTCGGTGTCGCTGGCGGCACTTGATGAAGGAAAGGCGACTCTTAATAGCTTCTGCTGCGGGTTGCGCGGGTCGGGCACGGCCAGGGTAATGCCGATATCGCCGTTCATCAGTTTCAGGCCGTAGTCGTTTTGGGTCACCAGTACCGGGCGGCCTTCATACCAGCCTTTCTCCAGCGTGTAGTCACTGCCGAACAGCAGCTTTTCGCTACGCAGCGTGCTGGCGATGCGTTGGTTTAATCCTTCTACGCCCCAGGGGCCTTTGCGAAGCGCGCACAGCAGTTGGAAGTGGCTGTAGGCGCTGAGCACTTCGCTGGCCCAGGCGTTGTAGGCGGTTTGGTTCTCCTCGAACGACGCCCCCCGTGGGCGCTGTGCGTGCAGCACGTTGAGGTAGTGGCGGTAGCCGGTGGGCGGGGCGATGGGCTGGCCTTGGTGGTCGGTGCGGCCTTCGCCGTTGCCCGCAAAGCCGTTGGGGCTGCCGTGAATCACCAGCTTATCCAGCGGGGTGTCGTCATTCATCACCAAATGATGAATATCCGAGTAGCCGTGGCGCAGCACGGCCGTGACCGCCTGCTGCTTTTCCCGTTCGCTTTGCGCATGGCCCGGCTGGTTAATGGCTTTTGCCAGCTGGCCGATGCCGCTGTGTTCATTGAAGCGGTGGCTAACCCGCAGCATGGTAATGGCTTGGTCGAGTGGTTGGCCTGCGGGGTCGATGAACTCGGCTGGCAGCGGTTTACCGGTGGCCTGGGCTAGCCATTCGGCGGTGGCCGGGGTGTAGTGGGCGTCGTCGGCGCGGCGGCATAGGTCGCCGAGTACCGAGCCTGCCTCTACCGAGGCGAGCTGGTCTTTATCCCCCAGCAGTATGCACTGGGCGTGGGCGGGCAGGGCGCTGAGGGTCGCGGCCATCATTTCGATATCTACCATCGAGGCTTCGTCGATCACCAGCACATCCAGCGCCAGCGGGTTGGCGGCGCTGTGGCGGAAGTGGCGGGTGTCGGGGCGTGCGCCGAGCAGGCGGTGGAGGGTGGTCACTTCTGTGGGGATGGTGGCTTTTAGCTGTTCTGTGGCTGAATCGTCGCGAGCTAAAGCTCCCTCCCACAAGATTCCCTCTTGCTTTGCCTCTTTCAACAAAGTGTTTAGGTCAGTGAGGGGGAGCTTGGCGACTTGCCCTGCGATGGATTCGTTCAAGCGGGCGGCGGCTTTGCCGGTGGGGGCGGCCAGGCGGATGCGCAGCGGCTGGCTGGGGTGCTGGGCCAGTTGCAGGGTTTGCAGCAGGGCGAGCAGACGCACCACGGTGGTGGTTTTGCCGGTGCCGGGGCCGCCGGTAATGATGCCGAAGCGGCTGCGGGCAGCCAGGGCGCAGGCGGTTTTTTGCCAGTCTAGGCCGTTGCTTTGCTTGAAAAGGATGTTCAGGGCTTGGGGGAGTAACCCAGGGTGACTGGCGTCACCCGTCGCCCAATGAATTGGCCTCCCACCTTTGCTTTCTGTGCCTGTACTTGCTGTGTCTATGTTTTCTAAACCAGTGCTGGTCGTTTCCAGGCGTGCGGCGATGTGTTGGTGCAGGCTTTGCTCGTACTGCCAGTAGCGGCGCAGGTAGAGCCGCGTGCTGGGGGTGCTGCTGGCTGAGTGAGTGGTTACTACTACCAGCGGCGTGTTGCCAGGGCCTTCGCTGGTGAGCAGCGGGTGGTGTAGGGCGGCTTGCCATTCGCTGAGCGTGAGCGTGGCCAGCACGTCGCTGGGCAGCGGCGGTGGGTCAGTGAGGTCGTCCCCTTCGGGGGGTAGCGAAAGGGCGAAATCCGGCGCGTTGAGCGTGGCGTTAATATCCAGGCATACGTGGCCGCGGCCTAGCTGGTGGCTGGCCAGCGCTGCCGCCAGTAGCAGCAGCGTGGGGGCGTCCGGGGCTTCACTGGCGAGAAAGCGCACCAGGGCGCGGTCTAAATCCCGCAGCCAGCCTCGCGCTACCCAGCGTTCACACAGGGCCAGCAGTTCCGGAGTGCTGCTGAGTGCCGGGTGGGCGCTGGCGGCTTCGCCGAACATATCGAAGGTGTGGCTATCGTGTTGGCGGCTCATGCCGTGGCCTCCTGTTGGATGGCGTGTGGCTCGCCTGCAAACAGGCTATCCAGGGCTTCGATGAGTTCAACCGGGGCGGGTTCGCCCACCACGCCGCGCCCAGGGCTGCGGCTGCCGCGTAGAAATACCGTCATCGAGCCGCCCAAATGCTGGTGCGGGTCGTAATCCGGCAGTCGTGCTTTTAACAGCCGGTGCATGGCGAGTAAGTAGAGCGCGGCCTGTAGGTCGTAGCGTTTGGCCAGCAGCGCGTGGCGCAGGGCCTCGGGTTCGTAGGCGCTGTCGTTGGGGCCTAGGTAGTTCGATTTCCAGTCCAGCACGTAAAAGCGCCCCTGGTGCTCGAAGGCCAAGTCAATGAAGCCTTTCAGCATGCCGTTCAGGGTATCGGCATCCAGCGCGGGGCGCTCTACCCCTGGCAGTAAGTGCTTGCTCACCAGCGCATCGATGGCTTGGGTGTTCACCCGCTTGGCGGCAAACCAGAACTCTAGCTCTACCTGGTAGCTTTCCAGCTCATTCAGCGCCACGCTTTGCGGGGTGGGCGCGGCCAGCGGTAGCGGCGTGGTGAGCAGGGCGCTTAGCCAGCCCGCCAGCGGCTCTTGCCATGCTTGCCAGCCGCGTAGCTGCACCCGCCGCCACAGCATGTCGTTGAGCGCTTCTCTATCCTTTGCGGCAGCATCGAAACCTTGCTTGCCCGCCCACTCCAGCAGCCCGTGTAGAAAGGTGCCGGGGCCGGGGCCACGGGGGAATTTGTGCAGGTGATACGCTTCCGGTTGGGATCGTTCTTGAGATAGTTCTTGAGATAGTTCTTGAGGTTCATC